>Ga0315280_10000289_pt1 | contig 94054 bp, 95 predicted proteins | sample YL17G06_40_MG_FD_203697 | JGI IMG/M metagenome (GOLD analysis project Ga0315280, IMG submission 203697) | Sediment microbial communities from Yellowstone Lake, YNP, Wyoming, USA - YL17G06_40 | ecosystem: Environmental > Aquatic > Freshwater > Lake > Sediment | place: USA: Wyoming | collected...
GCACTCCCTGAAATCTTCTTGCCCTTCACAGTCAAGTTGGGACATGTTTTCGCACTGCCCTCATTGAAGTCCGCAGCAGCACCCAAGAGACGCAATGCTTCAGTCAAGCCGGTGTAGATTCTCGCGTAGACGTCGGCTATGTCGTTCGCTTTCAAACTCTCTCTGTCTGCTATGACGCTGTATGTAATCTCATCTTCGGCGTCGTGGTACACCGTGCCTCCTCCCGTAATCCTCCTTACAACATCGATGCCTCCTTCCTTGCAGTTCTCCAGCTGCACCTCGTTCTCAACCCTTTGAAACTTTCCAATCGAAACAGCCGAGGGTCTCCAACGATAGAACCTCAAAGTATCCGCATTAAGGCCTTCAATTCTGGCATTCATAATGGCTTCGTCGATAGCCATGTTCATGAAAGCGCCGTGTGTTTCGAGTTCTAACAATCGCCAAGCATTCAATGCCAAAACCGTCTAGAAACAAAAATCATACTGTGCTTAATTGTGTTTTGATTCAGCAAACACTCGTGCACACGCTAAGACACGACCTCGGTTTTTCGTATCGAACACAGTGGGACAGGAAACCTGCGAAAGTGAATGCATTTGCAACCGTAGCCATGAATTCGGAGTATATTCCGTTTATGGGAACATAGCCCGGCTATCATCATTCTAAGCATCGAAATCTGGCTTTTAAGCTCCGACAAGAAAGTTTTGTTTGATGCAAATGTTTGAGGATTTGTTCCGAGACTCCGCGCAAGCCGTAATCATGCTGTTTTGGCTCATGCTAGCATTGACCATAAAATTGGGTGCCCCAGGGACGCGTATGAGTCGAAGGAATTGGAGGAAGGAGGAGGCTTTCATACGCAAAGGAAGTCGGGAGAAAAGGTGACATTGCAAAGGGAGTTGACTCAATATGACGACGAAATTAGAAAATACTGCGAACGGATGGACAGCGAGTTGTTTGACCGTGAAGACCGTCTTACAATGCTAAAGAATCAAAAGTGCAACCCCGCCCCTAACTCAATATTCGGAGCAATCTTTCAAGAGCTCAAGAACAGGACGAAGCATGAAAAACACAAGAGGATTACATGACATTATCCAGGTGCACATGCTTCGAAAGGCACTTAAATGTGAAACGCCTTCAAAGGGTTTGTGCCTAAATACAACGCTGTTTGTATTAGTCAGGATTTGCTGCAAACAATTTTCGAAGGCGCAAAAAGCCTCTATCCCAGGGAAACCATTCTGATGCTCAGAGGCGAGAAGAAGAAGAATCTGATCGCGGTCACAGAACTCATTGTTCCTCCGCTTGCGAATTACGGTCGAGGGTTTGCTAACGTTCGGCTTCACATGTTGCCCATGGATTTCTCCATTGTCGGGACCGCACACTCTCATCCTTCTGGAAATCTGACGCCCTCTCACGCAGATTTGAACCACTTTTTTGGACCAGTACTGATGATTGTGGGCTTCCCATTTACGAGTGAAAAGGACGTTGCGATCTATGATCGCAACGGAGAAAGACTAGTGTTACAGGTAACAACACCATAATTCCGAGCATTTTTCTGTTCCTTTGTCGCGCATGCAAGACCTTCAATTATAAATAGAAAAGAAGGAAGAGGAATGGCTGGTTCTTTTAGGTGATTATGAATGCTCGCTCCTGAAGTGAAGAAAGGAAATAGGAGAAGGAACGAGAGAGAACGAAGGCTGGAACTTGACGAAAGAAGCGGAAGGATGCAGGGAAGAAGGAAAAAAAGGAAGGGTTCTGGGACTTCTAAGCTAATTTTTGATTTTGCGGAAAATATAGCTGAATCCGAAGAAAACTTTTATCATTCGTACGCGCAGCGAGCCATCAATCAAATGTCGTCGGCCAGACTAGCATAAGACGTAAAAGTTGAGAGTAATTTCTCATTCATGGGTCAGCAGCCTTTGCAATCAAGGGTAGTTATGCTAGTAGACTTGGACTATTTCTTTGCCCAGTGCGAGGAGCTGAGAAACCCTTCCATCAAAGACAAACCTGTTGTGGTCTGCGTATATTCAGGACGAACAGAAGACAGTGGAGCAGTGAGCACTGCGAACTACATCGCTAGGGGGTACGGCGTGAAATCAGGAATGCCTATTTTCTTAGCCAAGAAGAGGTTGGAGAATACCAACGCTGTACTCTTGCCCGTATACTATGCCTTCTACGAGGAAATCTCTGGGAAAGTAATGGACACTCTTAAGGGCTTCGCCGACCGTTTTGAACAGGTCGGAATAGACGAAGCGTATCTCGACGTGACCCTGAGAGCAAAGGGAAATTTCGAACAGGGTCGAAGGCTAGCCGAAAACGTGAAGAGTGAAGTGTTGAGCCGACAAAGACTTACTTGTTCAATCGGTGTTGGACCTAACAAACTCGTTGCAAAAATAGCGGCTGACACGAAGAAACCCGACGGCCTAACCGTGGTTACGCCTGAACAGGCCACGGTGTTTCTGGCGCCGCTGCCCGTGAGCCGACTTATAGGAGTAGGAAAAAAAACTAAAGAAAGGATGCAGACGCTCGGAATCAACACAATCTTTGACCTGTCAAACTTTGACATGCAAAAACTGATCGCTGTTTTCGGGAAGACCCAGGCGACATATTTCCACAACGCCTCACACGGAACAGACGATGAGCCGGTTCGAGAGAGAGGCGAAGCCTCATCAATCAGCAGAATCTCAACCTTGAAACAGGACTCTCGAGAGCTGAGCTTCATCTTGGAAAAAACGGAACAGCTGTGCAGCGAAATTCACGTCACAATCGCAGAAGATAGGCTCACATACAGGACTGTTGGAATAATCGTCATCACGACAGACATGGCTATCCACACGAGATCAAAAACACTTGAAAACTCCACAAACAGCCTTGACACCATGAAAGCAACCGTGAAGGAACTCCTCGAGAAGTTTTTTGACCAAACCGAGTCTGAGGCACGGAGAATAGGCGTCAAAATCTCAAACTTTGCAAGAGAACAAAAGAATCAAAGGCAACTCACAAGCTTTATTGAACAATCCAAACATTGACTCTTCTGCTTGGCCAGAGAGACTTCGGCAAACTTTATTTTCAATGCAAGCGCATTCCCTCTTGAACAAACATGACTCCAGACGAGAAGGAAAGACGCGGCGAAAGGCTACCGCCAGGTCAAACCCCAATCAAGAGGCTTCTAAGGTGGGGGATAGATCACCCCGGCATCACAAGATCTAACCCCAAAATCGACTTGAAAACCTACACGCTGACGGTAGATGGTGAAGTCGAAAACCCGTTGAAACTCAACTGGAATGAGGTTCTGGAACTCCCTAAAGTCGAGTCTGTGAGTGATTTTCACTGTGTTGAAGGGTGGAGCGTTCTCAACTCCAAGTGGGAAGGCATTCGTTTCAGAGACATACTGAAGCTGGCCAGTCCCAAAGTAACGGCCAAGTTTGTTACTTTTGAGTGCGCAGACGGCTACACGACCTCGCTGTCGCTGCCGGAACTTTCAAGCGATGACGTGCTACTAGCATACGGGCTCGACGGAAAACCCTTGGAAGAAGGCTATGGATTTCCTGTTCGACTTGTCGTTCCCAACAAATACGGGTATAAGAGCGCTTTGTGGGTAACACGGATAAAATTCACTGCAACAAAAGAAGCCGGTTTCTGGGAGAAAAGAGGCTACAGCGACACGGCGGATGTCTGGAAGAGCGACCGATTTTCCAGATGAAGAGCGAAGCGTCAGCAAACCCGCAGCATTTTCAGCCTAGCTTCCTTTCTGAGCAAGCTTGCTGTATATCCCCAGCGTCTGTTCAGCGACTTTTTTCCACGTGAAATAATCCAGCACCCTTTTGCGACCATTTTGGCCCCAGAGCTTCGCTCTCTTCGGGTCTCTGAGCACTTCTTTTATTCCCCATTCTATGTCCGCAGGGTCCTCCCCATTAATGTGGACTCCGTTTTGACTCGGGCCTGAATTGATGACTTGTTCGCGGAAACCGACCACTCCTCGAGCGCCTACAACAACCGGTTTTGCCATGGACATCGCTTCCAAGCTTACTATGCCGAAAGGTTCGTAAACAGACGGAAAAACACACAGGTCTGAGGCAGCATAGTACAGTATCCTCTTATCCTCTGGTACAAAGTCGAAACGATAAACCACCTTGTCTTTGATTCCAAGCCTGTTCGAGGTTTCGACGATGTCACTTTGTTCTTCACCCTTGCCCAGAATCACCAATTTTGTCTTAGGAAACTCCTCCAAAACCATGGGCATCGCCTGGACCAAGTTCTTGACGCTTTTCACCCACGTCAGCCTTCCGAGAAAAAGAACCATGTTCCAGTCTGCTGGGATTCCGCAATCTTCTCTAAGACGCCGCACATCTTCCTTTTGGCATTCTTGCGGGTCATACTCTTCAGGGTCCACGCCGTTCCAAACCACGCTTATTTTTGACTGCGGCCAACCATGTATCGTCAAGTCGTCCTGCATAGCATTGCTCACCGTTATTATTCTGTCGGCATTCTGAGCCGTGGCCTCTTCAAGATGCGAGACAACCTCGGAGCCATGTCCCGCGCTTCTACCCCATTCGGTGCTGTGAACGTGGAAGACGACAGGTATCTTTGTCTCATTCTTCGCTATGAGCCCTGAAATGCAGCTCAGCCAGTCGTGGACGCACACCACATCGAAATGTTTGCCCTTTTTTCTGACCAGTTCGTTCAGGAACTTCGTTGAACTCAGAATGTTATAGATGAAAATGTCGTTGAAAAACCGGATGTTTGTTCCCCATCGCTTCAAATCGTCGATTACAAACATCGGAAAAACATTGCTTGCATCCGCAATCAAGGGCCGCTGAACATCCACTCCTTCCAAAATCTCACTGGTTTTTAAATCACCCTGATTAAGGGTGAAGACAGAAACCTCATGACCCAACTTGACATATTCTCGCGTAATGTATTGAGCATATGTCCCCAGACCGCCGACAAGTCTAGGCGGATACTCCCAAACAAAGAAGCCTATTCTCAAATCGTGACCATCCTGAAGCCGCTCTACAATAGTTCTACAAGGAAGTTATGTTTTTCTGTTCACCAGCACCAATGGACTGGAGTTTGTCTTCTTAGAAAGAGATCATCACCGAAAGTTTATTGTGCATTCAACAAGTAAGATTGTCACATGCCTAGGTGAAAGCATTGCAGGACCCAATATGGACTGCCGCTGAGAGAATAAGAAAACTTGAAGTTCAAGGTGCGAGAAACGTCGCGATAGCCGCGATAACTGCAACGGAGACCTTGGCAAATCAGACAAAGGCTAGGACAAAAAAGGAATTTCTGAAAGAGCTTCTGAAGGCAAGAGAAATTCTTTTTACTTCAAGAGAAACCGAACCGCTAATGAGGAATGCTATTCGACTCATCATAAATCAAGTTGAAAGGAGCACCGAGAAAAACGTCAAGAAACTGAGCCAGACGATTACTGGGGCTTCACAACAGTTTCTAAAAGATCTCGAAAACTCGAAGGAAAGAATTGCTGAGATGGGGGCCAGAAGAATCAGGAACAACTCGACGATACTGACCCACTGCCACTCCTCCACAGCGACTCATTTGTTGAAGAGAGCCAAGCAGTATGGGAAAGCCTTCAATGTCATCTGCACTGAAACCAGACCTGTCTTCCAAGGAAAGACCACCGCAAGAGAAATGTTAGACCTGGACGTTAAAACGACGTTCATTGTTGATTCGGCCACGAGGTTTTTCATGAACCAAGTTGATTTGGTAATTGTGGGGGCCGACGCGATAACTTCTGAAGGAAACGTGATAAACAAGATTGGAACAAGCATGGTTGCGCTTGTGGCTCAAGAGGCTCGCACACCCTTCTACGTTGTTTCAGAGCTTCTGAAATTTGATCCAGCCACGATGTACGGGGACTACGAGAAGATAGAAGAAAGAGACCCCCGCGAAATCTGGAAAGACGCGCCAAAGAGCCTCACGATTAGGAATCCGGCCTTCGATGTCACTAGGAGAGACTTCATTCACGGCATAATATGTGAAGAGGGAATAATTTCGCCGCACTCGATAACCGAGGTGATGCACAGGAAATACCCGTGGGTTTTCAAGTGAGTGCGCTACTGGGTTCGTCCCCACGTTTCCAAAGCCGCCTCCAGTTCCTTGTGTTTCTTAGCGTATACATCCAATGACACGCCATGCATCGCTGCGTCAACTGCCTGTCGCATGGCCATTGCTCCGGCAATCGTTCCGCCAGGATGGCCATGGATACCTCCACCCGCCTGTATCACAAAATCCTTTCCGAATAACTTGACTAGCGCAGGGACGAGCCCTGGATGGAGCCCTCCAGAGGCAACAGGCAACACGGGTTTGAGTCCGCTCATTTCCATCGTCAACGCATCATGGTTTTCAGCCACTTCTTCAGCTGTTTCAGACATTTTTCCAACAACGGTTCCCACGTGAAGCTGATCCACACCCAGTATCCTCGCAACTTTGGCCACCACGCGCATAGAAATTCCATGCTTAGGATCCTTGGTGAACGCCGCGTGGCCAGCCCTGTGCGCGTGAATGACAAGGTCAAAGTCCTGATTGCGGAACGTTTGCAACGCAGCATAACCGCATGTTAGAATGTCAATCATCGCGTATTCTCCTCCGTGGCTTAGAACGGCCTCTGCTCTTTTCACCATTTCATTCGTCTCCGCCGTCACATTGACCATATAGACCTTCCTTTCTCCAGTCTCTTCCTCAGCCCGATCTCGCTTCTCCAAGGTCTTTGCGAGTCTATCCTCAAACGGATTGAACTTCTGACTGCTAAGATTCTCGTCATCCTTAACGATGTCGCATCCCCCAACCCAGGCATCATAAGCTACCTTCGCATGATCCTCTGTCTTAAGCCCAAGTTTGGGTTTGATTATTGTGCCTATCAACGGTCGATCATTAACCTTCAACAGCTTACGTATCCCTTTGACGCCGTATTTCGGGCCCTTGAAGCTTCGGATGATGTCTCGCGGCAAAAGGATATCGTTGAGCCTGAGGTTCTTTAATGCTCTCAACCCGAAAACGTTCCCTGCCACACTGCTCAGGATGTTGGGCATGCTTCCTAGCTCGAAGAGTCGCAGGGGATAAGCTATCTTGATAATGTTGTCTTCTATGCTGAAAACGTGAGCCGCGAGTCTGAGAACGTAGGGCTTCACTGTTGAAAGCTCTGTCCATGTCCCTATTGAGCTTTCAGCAGCAACGCCTCCTGCCGCTTCCCCAATACCAATGCCAGCAGGCTCAACGCGAAAAGTGCAAATGACATCTGTTTCCTTCGGTTCGTACCTCAAATCAACAAAATCTTTGTACCTCAACTGACGTACCTTCTTTGGTCTGTGAATGCCATTTTGTTCCTTAAAACCTTTAGTCGCCCCACGCTAAGACTTCGGTATAGCTAGGTCGCGATCTTTTTAGAATAATCCAAACGGTGCGGTTTGAGATGTGATGAGCGAAAGCAAAACTTGGACCAGTGCGCTAATCAGGAATGCAGTTCCCGGTCGGTTGAGTACTGCTAATCTAGTTGTTTAGAAAGCAGAGGATCGAGTGATTGGTCAAAGCCTCAGTTGTGTTTATTGGGCCGCGGCGTTTTTCTCCCGGTAAGCAATTTTGCCCTAGTTTCTCTAGAAGCAATTCGTGGGAGCGTGTTCTCGTTCTCCTTCAGGTATGTCTCTACTCTTTGTCTGTTGTGTTTGATCAAGTCCCTTAGCAGCCACGAAATTGCTTTTGTAACCAAGATTTCCTTGTCCTTTTTCAGTTTGTCGATGTTCGCGAAAGCCAAGTCTGCCAACCTCGTATCGTCTGAGTCTCTCACTGGTTTCGTGAGCAGAACTAGACTAGCACGTCTCTTGTGGACATTATCGTCCGAAGCCAGTTTGGTCAATAGACCTTCCCATTCTTTCCAGTCGGACAAGACCTCGGCTGCGGAGAATTTTGATTGACAGAACGAGTCCACTTCACCCCAACCGTGCACTCTGTTCAACCACTCATCAAGACATCTTGGCACGACAGCTTTCCTCAGTTTTGGCAAGGACCCAAGCAATTCGCTTGCGATGGATATCTCGTTGATCGATTCCCCTTGAGACAATGAGTTCAGTAGTTCAATGTACTCTGCTTCAGTCAGGTTTGGATGTCTTCTAATCCATCCTTTGATGATTGCTCTCTCTGCGTCGGTTCCTATTGCATAGAAGGCCTTGCCAGTGCCAACGTAGCGTTGAAATTTCTCTTTTTGAGACTGCGACAATGGCTTGGCATGTGCTTTGACTTCGGAAATGAGTTCTAAATGAAACTTGTTAGCTGTTCTTCGATTCATTCGATCCAATCTTGGGTCGCCTATCATATCTCAAGCGGTGCGGTGGAGCTCTGGTTTGACAACATGACGGATGTTCAGACAATGATGCCCTCTCCCACATTTAAGCAACAAGTCATGCCAGACCACGCGAACTTTGCGAGGAAAATCACATGGTTGATGCTCGAAGAACACACGATCGTCTAATCTTTAGCGCGTGCTTGAACTACCAAAAGGCCAATACGCTTACGAACAGTTAATGGTGAACGGGTGGTTTGAATGGCAAGATTTCTGATACTATGGCACAGAAATCCCGTAGCACCATGGCCTAAAGACCTCAAAGAAACCACAAAGCTCATGGAAACGATGTGGGCGGGCATAGACAAGCTCATGAAGATGGGCGAAATAAAAGAATTCGGATGGTTTCTAGACGGGAAATCAGGATACGCAATCGGCGAAGGAGAATCCACAACTGCCCTACGAGACATGAGCATGTTCATACCCTACGAAGAATTTGAGATACAAGAGATAATCCCCTGGGAAAAAGGAAAGGCAGCCGTAAGAGAATGTTGGAAAATCCTCGCAGAAGCAACTAAGTAGCTTTCCAAACATACTAAATATCGAATATCCCCTTTTTTTATGTGCTCTATCCCCATTTTTATTTAGCGCGCGCTCAAGGACCACTAGTATAGCAACCTGCGCGGACACGCCAAAATTATATATAACAGACATAGTCTAAGACAACTGGCAGGTGATTCGTTATGTTAGCAAAGGAAATTAAGGCGCTCACGCGTCGTTTTTTTGAGGAGATGAACAAAGGAGAGGCGGCCGCTATGGCCGTAGCGGACAAGTCATTGGCTACCAACTTCGTCTTTCACAGTGCCACTGGCGAAGATATACGCGGCCTCAAAGACTTCAAGCAACACACCAGCGAGATCTATAGAGCGTTTCCCGACTTTCATTTCACCGTTGATGACATTGTCGTCGAAGGAGACAAGGTAGTGACGCGCTGGACACTTGGTGGCACACATAAAGGCGAATTTATGGGCATTCCACCAACTAATAAGAAGGTGAAGATGTGGGCGATCACCATCGACCGCATTGCAGGCGGCAAGTTCGTGGAAGAATGGGAAAGGCTTGACACTCTGGGCTTCATGCAACAACTCGGGGTTGTGCCCACATCGGGGAAGTGAAGATAGCCTCCACTTGTCTAATAAGTCTTGAATGCAAGTCGTATTCCAGTCTCCCCTTCTTTTTTTTGTCCAGTCAATTTCCTACCCAGTCACCTGCGCTGAACAACACGTCTTGTCGCACGACAAGTGATTTGTTTAGCCGAAAGAAACATAATATCTAGTGGACCAGCGACCAAAGCAAAAATCACCCCATCGATGCCACACATGTCACAACATCACTAAACTTCGACCTATAGCGCGCGCGCTTGATAACCTTAGCATAAATGTCCATCCCACTAACATAGTCCGCCCACATAGACGTAAACTTGAGATGATATGTCCCACTGATGGCAGGACTCCAATTGCTACTGAACGATGTGGTGTCCTTCTGAGAAAAATAAACTGCGTCTATCCCATCAGGCTGAGGAATGACTATCAAAAAGTCAAACGTGCGAAATGAAAAAGAAGTGTCTAACATATTGGATTTTGCCTGAATACTCAGAGTCTCATTGGAGTTCATCTGAACTGCTACATCTTTAACTCGATTGGGGTACCCCAACACAAATGAATAATCTATGATGGTTTCGGATTTCTGAACCGGAGGGGCAGATTGGTAGTACGAGTCTCTGTGCGTGTGAAATTGAAGATCGGCTTTGAGCAGATGTAGAGAACCGCGCCCAAGGTAACCAATACGACTCCGACAGTAATCATTATTTTTAACGATTTGTTCATAGCTTTAACCCTCAATGTAATAATAATCGTCGAGATTGAATAGAAAGGCTAGTCGCAGACAACAGGCCCTCAAAGCACACGCTTAGAGACCTATTATATACGGGTTTTCGCAGTCAATGACATTTATATGCAGACCAGCCAAATGTCCATCTGACAACAAACGGTACTTGAAAAAGGGTTATAATTGCTGCTCGAATTGGATGGTGGATTGTGAAAACATGAAATCCATGGTGGAATTCACGGATGAAGAGCTTGTCCAGATCGCGGAACTCGTAAGGGAGAATTTCGAAGTCTATGGTTTTGATCCTGATTCACGCATAGACGAGATATTGCAGAGCATTTTCAAGAAAATAACAGGTTCACAATGGTGTAAACAAGGCTGAAGCCAAAACTGCCAACCTTTCAACGCATGTTTCGTCCAACATAGCAGACGGCATTCTAAAAATAGTTGGAGGACGACTTGGATTCTTGGAGGTAGCATGGCCCACTCAAGAACGAACAAAGAAAAAGGGCCAAATTGTGCGGAAGGCGGCTCCAAGCTCCGTAGCTCAGTTTAAATATCGGGATTGCGATTAGACGTAGCGAGAGGAAAATCGGTCCATGGGTTCCAAGTCTCCAAGAGGTGAATTCGCTGCAAGAGCGCTTGTTGAGAAACGCAAGAGGTTCCGCTGGAGCAGCATGTACTATAACCGCAGAATCTTGAGACTTGACGTCAAGGCAGACCCGCTTCAAGGATCCCCCATGGGACGCGGCATAGTTCTCGAAAAAGTCGGGGTGGAAAGCAAACAGCCAAACAGCGCCATAAGGAAATGCGTCAGAACACAGTTAATCAAGAACGGCAGACTAATCACTGCATTTTTGCCTGGAGACGGCGCCTTGAACGTCGTAGACGAGCACGATGAAGTGTTAGTAGAAGGAATAGGCGGCTCACGTGGAAGAAGCATGGGCGACATTCCCGGAGTGCGCTGGAAGGTTATAACAGTTAACGGCGTGTCTTTGAACGAACTCGTGTACGGAAGGAAGCAGAAGCCAGCCCGGTGAGAGTTTTGAGCCAGAAGCAAGAAATGAAAGAGGAAAGAGAAGTAAAACTTTTCGGAAAATGGAGTTTCAAGGGCATCGAAGTCAAAGACATAGGCTTGCAGAGATATGTTTCACTGAAGCCAGTTGTGATTCCTCACAGCATGGGGAGACATGAGCACAAGCGCTTCCGCAAAGCAAGCATAAACATCGTCGAAAGACTTGCGAACAATCTCATGCGCCCTGGAAAGAACTCTGGAAAAAAAGCCAAAGTAATGAACATGGTGCACCACGCGTTCGAAATAGTTAACCTGCGCACGGGCAAAAACCCCATTGAGGTACTGGTCAAAGCCGTGGAGAACTCTGCTCCCTGCGAAGACACCACACGCATCAGCATGGGTGGCATCGTTTACCACTTGTCAGTGGACGTTGCACCCCAGAGAAGAGTCGACCTGGCCTTGAGACACCTCGCAGATGGAGCAAGGCAAGCAGCAGTAAACAACCCGCGGTCGATAGAAGAATGTCTAGCCGACGAACTAATACTGGCAGGCAACCACGACATGAAGAGTTACGCAGTCGCAAAACGCCACGAAATCGAAAGAGTAGCCCAAGCCTCAAGATAAAAGAATATACCACAACATCGGCTTCTCCGCATCTCTGGTCTTTTTCAACAGTTTCGATTGAAGACTACCTTGAAGACTCCAGGTCGGTTTTAGCGTGGTTTATTTGTACGCTTTGCACTAGTTAGCTGTGGTTGCTTCAACGTGCATTCAGACAAGCCTCTGAGAGAAATCATTGAAACGCTAATGAGTAGTTCTTCTCCCAGTCATTATGATTTGAGTTTTCTCAAAAAGCAGGCCGCCATCAAATACCGCCTCCAAAACGTGCCCTCGAACTCCGAAATAATACGCTTGCTGAAGGCTGAAGAAAAGCGCAGACTATTGCCTCTTCTGAGAAGGAAGACCACGCGCACAATCTCCGGCGTCACAGTTGTAGCGGCAATGACGAAACCGTATCCTTGCCCACAAACCGAACCCTGCGCGTACTGTCCAGGAGGACCTGCCATGGGCGTCCCTCAGAGTTACACAGGTTTTGAACCTGCAGCCATGCGCGGACTTCAGAACGAATTCAACCCCTTCCTGCAAGTCAAATCCCGCATCGAACAATTGCAAGCCATAGGGCACAATGTTGACAAGATAGAACTTATCATAATGGGCGGAACTTTCCCCGCCACGCCCCTAGACTATCAGACATGGTTTGTGCAGCATTGCCTCGACGCTATCACGGCAAAAGAATCAAACAACCTCGAAGAAGCGAAAAAACACGCGGAAAAAAGCAGAATCCGCAACGTCGGCATAACAGTGGAAACACGACCAGACTGGGCCAAGGAAACCCAAGTAGACCAAATGCTGAGCATGGGCATAACCCGTGTGGAGATGGGCGTTCAAAACCCCAACAACAAGATTTACCGTCTAGTTGGAAGAAAACACACAGTTCGAGACGTTGTAGAATCCACGCGAATAATGAAAGACGCCGGACTGAAGATAGTGTACCACATGATGCCCGGCCTTCCCGGCTCAAACCAGAAGAAAGACTTGCAAGCATTCAGAAGAATCTTCACAGACCCCCGTTTCAAACCCGACATGATGAAGATTTACCCGTGCCTGGTCCTGAACAACACACGTGCCTACGAATGGTACAAGGATAAGGAATTCAAGCCCTATGCGAACGAGGAGGCGGCGGACCTTATTGCGGAAATCAAAAAGAACGTTCCAAGATGGGTGCGCATAATGCGTGTCCAACGCGACATCCCTGCACCGCTAATCGTTGCAGGAGTGAACAGAAGCAACCTGCGACAACTGGTGCAACAGAAAATGGCAGAGAAAAGAACAAAATGCAACTGCATACGCTGCCGAGAAGTAGGCCACCGAACAAGCGGCGACACGAAACTTAACCCACAGAACGTTGGCATCCTCACGAAACAGTACGAAGCTTCTGAAGGCGAGGAAATCTTCATTTCGGCAGAAGACCTGAAGAACGACGTCTTAATCGGCTACCTGAGGCTGAGAATCCCTTCGGAAAAAGCTCACAGACAAGAAGTAAAGGCGGAACCATGTTCCATAGTGCGGGAACTCCACGTGTACGGGGCCCTAGTCCCTGTCGGCAAACATTTTGATAAAGCGTGGCAGCACAAGGGCTACGGCAACATCCTCCTGGCCAGGGCGGAAAGGATAACCAGAGAAGATTATGATCTAAAAAAGATTCTAGTTATAAGCGCGCTCGGCACAAAACAGTACTATAACCGACTTGGCTACGAGTACGACGGAGTTTACATGTCAAAAACGCTGGAGAATCAAGAATGAGCGAAAAAGAGTTTTCGGGCTACAAAGGAGCAGCATTCGCACGAATGAGAAAAGTCGGAGCCGACGTAGGCGATGTGCTACGTGTCACGAGAAAAGGCGAAGTCTACGAAGGAATCCTGATTCCGCGCTCCGAATATGGCGACGAAACTCACATCGTCGTGAAACTAAAAAACGGCTACAACATCGGCATAGAAATGACACCGGACACAACAATAGAGAAAATAGGAAAAGGAACAAAACCCACTTTTGCCCCTCCACCCCAACCTGAACAGAACCCCCAACTGCCAAAAGTCACCATAATAAGCACAGGCGGAACCATAGCCAGCCGAGTTGACTACAGAACAGGCGGCGTCCGACCAGCCCTAACAGCCGGAGACCTCTACAGCGTCGTGCCCGAACTGGCAAACATAGCACGAATAGACGCCCAGATACTTTTCAGCCTCTTCAGCGAAAACATAACCCCGCAACAATGGACAGAACTCGCCAAAACCATCGCTACCCAAGTCGCAAAAGGCGTTGATGGCATCGTCATAGCTCACGGAACAGACACCATGGGCTACACCGCAGCAGCCCTCAGCTTCGCTCTGCAAAACCTTCCTTTTCCCGTGGTAATCGTGGGTTCACAACGCTCCGCAGATCGGCCAAGCTCAGATGCAGCCACGAACCTCATAGGCGCAGTGTCAGCAGCAGCAAAAGCGCCCTTCGCAGAAGTCACAGTTGCCATGCACGAGACAACATCAGACGACTCCATAGTGTTTCACAGGGGCACAAAAGTCCGAAAATGCCACACAAGCAGAAGAGACGCGTTCAAATCTGTGAATGCAACACCGATTGCAAGAATAAAGAACAGAGAATTAACGATGCTAGCACTGGACTACAGAAAACGCTGCGCTCCAGACAAACTTGTGTTAAAACCCGAATTCAACGACAAAGTTGCCCTAGTCAAATTCTATCCAGGAATGAATCCAGCAATACTAGATTGGCTAGTCGAAAAGGACTATAGAGGGATAGTTCTTGAAGGAACGGGGTTAGGCCATATCAGTATGAAGAGTTTTGAAGCTGTACGCAGAGCTGTCGACAAAAATGTGATTGTGGCAATGACTTCTCAGTGCATTTGGGGAAGAGTAAACATGAACGTTTACGACTCAGGACGCGACTTACAAGCCCAAGGTGTAATTCCCCTGGAGGATATGCTTCCTGAGACAGCTCTTGTGAAGCTTATGTGGGTCTTGGGACAAACAAAAGACGTGGACGAGGCAAAGAAACTTCTAAAAACAAACATCGCGGGAGAAATTTCACCACGGACCGTTCCAGAATGAACAAGCAGGAATGGAAGGGACCGCAATGACTATGGAAATAGACTATGAGAAGGTCGGGTTGAAGGTCGGATTGGAAATCCACCAGCAACTGGGCACTTCTGCAAAGTTGTTCTGCAGCTGCAAACCGGAACTCTTCAAGGAAGAACCAGAGATAACTTTTCTGCGAGGACTCAGACCTACCCAGAGCGAGCTTGGCCAAGTGGATCCCGCGGCATATTTTGAGTTTCAGAAAGGTGTGAAAATCCTCTATGAAGCCACCAGGGCAACTTCGTGCCTCGTTGAAATGGATGAGGAGCCGCCTCACCCGCTGAACCCTGAAGCCGTTGAAACGGTCCTGACCGTGGCTTTGATGATGAAGGCCAAGCCTGTTGATGAAATTCATGTGATGCGAAAGACTGTGATAGACGGTTCCAACACCACGGGTTTCCAGAGAACGTGCGTGATAGCTCTAAACGGCGAGATTATGGTGGGAGAAAAAATCGTTCCTATTCAACACGCAGGTTTGGAAGAGGATGCGGCAAGAAAAACTGGCCAAGAAGGAGGCAACGTAACACGTTATCGCATAGATCGACTAGGCATACCCCTGATAGAAGTTGCAACCGCACCAGTCATAAAATCGCCGAAGGAAGCAGAAGAAGTCGCTTTTGCGATTGGAGGAATCCTAAGAGCCACTGGAAAAGTGATACGCGGCTTGGGCACTATAAGGCAAGACATAAACATTTCAATCCCAAACGGCGCACTCATGGAGATCAAGGGCCTCCAAGAGCTCGACCTCGTCCCCCTCGTCGTAGAATACGAAGTTCAGCGCCAACTAAACCTGATAAGAATAACTGAAGAGCTGAACAAAACAGAATTGAAACAAGAAGATCTAAAAGAAGAATTCTTCGACGTCAGCCACGCGTTCAACCAAACAAAGTGCAAGGTCATACGGAAAGCCTTAGATGAGAACCGGCAAGTCGTAGCGGTGAAACTGCCAAAATTCAGAGGCTTCTTGAAGCGGGAACTAATGCCGGGATTTCGTCTTGGAACAGAAATGGCCGACAGAGCCAGATTCTGGGGAAGAGTCGGCGGCATATTCCACACGGATGAAATGCCAGCCTACGGCATCATGCTAGAAGAGGTTGAGGAACTGAGAATGATAGTAAAAGCAGAAGACGAAGACGCCGTCGTGTTCGTTGCGGACAAGGCTGAAAACTCTCGGGACGCGTTGAAAGCCGTCGTGGAAAGAGCCCGAGAGGCCTTGAAGGGCGTGCCAGCGGAGACTCGCGCGCCAAACCCTGATGGAACAACCAAGTACATGAGGCCCCGCCCGGGAGCAGCAAGAATGTATCCGGAAACGGACATCACGCCCACTCAGATAACCAAAGACTACTTGAGAAAAATCAGCCTTCACCTGCCAGAACTCCCTGAACAGAAACTCGAACGGTTGACCAAAGCATACAAGCTGAATCAAAAATTGGCCAAACAAATCCTCGATTCCGAATACGGCGAACTGTTCGAGACCATCGTTAAAGAGAGCAACGTTTCACCAACAACCGTTGCCGCCTTCATGACAGAAACCGCGAAAGCACTGAAACGCGACGGCGTAAGCATCGAAAAGGTTCAAGAGAATCAGATAAGGGAAATCTTCAGGGCCGTAGGCTCGGAAAGGTTGACGAAAGAGGCCATCCCAAAAATCATGATATGGCTTTCACAGCATGAAGACAGCACCGTCGAGAACGCGATGGAAAGCATCGGCCTGAAGATGCTTTCGAACGAAGAACTCGACAAAATCGTTGACTCCATAATCGAGCGTAACAAAGGCCTGATTGAAGAGAGAGGAGCAAACGCCTTCGGATCACTAGTAGGCATAGTCATGAAAGAAGTCCGAGGCAAAGCCAACGCGGCACTAGTGAGTCAACTTGTAAAGAAGAGACTGGAGCACGCGCACAAAAAGTGAAGAGCGTGCGCTCAAGAACGACGATGACCAGGACGCGCTCTGGTCGAGACACGTTTTGGCCTAATGCAGTGTTCATCCGCCATTCTCTGTCTTGAAAACTCTACGCGAAGCCTCTTGAGCCAGGTCGGACTGCCTGAAGCTGAGGGTCATAGCTTCATCTGTATGCTTTCACTGCAGCGATTTCATTCGATAGCTTTATGTTTTCTCCGCAGAAGGGGCAGAGCTTGAATTCTAGGGACACAGGTTTTCCACAATTAGCGCACAGAAATGGTAGTTTCCCTTTTTCTTCGATTCTCTTGACCTCTCTTTTGAGGTTGCTCAACTCTGTTCTGATGTTCTCAACGGTCAAGGTCAAGGGTTGGATGCCCTTGACTTCCGTCCTCACGTTATGGACGATGTCCACAACCCGTGAGAGAGTTTCGTTGCTTGCCTCGATTGTTTCGTACATTGCGTCGAGCACTTCGCCCTTTTCAGCCACCGTCTGTGACTCAAGAGTGCTCTGTTTTTTGGCGTCTGAAAGCACCTTATTCAAGAACTGTTCAGCAGGGCCGTCGAACGCTACTCCGCACGTTATTCCCCAGAAAATGAGGGTCGAAACCGCGCTGACTGTGAGATATAACGCAGGCGATATTGCTTGAAGTTTGTCCCCGATGAGCGGGTAGAGTTGGAGTAGATGCGGTTGGCTGTTGAAAAACAGGACGGATATTGCATCTGCCAGATGAACCATCACTATGAATGTCAGGGAACTTGAGAGCCACACGCAAATTCCTTTCTTAGCCAAGTACATCCCTTATTTTTAAGAATTTTGCGTGAATAATAAATATGGTATCGTATTATTTAATACGCTATTCCCAAATTCGATATATATCGAAACACGTAAATGCTAAAAGCAATTAGCTCCTTGTCATATGTGGGATTGATTTGGGGGCGAAGAAGGAGAGAGGAAGTGGCAGGAGTTTCGCTTTTCGAGTGAAACTCGGCGAATACGAATTTGAGGTGGGCGGTACTCGAGACGAAGTTCTAAAGACAATCGAAGATTTGCCCAGCTTGATCGGCAACATCCAAAGAGCTTTTGACAGTGTAAGGGCGAAAAAGTTCGCGACGCTTACTGTTAAGACGGAGACACCGAAGGATCAGAAGGCAGCTTCCGAGAAGTATCCCAGGATATCGGCCGCTGAAACCTCTGATGAGGCGGTTTTGAGCCTTCTCGAGACTGACTGGGGAAAATGGCGTCCACGTACACTGGAGGAGCTGAGGGGCGCGTTGAAGGCCAATGGGCTGGAGTATCCTGCACGGATGCTCGCAGCAGTTCTGCTTGATCTGGTGAAGCAAGAAAAGATTAGACGCTGGAATACCGATTCTGGTTACGTTTACATACTGGCTGAGAAGGAAGCCTTCGGCCTGAGGAGAGATGCTAATGGGCAAAGTTGAAGTGCGGGTTAAAACACCCTTCGGCGAAATTGTCATTGAAGCTGAGAACCCAGAGGAAATCCTGAAGATACTTGAGGCGTTCCCGGAGGGTTTCATGGAGAAAGTCGGAGGCTTCGTGCAGAACCGCCTGATGCCATCCGGAGTTCAGCTTAAAGGCATCGTTGAGTCCACCACCGAAGGCCCCGTTATCATAGCCCGCGAGAACCTTACTCATTACGAAGCCATAGGACTAACGCTGTATGCCTCAGAAGGGAGAAAGGGCACGGCAGCGCAAATAGCGAAGCTTCTAGAATCAAGCGGGATAAAATGCATGGTGCCAGCACGGCTCAACGAGATGACCAAGAGGGGCCAAGTGTTCAAACCAGATCCCAACAGACCTGAGTTCAAGCTCACTATGCAGGGCGAGAGATGGGTAGAAGACGACGTTCTAACCAAGCTCCGAGCCAAAATGAGCCAGTGAGAAACCCAAGGGTTCACCAACTCTTTTTAAGCATTGCCAGTACACAGAGCTGAAGGGTGAAATGAAACATGGAAAGAGAACACTCTGAGTCTGCAGCCGGACCTCTTCAGAGTCGCAAGAGCAAGAATGAGGATGAGCTGACTGTACAGGTAAGGTACAGAAGTATTGAAAAGACGTTTTCTGGAAGCGCAGAATCAGTTTGGTTGAGCTTAAACCGATTCTTTAATGAGTTCTTACCGTCTTTCGAGGTTTCACAGAGGCTGACGCTGAACATTGACCTGCAAAAGCTGGCAAAAGACTGTGAAGGCATCATCGCCTTCGCAAAGGAAGGCTCCTACTTGCTTGTCCCAAGGAATATGTTGACGGACAACGAGACCCTGAGCTTGCTGCTCCTAGCGGGTTACCTTGCCCATCAACTGACCAATGCTGAAACAGACGAGGTTTCGAAGGAGGAACTACAGAACAGGCTCGGAAAAGACGCCAAGATTGCGAGCACGCGGCTGGGAGAACTCGTTAAGAACCAAACAGCAGCGAAAACTCGAGACGAAAAATACAAGATCACGACACTCGGCCTGATGCAGCTGCAGAAGGACATCATTCCAAAAATCAAAGCGAAAATGGGCAACTAGGCCTTTGTTTCTCATCCGTTTTCAGAGATGTTGAACAGTCTTGCAGAAACCAGAAGTGACCAGCACCCGGGAAAAACTTCATGGATAAAACAAGGTTATGCAGGCGGCCTTTTCTGAGCATACTGATATCTGCGAGGTCTCCCTTCTCTTGTCAGAATTCCGTCTTTGACTAGGTCGATGAGAGCGTGGGCGACGGCTGTCCGGTCGTAGTGGAACCCGCGTCTTGCCAGCTCGCTGTGAACTTCGCTAAGGCCTTTTGCGGCTGAGAACCAGCCCTCTTCCCACAGCTTCTGTATTATGCCCTTGCAGGTTTCAGCCCTCGCGGGCGGGGCAGCCCTCTCCGTCATTAACGGCATGTCCTTGAGCTTCTCGGTTACGGTTGACAGGATTTTGTCCACCGTCGACTGCAGTTGGTCTTCTTGGCATTCTATTTCGAATTCGACTTCTCCTATCTTCATTTTCACTCGTATGGGAGGCTTTGTTTCCTTGTCTGCCAACCTTTCACCTTGTTGTTTATTGTATTGTGCATCTTGTTCATGCACAACACTTAAATATATCTTCCTCAAACAATTGCCTATTGGTGAATCTTGGTGATTGAACAATACCCTATTACAGCAACACCAAAATATAACTTTCCACAATCCACCATGGACACAACATTACCCCGCCAGTTCTTAGAACTAAGCCTACACTCACTCAAAAACGCGTCCGACCGAGCTTCTCAACTAAACCAACAAACCATTCAACAATTCAACAACATGGATGCACTTGACCAGTCACTAAGGCTCAAACTTGAACCATTGCCTCTAACACCATCACACAAAGAAAACATCGTCGCGGCCGTGGACACCTCAACCATAAAGATAGGCGAAACAAGCACAGGCATCGTAATAGCCGTCAGAGGCGCAAACGTCTGGAAACAAAACAGACACTACAGGTACATGCGGTTTGGACCATTCATTTTTCACGTCACCGAAGAAAACAAGAAACAAGTCTACGAGACGCTCCAAAGAACCTACTTCAGCTCAATTTCCGAGCACGGGCACCAAGGCGCACCAAGCCTCTTCCAGATGCCAATGCGAATAGCAAGTATGCTCGAACGTTGGCTTCAAACAATGACGGCAAAAACCATGAACAACGGATTAATCCTCTTCGACGGTTCATTAACCGCAGGAACCGCTGAAACCCCGACCCATCGCATGAAAGAAATCCTCCACACAGCAAGAAAGAGAAACAACGTCGTTCTCGCCTTCTCGAAAATGACGAACCTAAGGGTTAACGGACACCTAATGACCGACCTGCTGCCGGAGCACAAGCCTCCCTACCTGCTTGAAACAGAAGGCCTGAGGCTCAAACCCCCGATGGTCCTGCTCGGCGACGTCTACGTAGCTAGACTGACTAAGGGAAAACTTGCTTTCAGACTTGACATAGACAAAGAAGTTCGGCCTGAGCCGCGCGTTGAGGCCGTTGAAAATCTATTGGGAAACGACCTGTTCGCGGAAAGCTATCCTGAAACTCTGCGTCTAGCCCACATTCTGTGCACGTTCACAGCCAACGAAGTATTGGCGATGCAGCATTTCGTAACGCGACGATTCGGGCTTCAAATCATCAACAGGCCGGACATGCATAGGCTATTGTTCGGACTGTTCGGCAAAGGAGAGGGCTTCTCATGAAACTCTACAGAAAAGAGGGCAACATCGTCCAGATCCTAAGCTTCCCCGGAGAGACTGTTGAGAAAGGCGACTACCTGCTCGTCGAAGATCCCGATGCCGGAAGAGCGCTCATTGTGCAGGTCATTGACGTCCAGTTCGCCAGCATTCCCGGCGTGCTTGAAGAACTGCTTCGAAGCCTCCCGGATGGGGGAGAACTGATCAAAGGTGAAGACGTTGACCCCTTGGAGATTGCTCCCCACATCTCGTACATCCAGGACGCAAGCTTACTCATCTGCAAAATCCGTGCAACAGCCGAAAACGACGGCTTGAACCCCAGCAGTTGTTGGCTTCCCTCCCGTTCCCAGTCGACGATAAAGAAGCTTCCACTTCCAACTCTGCTGAAACTCGCCAGGATAGATGGACAGCTCCCAATTACAATAGGTGGAACAAAGGACTCGGCGCTACTGACGATAGACGCCACGTCCCTCGACGGAAGACTGAACATAATAACAGGAAAGAAGGAAACAGGCAAGTCCCACCTGTCCAAGCTTCTAATGGTAAGCCTAGTTGGGTACAAGGCCACTGTAGTTGTTTTCGACCTCAACGGGGAATACCTGAGCCTGGGACTTACAAGTGATGGAAGAAGAAATGAGAATCACGACAAGATTCACGTCTTGACGCCGTCTGAAAACTTCAAACTAGCCTTGAAACAGTTGAACCTGCACGTCATGCTTGGAATTCTGATACATGCGCTTCATCTGCCAGGAACGTCTGCCCGAGAGTTCAGACGCATATGGCAAGCGCTCAAAGAGAGAGATAGTCTCACGCTTCGCGAGCTGGGCGAAACAATCCGCAACTGGAACTGCAACCAACACGTTCGCGACGCCCTTTTCTCACGGTACCACGCCCTAGTCAACTCAGGAGTGTTCACGGACAACATGGTCGAAGCGACTTCGCTGGAAGAGTACTTGCTCAAAACCAAGGAGCACGGCGGGGCAATCATAATGAACCTGCGAAACACCTCATCCATCGACCGACAAATAGTAGTTGAATATGTTCTCGCGAGACTCGTTGAATCTTTGACAAGCTCGAAGCTAAAGGCCGTGTTCCTCTTCGCAGAGGAAGCACACCTCTACCTTCGCGAAACGTACTGGGACGACATCGTAACCCGCATGCGCCATTTCGGAATCTTCACCACGTTCATAACCAACCAGCCAGACACGGTACGCGAGAACATTTACCGACAAGCTGACAACATTTTTCTCTTCAACTTCACAAACGAACATGATCTTGACGTGGTTTCGCGAGCCGCCCGCGTGGACGCCGAAACAGTACGTTCCATCGCCAGAGACCTTCCTCCACATCACTGCCTAGCACTCGGAAGAGCCGTGAGAGACTTCCCGATAGTTGTAAAAGTCAAGGCTCTAGATGTGAAAACAATGGGAGAAACAAGACTCTTCTTCACGTCTGCTGCAAATCAATAAATCATTTCACAGCATCCTTGAATGCAAGCGCCACTTGTGTAGACAGAAATGCAAGTGGCCTAATTCCTGCGCTTTCTCTAGGGCTTGCTAGATTCAAATCTCTTTAGTCTCTCGTAGTTTCTGACAAAGAATTCTCGAAAAGTCCGCGTCAAAACATAGCTTTCCAGTTCATCTAGGTTGACCCATCTTAATTCTGCCGCGTCACTGGAAGCCTTTAGGGTTCCCCCCTTGAGTCGCAGAGAATAGTCAATTATGACGAAGTGATACTTCACCCTTCCATCTTCGTCGAGTTCCACGTTGTCCAAAACGTCAATGAGTTCTGGCTTCTCAACCGTAAGGCCTGTCTCTTCCCGAACTTCTCTTATAGCCGTCTGCTCTGCCTCTTCACCTAGCTCTACCAAGCCGCCTGGAATACTCCATTTGCCCTTTCCGGGCTCGTTCTTTCTCTTCTCAAGCAAAATCTTGCCTGAACAGACTAAGACGGCGCCGACGCCGACTAGTGGCTGTTTGGGGTAGAGTCTCATCAAAGTGGAAACCTCAGCGTTAGAACGGGTTCTACTCGTATCTTAAGGCTTCTACTGGTTTGAGCTTCGATGCCCGCCAGGCTGGGTAAAGCGCAAAGATGGCGCTGATCCCTACGCCGAATACTAATGCCAGTATGGCTACTGTTGGAGTTAGAAGAGGAGTTATTGTCATTCCACCGCTCGTGGCTGCAGCCTGATTTCCAGTAAAGACGCCACCTCCTCCTCGGAAGGCTATTGCAACAACATTCGCCAGAACCCAGCCTAAGGCTATGCCGATCACAGCACCGATTAAGCCTATTATCAGTGATTCGCACAGAAAGACCAAGAGCACTGTTCGACCTTTCATGCCCAACGCTTTCAATATGCCTATCTCTCTTGTACGCTCCATCAAAGATACAATCATGATATTCATTATGCCTATGCCTGCGACCAACAGCGAGATGGCAGCGATTCCAGCTAGGAAAAGCTGTATGACAGAGAAAATGTTTGAAAGAAGGTTAAGCACCGCTGTTGCAGACGTCACTGAGACCTGGTTGTCGAAAGCATCCTTTATGGCTTTAGAAGCATTATCTATCGTTGCTTTGTCATCGTTTGCCAGTTTCACAATTATAGTGTTGCACGCATCGGTTCCAAAGAAACTTTCAGCTTGAGAAATTGGAATGTAAATACTAGTATCCGAAGGCCCACTGACGCTGAAGCCTCCGATTTCTTTAAGAACAGCGGTAACGCGGCCCGCATACGTCTCATTTATCGGCTGAAATGCGCTTGAGTTCGTCCTTGCCGCGTTAGTCCAAACGATTTCAACTTCATCATTTACGCTACAGAATAAGGTCTCATTGTTCCAGGGGTCACTCACTCGCTTCCCAACAACGACAGTATCGTTCCCTGGAGTCAGGGATATAGCTCCACTCTCTGCCGCAAAGGTAGTACTGTAAATACCTGCATATTCAGTGAAATCCACGCCTACTATGGTAACGTTTCGACCTGTTCCATTGAACTCAACTGAGCCTACTCTTTGAATTATCGCCAGCGACGTCTCGACGTTCGTTATGTTATCGATTATCTGCGTATCGTTGACCAACAACGTGAAACCAGAACCAGTTGCGCCCACTCCACCTCCTCCTTCAGCACCGATTCCTCCTCCAAGGCCTCCTCCGGTGGAAACAATCAACGTGTCGGTTGCAAATCCTGTCTGAAGCTGACGCGTTATCGTGGCCTGCAAACCCTGAGTGATTGAAAGCAGAGCAACGATGGCAGCTATGCCGATGACTACGCCCAAGGTCGTTAGTCCCGCACGCAGTTTTCTCAGTCTTATCGCACTGAACGAATAAGACACCACGTCTCGGCCCTTCAAATCAGTTCACGACCTCCTGGATTATTGAACCGTCGAACATCTGCACGATCCTCTTCGATTGACTTGCCAGACGTTGGTCGTGAGTTACCATTATCACAGTGACGGCTTTCTCCTCGTTAAGCGTCTTAATCAGACCGATTATCTCGCCAGCAGCTTTGGAATCTATGTTTCCTGTAGGTTCATCCATCAAAAGGAATTTTGGATCGTTCGCCAAAGCCCTCGCTATGGCTACGCGTTGTTGTTCGCCACCGCTCAATTCCCCAGGCTTATGGTTCATTCTTTCCCCAAGACCGACTGTTCCTAAGAGATCCTCAGCCCGCTTTCTTCTTTCTGCCCGGCTCAAACCTGCAATGGCCATTGACAATTCGACGTTTTCTCTTGCCGAAAATCTTGGAATAAGGTTGAAGAATTGAAAAACAAATCCTATCCTGCGCCTCAGATCCGCCAGTTGATCATCATTCAATGTTGAAATGTCAACGCCCTCTATCAACATCTTTCCGTCCGTCGGTTTGTCCAATGCTCCAATGAGGTTCAGCAGCGTTGATTTTCCGCTTCCAGATGGCCCTAGAACGGCGAGGAAATCTCCGCTCTCAACCTTCAAGTTTACGCCACGCAACGCGTTGACCGTGACTTTTCCAAGCAAGTAGGATTTCTTCAAGTCGACAGCTTCAACTATTGTTGTCAGATTGGTCATCTGCCCCTTCTTGTTTTTTCTCTCCTTATTTACTCAAGTACCGCCATGAGAGGACTATGCCTATCGTTGCGACTACGACGGCGAATATTCCCACGTATGCAAAGTCTCTCGCAACCTGCGCAAAGTCAGTTGTGCTGTTTATCAAGAACTGCCTCAAGGCATCAGTAGTGTATGTCATCGGGTTGACCTGCGCCACAGTCTGCAGCCAAGAAGGCATGATGTTGGTCGGGAAGAATGCATTGCTAGCAAACATCAGAGGCAGGGTTATCAAGTTCATGACAGCCATTGGAGTCTCTATTCTTGTTGATCTAATGGTAATCGCTATGAACATTGAAGATAAGCCCACGCATATCAGAAACAGGATCGCGAATACGCCTAATATGAAGAGCGGACTAAAGCTAGCTCCAAACTGGAGACCGAACGCCAGAGCGATAACTATTATTATGCCAGCTTGGAACATCGACCGCAATGTTGCAGAGAGGACTTTGGAGAATACTATCACCCCCCTTGATACAGGAGTGCTGAGAGCTTTGTTTAGGAAGCCTAGGCGTCTGTCCCAAACCACTGACATGCCGCTGAACGCAGTGGTGAAGAGGGCGGTGAAGGCAATCATACCGACAGCCATGAAGGAAAAGTAATCAGTCGTATTAAACGTGTTTTGCATGATACTTGTTTGCAAACCTTGAAAGAACACACCTAGTTGTTGAGTTTGCGTTGATGTTAGGGGTGGCGTCAAAACTAAATTGCTCATTAATTTGTCGAGCGAGCCACTTGAGAAAATGGCACCGATGTTCATAGCTTTCCCGAGCAGACCCATCCAGAGAATCGGCTGAATTATGGAAAGTGTAAATATCACTGGCGCCTTATACCATTTCTTAAGCTCGCGGTTGGTCAAAGCCCAGATGCCGTGAAGCTTGCCTGCGCGATGCTCATTCAACTCGCTCATCGTCGAGCCCTCATCATCGTGATTCTTTGCGAGGCAAAGGCTTCCCTAGACTCTTCTGCATCACGAAGTGATCTGCCGGTGAATTCCAAGTAGACTTCGTTCAACGTAGGTTCCGTTAGCGAGAGCTTCGTCACAGTATACCCTTTCTTCCTTAGGGCCTCAATTATGAGGGGAGCCGTCACTTCTCCCTCCTCTGCTTTGATTCGATATGTGCCATCTTCCTTCTTGACATCTTTCACATGCTCAACTTTTCTGACGAGCTCGGTTACGTCAACGTCCTCCTTGATGCCTAATGTTATGACATCGCCGCCTAAACTGCGCTTCAGATCTTCGGGCGCACCTACCACGATTATCTTTCCATGGTCGATTATTGCGATACGGTCGCAGAGGTTGTCAGCTTCTTCTAGGTAGTGAGTCGTCATGAAAAGTGTCATCCCATATTCTTTCTTCAGCGTTCTGATATAACTCCAAGTTGCGGTCCTAGTCTGAACGTCCAAGCCCAAAGTGGGCTCATCCAAAAAGAGTATCTTTGGTCTGTTGATTAGCCCGCACGCCAGCTCAAGTCTGCGACGCATTCCACCCGAGAAGGTTTGAACCCTCTTATCCTTGAAATCAGTCAACTCGACAAGCTTCAGCAAATCTTCTGCGCGCTCTTTTGCGGTTTTGCGCGGAATTCCATACATGTCAGCACACAGAAGGATATTTTCTAAGCCGGTCAGATCCTCGTCAGCAGTATATTCCTGCGGGACAACACCGATAACGTTCCTAACGTCGCTGTCCTGCTTTGCAATGTCGAAGCCCAATACCGATGCTTTGCCTTCTGTAGGTTTCAATATTGTTATCAACATGTTGATTGTAGTAGTCTTTCCGGCGCCATTAGGTCCCAAAAAACCAAAGACCTCACCATGTTTTACGCTGAAGTTGACGTGATCGACTGCAGTTAGATTATGATTAAAAATCTTGGTCAGTCCTTCAGCCTTTATCACTTCTTCACTCATTTTGTTCGCCTCTTGACGTTGGATTTGTCTGCGCAAGCTTCACAGCTGTGTTATATAAGAGTTTCAGAACTTCGTCGACAAATGTTTCGAACCAGAGCTGTTCTTGGTTGTGCTCCACGGCGTATATTTGCGAAGATCCTCTATTCATCCTCTTTATCTCCCAACTTCTCATTTATCTTTTCAAGTTTTTCAGCAGTCTCGTCCAGAACTTTGCGCACGTCCTCGAAAACCTGTTCTGAAAAGTGTGCCTCCAAGTTTTCTCCAAGCCTGAAGGAAGTTTTTATCAGCTTTCTCATAGATTTTCGCAGTTCTTCTGTTTTTTCTGGTGGAAGATGGAACCACGGAGCTCTCATGAACGGTGGACCGAAAAACCTTCCCTCTTTTCTGAATTTCAGGTAGTTTTTCTTCTGCTCATCAATCATCTTCTCCTGTTCCTCCATGATCTTCCGTTGCTGTTCCAAGACAGCTTTGCCGCTATCTGTGAGTTCGTAGCGTTTCATTCCGCTCTCGTTTGACGGCAACTCACGGATGTGCTCATTGTCCTGCAGCCATGATAGGAGCGGGTAGACTGAGCCGGGGCTCGGTTTCCAACGCCCATTCGTTCTGGTCTCAATCTCGTTTATTATTTCCGAACCGGACATAGGTTTCTTGCTCAGGGATTCCAGAACTTGGTACCGTATGAACCCCTTTGGAACCATGGCCGTGTGCCTCATCCAATGTTTTCTATGTTCAACCATTTCTGTCGCCACCAATATCGTAATTGATATCGCCAATGATATCAACTGTGATATTTAAGCTTGACGCTTTCAACTCCGAAAAACTTATTTCAGTCCACTAATGTTCCAACCCGTTCGCCCTCAACCGCCCTAACAACATTCTTGGGGTTGAACCCGTTAACTACCACAACCTTGACCTTCAGGCGCTGCAGGATTCTGATGGCTTCAGGGTCTATAATTTGATGGATACCTGCCTTGTGCTCGTTTTCCACGCACACACGAGCCAAATCCTCAAACCTCAGATGATCAAGCTTCACGGCGTCCACATGTTTCTTAGGGTCCTTGTCAAAAATGCCCTCTTGATTAGTGGCCTTGACAAGCAAATCAGCTTCCAATGCTTCCGCAACCAAGGCGGCCACCGCATCCGTCGTCATTCCCGGTCTCACGCCGCCCATCACGGCGACCTTGCCATTGCCCACACATCTTACAGCCTCTTCGACGCTAAGCGGAACGTCATCGCAACCCACATTCCCTATTATTCTTAGAAACAACTGGGCGAAGATTCTCGAAGCCGATATTGCCACTTCATCTTGAGCCTTCTGCTCGAGCCCTAGGCCCTTGGCAAAATCGATAAATTCCCTTGCCAAGGCCCCGCCGCCAACCACTACTACGAGCTGATGACCGCGCGCCCTCAAGGCTTTCATCATGTCTGAGTATTCAGCAATTAGCTTCAGATTGACTGGCGACGCTATGACTGAACCGCCAATTCTCAGAACAATTCGCACTTCTTGCAGCTCCTTTGCCATTCTTCACTAAGTAGCCTTTAGGTTTAAAAATCCTAGCGCGGACGATTCCGACGAGTCGACGCACGATACACGTCGATGGCATCGTATTCTCGCAGCAATGTTCGTGCCAAGAACAGGGAAAAATGCTTTTAGCATCACTGTAGGAATATCTGAAGAAGTGAAAGAGGAAGGATTTTGCTCACCACCACGAAAATGGCGTTCAAACCTATCCCACCTTTCGATTTTGAACTGAGTGCAACAATCTTTTCGGACGGTGACAGCCAAATCCGAAAGTACGAAAAGGGAAGATTTTGGCAAGTCATAAGTGTTCACAGCAAGCTGCTCCTCGCGATTGTGACGAGTACTGGAACAGTGAATGACCCGGAACTTTTGGTTAAGTTGGAGTCTTATGAGAAAACCTCTAGGAGTGACAAAGAAAGAGCTGAGGAAATTATTTACACACTCTTCAACCTAGACTTTGATCTCAAACCATTCTATGAACAGTCAAAAACAGACAGCGTGATGGCACAGTTGACTCGTAAGCTCCGAGGCTTGAAAAGTCCTACTACCCCTACTGTTTTTGAGGCATTAATCGATTCGATTGTTGAGCAGCAAATCTCCTTGAACATAGCAAACAAAATGGAGGAAAGACTTATCAAAACTTTCGGTGGGGTGCTAAGCTTGGACAAAGGGGTTTATTATGCTTTTCCAACTCCGCAAAAGCTGGCGTCTGCAAGCGTTCATAAACTCCGCAGTTGTGGGCTGAGTCAGAGAAAGGCTGAGTACATCAGAGATGTATCAAAGATGATAATTGACGGCAAGCTAAACCTTGAAAAGTTGAAAGACCACGAAGACGCAAATGATATCATCACAGAGCTCGACAGAATAAGGGGCATCGGCACTTGGACAGCCGAACTCACAATGGTTAGAGGGATGCAGAAGCTGGAAGCGTTCCCCGCTGATGATCTAGGGCTCAGAAGAGTAATCGCACGTTACTACAGCAACGACAGGGAAATTTCAAGTGAAGAAGCGCGCAGAATCGCCGAAAGATGGGGAAAGTGGAAGGGGTTGGCAGGTTTCTATTTGATAATGGCCGCAGCAACAGATGCACATATCCGTTAGAAACAACACTGGAGCCGCGCCCACTCGCAATTTTAGCCACTAACTCTATGGGGCCATAGGTGTTTAAATAAAGGTCTGAAAATGTTAAGCAGTGAAATGAAAAAATGGAAAGCTCTTGCACTTTTGTCAGGCGGTTTGGACAGCACGTTAGCGGTGAAGCTGCTTCTAGATCAAGGGATAGACGTTGAAGCCCTGAATTTCGTGTCTCCTTTCTGTCTTTGCGGCAAAGGTGGATGTGGTGCTCCAGGTGTGGCAGAGAGATTTAGCATACCTTTGAAAGTCGTAAGTCTGGGCGAGGACTACCTGAGAGTCGTTAGAAAACCGAAGCATGGATACGGAAAAAACATGAACCCCTGCATCGATTGCAGAATCTTCATGTTAAAAAAAGCCAAGAAATATGCACGACAAACGGGAGCTGCATTTATCTTCACGGGCGAAGTGTTGGATGAGAGGCCTATGAGCCAACATCTTAAGGCCTTGAACATGATCGAAGAGGAAGCCGGACTGAAGAACAGAATATTGAGGCCTTTGTCTGCGAAACTGCTTCCCGAAACGTCCATTGAAAAAAGAGGACTCGTGGACCGACACAAGCTCTTGGACATTCATGGCAGATCAAGAAAGAGGCAGATTGAACTAGCCAAAACATTCAGCATAACAGATTACCCTTGCCCTGCAGGCGGCTGTCTACTCACCTACAAAGAATTCGCAGACAAGGTGAGAGATCTATTCAAGTACAAAAAACGAGTCACAATGAAGGACATAGCCCTGTTGAAACTGGGCAGGCACTTGCGCTTTGAGAAAAACAAGATAGTCGTTGGCAGGAACGAATCTGAAAACAGAACTCTTCTTAAAATGAAATCCCCGAGCGACTACTACTTTGAAGTCCCGAACTGCGGCAGCCCTATCACGATCCTTCAAGGAACTAAAACTAAAGAAGCGATTGAAAAAGCAGCAGTCCTAACAGCTTATTATTCGGACCAAAAGAGTTCTCAAGTTTTGGTAAGGTTTGGAAAGAACAAGTTGAACAAGACGATAAATGTGTCCAGACCAAACGCGGAAGATGTGGACAAGTTGAGAATCACGTAAAAAAAAATTGCACGCATTAACAGCGTCTTGGTTTTAATATGAATTGCGCTATCATTAGAGTGTATGTCGTCAGCCGATGTTGCCGTGAGGGTGTTTCGCGAACTGGAGAACGAGGACTTCAGAGTACTCCAAGCAATAGAGACCGCCATGAGCGATCATGAATTCGTCCCGAAAGAACAGATAGCCAGATTCACAAAGTTTGACTTGGCAAGGGACACGGACTTTCGGATAAACCGACTCAGCAGGTTAGGCCTCATTTACCAGATGCGCAGAGCCTACACTGGCTACACTCTAAACTATGCTGGTTATGATTGCCTTGCGATAAACGGTTTGGTCAAGGCCAATGTGCTTGAGGCTTTCGGCAAACCACTGGGCGTGGGCAAAGAAGCTGACGTTTACGATGCGTTGAACCCGAATGGCGAACGAATAGCAGTGAAATTTCATCGTTTGGGCAGAATCAGCTTTCGCCAAATCATCAGAAGAAGAAGCTACTCGACCCAACGCAGTGCAAGCTGGCTTTACCAATCCAGACTTGCGGCAGAAAAAGAATATCAGGCCCTGCAGGTTCTATTCCCGCATCGCATAGCCGTTCCAGAACCGATAAGCCAAAACCGCCATGTCGTAGCCATGGGAATTATCGAAGGCGCAGAACTTGCAGAATACAAGGATATACCCAGGCCGGAAAAAATCTTAGGAGAGATTCTTCGCAACACCAGAAAAGCCTATTTGAAGGCCGGCATCATCCACGCCGACCTTAGCGAATACAACATCATCCTGAAACCCAACAGACACATCTTGATAATCGACTGGCCACAATACGTTACCAAAGAACACCCAAACGCCGAGGAGTTGCTGACACGGGACATTCAAAACATTCTACAATTCTTCAAGCGCAAGCACAAGCTAAATACTGACCTCAAAGAAGCGATGGGTTACGTCACTGGAGCTAGAAGGACGGTTACCTTGTAGGAACGTCAAGCATGATGTAGAGAACGTTGTTTCCACGCAATAGAACGCTCCCGTAGTTCGTTATTAATTGGTCATCCTTAGACTCTGTGGCTCCTTCCAGAAGAATGTTCATATGACCATCGCACTTGATCATCTTGCCCTTGTATTCGCCGCCATTCTTCAGTACAACAGCAATTCCCGCGTTCAACTGCTTTACAAGAACATTCAAAGGCTTCTTGCTAGGCTCCATTAAAGCACCTTGATCCAAACATAATTACACAATACCACGAACCAACACATATAAAAGTCTTATGAAAAAGGGTTCTGTAAAGTCTCCGTCGGATTGGGGTTCGTGTAGAAAATCGTCGGATGCCCCTAACTAGAAAGATACTCATGAACGGGTTCTGTCAAGTCTTCGGTTATTTTGGGTTCATGTAAACTTTCGGTTGCTTAAGACTATTCGTGCTGATAGCGCGTGTGTTGATTATGTTTCTTAACGTTTCTTCTTCTTCTTTAGTCCTGCGTGTGCTCTTTTCTTTGGCATCTTCTTACCGAGTCTATTTATGTCCATTGTTTCTTATAGGTTTAGCGCGTGCTGGTTCTGTTAACTTCTCATCGGATGGTTTTGACTGTTAACTCTCGTCGGATGAACCCCCTTTCGTTTGGTGTCTTGAAAGAGACACAGAAAAAGGAGGGAAAGCTGTCGTTCAGTCTATTCCGTGAGTTTCATGGTATCTTCCGAGAGTCATAATAGGCTTCAGTTCAGTGGTGTTGTAGCCCAGCCAAGCCATGACTTCAGGTTCCATCGAGAATTTAAACATGGCTTCCATGCTCGGAGCATCGTACACTGCTATATTGGTGTGTTCTGGTATCGAAGTCCAAGCTCCAACAACTTTGACCCCGTATTTCTTCAAGAGCTTGTCCATTTTGTTCATAAGGTCTGTGGCGCGCGCTAATTGATTTGCTGGAATTGTGGACACTACGAATCGGACTCTCCCACATACCAAGATAACCCTTGTCTTTTCAAAAACATCGTACGAGATAATCCCTCACGATTCATCAGCAAGTTTTTAGCAAAAAAGTCCGACGAATTTTTACAGCGAAAGAAATCCGACAAGGACTTTACAGAACCTGAAAAAGAATCCCTGAATTCAGTAGTATCTTCTCCAAGAACCCAAGAATCGCAGATTTTCGTGAAATCAGGACGAGAAACTCTTTAACAGATTGAAGACGTTCATTGACATAAAATTTAAGTAAACGCCTACATGCTACAAAGTGATGAAAAATGAAGATAGTTGTCTTGGACCACATTTACCTCGGAGAAGAGCATATTCGTAAGTTACGATCGCTGGGCAATCTGAAAGTTTTCAAGGAGCCGCCTAGAACACGTGGCGATTTGAGGCGGAGAATATCGAAAGCTGACATTGTACTAGTTGGATGGAACAATTTGACCAAAGATGTCATCAACTCTGCGAAGAATCTCAAGATGATTTCGATATGGGCAACCAGCTGTCATTACGCGGATGTTCAGGCAGCAAAAGAGAAAGGAATAGTGGTATCGCATGTACCGGGCTATGCCACAGAATCCGTTGCTGAGTACTCCTTCGCTTTGATGTTAGCAGCGGCCAGAAAACTGCTCTCAGCCGATAAGCACGTGAGGAAAGGAGGTTTTGATTGGAGACCGTTTGGAGGCGTGGAATTACATGGGAAAACTCTCGGTGTCATTGGCACGGGCACGATTGGCTGCCGAGTTGCAGAGATTTCTGAAGCTTTCGAAATGCAGATTCTGGGCTATGACAAATACCCGGATTTGAAGAGAGCCGAAGAACTCGGAATGAGGTACGTGGACCTCTACACGTTGCTTAAGAAAAGCGACTTCATAACATTGCACGTTACATTAACACCTGAAACGGAGAAACTCATAGGGGAAAAGGAATTCGAAGTTATAAAAAACGGCGCGGTCATAGTCAATACATCGCAGGGGAAAGTAATTGAGGAGAAAGCTTTGGCAAGGGCTTTGAAATCAGGCAGAGTGTCTTATGCAGGGCTTGATGTTTTCCAGGAGGAGCCTCCTCCTAAAGACAACCCACTGTTCAAGTTGGATAATACCGTACTCTCGCCTCATGTGGGGTTCCACACGATCGAAGCGGTCAAAAGATGCAGTGACATCTGCATTGACAATGTTGTTAAATTCTTGCAGGGCCATCCGCAAAACTGTTGCTAGGTTGCGGTGACAGGTTTCAGAAATGTTAAGGTGAGTTTGGATGAACCTGACCAAAGAAGAAGAAAAGATGCTTGGTGGCGAATTCGGGAAGGGAACCCAGAAGGCGATTGAGCTGCTTGTAGCCATAGGAGACGCGTACGACGCTGAAATGATGATTCCGATCGCCCGTGCGCACGCCGCCTCAAGCGGTCAGGAAGGAGACCTTTACTTCGTCGAGCTGTTGGCAAGTGGAGGTGCTAAATGCCGAGTTCCAACCAGCACAAATCCAGTATATGATATCGAGTTCTTCCATCGAATGTTCGAAATTCCAAGCGATGAAGCGGAAGTGGCGCGAAGAGTGATGGAAGCCTACAAGAGAGTTGGCGCAATTCTCAGCTGGAGTTGCCTACCATACTTGACAGAAAACGTTCCCTTGTTTGGCGAAACCGTGGCCTTCTCCGAATCGAGCGCTACGCCCTACGTGAATTCTGTAATCGGCGCAACAACAAATCGGGAAGCAGCCCAGAGTGCACTCGCAGCGGGAGTCGTCGGCAGGACTCCTAAGTATGGGCTGCACATGAAAGAAAATCGAAAAGGAACAGTCTTAATCAGGGTTGAAGCGACATTGAAAGACAGCTTCGACTACACCCTCTTGGGGCAGTTCGTTGGCGAACAGATAGGTTACGGAATCCCAGTGCTTACCGGCATAACGAGACGTCCCAGCACGGAAGAACTCATAAACTTTTGCGCAATGTCAAACACGTCTGGGGCAGTGTCGATGTTCTACATACCAGGTTTCACTGTTGAAGCCCAGACTGTTGAAGAGGCTTTCCAAGGGGACGTTCCAACGGACAATATCACTGTGACGGAAGCTGAACTTGAGCACACGTGGGAAGAGCTTCAGACGACAAGCGGGAAGATAGACTTTGTGATGCTCGGATGCCCACACTACACCCTCAAACAGGTGGAAGAAGTTGCCAGACTGTTGGAAGGAAAGAAGATTCACGGCGGAGTGTCGTTCTGGATTTGCGCATCGGCAACTACCAAAACTCTGGCCAAGAGAATGGGCTACATTGACACGATAGAGAAGGCTGGCGGGAATGTTGTGGTCGACACGTGCATAGACGAGCCATGCTGGACCGTGTACAAGGACAAGGTGGGCATGACCGACTCGCCTAAATGCGCTTATTATCGAAGGTTCAAAGACGTTGTTGTGGCAGGACTGGAAGACTGTGTGGAAGCGGCAGTCAGGGGGAAATATGAATGAAAAACGAGGAAATTCGGCTGAAATGTCACAAGATCGTGGGAGGCTACGGAGAAGGCGAGGCTCTGGTTTCTCATGAACCAATCTGCTTCTACCTCACAGACCCAAAAACAGGTATAGTTAGAGAGAAAACCCATGAACTCGCGGGAAAGAATCTTGCGGGCAAGGTGCTCGTGTTTCCATCAGGAAAAGCTAGCTCGGTGGTGCAGATAGACGGCTTGTTCAAGCTAGCAGCCCATAACCTGGCACCCCAAGCGATGATAGTGAAAGATGTCGAAACCGTGCTCATTGTTAGCGCAGTTTTGGCGAAGGTCCCCTTGGTGGACAGGTTGGAAAAGGACCCGTTTGAAGCAATTCACACGGGTGATTTGGTGAAGGTGGACGCGGAAAAAGGAACGGTTACGGTTAGAAAGGATGTACCCTAACGTTGCCTGCGCCATAGCCTACGCTTTATGGCTGAGGCATGTTCTGATGCGTTTCATTCCTTCCTTGACTTGTTCGTAGGAAACGGAATATGATATTCGCAGATGCCCTTTGCCATTCGTTCCAAAGCCAGATCCAGGTACGGTTACCACTCCAGCCTCCTTCAGCAGACGCAGAGCAAGAGCCTCGTCAGATTCTTCGAAGGCTGAGAAATCTGGAAAGACGTAGAACGCTCCTTTAGGCACCGTGTAAGGTAAAGACTTGATCAGGTTGAGCTGATCTATCACGAGTTTTCTTCTTCTACTATACTCTCCCAGCATTTCCTGAAGGCAATCTTGCGGTCCTGTCAATGCTGCCACAGCTGCTTTCTGGGATATCGCGTTTGGACACAACACCGCGTAGTAGTGCAGTTTGCGCAGGGTCGCAGAGAGCTTTTTCTCAGCTACCATGTAGCCAATTCTCCACCCGGTCATAGCATACGCTTTCGAGAAACCGTTCACCGTGATGGTTCTGTCTTCCATGCCGGGCATAGAACCTATACTCCTGTGCTCGGTGCCGTCATAAACGAGTTTTTCGTATATTTCATCTGCGAAAACTATCAAGTCGTGTTCCTGCGCCACTTCGGATATTCTTTCCAGAGTCCGTTTGGAGAAAACGTGACCTGTCGGATTGCAGGGGTTACACATCCAAATTATCTTCGTCTTTTCTGTTATCTTTTCTTCCAGGGCTTCAACGTCCACATCATAGTTTCTGCCTTCATCAAAGGGAACTGTCACGGGCTTCGCTTCCGCTATCAAAGTGTCCTCAAAATATGCGGGATAATACGGGTCCAGAACCAGGGCTTCATCGCCCCGATTTAGAAATCCCAGGGCGGTTACGAGCATAGCCTCTTGAGAGCCGGAAGTAACCGTTACGTCAGTTTTCGCATCAGCGTAAATCCCGTTTTCATTTCGAAGCTTTTCAGCAATGGCTTGACGTAGATCCAAAGTTCCATCAACCTCAGTATAGTGCGTAAAACCGTCTCTAGCAGCCTTGACGGCCGCATCAACAATGTGCTCTGGCGTCGCAAAGTCAGGCTCTCCCTGCTCGAAGTGAACCAGGTTTTCCATTCCAGCAGAATAATCAAGCATCCTTCTAATTGCTGACGGTTTCATCGAGCCAACCCTGTCAGAAGATCGTGACAACATCTCCACTCACAACCCTGCAAATCGCACGTTCAAAGGCACTTGTACACGTAAAAACATATAAGATTTGACACGCGCTAAGAAAAAGAACTGTGGAAAGGATGGACCAATGCCTAATTTTTCGGGACATATTCTCAGTGCGCTCAGAATGATTTCTGGGTCAAAGATAAGCATATGTTGGTCTTTTTTTAGTGAAAAAAGGCTTTGGTCGGGCGGGATAGGTTTACAACTTCGTTTAAATTCTTCGCCAGTCTCATGTCAATCACTTCTTCCAGCTGGCAACTATTTGCCTAAGTATTTTTAGCGCGCGCTCTCTCTCCATCAAAACACTTTCATCATTCCCTTTCATAACCCAACAAACCACATAAACCCGTGTAAACGCCTACAAACAATACGTTTCACCTACCTTAAAATATTTTTCACAGACTTTCAGAAACGATAATTAAAATGTTTGATTTAACAATGAAAACGGAAAGTAGAATCGCATACGTACAGTAGACCCAGACAAAGCGTGACAAAATGTTACAAAATACTTGCGCGCATGCGTGTTCCTAAAATGGTCAAAAATGGCCATAATTCCGTTTTGCACATTTCTGCCAGTGCTCAAGAAGACAGTTGCTCAAAGAAATCAAAAACAGATGCGAAGCCCAAGACCTTCCTTAAATCATGGAAGGCGAATAAAAACCATTTTAGGCCAATTTCGGAACAGGCATGCGCGCTAGTCTTTCAGGAGCTTACCAGTCGTTATAAACTCCTCTAGTATTTTGTTGAACTTGTCTGCTGCGGTAATGGATGGACAATGGCCTTTACCCTTAAAAATGTACATTTTAGATCCAGGAATGTTTTCGTGCATGTACTTAGCGCCCTCCAACATTGTCACCCTGTCATCTTCCCCATTAATGATCAAAGTTGGAGTATTTATTTTCTCCAAAAGCGGACGAAGGTCATCTTTGTAAAAGTTGCCTAGGAAGTTTATGGCGATCTCTTTAGTAGTCTTCTGGCACACCTTAAATGTTAATTCTTTTAGGTATTCAGTCCCAGATTCTGGATACAACAACCTTATGAAGGTTCTCACGCCCCTAGAGTAAGATTCCTGAAATAATTCCAACAACCCTTGTAAGACTTCTAAAGGAAAACCATGCGGAAAATCATCACTAGCTATTATTTTGGGAGTTCCACCTATCAATACTAGCTTAGAGACTTTCCTTGGATATTTGGTAACGTATTTGATGGCAACCTGAGCACCCTCGGACTCGCCTACAAGAACGAAATTTTTCTCCTGCAGTTCTTCGATTATTGAATTAAGATCGTCCACGTATAGATCAAGAGTATAATTGTCTGCGGGCTTGTCTGATTCGCCTGCCCCTCTCATATCGACTGTTACCATCTTGAAGTTCTGGGAAAAATAGTTTACTTGGGGTTGCCAAAATTGTTCAGTTCCAACAAATGTTACCACAAAGACTAAGGTTGGCTCCCCTTCACCATAGACATAATATGCAAGTTTCACGCCGTTCTTGTCCAGAATCATTTTCCTACGTATTTTCCTGCGCATTCTATCTCTTGCTACATCATCTTTTGTGGTAGCTATCCCTTTCTCATAGCATTCATTTGCCTTTTCATGCTGATCAGTCAATGCGCAAACGTCGCTTAGTGCTTCCAGAGTCTTTGTCTTTTCGTCACTCCATCTTTCATCGTCGCCCATCATCTTTAGCGCCTGAGAATAGAGCCTTACTGCTTCAAAAGCTGCCCATTTTTCCTCCGCGTCTTTCCCCGCTTTCAATAGGTAAGGAACACCTTCTTGAGCGTTTCCAGACTGGTAGTAGTGATACGCTAGCTCATTTACAACTTCCTCCAAACGATCCTTATTTGCCTCTTCCAGATACTTCGCTATCATTGAATGATATTCCTTTCTCAGCTCCGGTGCAATTTCTTTGTATAACACTTCCCTAATCTTCGAGTGGTCAAAGCGATACCCATCCTCAAAAGAATGTACTAAATGATACTTCCTTTCGATGTTATTCAAGCTTTTCAACAACCCAATTCGACCTAAACCTGAAACACTTTCAACCACACTGGCGGAAAACTCTTCTCCCACTACTGATGCACAATCTAGAAGGTCTCTCTCTTCATCTTCTAGGGCATTAATTCTGCTAACGACAACATCGTATACTCTGGGCGGAATTTCAGCCTCCTCAATGTTTTTAGAGAGTTTCCACTGTCCATCTTCTTTAATCAACACCTTCTGCTGCATCAACAACCTAAGTGTTTCAATGGCGAAGAATGGATTTCCCTCGGTTTCTTCATGGATTAGTTTTACCAAGTCACCAAGATCGACACCCAACATGGACAGGATAAAATCGAAATAGTTGATCTGGCTCAGTCTCTTCAGCTCTATCTTATGAAACAAATCGTCTCTGCTCATCCTCTGCATAATGTCAAGAAGCGGATGTACAGTCCCCTCATACGTTTTAGTTACCTCTTCTGGGCGATACGCCCCCACAACAAGAATCTTCGAGTTTTGAACATCTCTTGCCAGATAATGCAATAACGACATTGAAGGAGTGTCGGCTAAATGCAAATCATCAATAAAGATCAACAAAGGTTGCTTTCCTGAAATGGCAACCAACAGATCAGAGATGGCCTCGAGTCCTTCATCCCTCTCAAAGAGAGTTCCCCACCCAATCCTTCCCCAAGGGGTTGCCGTTTCCGAAAGAACAGCCTCTGAAACGCACGTACGCGTGCTTTGGATAAATTGTGTTTCTTTCCTCTGCTCTATTTCCCATTTTTTGCGTTCTGAACGCAGATTAAAGAGGTCCACGTCCTTGTAGATTAGGCCCTCCTCCCTTGGCGGTATCTTTCTTTCGACGCGTTCCTTTTCTGGCGTGTATATGAGAGAATCACCGAATTCTGCGACGTTGGCGAAGAAGCAGTAAGCGTAAATGGACCTGCGAGCGTCGAAGTGAGCCGCCTTAAAATCTTCAGTGACCGGAGTGAAGGCTGGGTTAAAGATTATGTCCACTGGAGGCTCAAAGTTTTTTAGCTCCACCCTCAAGTCCATGTCAAGGAAGTCCCGACATATAGCAATCGCTATCCTTCCAAACTCTGTGTTGCAGACAATGGTTTTCCGGGGGACGGTTCCAACCTCTATTCCCTCCTTAATCATCTTGCCTTCGTAGTGTATGGTGGCTGGGATGTGCTTCTCCTGCTGCCAGAGGATTCCGTCGGGTCCTACGACCGCGCTGATGTTTCGCTTTGTTTCTTGGTCGTGGTATGATCCTGGGATTATGTACATTTCGTAGGCTTTGGCCAGGCTGGATACGTCTTCTAGCAGTTGGCCGTGGTTGAGGTCAACGGCCAGTTCCGGGAACAGCAGGATGTTGACTCCCTTTGCGTGGGCGATTTCTATCATGTTCTTAACCTTGGATCTCACGGTTTCAACCTTGTCCTCTCTAAGGCCCAAGAGACCTCCAGCCTTCTCTTCGTAGAACTCGCTCAGGATGTCGCCTGTTTTGGACACGCCTATTTGGGCGATGGCAACTCTGCATTCGCTCCTCTGGATTCTGGGATACTCTTTGAGGAGGTCCCTGTAGACTAGCTCGTATTTCTTATGCCCTCCCAATCCTGCCAAGATCTGACCAACAATAGGAATAGCCTTTACAAAGTCAGGAGCAAACTCCTTGACCACCTTCTGGATTTTTCTTTCTTGCAGCGGAAGAGCATCACCCTTCGAAACTTGAAAAATGCTCCTTAGCGCTTCTCTAAACGGCAAAAAAGGAGTGGGAGACTCATACAAACAGCGGCCTTCCAGAACCTTAACACCCAACGACTCCGCATAAGCTTCAAGCTCTTTAACTAGCCTAGTCTTCCCTATTCCAGCTTCTCCAGACACTAAGACAGTATTACCCTTCCCAGCGATGGTCGCATGCAAAAACTCTTTCAGCTGACTCAGTTCCTTGTCCCTGCCCACCATTTTGGGAACGTGATATTCCATGTTAGCCATGAAAAACTCTAGTAAAGAGACTATGCTCCTCAAATTGATAAATCTTGTCCTAAAGCCTGCATCAAAATCTGTCTTTCTGGAAACAGAGAGTATTGAATGAATTTTGGAATTAACAAATGCTGGATTAAAAGCGCTCTCTCTCATGATGAGACGTACGTCTTCTGAATACATAATCCTATGAAACTATGAGCTTAAGATGGGGATTTCAGCGCGCGCGCTCGCATTCAGGACTGTATACCACTGGCTTCCCCGGGCCTTCAAGGTGGAGGCGCCTCCATAGGATGGAGTGAAGAGGACTTAAATCCAAGTTCCCGAACAAAAGCATGGGAGAACCTGATCTCTTCACCTCATCAATGATGAGACCGGGCTCTTCCAATATAACTCGAATTATTTAATCCGGCTGCGCGCGCTGTGTGAGTTGAGATTCTGGAGCGTTATAAGAGTTTTAAACCTTAAAGTGAAGCCCAACCTTCACAACGAAGTCTTGGAAACAGAAAAAGGCAAATAACGAGTTTTTTGCCACAAATAGACTCAAATCTGACTTATTTCGGCGAAAGGAACTTTAGTCGGGCGGGCAGGATTTGAACCTGCGACAATCCGGTATCTGCTTGTACGCCTGGTAGGCTGGGTGACGCCCACCCTTGGCAGACGTCTACAGCGTCTCCGCCAGCTAAAATCCTTTGACCTATGCTGGCTCGGAAGCTCTGCCAGGCTGAGCTACCGCCCGCTGCCCGACCGACAATACAGAAACCGAAATAGTATTTAACCTTAATCCGCTGGGATTCTAGTCGCGTGCACCTTCTTGAAACGGTGTTCTTGACGCAGCACTAGTTAGGCGAGAGTGATTCATTTCGTACTGTGCAGCAATGTAGGAGCCAGAGTTGACTTTCAGGAAGCAAGGTCGCTCCTTAATCTGATTATCTGCATGAATTCCATGAACACTGCAACATCATCTGACCGTACCACATCGACTTCACCATGCTCGCTTTTGCACGATTGTCATGTTTGTTTAAACTCAAGGCGGAAGTGGATGCGGGGAACGTAACCAATTGACATATGTTATCAGATTCGAAATCGGAAACCATGAAAGGGACCATTCTTTTGGCATGGCAGAATTCTTTAGGTTCAACCTAGATAGGATATGGCTGAGGTGACCCGAGGGATATGGCTAAGAGCGTACGGATCATGACTCCTTTTGACACAAGCAGAATTTGTGTAAGCCAAAATCCTACGTTTCCCGATGCATACATTGTTGACCTCCCGCTGGATTCAGTGCCTGATCAGGAATGGCGGGACGCCTTCGAGTTGAAATGGAAGTCAAGCAGGGACTTGTGGGATAGGAAACTTTTGTTGATCAATGATAAAGTGAGGCTCGTTTCCACCGCGGACGGATTTGTGGAAAAACTGGAATGGGTTGAAAAGACGATAGACGAGACCAATGGCGCCATCAAGGAACAAATTCGTTTGATTGAAAAAGAAAAGGAAATGATACGGGATGCAACGACAAGACAGACGTTGCAGACAGGTACTCTAGGCACAGAAATGATTGTGGAGACCCTGAGAAGAAGATTTAGCATGTAGAGGCTTTGCAGAAGCCGGTGTCATTTGGAGCCTAAAGGATTCTAGTCGTACTCTTTAACACCTATCATTTTTCTGTAGCTTCTAAGATCTGAAGCAACTCTTTTTAGAAACTGCAATTCTATCCTTTTCGTTTCGAGTTGCAAGAGTTCTACACCAATGTTTTTCGTCGGGATACCGTTTTCACTCGTCATTGATATCTCCTGCCTGTTTCGTAAACGCTTCATTCGTTCATCGCTGCTACTTATTTAGCTTATGAATTCAGAATCAATTTTCGCATGTCAAAATCCACATCGGCTAGAGGAGTCTAATTGTCGAGTCATATAAAGGCGAAAAAGGAAAACTTTTGGAAATTCCTTCTTGGAATCAATGGGCTCACTAAGAACGTGGCGCGCGCGCTGATGATTATAAGCAAGATTGCCACTGCTGAAATAGAATCGAAAGGACACATACAATGAAAAACGATATATGCCAAGCAGGGCAACAACATTTTATAAAGTTACAGTGTACTACTGTTTTGTCGAAGACGGGGAGAGAAGGAGAAGGCTTCCGTCACCACCAGCTCAATCTTCATGACAAATGATTCCCAAACCCTAATTTTTCAGGATTTCACGACAACTTCACAGGCTCAAAGTGTTTCCCGAAATCCATTTGTGAAGATTAACTTGCTCAGATTGTGCAGCTATATCTTCAGTTTTCCTAGGAACCTCTTGGTGTCTTTGGTGGTCTTCGAATGTGGATGTATCTCACAGATTTCCAAAATGGCTGCACAATGCTTGCATTGAAAATAGGTTTTGTCACGTTTTGCAACAAGCCAGAAACCTTCAGTCGAACCACATTCTGGACAGCTCTTCAAGGACCTGCGAAAATTGTCAATTTCATCTAGGTTCAACTGTGCTCCCAATGCCTGTAGCCCTAACGTTTCATTTATGTGTTATGAAGCACTCTTCCATTTCAATAATGCTGGAAGACTCCAATACGTGCTAGACATTACTTGCCATGGGTAGAAACCAGAAAGACTTACAACCCATCGATCAATGAGGCATTTTGGTGGCACTTGCCAGACTGACCATCCTTTCGTCGGACCTATTTGCGTGTCATGCTTCGACGAACCCTGGGTTTTTCTCATACGTATACGGTGATAAAACTGTCAAGATTGAATGCTTCGCTATAGTTCAACCAATGTGCTTATGGCGTCCCAGAGGCGTACGTCATTGCTCGCTTTCGGATTTCGACAGCATTCCCCAAACCGCGACAAGCAGATACACTGGAAGAGTGATTACCAACAGGACTCCGAAGAACGCGGCCACCAATAACCACCATGGTGGACCAGAGGATACGCTTCCACCGAAGACGGTGAATGGAAAGCCCATTCCGAGCACTATTATCAGAGAAACTGCAATGGCTATCAAAGTCCAAATCGCCAAGACTGCTTGCTTAGTATTTATCGTAATCTCCAATATCTTCACCTCCTCCCCGTCGAACTACTTATCCTAGGATTCTCCTCCTCACAACTTTTAGAAGCTTCCTTTCTAAATAAACGTATATAGAACTATCTTCTATCAACGCCGACTGTTCAACCGATATGGAAAGATGGATGGCCAGTATATATCAATGTGAGCTTCTGGAAAATCCTCATTTTCGATACCACATGGATGGGGATATTCTCGTAGATATTGGTCCAGTCAGGATTATTCTGTTGTGATATATGATAGACGTTCAACGATGGGTACTCACAAGTCCTGACGTGGCAGCCTGTGGAAACGGACTTGCCAATAATCTCGCGCGTGCCGGTTTTTCTTGTCTGACGTTTTTGAATGTTTGTGCGCGAAACTTTTGCATGATCCTGCCCCGAGAAGGCTCCTTGACTATTTTTCCTCAATTTATGTCGGTCGAACGCGTGGGCTGAGAGAATCATTCGCCAATATCGTCAGATACTACAAAACAGAAAAATCCGAATTGTGGATGGCGGGCCCGCCGGGAATTGAACCCGGGACCCCCGGGTCTCCATGCGAATCTCGTCGCTTAAAAGCCCGGTGCTCTGTCCTTACTGAGCTACGGGCCCTTCTGGGCCATACGTTTAGGGTCTAGAGTTGAGGGCAAGGTGTTTTTTAGTGTTTCGATTCAATTAGTTCCCCAAGCAAGCCTCAGCTGAACATTCAAGACTTAAAGGGTCAATCAACGGACTCGCCGGGTCATTTTTCAAGACTTCCATGCTTCAGACTTGTGACTCCTTTTGAAAACGCGTCTGCACGTTCGAGATGTGGTTGTTGGGTGATGATTTTGCACTTTTCAACGCATTGGAATGTCATCGGATGTGTCGGTTTTTAAAGTTCAGTCTTCCTGTTGAGTAGTGGGAATCAGCTAATCTATCAGTCAGCGATATACAGGCATGTTAACAAAGATTATTTGGTTCTTCAAGGAAACAATTGCACGGCGAAAAAATTGATATCGTGGAAACATTCATTTAGCAGATTGAACGAAGAATATGAGCTAACGAGGAAAAAGAGACAAGCCTTGGGCAATTTACTGGACACTGGCAAGATTTCACAATCAACTCACAGCCTTTTCAGCCGAGAGCTAGACGAAGCCGTTGCAGAAATTGACAACCAGCGCAAAGCTTTGATGGAAAAAATGGCGTCGAAAGCGATGGAACTCGAAGAACAGGTCAGAACGTTGGAGATTCTTCTTGCGAATTTTGAAATTCAACATGTGACTGGCGATGTTGACGATGAAACGTACCACCGTGAAGTCGAACTCCTCTGCACTGGAATTGAAGCAGCAAAGAAGGAGCTGGATGACGTCCAAGGAGCAGCGAGTCAGCTTTCAAACGACGACACGATGACCCAACAGGAGATTGAAAATCCACAAATCCAAGCTCCAGAACCGGAAGCAAAGTTCACAGAAGAGCCTCCTCAAGCGGCGGAAAAAGAGCAAGTCAGACCGGAAGAAACTTTGGTGGAGACAATCCAGTGCAAAGAAGAACCGCAACATCCTGAAACAGAAGCTAAAGCTGAAGAGAAACAGCAGGCATAGTAATCCAACAACAGCTCCCTTTTTTCCTTTTTCAGTTTCACCAGTTCTTTCCATAAGATTTTATATCCAGACCATTCACGTTCCATCTAAGAGTGCATCTGATTGATTCAGAGAACAGTTGTCAGCTTCAACGAGAAGCTTAAGCAGTACGATTTAGGCGAAGGCCACCCTTTCAGAGGCGACCGCTTCGCAAACGCGATGAGGTTTTTCGAAAATCAAGGCTTCTTTATCAGGCCTGAGGTCACTCTCATACAGCCGAAACCAGCCACGAAAGAAGACTTGCAGAGGGTCCACGACGAAGATTACGTTGACTTAATCTTCAACTTGGCCAAAGAGAGCAGGCCTTATGACGTCGAAACGCCTGTTTCTCCGAAGATTCTGGAAGGAGCATTGCTCATCTCTGGCAGCGCAGTCGAATGCGGCAAGATGGTTCTTGAAAACAGAGCAAAGCTGGCAGTCTCCTTGGGAGGCGGCCATCACCACGCAGGAAGAAATTACGGCGGCGGATTCTGCCTGTTCAACGATGTCGCCGTCTTAGTTGAATACTTGCGAACGGAACACAACCTTGAACGTTTCCTGATATTGGATCATGATGTCCATTTTGGAAACGGCACGAGCGATATCTACTATCGAGACCCCACAGTGCTCTACATCTCTCTGCACCAAGATCCTCGCACGATTTATCCTGGAACTGGGTTCGTGTGGCAAATCGGAGAGGGCAAGGGAGAAGGCTACAACGTCAACGTTCCGCTGCCGCCTGGCACAAGCGACAGCACCTACCTTTACGCCTTGAACGAAACCTTCGTCCCCCTGGCGGAAGAGTTTAGACCTCAGATCATAATAGCGAACGGTGGAAGTGACCCACATTTCGCAGACACTCTTGGAAACCTAGCTCTAACGGTCAAAGGCTTCTTTGAACTGTCGCATGTTGTCAGGGATACAGCTGACAGGGTGTGCGGCGGAAAACTCGTATTGGTGCCCGGAAGCGGATATAACCCTGAAATCCTGCCCCTCTGCTGGTACGCACTGGTGGCTGGCGCAGCTGGCCTAACCCAAATGAACGTCAAAGAACTCTATGCACCGCCTGACGAACCTGTTCATTGCCGCAGAACGGTTGAAAAGACGATTGACGAGCTAAAGAGGCTGCTGAGGAAAAAATGGGCGTGTTTCGGCGGCTTCACAATATCTGGCGTTCAATAGATCGGCAAAATCACGAATAAACGCGACAAGTCTGCTTGAAGAACCGATAAAAGCTCCAATAGTAATCGCTATTAACGAAGCGTTCATAACATAGCACACGGGATGAGATTCGGCATGGACGACGTTGAGAAGATACGCGAACAGTTTCCCATAACCAAGAACAAAGTGTTCTTGAATCATGCGGCTGAGTCTCCACTTCCGAAGCCGGTTGCTGAAGCTGTGAGAAAATATGCCAAGGAGTTTTCAAACACCGGCAAGACGTCCTTTGATTGTGTAGACGGAGGAAAACCTTACTTCGCAAGACTGGTCGGAGCAAAAGCCGGAGAAATAGCCGTCATTGAAAACACGTCCGTGGGGCTAAACATAGCCGCAAACGTGCTTGATTACCCACCGGGATCAAAAATCGTCACAACGGATCTGGAATATCCTTCAGTGGTCTATCCCTGGTTACGCAAGAACCTGGGCGTCAGAATTCAATACGTGAAGAACGTTGATGGGAAAATACTGTTGGACGACATGGAAAAGGCTGTGGACGACAAGACTGTTGCAGTTGCGATAAGCCACGTTGAATATGCAAACGGTTTTCGGAACGACCTACGGGTCCTAAGCGAAATAGTCCATGAACATGGAGCGTACTTAATCGTCGACGCGATACAATCGGTAGGCACTATGCATGTGGACGCTAAGCGAGACGATGTTGACTTTATGATGGCCGCTTGCTACAAGTGGTTGCTGAGCCCGCACGGAGCTGCGTATCTTTATGTCAAAGACGAGCTCATTGAGAAATTTGAACCACCGTATGTGGGCTGGGCAAGCGTCAAACAAGAAACGTTTGACACGGCAGATTTCTACGATATATGGAACTTGAACCTTTCAAAAACTGCGAGCCGCTTTGAAGTCGGCACATCCTGTACAATAAGCTTGGTAGGTGCAGCAGAAGCAATGAAAATGCTGCTCCACTTCGGAATTGAGAATGTTCGAAAAAGAATCACGATGCTGACAGACCATATGATAGAAGCTGCAGAAGACTTGGGGCTTAAGCTTCAGACACCAAAAGAAAAGCAGTGCCGCTCTGGAATAGTCAACTTCAAAATAAACAAACCTCAAAAGTTCGTTGAAGAACTAGAAAAGAAGGGAATAGTTGTCTCCGCCAGAGCAAACGGGGTAAGGGTTTCACCACACTTTTACAACACTGAAGAAGAAATCGAAATGATGATGAAAGAAACTAAACGATGGTTAAGGTCCAATGATTAGGATTGAAGAAATCAACGAAAAAAACGAGCCAATAGTGCTTGAATACATCAAGTCTGACATCGTCAAACACGTCTTCGCTGTTAACGACATCCAAAAAGACCCGCAACACACAACCGTGTACGCCGCATTCGAAAACGGCAATTTGAAAGGATACATCCTGATTTATACGGCGGCAGACGTTCCAAGCGTGATTCTCGAGTGCGAAGAAAACGTTGCCCAAACTCTGTTTGAACACGCCCCATCCAACAATTTTATTGTCCACGCCCCGCCGAACCTTCTGCCAGCCATAAAGAGAAGGTTTCCAGACGCAGAGCATTACATTGAAGACTGGATGTTGGTCAAGAAGAATGAAGCAGAGTTTTTCAAGTCGGAATTTGTGAGACGATTGCGCACGGAAGAAGACGCCTTGAAACTTGCCAATCTCCTCCTAAACCGAAAAGATCGCCCAGTGAACTCGCTAAGAAAATACGTCGATTGGATAGGCAGGATGCCCATCTACGGAGTCTTCAAGGAATATCGACTCGTTTCTTACGCGGGTTCATTCATTCAACTGCCGCAAATATGGTTCATCGGAGGAGTTTACACCGATCCTGAGCACAGAAACAAGGGGTACGCGACACTGGCCACTTCAGCCATCACAGAAGAGGGACTTAAGACGGCAGACGCAGCCGCTTTGTTTGTGAGATCAGACAACCATCCAGCTATACGGACCTACGAAAAAATCGGCTACAGGAAGATAGGTGAAAAAGTCTGGGTGGACGTGGGGACTGGTCTGAAACCTTAGAAGTGTTTCTCAAGAATGTCTTTCAAAAGCTTTATTGCAGACCAGGCAGCAAGCGCGCTTGTCTTAGGATTCTCGGGATGCGGATCGTTTGCAAACTTCATGAATATGTCGCCATGTTTCCATTTGACTGTTATCTCATGTACGTTTCTGCTCACTTTAGGATCTGAGATCACTCTGACCAGTATCTTTTCGGGCTGAACCGTCAGAGCCAGAGTGGCCGCTACGTTCATTTCTCTTGGAAAACGTCTGACCGCCTCATACTGATCGCCCTCGAACACAAGTCTTTCCTGCTGATTATCCATGTCCAGTGTCCTTGGATTCTTTCTTGTAGTCAGTATGACATCTTTAATCCCGGCTAACCCCGCGCCTGAAATTGCATCTAGGCCCCCGATGGCTCCCGAAGTCGTGTGAATTCTCTTGCTCCTCAATTTTGGATCTAGAAGGGCGCCCACGCTCATTACTATTAGTTCGATGTTCTTTTCCACGATTGGTCGGATGTATTCGCGAACAGCTTGTTGTGATGCCGCCTCTACGATGACTGCAGGGCACAGTTTGAGCATTTCGTCCAAGTTCGTAACAACTATTGTGGCTGTACTCAATGATTCCTGAAGACGCTCTGCCTTTTCCATGTCAGAGTCATACAGAATCAACTCGTCACATTCAACAATCCGTTCATCAATTGCCTCAGCGATAAGTGAGCCGATCGCACCGCAGCCGATTATTCCAACTTTTTTCACTTTCCGCGCTTCCATAAGTCCTTGTCAATACTCAGCAGCAAAGCGGACATCGTGCAGTTTGATTTCTCGCCCTTCGCCTTTCTCAAGCAACACTTGAATGTCTGCGACTTTGCACGTGCCGGCTATGTCCTCTTTGCCTTGTGATATCATTTCCGTTGTGGCTTTCTTATTGGCGTATATCGTCAGTTTGGAAATCTTTGTGTTCAGCGGCAAGTGCTTCTCCGCTTTTTCTCTGCGGACTTCAGTGATGATCGCCATCACAAGATCTCCCTGTTTCTCAGCTTCGTCGTCCAAGCGTTTTTCATCCATCATCGGCCAAGGTGACACGTGTATGCTCCGGGGATTCTTCTCGTCGGCGTACATGATCTGGAAAATCTCTTCTGTCACGTGCGGTATTACGGGCGCAAAGAGTTTCAGAACCCTTTCTAGAACCACGTATAGTGTGTACTGGGCAGCTTTTCTCTTTTCATGTCCATAGACGTTTGGATTGTACAGCCTGTCTTTCACAGCTTCCAAGTAACAATCACAGAAGGTGCGCCATGTGAAGTTGCGCAACTCCTCCATAGCTAGATTGAACTGACACTTTTCAATCGCATCGGTGACTTTTCCTGTTAACCTCTCAACCTTGCTCAAAATCCACCTGTCCAAAAGCTGGAGGACACGCTCGGAGCTATCATCAACGTCGAAGTCTTTGAGCAAGTTGCTCACAAACCTTGAAGCGTTCCACAGCTTGATGAGAAAACGCCAACCGTACTCCACATCTGGCCATCGGAACGGTATGTCCGAGCCTGTAGTGCCCCCTCCAGCGGCCCATTGTCTCGCAGCATCAGCTCCATATTTGTCTAGGACTTCTGGAGTGGCAACATAATTCTTCAATGACTTGCTCATTTTCCTGCCATCCCCACCCAAGACCATCCCGTTAATCAAGCACCTCTTGTACGGAACCTCGTTGAACAGTGCCAAGTGTCTAACCATAAGGTAGTATGCCCAGGTCCGTATGATGTCTATGCCGGAAGGATGAACGTCCGCTGGGAAAAGCCTTTTCCAGTCTTTGCTGTCCGGCCACCCAGCATGAACAGCGCAGGATATTGATGAGTCCATCCACGTGTCGAAAACGTCAAGTTCCGGAGCAAATTCTGAGGAACCGCATTTAGGACATCTCGTTATTCTTGGCTTCTCCGTTTTGGGATCTATCGGAACCCAGTCTTCTTCAGCCAAGATTGTTTCGTTGCATTTCTTACAGTACCAGATGGGTATGGGCGTACCGAAGACCCTTTGTCGACTAATCACCCAATCCCAGTCTAAAGAGTGAGCCCAGTCGATCAGGCGGACTTTCATGTAGTCTGGGTACCACACAACCTTGTTCGCCGCCTCTTCCACTCTGTTTGTTAGTTCGCGTGTTTTCATGAACCACTGTTGAAGTTGAAGGATCTCCACAGCGGTGTCACATCTATCACATACGCCTATTTCCTGCTTGATTTTCTCGGTCTTCTCCAACAATCCGTCTTTGCTCAGGTCTGCTACTATCGCTTTCTTCGCTTCGAGCGACGTTAGACCCACATATTTTCCGCCATTCTGGTTTATTCGACCGTTTTCCGTGAGGACGATTATGACTGGAAGCTTGTGGCGGATGACTGTCTTCACGTCTGCCTTGTCTCCGTAAGTGCATATCATCACCGCGCCCGTGCCAAACGACGGATCGACCGTCTCGTCAAGAATTACAGGTACCGTCCGGCTTGTCTCAGGAACCTTCAATCTTTTGCCCTTATATTTGATGAAGCGGGCGTCTTCGGGATGTACTGCAACAGCCACGCATGCCGGTATCAACTCTGGACGTGTCGTTGCTATCGGCAAGTATTCATCGCTGTTTTCAAATGGAAACTTCAGATAGTACAATGTGCCGTCATGTTGCTCATAATTCACTTCAGCATCAGCGATGGCCGTCTCACATCGCGGACACCAGTTCACGGGATGAGTGCCTTGGTAAATGAAACCCTTCTTGTACAGTAGTATGAAGCTGAGCTGTGTTCTCCTCCAGTAATCCGGGTCCATAGTGCGGTACTCCGTGGTCCAGTCATTGCTGCATCCAAGCCTCACGATGCCTTCTTTCATTATTGCAATGTATTTCTCAACGAGTTTTTCACACAGCTGCCGAAACTTGTCAGGCGGCATCTCTCGTTTATTGATTCCATTCTCTTTCTCGACTTGAACCTCAATACCTAAGCCGTGACAGTCCCAGCCTTGAGGAAAGTAAACGTTGAAACCATTCATCCGCTTAAACCGCGCTAAAATGTCAAAATAAGTCCAGTTCAGCAAGTTGCCCATGTGAAAATCGCCTGACGGATAAGGCGGAGGCGTGTCAACAATGAAAGTGGGAGTTTTCCTGTCTTTCCTGTCAAAGTGGTAGATGCCTGTCTCTTCCCACTTGCTTTGCCACCTCTTCTCAAGCGCCAGAATGTCAAATTCCTTCGGCAACTCTCTCATATTCTCTGACAGCATCCCACGACGTCTTGCAAACTATGCCTAGGAAAAGTAAATATACCGATAAATAACAATTGTCCTCCAGAGGTTTAGGGGAGCTGGGAACATGACCTGGCTGAGAGGACGGTTGAACACCGTCGACCCATAGAACCTGACCCAGATAATGCTGGCGGAGGGAAAAACATGAACAATAAGGTAACTGGAACTGCTTCTCAGACAAAAAGAGTGGCTTTAACGTCTGTCATGTCTGCCTTAATCGCCGTGTTAACGGCGACTGCCATACCAGTGCCGCCACCAATTTCAACCATAACTTTGGCACCGATAATCATATTCGTAACGAGCATTCTCTTAGGTCCATCGGCAGGATTGGCATCAGCTGCTATCGGATCTGGTATAGGATACATGGCCGGAACAACCATCGGAACAATAGTGGTTCTCCCAGGATATTTGTACGTGTACTTGGTAGGAATCGTCGTTGCCAGAGGTCCAATGGGTTTTGCTGTTGGTTTGCTCAGAAAACAGAATGAAATAGTTGCAATGGTTGTCGGCGTGGTCGTAGAGACCTTAATCTTCTTCACGATCGATCTCTACCTACTCGGGATTGCAGTCGCCGTCTTCGATTTTGGGACATTCGTGGACCTTGTGTATGTACCCGTGACTTTTGCTGTTCTCGTTGCCGTCAGAAGAATCCTAGAAACCAAGTATTTGGCATAGATGAGTGAGATGCAGGAAAAACCGTGGTATCTACAAGAGCAGATAGTCAAAGAATACGAGGCCTATTATCTGACCAAATACAAGAGGGCAGACGTATTGGAGAAGAGGCTTTTGAAGAAGCTTCTAGAACAGTTTAACGATATAGAGAGGCTTCTAGAAGTGGGTTGTGGAACAGGGCATTTCACGAGATGGATGGACTCTCTCGGATTAGAATGCTATGGGTTGGACATGTCGAGTCTCATGCTAAAGGAAGCCAAAAAGCTGTGGATTGATGGTCGTCTGTTAAAGGGCGAATCCAGCCACTTGCCGTTCAGATCGAAATCCTTTGACGTTGTAATGTATGTGACTAGCTTGGAGTACATGCCCAATGTCACAGCAGTATTCACTGAAGCCACGCGAATAGCTAGAAAAGGAATAATCATCGGACTCATGAACAAGTGGAGCCCACCCACCATACGCAGAATAATCCAAGTAAGAATGGGAAGGAATCCATATTACAGAAACGCCAACTTCTACTCGATATCCGACGTGAAAAGAATACTGGGCAAAACCTTACCCAAAGGATACGATATCGTCTATTGGAACACAAACGTTTTTCCAAGGGTTTTCGGCAGCATGGTTTCTTCGCTCTTCCCTTTTGGTTCCTTTCTTGGGATAGCAGTGAAGTTGGAGGATACCTGTGACTGAAATCGGCAAGTTCTCGTTAGATCTAATTGAAAAAATAGTGTACCCCAGATTAGGAGCGAAGAGGGCAGAAGTGCTCGTTGGCCCGGGCCATGGCCGTGACAACGCAGTGATTCGACTTGGATGCAATCAGGTTCTTGTTGCAACCGCGGATCCTTTGTCGGTGATTCCTGCTCTTGGATTAAAGGATTCAGCTTATCTTTCTGTGCATTTGCTTGCTTCAGACTTAGCTACGTGTGGTTTTCCCCCTCGGTTCATGATGGTGAATCTCAGTCTTCCCCCTCGAATGAAGAATGAAGAGTTTGAGGAGTATTGGACCTGCCTAGACTTCGAGTGTAGGAAGCTAGGAATCGCCATTGTCGGTGGACACACTGGCAGGTACGTTGGATCCGACTATACAGTCGTGGGCGGAGGGGTAATGATGACATTGGCACCGGAGAAAAAGTATTTGGCGAGCAACATGAGCAAGCCTGGAGATGCGCTGATAATGACAAAAGGCACCGCGATAGCAACGACAGCTATACTTTCTCGGGCTTTTCCAAAAACAATAGAAAAGGCCTACGGAGCGTCGTTTCTGAAGAAGGCCCGACTGTATCTGCGACAGTTCAGCGTAGTGGAGGATGCGTTGACTGCGGCCTCAGTGGGCTTAAGAGACAAAGGAGTTACAGCCATGCATGATGTGACGGAGGGTGGCCTGTTAGGAGCCCTATACGAACTCTCCGAAGCTTCCAAAATTGGTCTGGAAATAGAGCTCTCCGGCGTCATCATTACCCAGGAAGCAAAACTTGTATGCGACTTGTTCAACCTGTCCCCTTATTCAACCCTGAGTGAGGGGACCTTGATTATCGCCGTGAAACCTGAAAAAGCCCAAAAAGTTCTGCAGGCGTTAGAGTTGAAAGGGATAAAGAGCAGGATAATCGGAAAAGTCACTGATGCACGGGATGGCAGATGGATCAAGAGGGAAGGCCGAAAAGAACCTTTAGCGAAGCCTAGCGCTGACCCATATTGGAAGGCCTACTGGAAAGCTTACCGAGATGGTTGGAAATGAGAAATTCTCGGAAGATGGAAGGCCTATATCTAGTTGTGTCACCAATTCTACCCCTTGACAAATTGCTTCTTGCCACTGAGAAGGCCCTTCGCGGAGGTGTTGACATGCTACAGCTTATCGCTGGAGAAGAAACCTCCGAAATGCTAGCACTTGCAAGAAGCTTATCATATTCGACAGGAAACCACAAAGCACTCTTCCTAATAAATGGCAGCCTACGTTTAGCCAAAGAAATCAACGCTGATGGATTGCACTTCGACAGCTACAACACTGCTCCAAGCGAAGTCAAACAAGGACTGGGCAAAGAATGCATAGTGGGCTACACCTTGAGCAATGACATGAACAGAGTCAGGTGGGCAGAAGAAGTGGGGGCGGACTATGTATCATTCTGTTCGGTCTTTCCAACATGCTCTGCCACGCAATGTCAAATTGTATCTCTTGAAACGGTAAGAACAGCAAGATCCAGAACGTCACTGCCCATTTTTGCGGCAGGAGGCATAAACCTTGACAACGCGCATCTCGTCCTCGAAGCAGGAGTCGACGGAATTGCAGTCACATCGGCACTTCTTAAAGCCAAAGACCCCGAGCAAACGGCGAGATCATTCAAGAAAATCATTCGCAACTATCGAAGAAGTATTTGCTAAGAAGCCATGTTCATCCTTCAAGCAGGATCCTGTTCGGATAAGTGTAAATGTTCATACGCTTTCCTCGCACAAATCCAACCAAGGTCAAGTTCGCATCACTGGCAATCGTGATACCAGAGTCTATGGCAGCAGCCAAAGAAGCAACAATTGGCAGACCCACTCTTGCAGCTTTAAGGACTATGTCGCCCGTCAGCCGCCCGCTCAAAGCAAGAAAACACTCGCCAAGCTCAATCCCTTTCAAGGCGCACGCACCGATTACTTTATCGACAGCGTTGTGACGACCGATGTCCTCAGCGAATGCCACAAGCGTTCCGTCGCTCTTGTAAATTGCGGCAACGTGCACGCCGCCGGTCTTTCTAAAAGTCTCTGCTATAAAGTTGAGGCGGTTGACACAGTTCGAGACTGTTTCAGCTCTGACCGTTAAGTCTGACTGAACCTTGTTAAGTCCCAAGGTTGGCTGATAAGGTAATTTGCTGCTACAAGCTGAGAAGATTACCCTGGAGAAATGTTGTGAGAGTTTCAGTCTACCCTCAATCTTCACATCTGGTTTAAGGTTAACCCTGCAGACCCCTTCTTCTTTCAATTCTATTCCTTCAATTTCCTCCATCGATCTTACTAATCCTTCAGAAATAGTGTGTCCAACCGCCATTTCCTTTAGGTTTGAAGGTGAACAGAAAACAGTAACAAGGTGAGTTCGATTCAGGAATATGTGTAAAGGCTTTTCTTCGGCCACATAGTCTGTCGTCTTCTGAGCGTTCCTAGCTGAAACGTCAACTTTTACGATATTGACTTTCAACATATGGGTCACTTCTTCAATTCAGAGAGAATGAAATCCAGAATCTCGTCAGCTATTTTGACACGAGTGACCGATTGTAAGCCCTTCCATCCAGGTTGACTGTTCACTTCAACAATCACCGGTCCTCTTGGGCTTTCGAGTATGTCCACGCCTGCTATCTTGCACTCGACAAGCTCAGCCGATTTGACTGCGATTTCTTCAAGCTGTTTGTCAAGACTTATCGCGACGGGACGGGCTCCCTGGCTGTAGTTGGTTTTCCAATCTTGTGCGACACGTCTCATCGCGGCCACGACCCTGTTGCCGACGACAAAGGCGCGTATGTCTGAAGAGCCATGGTGTACGAATTCTTGGAGATAAATCACACCGTGATAGAACCTTATTGCTGTGAAAGCTGTGGACGCAACTTCCCGGTCATTGATTCTCGTGGCTCCAACTCCCCTGGAGCCGAATACAGGTTTGACAACAACGTCTCCTCCGAGATCTTCGAAGGCCCTTAAGGCTTCATCAGTGTTTTCTGTCACTGCCGTTCGGGGGACTGGGAGACCGTTCTCCTCCAAAATGGTAAGAATGTCGTATTTATCAACGCAGTGCTCGATGGCTTCGGGCGGATTTATCACGTATAATCCTAAACGTCGAAGCCTGTAAAGAACATCCATTCGAAACACCAATTCTTCGAGCGATCCTCTTCCAATCGGACGGATAATCAAACAGTCCAGGTCTTCGTTCAGGTTGAGGTTTCCAGATTCTACGAAGGGCCTGCACCCTACGTGGGCCATGATGTGTGGAAAGCTGAAACATACAGACGGAATGCCTCGTCTGTTCAGGGCTTCTTGGAGTTGGGCTGAGCTATAGGAATTTGGGTTCCTTGTTGCGATTCCAATCTTCAAAAGTAATCCTTCTCTAGGCTGAGTCCATGAATGATGCTACCTAGCTGTCTTCTTAAAGTTTCCGTGAACGAGAGCGCTTCTAAAATTTGTGAATGTACGGGATTAGCTCTTCAGCATTTTCAAACTCTCGGTCAAACTTCAAATCTAGATAGGCTGCATAACCATTGAAGTATGGCGGTCCCTTTCGCGAAAACAGAGTCAAAACCTTGCCGCCGTGATTAATCTTGAAGCCATCCTCGCATGGTTCGTGACCTCTTATGAGAATCTTCACGTTCAGTCTTGCCAGTATTCTGTCGGTCGTCTTCTTGTCGAAGAGGCTTCCTGCGCCTCTAGGCGATGCGATTGCTTCTTCAACCGATTCGTCCGGGTCGCTCCAGAGAATTTCCTCTAGCAGAGAACGTTTGGGATGCGAGGTGTGTGCGTAGGCAATTTCTTCAATCGTCTTCAGTTCTTTCGGCAATCCGCCGTGAACCATAAGGTACCTTTTGTCAACTAGGAGCGCATTGTAAAGATGCTCAAATAGTCCGCGGGTCTTTGCATAAGTCTCAGTCCACTTCCCTCCAAATCTTGCTTGAAACTGCTCTGGCAAATCATGCGGTGACGGCATCAGATCTTCGGGGCCCTCATGGTTTCCACGCATCAAGACAACCTGCGCTGGATGAAGAAGCTTCAGCTTCAAAACCGTGTAATAGGTCTCTGCAGAGTACACGCCGCGGTCACCGTAGTCTCCTAAGAATATCAAGTTTGATTCTGAAAATTTATCCATTCTTACCAGAATGTTACTCCGCTGCAGAATCTCTATCAGACTCTCAAGATCTCCGTGCAGGTCGCCGACCACCAAGGCTTCGCCCACCGGTTTAATCTCAACGAGTCTGCCTCTAATCCGAAGATTCCCAACCTTTCCATCTTCCTTTTCAAGCATTCTAGTAACTTGTCCGACTAGCTCGCCGAATTCTGCTGCGTGAACTTCGAATGCTTCTTTGACGATCTCTGAAAGAATAGGCGGCAAAAAAATCAGTCTCGACCTATCCAATTCTGACGGTTTTGTTCATGAAACTGAGAATGTTCTTCTCTATTTCGGCTTTGTGATTACGAATCTTTTCCAACGTCTCCTCGTGTGCTCTGCGGATGGCGGCCTCTTCCGTCTCGACCACTCCTTTCTTCCGCGTCAGATCCTCGATGTGCGCTTGGATTTTTGACAGATTCTGCTGCATCACCGTCACTTCCTCCGATGTTGAAAGCTGAGTTTTGCGCGCCATCGCCTCCCTGCTCTTCTCATGAAGACTTGCGAGTGAATTATTGTTGACAATGCTGTCTATGGTCTGTTCCGCTTTTCGCATTTTCTCGGATTTCAGCTTCAGTTTTCCCTCCGAGATCGAACGATCCAGCTTCAGAAGTAACTGTCTCAACAGCGGATGCCCAGGGCCTTCCGTTGAAAAGGCCTCGAAGGGGTTTTCCAAATATTGACTGAGCTTGCTGAGCTCTTCCGGCGTCAGACCACTCCCTCCCCCATGCGTTGAGAGCGATTGAAGTTTTATGAATGGTTTCTGAAGATGCTGCAGGCTGTGCTTCACATCCATGCTCAAAGAATCTATCTCTGTGCCCGTCTGATGCAGCTGGCCGATGCTTCCGCGGCTTTTCAACTCAGTCATTCTCTGCTGTGCTTCAGCAATCTCTTTTTGGACGGAAGCCTTGTCGCCTTCAGTCTTTGCCAACCGTTCTTTAAGATTTGCCAGATGCTGCTCAAGATCGAGCAGCTTGTCGACAAGCTGGAATGTCTCCTCTAGAGTCTTGGTTTTAACGTACTCTTTTGTCAGAAAATTCTGAAGCTCCTTAAGCGATTCCTTCGCTTTCTCAAAAATCGCCAGAAATCTTCGCCTATCAAGAATAAAGAACGGCGAAATCCTAGGAAACCAGTTCCTAATGTCAACATCAGTCACTACGAACGCTTTTTGCGTTTCCTGAAGGAACTGGCTGAAACTGTCATACGATACTTTATCCGGAACCTTGATTTGGCGCATTCGATCGTAAAACAGTCGAGCCAGCTTGTTCAACGCCCTAGCTCTGCGATAGGTCTTCATGTTTCTTTTTTCAATCTCTTTCGCACTGTTATCCATAAGCATCCTAGAAACTTCGGAAAGACTTTCCAGCGTTCGACGCATTTCGCCAATCAGTTTCTGAGCTTTCGTATGAACAGGAATGAACACGGATCCAGTCTCGCGTTCAAGCCAACCCTTGATGTCCCTTGAGGAGAATTTGAGCGTTTCAGACAAGGACTTTCCCATTACGAAAATATGCACAAGGCATATTAATCTTTCAAGTTCGTTCGATACACATACTCTGTTTTGGGTAGCTACTCTTAAATAATTACTTTTGGCATAGCTGTTGCCAAGAGTCTAGGTGGAACTAGGTGAATACTAAAACCGTCGCGGGCGTAGTCATCTTTACTGCACTTACAATTGTTCTCAACCTTTCTCCAATAAAAATTCCATTTCCGCCTTTGCCGTTTCTCATATATCAATTATGGGAAATACCGATAGTAGCAGCTTTTCTTCTATACGGAACTGCGGCGTTGATCTTGATAGCGGTGATAAACACGGCAGCTTTGCTTGCCATATTTCCGGGAGGCCTTCCAACCGGTCCACTCTACAATTTGGCCGCTGTATTAAGCATGATCCTGGGCATAGGAATCATAAAGATTCTCGTTGCAAGGCATTCTCCGAAAAACGATGCTATAGTTGCTGCCTTGTTCACAACATTTGGCGTTGCCTTCAGGACGGCGTTCATGACTTTCATGAATTATTCATTAATTCGGTTTCCGCCCCCAGTGGGCTACAGCTTGCCTGAAGGACTCATAATTGCCTATATTCCACTTATAGCGGTTTTCAACGCGACTTTGGCGCTCTACACTATCCCTATTGGCTATTCAATGGCGAAAATCGTAACTTCTAACGTCAGAACATTCAAGTAGCATTTTCAGTCTTTGCTGGCTTTCAGAAACCCAGAGACGCGGCTAGTATCTCGGCATTAACTTCTCCGTTTCTATATACGTTACCGGTCTTCACGTTGTTGATGGTTACAGTAGCGGGTGCAAACAGATTCGGATCAATTTTGTAGAAATCATAGTTTGCTTCTTTGAAGATTTCTATGAAAGGCTTTCCGTAGGCTCTGGAGGCCTTTGAAGGGGCATTCTTTGCTATATTCTTCAGTTCTTCTTCATCGTCGCATTCAACGGCATAGTACGCGGTTCCGCCATAGAGAATTGCATCATTTGTTCTGGCCATCGCCTTGGCAAACTTGGGATGAATGGGCGGAATAGGTGCGCAGCCCCAACCGTAAAGAATCACATTAGGATCCAGCCCAAGCTTTCTGAGTTTGTGGATTCCAGTTTCAACTATTCTGCCTGAGACTTGAGTCGCGCCAGCAAGGCTTGTCGTCGGTGTCAAAATCACCGCGAGATTGTCTGAGGAGATTCCGCAATCCTTAGCAAAACGTTCGGTCAGTCTTGCTGGCGGGTATTTGTCTGTTTCCAGAACTACTACCGCTTTGTCAAAATCGTCCTTATATTTGATCTCTTCGTAGATTTCCTTCGGCTTCTGAGCCAATGCTCTTGCTGGACCTGAGCCTATGGCAAAGCAGCCTTGCTCGTTTATCTGCCACCCAGCATACTGTGAACCCAAGGTTGCAATGACAGGATGATCTGAGTAGACTTGTATTGTTGGGAGATCCATGTCTCCATACTTTCCATTTACTATTTCTGCTTTTCCACATCCACCCATGCAGATTTCAGTGACTATTTTTCCTGCCTGAAACCCTCCTTTCACGTTCACTCCTGCATCTATTATAGTGGTTCCTGAGTCCGTTTTTTCGACCTTGACTCCGCAAAGATCTGCATTTTCAATTAGCTTATCCAGCAGTCGCCACGCTAGACGATTTACGCTCAAAGATTTTTCCATCAAGCTTTCTCCCTAGAGGAACTTCTCGTAGCAGTTTAGATGGGGATTCTTCTCTTTGGAGACATAAAGTTTGCCTTTCCCGTTTTCTGCAAGATCGCCGAGAAAGACGTACAGGGGTCCCTCGGCCACCTCGCCTTCTTCAATCTTGACCTTCGGTCTGATGCCGTCTATGGTGAATGAGGGAAGAACCGACTCTAGGCGTCCTCCTACTACAATTTTGCCGTCCGTCATGCAGGCTCCTGCTCTTCCTTCACAATCTCCTTGGACATAGATTGTTCCGTCAACCATGCGTAAGCCTGCGAATTGACCTGCGCTTCCATAGATTTTGATTATGCCCTTCTTCATGCGGGCTCCTGTTTCAGTTCCAACGTTTCCGTGGACGACGATTTTTCCTCCGTGCATGCCTTCAGCGCTTCCCCTGTACGGAGCGCATAAATAGTCGCCAGCATTTCCGTGAATCTCTATGCTGCCGCCTTTCATCATCGAACCAGTCCATCCTCCTGCGTTTCCGTGGACTGTTATCCTTCCGCCCTTCATCTCTTCGCCCAGATGCATTCCGGCGTCGCCGTTGATTGTTATCTCTCCACTTTTCATTCCTAACCCGATTCTCCGAACCTTGCCAACGTCACCGTTCACTGATATCACTGGATTCTCGGGTTGGTTTTCCGTTTTTACTTCGTCAACCTTGAAAAGCTCACTTAGCCTTTTCTGTTTGTTTCCTTCCCAAACTTCCAAGACCTCTATTTCTTTCAGGGTCTTTCCTTGAAAAACGTCGGGGCTTATGCACTCGGCCAAGACTGGAAACCTGAAATCCCTCAGAGGCCGTAGGCTTATCATTTACACACTTGCCTTGACGGTAATCGGGTCTAACCCTTTGAGATGTTCCTCATTCACCGGGTAGTTTTCATATTCAACGGTCCAGTACTCTTTGAACCTTCTCTTCATGTCGCGGGTTGTTCTGGCCGGTTCAGAGACTTTTACATCAAGCCACATCGTGCGGCCGTCAACATGCTTGATAACCTGGCCATCCTTGACGACCAGTTCTCCACCTTTAATCGTGTAGGCGGCCTTTCTGAACGCCTTTCTTACGGTTCTGTATTTCCTTGAAGGATCGATTGTCTCAGGGTTCACGTTGTACACGGCTATGTCAGCGTCCGCTCCGACGCCCAAGTGTCCCTTGTTCTTCAGACCCAAGGCTCTGGCCTGGCCGGCCCTCGTTACCGTTGCTATCTCAAAAAAGCTCAGCTCGCGATCCATCGACGGTAACAGACTCCGACTTCGCGCCCGCTCGTTAATTCTCTTCAAGCTTGCCTCTCTCGCTTTCTTGCTGATTAACCAGGCGATGATCTTTGGATAGGCTGTAAAAGGCCCGCCATTGGGATGGTCTGTTGTCATCAATATCTTCCAAGGATATTTTATAAGCAAGGCCAGCTCCAAGGCGATGGACCACTGAATCGCATGAACGTAGCTCTTCCGGCGATAATGGAAAGGCACGATTCCCCCGCTTGTTTCGGTTTCCACATCATGATTTACCCACTTGTTCCCCGTGAGTCCATACAGCGCATATTGGAATGGTCCGTCGGCAGTCATAGTTGTCGTGTCTGTGAATATTACTTGACCCATATCCATGGTTACGTGCGAGTGAGCGTTCACATAGTTAGCAATTTCCTCTGCCCCTGATTCCAACGTTCTCCAATCATCACCCTTGAATGCGCTGAACTGGCAGTGCGTCAAATGTATGACTGGTTTGTTCTCAGTTGCCAAGTTCTCGACGCACTTCATAGTTTCCAAGGCTGTTGTATAGTTCCCTGGTTTTCCCAGGTTGTTTGCGTGGACGTGAATCGTGTGAGGTAGGTTCAGAAGCCGATTTGCCTTGCACAGACCGCGGATGATTTCGCGGGGAGTTGTGCAGAAATAGGGAACCTGATCATCCAGGCTTTTGACATTGTGGCCGAAGCCCCAGGCTTCCAATCCTCCGGGGTTGACGATTTTTATGGCGTATCCTTTTGTTGAACTCATGATCCATGCGATGTGTCTTGCGCATTCCTCGATTTTTCCTTGAGCTAGGTATTCAAGCACGAACCACCAATCGCCCAGAAGCGGGTAAGAGGCCTTGTCAAGCATGGGAGTGTCATTCAACTCTTCGTGCGTGTGCTTCGCTTCCAGAGGCGGCATTGAAGGATTCATTATCGTCGTGTAACCCATCCGAGCGTAGCGGTAGCCCGTAGTGAAAGTCGAAGGAATAGAACGACCAACCCCAGCCCTGGTCACTGATGTCTTGCGTTCAAAATCTCTAAAATGATCTTCAGGTCTCAGAAGCCTCCCAGTGTTGACTTCCGAGCCCGCGATGTGCGTGTGAATGTCTACACCGCCGGGCATCACCACCATCCCGGAAGCGTCAATCTTTTTTGCCTTTCGCACGTTGACGCTTTCGACGATTTTTCCGTCCTTGACGGCGATGTCCATCTTCTCGCCGTTGACACCGTTAAGCGGGTCGTAGACGAAGCCGTTTTTCACTAGAAGCTCCATTCAGTCCACCACTGCTCCTGGCTTCTTCCTCTTTTTCACTTTCCTCACCTCTAGAAGCATTCTCCTCAGGATTTCTTCGTCGGGCAGCACTCCTCTTGGGGGTTCGACGACTTTCTTGAGTGGAAGAGGAACGTGATCCATGCGGTAGGCTGTTCCACTCGCTTCTATTCCAACGAAAGCCGAAGGAAAAACGATGTCAGCCATCTGGCTTGTCGCGTTCATGTGTGGATCTATGGCTATCAACAGGTTCTTGACTAGGTGCTCCGCAGCTTTTCTTGGAAAGTTCGAAACTGGATCTGAAGCGACTACCAGCGCTGCGTCTGATTCTTTGCGCAGAAGAACATCGATGACAGAGGTTTCTCCAGGATTGTATCTTGGATAACCTGAAGAAAAATCGATGGCGTACGGATAGCCTGTCTGCCACGTGAAAACCGTGTCTGCGCCTGAAACGTTGAAGTGCCCTCGCATAGGCATTATGACGAATTTGGTGCGAGCATTTAGGTCGCGAGTCAAGGCCAGAGCCGCGTCCACATTCCGCAGTTTGCCCTTGCTCATCGTCAATCCGAGCCCGAAAAATATCACTCCGAAATTACAGCCGATCATGGCGTCAGCGACTTCTTCCAAGTATTCAACTGGCACCCCCGCAACAGTATCAGTTTCTATTTCTTGATCTCGGATCAGAGCTCTGAACGCCTGGAGAAGTTCATAGTCTTTGTTGGGTTCAACTTGAATGAAGTAATCCGCAATCTCTGCCGTCCTGGTTTTTCTGACGTCGATCACTATCAGTTTTCTGCCAGCTTTCAGAATTGCAGGACAGGGCCCGCGTTCAACGGCTGCTAACGGGGCTGGAAGTTTCTTCTTGGGCGAAACTTGTCTCAGAGCACTTTCAACCTTCTTCCTCGCCGTCGCGGCCTTGGTCTTCGTGACGTACGATAACCATTCACTTCTCTCAAACTTACCCTCAGACAGCGTCGTGTACCTTTCTATGTGCCGTGGATGAGCACTCCACGGATTGCTTCCCCAATAAATGACAAGATCCGCCCTGTGCCTAATCTGCCCCAAAGTACACGATGCTATTCCAACGTCCTGAATACCCAAGACTGAAGGCCCATGACACAAGGTTGAAGTGTTATCAATTACCCCTCCAACCTCCTCGGCAAGTTCGATACCCACGCGTGTAGCCTCGCAGCTTGTGGAACTCCAACCGTAAAGGACCGGATAGTTTGCTCCAGCAAGAATTTCAGCGGCCTTGACAAGGGCCTCCTTGAAAGGCACCTCAACGAGTATTCCATTCTTTCGGATGAGTGGCTTCAAAAGCCTGTGTCCGCTGTAGCCTAGGAATTTCGACTCGCACATCGAACAGCCGTTCCTAACCTTAACAATCTTTCGGTTCCTGATGGTCAACTCTATGTCATCGCAGAGACTCCCGCAGACTGGACAAGTTACAGCCCTTGCTATCGGCATTTCAACCCTTCCTAAACTGCTCCTTAAGAAGCTCACTTAAGCCGAGAACAATCTTACCGGCGGCTGACTCGATTTCCGCGGGGATTCCCTTGAGAGAAGGCATCCCGATGCTGTCAGTCTCTGGGTCAACCACAGCGTTTGCCCATATACCGTAAGGAATGAAAATAACGCCTGGATGTGGCCCTCTGGGGGACTTCAAGGCTTTAAGAATCACAGAGCCATAATCTGTCGAAACACAAACATTGCTTCCCTCTTTCATCCCAAGTCTCTTCATATCCTCAGGATCAACATAGCAAACCGCAACACTCTCAAAGTAATCTTCTGAAGCTTTGCCACGCTCTTTGCCCACACCCTGCTCTATCGTTCGCCCTGTCAACAAAGTAACTTTAAGCTTCGAACTTGCACCCATCCCTCGACCACAGCTTAACTATCTATACTAAACACTGGAAGCCCCCTTTAAAGCCAATTCTAGTCATCAATCCAACTGGTTAACGCTTTTGAGTTGGAGATTTTAGTGCTGCACTTCCAACAAATTAAACTTGTTCCTGCCAGTTGAGAGAAACAATCATTGAATTCGATAGCCTTGCAGAAAAGTTGTTTCGGAAATTTATTGATGCTATGCAAAAAGATACACCACAAGCCGAAAATAGACACAGTGTATCGTGTTAGAACTGAGACACGGGGTAACCTTGACAAGCTCACTGATGATAAAAACCGCGAAACCCTTTGATTATGGCGGAATACGTGGATGAAGGCTCGTGAAGGCGACCTAGTAGAAACTGATGAGAAGCTAATCTTCGACGTCAAAGGCCTAGTCCACCCTCCTAATCGCATCGTGGCCTTTATTCGCTATTTTCCAGACGTGAAAGGCGTGAGAGCGCGGGAAGAAACATCTTTTGGTAAGGTGTACTCTCTCTCGAAAAGATACGCTCTGCTAAAGGATAGGTTTCCACAATACCTCGTTTATGACCCTGTTTTTGACGAAACGGTTTGTGAAGTTCCAGTTGACATTGTGAAAAAACTCTACAAACCTGTTGAGAAGCTTCAGGAAATGCGCGATTCCAAGGATTTGGATATGCTTCAAAACAAGGCCCTGCAGTTTGCGGAGTTGTTGAAAGAAACCGCGGGCATCCCTTGGAATGCGCTGGGGATTTCAGGCTCCATCATGGTTGGGCTCCACACGCCAGAGTCAGATATTGATCCCGTCGTTTATGGTTCGAGAAACTGCAGAAGAGTACACTCCGCGCTAGAAAGCCTGTTCAAGAACAAGGATGAAGCCGTCAAGCCTTACGTGCAGCAGGATCTAAAAGTGTTGTTCGACTTCCGTTCGAAAGACACTGAAATGAGCCTCGAAGACTTCCTACGAACTGAATCGAGGAAATCGATGCAAGGCAAATCCAAAGGAACAGATTACTTTGTCCGCTTCGTGAAAGACTGGAATGAAATTGATGAAAACTATGGGGACATTCAATACGAAAACATCGGCAACGCGAAAGTTGAAGCCACAGTCATCGACGACTCTGAATCAACATTCACTCCATGCACCTACAAGGTCGAAAACGTGAAGCCCCTCGAAGGCCTGAGAATTGAAAAAATCGTCGAAATCACCTCCTTTCGGGGAAGATTCTGTGAACAAGCGAGACAATGTGAGGTTGTCGTCGCAAAGGGAAAGGTCGAGCGTGTCAGAGACCGCAGGCAAAACAAGGAGCACTTTAGATTACTAGTCGGAGGCCGACATTCAGACTACATAATTCCAAGACATCAAAATCTTTCGAACTGGTGAACCTTGTCTTAGCGCGCGCTGAAAAGTGCATTGCGATCAAATGAAAAATCCTCCACAATTTGAAGAAACCGCGACCAACCTTGAGTCTTATCAGGCTAATCTTTAGGTCACTGATGTCTTCAGAACTTGCTCATAGTATCTTGGACAATAAGTCAGCACTATCTGAAAGAAGTTGCTACCATTAACAATGACCTCTTCCAAGTTTCCTTCAACATAGATGATTTCATCTGTGAAGGCTTGCATTCTAAATTCCTCCATATAAGAAATGATCCGCGTGACTCGTTGAGCCTGTCTCCTGCCCTCGAGAATTTCTAATGGTTCGACGCAGTAAACTGACGGGATAAACGGTGCGTCACTATCATCTTTCACTCTGGCCAACATTCTGACCCAACCTCGCTGCAGAATCTTCGTTCCAGGGTTGTATTCGTTGCATACCTCTCTCCAATCTTTCACCGGTTCAAACTCCGTCTTTATCGTCCTTCCACTTTCTTTGCTGTCGAACAGTGAGTAGACGAGTTTCCTCTGCTGATGCCACAAGAATTCCTTCGGAGTGAAGTTTCGAAATCTCCACACCTTCCCCCTTATCGACTCGTACGTTTCAAATTCGTTCCGAAAAAGAGGAGACTTGGACTCGTACAATTCCTGAAGCGTTTTGCGCAGCCTCGAAACTTTTTCCTTACCGTAGATGATAAGGTCAATATCCGAAAAGTCGGGGTGGTAGAAACCGTGAAGCAGTGACCCGAACACGCCAAAGCTCTCGACCGGCAAACCTGACTGATCTACCGCAACGTCCAGGACTTTCCGCATCGCTGCAATAAGATTGTCCTTAGGTTCAGTTTGAATCAGTTTTCTAAGCATTTTTTCAGGTTTTCGAACTTCGCTCACAAAACGATGATTGACGCCGATGACTTTCTTTTGAAGCATTTCATGCAGAATCATGTACTGGGAATAACTGTCTTCAACAAATTTCCAGCCCTCATCCTCATAGAACTTGTAGAAAACATTCTGCCCTTGATTTCTGAATGCCCTCGGATTATCGGATTTGAAGACCGCTGCAGGTGCGTATTCAACGTCGCAAATGTAGGCGTCGAAAGGGTGCGAATAACCAAACACTCTGAAAACCAGTCCTTCTCTGGTGACAATTGAGTCGCGATCCCTCAGCCTTGAAGTGGCCAAATGTGCTCTTCCTCGCTGGTCCCTGTTCCCACTACCACTTGATAGAAAACTCTTCTTGTCTCAACGTTCTCTGCTCGCTCCAGCATCCCTGAGACTCTGATCCTGTCACCTCGTCGGGCAACGTTGCGGTAACAGCCAATCATAGAAACGACAACATCTGGAACCACGCTTTCGCTCAACGCCACAGAATTAACTTTGTCGCAGTCCCTGATTCTGTAGATGGCAGGTCGAAACATCGCTTCGCTATCATCTTCAACCTCGCATGTAAACTTAACAGGGGCTACGGTCGTGTATTGCAGTTCTCCGTATTTTTGTTTGATTTCTTCAGGTTTGCGAATTGCGTTGTACATGAAAATCTTGTCCAGGTATCTTCCTTTGTATCGCCGTGCCGCATCTAGGCGGTTGCTGAACTTGTAGCTTAACCTGCCGGCTTCAACAAGCCTATTGACAGTTGCTTCCAACGTTCGGAAGTTCTGGGCTCCGTAAACGACTAGGTCTATGTCTGACTTTGACGTGTGCATGTTCAAGGCTACAGACCCGTGGACACCAAAATCCTCCAAACCAATGCCCGATTCGGTCAACAGCAAATCAACAAGATCCAACGTCGTCCTTTGTAAACTATCTTTGGTTTCAAGCTGCGTCAACTGATGCAGACAGTCCCTGGGAACAAATATGTCCTTAATCGAATCTAAAGGCGCACTGATGATCTCTTTATTTCGGAAGGGACAACAGTACACATAGTCGGGGAAGCCCTTCCGAAAAGCGTCCATGAAAGTCTGATAGTTTTGTGCGGTGTAGAGTTTCTCAGCTCGAAAAAGTTTCAGCCCTCCAAGGTTCCAAGCATTCTCTAAATATGCCACGTTAAAGAGTTTCTGCAGCGTGGCTGGGATGTATTTCAGAAAGGCGAAAACCCTCTTGGGAGGATGTTCGTACCCGAAAACGTTGAATATGAACCCCTCTCTGGTCGTGAAAGTGTCTCCGTCTGCGGGAACCCAACGCTTCAAGTCCGTCCAAAGCACCTTGACATGATGAAATTGCAGTGCCAAAAAAACTTATCGCACAAAGCCATAACGCTTAAAGCAAGAGGAAACCAAAGCAACCTGACGTGAACAAGGTTGACCAAGAACTTACATCCCTATGTAGTTTTTCTTCCGTCAGAACAAAAGATCAAAGTTCTAAGTGCCATCTTCGGTTCAAAAGCGGCTGTCGACATACTGAAATTCTCACTCAGGCAAGGTATTTCGAACAAGATTTATCAAAGCGACCTCGTTAATAAATTGACCTTTTCAAACAAGACCGTTATCGAAAACCTGAAGTCTCTCACAAAGCTAGGGATATTGACTGAGAAAATGGAGAAAGCCGAGAGAAATAGGCGCATCACTTGGGTTAAGGCGTATCAGCTTTCAAGTGCTGGCAAGTGGTTCGCACTGTTGCTCGCCGAAGAAAAGGAATTATCGGACAAAGAGAAGGCGGAGATATTTCAGAGCCTCTTCAGAGCCTACCTGCGATGGGCAAAGGATCTCTCACAGAAACTGAACATGGATAAGGGAACGCTAGAAAGAGTTTTCACGGAGGAAATGCGGTGAAAAGAGATGCCGATGGTTTTAGGGCAACGGTCATCGGCGTCGTGGGCGGAAAGAAATCTGGGAAAACCACTGCGATAGAGATTCTGACGAGAGAGCTTACTAAGAGAGGCTACAAGGTTGCCGTGGCCAAGCACATTCCAGAGCCGAATTTTACGATTGACACGGAAGAAAAAGACACTTGGCGTTATGCTCAGGCAGGTGCCAAAACGGTGGTTGCAGCATCGGCCGGAGAGATGGCTACCGTAGAGAAAACTCGGGGAGACATCTCCCTGAAAGAGATATTGCAGAGATGCGTAGGCAACGACATTGTTCTCTTGGAGGGGTTCAGAAAACTTGTGGCGGAAGATAAGACTATGCACAAGATTGTGGTTGCAGAATCTGCGAAAGACATCGAAGAAGCAGTTGAAATTTTCAGGCCAATCTTGGCCTTCACGGGACCGTATCGACCTCGAAAAGAAAACCCGAAAATCCCGTACATAGACATACTCAGGCAAGGCGAAGAAATGGCGGATATCGTAGAAAAAGTGGCTAGAAAAAAGTTGTAACACGAGTCATGTTGCAGCTAGGTTGTGGGGCTTGGAGATATTATCTGAGGGGGAGATGGGAGAAAGGAGATATTCCTAAAATGTAAGGTAATTCTCCAAACCTTTCCACCCTGCGTTTCAGCATGCTCCTGTTACGTGCTTCGTAATCATCTCCTGCTAGAGTGCTTTGAAGGCGTCAAACCATCTGTTGTACAAAGCTAGCATGTCGAGAGACACGCTCGGTTTTCTCTCTTCCAGTATTTGTCTGAAGTCGTCCATCGTGAGAGCCCTTGGTTTGGCCAGTTTGTCGTTCGCTTTTCCAGACTCGAAGAATTCACCTATGAGTGACAGCTGTGCCGATTGGTTGACGTCTCTGATGTCGCTTCCTGAGAAGCCTTCCGAAAGCCTCGCCAACTCGTGTAGATCAACATCAGGTGCCAGCTGCAAATTGACCGTGTAGAGTTTGAACATCATCAATCGTGTATGGTGGTCTGGAAGAGGCACCAGAATTCGTTTCTGGAACCTTCTTATGAAGGCCCAATCCAAATCCCACGGCTTGTTCGTCGCCCCGATAACGTAGACATGAAGGTTTTTGCCCTTGTCCATGATTCCGTCCATTTCTTTCAGAAACTGGTTCCTGACCCTGATTTCGCCTCCGACCTCGTTCGAGTGTTTGCCCATCATGGAGTCCAGTTCGTCGATGAAAACTATTGCGGCTTTGCCTTCCAGGGCAGATTTCCTCACAGAACCGAAGAGTTTGGCCACGTTCTGCTCAGCCTCTCCCAGCCACTTGGACATTATTGAGGCCGCATCGATTGAAACGAAGTTGGCGTCAATCTCCGTGGCGACCGCGGCGGCCAGCAATGTCTTGCCGCAGCCTGGCGGTCCGAACAACAGGATGCCTCTCGGCCAACCTAGCGGGAACAGGTCAGGCCTTTGAACGGGGTAGACTATGGCTTCTTTAACGGCCTTCTTAGCAGGGTCAAGCCCCACGACTCCTTCCCATTTAACGTTTGGCTTCTCCATCACTATGAGCTCTTCGTAGGTTGATTTTCCGCCTTCAGTCCTCGGTTCTCCTTCGACTCCGTTGCCTCTGGCTTCGGGCCGCGGCCCCAAGGATGTTACAGCGCCTTGTATTGCTTTGATTCGCTCCTGATAGGCGATTGCTCTTTGTATGTAAACCTTGTTCAAGCTGTATTCGGGGTAGAGTTGGACGAGTTGCAGGAGGCTTTCTATGGATTTTTGATACATGGTTATCGCCATGCCCTTTGCCCCTTGCTTGTCCAATCGCACTGCTTCCAAAGCAGAGTTTGTAGCAGCCTTCTCAAGCTCTTGGGATGCACTCATAACTTTCATTCTCCAGCTTTCAATTCAACTCTTATTTTCCCTTTCGACCCTAGACTCTCGAGGGCCTTCTCGATATCCTCGTTCGAGGTTTCCAAGTCGACCGAGCAACGTTCAAGGTCGATTTGTCCATTGCTCTTTTTCACGTAATCGAGAAGAACATCTTCTAACTCAGAGTTTTCAACTTTCAAGGAGATTTCCCTGATTTCGGATTTCTTATAAGAAATGAGGGTTTGAGAGGAATCTCTTCCAGACTCTTCGCAGACTTTTTTGGCCTTCGTTTCCGAACAGTTGGTTGCTAACGCAAGCATCTCTTCCAACGTGGCCCGTTCATTTTCTGGGATTTTCTGAGTAGCAGGCGGTTCGGGTAGGTTTTGGGAGATTCTTTGCTCAAGAAAGCTAGAGACTTCGCTCAGCACTTCTTCGCCGCCAGGTGTCTTCCGGTTTACCGGAATCACTGATTCGTCAGCTGTTATCTTTGTCGAGTAGAGTGTCTCGCTTATTGTGTCGTTGACTTTGCTAAGCTCAGATGAGACGTCGGGTAAGAATTGGAAGAGCTCTTGTGAGACGTTTTGGAGAAGCTTCAATGCGGGTTTGAGGTCGACGACTATTTCGCTCAGTTCTTTTATGGTTTCAAGTCTGAGGATTACCCGTTCAATTGCCAGTTCTACGTTGTAAAGGAAGCTTATGATCTTCCGGACTTCTGCAACTTCGTTGGCGCAGATTGCCGCACGGTCTTTGTTCTTCGCTTTTAGGGCTCCAACGCACGTTTGAAAAAGGATTCTGTCTCTCTCTTTAAGCCTGTAACTTGCCTGTTCTAGCCTGTTGTGTTGGACTCTCAGCACCTGTATTGATCTGACGGCTGTTTCGCGGAGAGGTGGAGGGCTCGAATGGATAAGTCCTTTGATGATTCTTCCCTCCGCCCGCTACTCTCTTGTTCCAGTCTATATCCCGGTTTTTCCGATTTCCTTCACGTAAACGACTACAGGCGGTTCCGGAAGACCTGAAGCAAACCCTTTAGGCGTTTCGGTTACCTTGCCTTTCATCTGTTCAACAAGTTTCGAAGTGTCACCTAACAGAATGCTGGAAAGCTTGCTGGTCGTCAGTTCCAAATCGGTTTTCTCCATGTGTACTCGTTTGATGTTTTCCTGAATCATCGAAAAGGCGGTTTCATAGCATTTATTGTCAACCTTGCCGATTTCGTGCTCGATTTCGAGGTTGACCAGCGCATAGTTTAGAGCCTTCATTTCTTCGTTGCATTTTGCAATCTCGTCTTCTATTTCTTCTTTCAGAGTTTGAGCTTCACTTTTCAGTTGAGTTAGAGCTCCATCGAAGCTGTCGTGCAGCTCTGTGTATACTTCCTTTGATATTTTCTTCTTTTCAGATAGATCCTTGAGGGCTTGGTCTTTGCGCCAGATGAGGGGGATCTGATCGCTGAGTATGCCTGCTTGGCTTTTTATGTTGGAGATGAGGGTTATTTCAGAACCATCAAGCTGTACGTTATCTACACATCGCTTCAGAAATCTTCCATCGCCCAGTTCGATAAAGACGCTGTCAAATTTTCCGTTCGGAGTCACTGCAAAAGAGGCTATCTTTCCTATCGCACGTCCGTACTCGTCGTTGACTTGTTTTCCTACGGAAAGAAAAAGGTTGGGGTTTTGTGGCATCTTTTTCATCCCCTATGTTTACGAAGTTTCCGTTGAGGATTTTTCGCCTATTTGGGTTGCTGGTAGTCCTGGGATTCCTGGTGGCAGATCTGGGAACTTCTCTTTGACTCTTTGTTCTGCGACTGTTGCTGCCTCTGTGAGAATCTTGGACGCATCTTCATTCACGCTGTCAAAGTTCAACGTCATTCCTGAGCCTGTTCCTGCTTCCATCATTATTCCGCTCAGCATGTTGCCGATTTCGCCAAGTTCGCTCTCTGCTTCAGGGAAAACGCTTACGAGTCCAGCTTTGACAGATCTCAAGACGCCGACTGCGGGGCCTAATGTTGACACTACATCGCCAAGTTCTGATACGGTGCGTAATCTTAACACGATTTGCTCGAGTGCAAGTCTGGCGTTTATGATCAGCTTCTCCATCTTGCGAATCTCAGCCAGCTCGTTGGCAAAGACGTTTGCTCTTGCCGTGTCATGCTTAGTGTATGCGTCTACTATTCTTGCGAATATCGTCTTGTCCCTTTGGCCGAACCTGTCCGTGGCTTGATCGAGTTTCTGAACCTGCAGTTCAATGCGCCGAACAGCGAAGTCTAATCGCGGCTTCAATGGACCTGGTGGCTTTACTGCCTCCTTTACGCGGTCAGTGAAGGGTTGTTCTTCTCTTCTTGTTTCCCATTTTTTGCTAAACCTTTCTGACAAGTTAATTACCTCCAGAGACAAAAGGTCGCGCGGAAGAATTTTATCAATTGTTAATATGATGAAAATATGCGTGTATATATGTAGAGCTATATGCCCCATCCGAAACAGGCTTGGGCTTTAATTTTCCAACTAAAAGCGTATGTTCCCGCTTTTCCGAGAATAGACATAAAGGTGTGAGTTAGACTAAAAAGCGGCTTGAATTAATTCCTATCCAAAAAGGTGAATCAAATGGGTGAAAGGTTAAAGATTTTCGTCTTCGTAGCGATCTTGGGATTCTTTGCTGGAATGATTGCAGACTTGGCAGGAACGTACGCGATTCCTTGGCTAGCATCTGTCTTGCCAGCCTTTCTAAGCGCAAGATACCTAATGTCAGGAGTCGCCGGAGCCTGTCTAACACTTGTACTCGTAAGCGTTTGGGCCTACATCGCCGGACCAAGAGAACGTTAACCTTCTCCTCTCCCTTTCTTTATTCACACACCGAATTCTTAACACTCTGTCCCACTTCTAAAACAGGGTTTCAACTAAAAGCAATTATTCTATATTTTTGGACTCAGCAGCGGAAAAAGCGATCATTCGCCAACAGCGTCTCCGTACCTCGATGACCTCATCGTCCAAGTAATGTTACGCACGAAGCGATTTCAAGGTTTTGGTGCAATTAGTCTCTTCCATACTCGCTTGCGCAAGCAAAAGTGGCCGAAGCACGAAGCGCCCCGTAGAGAAGATATCTGAGATCGTAAAAAGACTCTGAATCGTCTTTAACACTTGGCCATGAGATTCGGAAGATAGGAGTTCACCGAAAGGTTTAGTTTTAGCTGACCGAAAAGAGTCTTGTCCAAGGAAATCAGAAGCTTGAAGGTGGAGATTTGCGATGTGTGGCATATTTGGATTTGCTCTGAAAACTCCCTTGGCTATGGCCCGAGTCTTCAGAGTTCTTGAGAAACTGGAGGTTCATCAATATCCTGAGGAACCGCTACCGCTTGGAGGCTACGGGGCGGGCGTGGCTTTGCTTCTTGAGGACGCTAACGTTTTGGTTAGAAAGGTCGGAAAGGTCGGGGACTCTCCTGTCAAGAAATTAGCAGAGACAATGGAAGTTGACAAGGCTTCCGTGTTGATTAGCCATGTGCGGATGCCCAGCCCAGAGTTCATGAAGACCGCGCAGTACAAGGAGACCGCGCAACCGTACGTTGTCGAAAGGGAGCCAGAGTTGACCGTTGTTTCGGTTCACAACGGCAAGGTTGAGAACTACAGGGAGATTAGAAAGACGTTGGACAGGGCCCATGTTTTTGAATCAGAGAAGTTTGAGCTTATCGATTCAGAGGTGATTCCCCACTTTTTCGAGGAGAAACTGAGCGAGAAGGAAGATGTGACGGAAGCATTGTACTCGTTCTTCTGTACGTTGCAGGGTTCAAGCTCGCTAGCCATGCTGCAGCTAAGCGAAGAAGACTCGTTCCTTCACTTGATCCACAAGGGAAAAACAAGAGGATTGACCGTGTGGGCAAACGACAAGAACGAGGTCGTGTTCTGTTCTAGAAAAGAGGTTCTGACAGAAGAACTTGGCAGCTTGCTTTCCAGAGGCAGATTCAAGGAAAAAATCTCAATCGCGTATCGGGAAGAAGCAGGGCTTGTGCTTTCGTATTCGCTTTCATCGACCTGAAGAACAGGTTCAGCAAAGGTCTCTGTGGGATTGTAAGAAATGCATGAAGAAATTTCGAATCCCGAGGTTTTCAGTCTATTCGCGAAACCCGTGCGCCTAGCTCTAGCGGAGCTGGGCTTCTCAGAAGCAACTCTGCCCCAGAAATTGGCAGCTTCACCCATTCTGGCCGGGGAAAACGTGCTTCTGATTGCGCCAACGGGAAGCGGCAAAACCGAGGCGGTTCTGCTCCCCATTTTCTCCAAGCTGGTTCAGCAGGGTTCAAGGAAGGGGATAGCCGTACTTTATGTCACACCTCTGAGGGCTTTGAACCGTGACCTTCTGAAGCGACTGTCATTCTGGGCTTCCAAGCTCGACATTTCAATCGAGGTCAGGCATGGAGACACTGATATGAAGCTCAGGAGAAGACAGGCTGTCCTTCCTCCCAGCATTCTTGTCACGACGCCCGAGACTCTTCAAGCAATTCTTCCGGGTTCCCGGATGAGGCAACACCTGCGCAGCGTGCAGTATGTCATCGTGGACGAAGTGCACGAAATCGCTTCCAGCAAACGCGGAGTCCAGCTTACGGTCGCTTTGGAAAGGTTGCACGAGGTGATTGGCAAGGAGTTTCAGAGAATCGGCTTGTCAGCCACAGTGGGCAACCGGGATGAAGTTGCACAGTTTCTCGCCGGAACGGAGAGAAGCATCAGAATAATAGAAGCCGTTTTGCCCAAGGGTTACCGCTACCACGTTGAGAACCCCGTTCCTGTTGAATCAGACTATGATTTGGCTCAAACGCTTAACACTTCGCCTGAAGCAGCTTCAAGGATTAGACGGGTGAAGGAGCTCGTAGACAGTCACGAGTCAACGTTGATTTTTGTCAACAGCAGAACCGTTGCCGAGATGTTGGGCTACAGGTTCAATCAGCTCGGACGCAAAGACATTGCCGTGCACCACGGTTCTCTTTCAAAGGAGGAACGCGCGCAGATTGAGGATCAGTTCAAAACAGGCAGCCTGAAGGCGATTGTTTGCACGAGCACTCTGGAGCTTGGAATCGACATAGGCCATGTTGACCTCGTCATACAGTATTTCTCACCCAGGCAGGTCAGCAGCTTGATTCAAAGAGTGGGGCGCAGCGGTCATCGTATAGACATGCTTTCCGAGGGCGTCATCATCACTGCGTTTCCAGATGACACGCTTGAATCTGTGGCAGCGACAAAAAACGCTCAAGCGGGCATGCTTGAGGGTGTTTTGATTCATGAAAACGCGTTGGACGTTTTGGCCCATCAGATCGTTGGAACGGTAATGGACAAGGGAACGGTCGGTTTGAAGGAGCTCCTGGCTCTGCTGCGGAGGGCCTATCCTTATCGAAAGCTTACGGAGAACCTTCTCTGGGATGTAATATGCTTTTTAGAACGTTTTGGAGAAATAAGGATTGACCAAGAGGGGGCGGGTTTGAGGAAGGGCCGGAATAGTCGAAAGTACTACTACGAGAATCTGTCGATGATTCCTGACGAAAGACGTTACCCGATAGTCAACGTCATTTCGGACAGGAAAATCGGAACCTTGGGCGACGAGTTCATGGCGTTGAAAGCCCGCGTGGGTTTGAACTTCATCGTCAAAGGGCACGTTTGGAGAATAGTTCAGATTGAAGAGGAGACAGGAACGGTCTACGTCGTGCCTTCGGAGGATCCCTTGGCAGCAGTTCCAGGATGGGACGGCGAGATGCTGCCTGTTCCATTCGAACTTGCCAAGGGAACAGGACAGCTGCGAGCTAGAATCGCAGAAGCACTGAAGGAAACTGGAAAAGCTGAGACCGCAGCGGAGGAGCTCGCTGCAAAGTTTTCAACGGACAAGTCAACATTGTTGATTACGGTTCAAGAAGTTGAAGAGCACTTGAAGCAGGGGGCACCGCTGCCAACTGATAAGCATATCGTTGTGGAAGGTTTTGACAAGTTTCTGATAGTTCATGCATGCTTTGGCGAGATGGTGAATCGCACCCTGGGCTGCATCTTTGACTCTGTCCTGTCAGACAGAGAAGTCATCGTCGGTTGGTGGAATGATGGCTACCACATACTGATTGAGACGCCCAAGAAGCTGACGCGGCAAGAAGTGGAAAATACGTGTGCACGTCTGTTCAGCCTTACGAGTCAAGAAACGGAACAGGCTTTTGCAGCATATTTGGAGTCGAAGTTTCCGTTTTCCTACAAAATGAAGTTTGTCGCCGAACGATTCGGAGCCCTGCCGCGGGGAAAGACTATGAGTTACGAGCGGTTGAGTCAGCTGCCCCAACGATTTCGCGACACGCCCATTCTGGATGAAACACTACGCGAAGCCATGATTGAAAAAGTAGATATGAAGAAGGCCAAGGGAATAATGCGCGCCGTGGGCAAGGGGAGAATCAAGGTCAGCACGGTGTTCAGCCAAGAGAAGCCCACACCATTGGCCTATCACATGCTTGCAAAGTTTTCTGATATGTCAGAGTTGATGGCTCCTGAAAGATTGTTGCTGAGTAACATAGACAGAATGAAAATGGCAATAGAAGCCAGAACAGCGTCGCTGCTATGCGTGTCCTGTGGCCAATGGGCGGAGGGAGAGAGAATAAGAGACCTGCAAGAGCAGCCCGTGTGTCGAAAATGCGGTTCGAAACTGTTGGCACCTCTATACCCGAGCCAAGACGCCGAACATGTGTACGAAGTGCTAAAGAGACGACGCGAGGGCAAGGAAGTGTCCGAGGAGGAACTCAAGGAACTGACCCAAGCGAGACGCACAGGGGACCTGGTGCTGAGCTACGGGAAAAAAGCAATCATAGCGCTGGAAGTAAAGGGAGTAGGTCCGGAAACAGCCTCCAGGATTCTTGGAAAAATGCATCCCAAAAACGACGATTTCTTCATGGATCTCCTGAAAGCAAAAATCCTGTACCTAAGAACAAGAGAATTCTGGAAGGACAGAGAAGAGCGAAGAGTAGGCTAAGCTGACCAATTGAACAGACGCTCGGTTCTAGGTGTGACAATGGACTATTTTTGTTCCTTCCTTTTCAGCATGTTTTCCAACAACGGTCGCATCTTGGCGTTTTCAGCTTGTATCTTCTCCTTGCCCAGCGCTTGCATCTGCGCGGTTATTTCCTTTACAACTTCTGCGAATTTGATGCCTTCAGCCGCAGAGACATACTCTACACGTAGTCTCTCTGGACTCATGCCGAGCTTCTGCATCATCGGCGCCAATGCATCCATCCTGGCCTTCATCTTGTAGTTTCCGCTGATGTAGTGGCAGTCGTACGGAAGATGGCAAGCACCAACCATGACCATGCCAGCACCAAGCCGGAAAGCTTCGAGCACGAAGTCCCGATCTACCCTTCCCGAACACATGACCCTGATAGGCCTTATCACAGAAGGATATTCAAATCTACTCGTTCCCGCGAGGTCTGCCCCCGCGTAGCTACACCAGTTGCACAGGAAAGCCAATATCTTTCCCTCTGGGTTCGTTTCCAGCGCAGCCCTTATTTGGGACATTATTTGTGCATCCGTGAAGTGTTTTTGAGTTATTGCGTCCGCTGGGCATTCGGCGACACATGTGCCGCAACCGTGGCACATCGCGCTCATGGTTTCTGCAACCTGGCCTTCCGGTGCTCTGATGGCGCCGTAGGGGCAGGCCTTGGCGCAGAGGCCGCATTTCACTTTGGTGTTGCGGCATCTTGCCGGGTCAACCAATGCCACGATAGGCTCGATTTTATAGGTCGGTTTGGAGAGTATTGTCGCTGCTCTTGCAGCCGTTCCCATGCCTTGGGATACGCTGTATGGAACATCCTTTGGTCCTTGGCAGCCGCCCGCGACGAAGACACCATCTGACGGTGTGTCTATGGGCTTCAGTTTTGGATGACTTTCCATGAAGAACCCATCGCTCCCGCGGCTTATGTTGAAAACTCTGGCGACTTCTTCTGAACCTTGACTTGGTACTGCGGCCGTTGCCAAGACGACCATGTCGCTTTCGACTTTGACGCGTGTGCCGTCTTCTTTTTCAGCGCAGACTGCGAGTTTTTTTGTTTCTGGATTTTCGCTTACATTTCTGTTTGTCAGTTTGACGCGGACGAAGTTGATGCCTAGTTGCTGAGCCTTCCTGAACAGTTCCTCGTACCCTTTTCTGTTGGCACGCATGTCCGTGTACAACACGTTGATTTTCAGTTTGTCGCCGTATTTTTCCTTGAGGAAGACGGCGCTTTTTAGTGTGAGCATGCAACAGAAGCCTGAGCAATACTCGAATTTGTTCACGTCTCTGGATCCTACGCATTGTATGTATGTCATGCTCTCAGGCATTTTGCCGTCTGAAGGCTTCTGGAGCTCTCCGATAATCTGGGTGTTTGTGTCTATGATTCTCTCAAGCTGCAGAGCTGTTATGACATCTTTATGTTTGCCGAAGGCGTAGTTTGGCAGATCGTATGGCTCATAGATGTCGTACCCTGTTGCTACCACCATGCAGCCAACTTCAAGTTTTTCTTCGAAGGGCTCTTGCTTGAAATCCACAGCATTTTCGGGACAGATTTCCTGACATTTCTTGCAGCTTCCATCTTTGAAGTACAAGCACGTTTCCTTGTCAATAGTGTAAGTGTTGGGTGTAGCGTACGGGAATGGCAGGTAGATGGCTTTGCGTTTCCTCATTCCGGCGTCAAACTTGTTCAGCGCTTCTACCGGACAGGCCTCAGAACATTTGCCGCAGCTTGTACACTTGTTTTCGTCAACGAAGCGCGGCCTTCTTGCGATGGTCGCTTTGTAGCTTCCTATGACGCCTTCAACGTGTTTCACATCAGTGTACGCGAGCAGCTTGATTCTTGGATGAACAGCTGCTGCTCCAATTCTTGTTGCAACGCATGAGAACCTCGGACAGTGGATCTGTTGTGGACAGTTTGAACATTCGAAGACTGGGAAGCTCTTGCCAAGCTGGGCCATGTGACCGCCCATTATTTCAGCTCTGTCAATCAGGTAGACTTGATAACCGATTTCTGCAAGGTCAAGGGCAGCACTTGCGCCTGCGACGCCTGCACCTACGACCAGTGCTTTGTTGGTTACTGGAACTTCGATGACGTCCAGTGGTTCCAGAAGCCTCACTTTCGCGACCGCCATCTTAACGAGTTCCTTAGCTTTTTCAGTCGCCTCTATGGGCGCACTCTGATGGCACCAAGAAGAAAACTCGCGGATGTTGGCCATTTCATAAACGAATGGGTTTAGTCCGGCTTCGGACACGGTCCTGCGAAAGGTGGGTTCATGCATCCTAGGCGAGCATGCTGCAACAACAACACGGTTCAACTTGTACTCTCTTATGCCCTTTCGGATTTCTTCCTGACCTGGATCGGCACAGGTGTAACGGTTTGTCTTGACATAAACTACGTTTGGAAGTTTGCGTGCGTACTCAGCTACTTCCTCGACATCTACGGTGCCGGCAATATTCAGACCGCAGTAGCACACGAAAACGCCTATGCGTGGCTCCTCTGTTTTTGCGGGGACAATTAGACCAGACTGTGTACTCATGTCTTTTTCAACTTCCTGTTCATGACCGCCTGAATTTGGGCCACAATCTGGTTATCCGAATAGTTCGGCATGGTTATGGCATCCATTGGACAAGCAGAACTGCAGATTCCACAGCTCCGACACAGGCCTTCAACAACTTTGGCTATGGATTTGTCCCCGACTTTTTCAACCTTGATAGCATGATAGCCGCAAGCTGATTCGCAGACTTTGCAGCCACTACACAGTTCCTCATTCACTTTTGCAACCAGTGGCTCAACCGTCCATGAGCCCTTGCTCAGAACAGACGCGGCCTGAGCCGCTGCGGCGCTTCCTTGAGCGACACAGTAAGGAATGTCTTTCAGGCCTTGACATGCACCCGCCAAGAATATACCTGGCACCTCAGTGTCGGTTGGCCTGATCTTGGGCTGGCATTCAACGAAGAATCCGTCCTTGCCCAAAGGTACGTTGAGGATTCTCGCCAGTTCAGACGCTGATTGTGATGGAATGGCCGCGTTTGCAAGGACAACCATTTCTGCCTCTACAGAGACGGGCTTGCCATCTTCAGTTTCACCGCAGACTGTGAGGTTTTTGGTCTGCGGATCCTCAGTTATCCTTCGGTTCTCAAGCTTGACTCTAATGAATTTGACCCCGGATTTCAAGGCCCTGTTGAAGAACTCCTCGTAACCCTTGAAGTTGCTTCTCATGTCGTTGTAGAACACGTAAACCTCGATGGCTTCCCTGTACTTCTCTTTAAGCATAACTGAATGCTTCAGAGTGTACATGCAACAGAAGCTTGAGCAGTACTCGAACTTGTTGATGTCGCGGGAGCCTACGCATTGGATGAACGCTACCGAATGAGGCTTCTGACCGTCTGAAGCCCGAATTACCTTCCCTCCGGTTGGACCTGCTGCAAGTATGAGCCTCTCGAATTCCAGCGCCGTGAAAACATTAGAGAACCTGCCGTATCCAGTCCACGCCATATCCTTAGGATCATACATGCCGTAGCCGATGGTCACGACTATTGCTCCTACGTTAACCTCGATCTCTTCAGGCTTCTGGTCAAAGTTTATTGCCTCACGAGCTCCGCAGGCGTCAACACACTTGTAGCATTCAATGCAGTAGTCGCGGTTGATCGTGTGCGTGAGCGGAACAGCCTGACCAAACGGAATCGATATCGCCTTTCTCACGCCTAGAAACATGTCTGCATAGTTTGGATACTCTATTGGACACGCGTCTCTGCATTCACCGCAGCCAGTGCAGTTCGCGGCTATCACGTAGCGGGGGTTTTTCCGAATTTTCACCTTGAAGTTGCCAACGTATCCTTCGACTTTCAAAACGTCAGCGTAAGAGATTATTTCAATGTTAGGATGTCTGCCGACATCAACCATTTTGGGACCTTCGATACATATGCTGCAGTCAAGGGTTGGAAACGTCTTGTCCAGAAGTGCCATGTAGCCGCCTATGGTTTCTGTCTTTTCAACCATGTAGACTTTGAAACCTATGTCGGCCAAGTCTAGGGCAGCGTTAATTCCTGCGATTCCTCCCCCGATAACCATGACCTTCTTTGTCACAGGCAATTCTATAGGCTTTAATGGTTCTAGGAGTCTTGCTTTGGCAACAGCCATTCTGACTGTGTCTTTAGCTTTTTCGGTTGCCTCTCCAGGGGTGGTCTGGTGACAGTAGGATGCAAATTCTCGGATGTTCGCCATCTCAAAAAGCCACGGATTAAGCTCTGCTCTAGACACGCAGCTTTGAAAAGTCGGCTCGTAAAGCCTCGGTGAACAGCCCGCGACAACCACGCGGTCTAGCTTGTGGTTTTTTATAGCGGCGATTACTTCCTCCTGACCTTGCCGGCTGCAAGGATAATTCATGTTCTCTGCATACACTACGTTGGGCAAAGTCTGGGCATACTTTGTTAAAATATCTACATCTATTATTGAAGCTATGTTTGAACCGCATCGACAAACAAAGACCCCGATTCTGGGTCCTTTAGCCTCAGGTCTACCTTTTTTCTGTCTAGGCTTTCTTCGCTTCCCAGCGGTACCAGCGTTCCTAGTTTCTCTAGACATGCTGTCCTTCCTTCAGACCCATTCTCTTCTTCACGGATTCTCTTGTCTTCAGAGAACGCTTGGCTTTCAGTTCCTTAGTCATGTCAATTGGCGAAGTCAGCCGTTCCAGAGCCTTATTCCAAGCCCCTGAATGGACAGGTGTATGGTTGACGCGAGTTCGCTTGAAATCAAGGGCTTCGTCAACTGGACAAACGACCTTGCACGCTCCGCAGTAGACGCAGAACATTTCGTTTGCATGCACCTTCTTGTCGTCGTCGGAAAGGTAGAGCACGCCAGCAATCGGACAGACATCCAGACAGTCCGTACATCCCGGTGGACATTTTTCAGACTTGATGGCAAGCTTTCCCGAAAGCAGCTTTCGTACGTGCATTGCGCCTTGTGGTAGCTTTGCTTCGCATATCCCGCAGCATGGACAGTGCTCTTTGTCAATTTCAACGTCAACCTTGAGCGCACGCCGTTGAGATTCGTTTAGAGAACCAGGATCTTCCACTGGTTTTCCGTCAGCTGTCGAAAAGTGCACTTTAATCAGTTCAATCGGGCAAACATCGCTCTTGTCGCGATCCATGGGAAACTTGCTTGTGTCAACTTTGATGTCTCGGATCATTTGAGGGAAGCTTTCCTTGTCCAGAACTGAGAGGAGGTGTTTTCCGTCTACAGTAACACTGATCGCCCCATAAGGGCACAGTATGTCGCATATACCGCAAAAGTTGCACTTTGATAGTTCAATATCCACTTTGGCTTTTTGGGCTTTTTCTCCATGAGCTTTGGATTGTTTTTCGATTTTGATTGCTTCTTTTGGGCATGCCAGACTGCAGATTTGGCAACCCGCGCACCTGCTCTTGTTAAGGTTGAGCTTATAATTCTTGATATGCAGAACCCATTCTAATGAAAGTTCCTTCGCCGTGTCTTTTTTTAGCATTTGCAACGGCATCAGTCAACGTGTCCTCCAATCTTCATAAACACGGGAATCGTGCGGAATATCATAGATCCAGGGTCGGTGAACATCATTGACGAGTAATCCTTCCTTCTGGAACAGGCTTGTGAGGTCGAGTTCTTGATATAAACATTACTTGCCATTTGCAAAGGATCCTACATAGGCGTCACAGAATCCTACGGATGAAATTCTGTATGCAAAAAAGGAAAAAAACTAAAATTTGACTGAAATGAAAACTCACCGTCAGAAAATCAAGCATGTTGTGCCTTGATGCAAACTGCCACGTAACACTTTAGGCCTTCATCCTCTATTGCCACGTTGTTTAAGCCCGCATTCTTTAGCAACTGTTGAAAAACGCTTCGAGCGAATATCTTCTTCAAGCCTGTGACAACGATTAAAGCGTTGTCCGCAGACACACGTCTGATTTGCTTCAGCGTTTCAGCAGGATTGGGCGTGTTCTGGATGAGAGTCATCGCAAAGACCCTGTCGAAAACCCCGTCCTCCACAGGCATGTTGTCAACGTCTGCGCAAACCAAATGCACATTTGCATGATCCCTGGCCCTTTCTTTTGCCTTAAGTAGAGTCTTTTTGGAAACATCCAATCCGACAGTCATCCGTGCTTTATCTGCAACGTAGCTAAACAAAATGCCAGTTCCACAACCCGCATCCAAGGCCATGCAAGCCTTGACTTTCATGTGTTTCAGAGCTGCCTCAATCTTTACAGTTTGTTCTTCGGCGTATCGCATGTCGTATATTCGCGCGGTTAAGTCATAGCGGTGCATTACGTCGCGTTTCTTGTCCCAAATACTCATTACGAGCCTTCAGAAATCTTATGTATTGACACAACTTCTAAAGCTATTGGCGAAGGCACATTGTCAAGCTATAGGCCTTTGACTGTACTAATCGAACCGAGCACTTCAGAAGCTGAAAAGGTTGCAAGAGACACAATTTCTCATCACAGAACGCTGCTTGTTGTCGGCAAATGCTCCGTCGACTACGCTGGCAGAGCAAAATCGAAACTCAAGCCTGGTGAACGCATCCTGATAGTGAAAGCCGACGGTTCCTTCCTCATTCACCGTTCAACGGGCTACGAGCCCGTCAACTGGATGCCCGGAGGCAACGTCATCTTCCACGTTCAAAGCCAACAACACGCGCTAGAGATTCGCGCTGTGAGGCAAAAACCATCAGAATCTGTCAAGGTCTCATTCGAAAACATCCAGCTGGTCACAGCGCTGAGTCTCGTCGACACTGCAGAATTCTCACTATATGCAAGCGAAGAAGACATGCAGAAAGCTATCTTGCTGAAACCGGAGCTGTTGGAAGAAGGATTCAGACTGATAAGTTGGGAGAAAAAGGTCGAACCAGGTTTCATTGATGTATATGGCACGGACAAAAACGGAAGACTCGTTGTTGTGGAAATCAAACGGAAAACTGCTGGGAAAGACGCTGTGCTTCAACTTGCCAAATACATCGAAGCAATCAAGGGCAAAGCTGACCGTGAAGTGAGAGGAATACTCGCTTCCCCGGGCATTGGAAAAGACGTTCAAAGACTGCTAGTGACGTTTGGTTTGGAATTCAAGCACATAGACCCTAGAAAATGTGCTGAGATACTTCGCCGGGCGGAAACCAGAAAACTAGCGGAGTATTTTGAAGAAAACCCCAGCTAGCGACTGAACCTTTCCTAAACTCTGTCTTTTGTTTCCTCGTTTCCAGTGCCTAGGTGTTGAAAGACTCAGCGTAATAGTGCAATTTATCATGGTTTTTGCTTGAATCTGCATGCTTTCAAGCAAATTGTTTATATGTGTGGATGTCAAGGGTAAATGCAGCGTGTAAGAAACAGTTTTCTGCACAGCCAATGTATAAGGAGTTGAAAGAGTTAATGTATGAGAAAGAGACACACAAGGCAGTCTGCGCTGATTGCGGAAAGGAATGTGAAGTTCCCTTCAAACCTGACGGAAGCAGGCCAGTATACTGCCGAGAATGTTATGCAAAGCGAAGACCACCCAGAAGATATTAGGTTTACTAACTAACATCTTTAAGTAGGTTCAACAACCTTTTCTTTTTTTATCATTATCGCGCGATACAGAGATGAGACGCGTTAGTTTCTAGGCATTTTTCATTTATGAAAAATCATCGTATTCGGTTCAATTGAAACTGGATAAACGGGATTGGATGACGATGATTATGCAGCTAGTGCGTACATGAGCGCGCTAGAACTCTGGGATTAACGAAAATCTTGGATTTTTCAGCAAGGCGGAGGGTGGAAAGCGGCGGGTGCCGCAATCCTTATGGGTGGAGTTTGTTTGCTAGGTCTTCCGCGTATTTCTTCGCTTTCTCTAGTTCTCCCTCTTTCAGTTGCATTTCATCTTTGCCTTCGGCGCCTTTCTTGCTTTGAACGTAGGTAACCAAAGATGGCATGATTATTTTGAAACCGAGTTTTTCGAGCTTCTTTTCTATCCCTTTTGACGCGTTTCCACTGAGCGGCGCCTGAAGCTGCGTGTCAAATGCCACGGCAAGTTTTCCAGAAAACTCGTCCTTGCCAAACTTGTCCAGAAATTGCATAATAGGCCCAGTTGCACTCCGCCACTGCGTAGGCGACCCAGCTAGGACACAATCATAATTCTTCACAGCTGCCGGGTCAACATCCTTGACATAAATGCAGTCAACATCAAACCCTCTTTCTTTGAGAACCTCACTCATCGCCTTGGCAACTTTCTCCGTGTTTCTGGGTGCAACGCCAGCACCCCAAGCCCTGGAACTCGTATCATATACAATCAGAATCTTCAAGCAATTCTCCTCATGTCTCTTTGAGTCGCGAAGCTTTTGAGCTTTTCGAAAGCGCGCACTAATAACTACACGCGTTGCTATCCGGAAACGATTCCGACAGGAAATGAAAACTGCAGACTGCGCTTAACCAATGGAAACTTCTTTTCCAAACTTTCTCTTGCCTGCAATAATTACTCCCAAAGCAGCCGCCATTAGAATGACCAGAAACAATGAGCATGGAAACTCTGGACTGAAGGCGTTGGAGTAGAACTTGGCGGTGAACTTAGATTGGGCGCGCGCACAAATTGCTGGCATCATCGTTTTCGGGCAATGATCGGTCTTTATCCACAGACGAAGCAAGGCCAAGACAGTAAGTGCGCGAGAATCTTTTTCGTGCGCGCGATAAGTAGTAGAATTGTAGTAGGGTTATAAGTAGCCAGGCGACGAGGATGGCGGCAGTTACGATTCTTAGTTCCCAGCTTTGAATGAGAAAGTTTACGAGCAGTAGAGTTATCAGGAGAACGATGACACCCAGCTGAATGAGTCTCAGCATCCGAATTCTTTTTCTTGGGTTCCACTCATCGCCTCTTGCGGATCGCATTTGCTCTATCTGCTTCAGTCTTTCCTCGGAGAGATAGTACTTGCCGTTTACTTCGACGAAGACGCCTGAGCGGCCCAGACGCCTCTTCATCGCCTCTTCGAATCTTGGCGGGAGATCGAGTTCTTGTGGCGTCATGGCTTTGTCTGGGCTGATGGCTCCTTTTTGGCGGAACTTTTCGACGATTTCGTTGAACCATCTCTGGATTTGTTCGCGTCTTTCGAACATGGTGTTTTCACTTTGAACGTTTTGTGCTCTTTATTCGTCTGCGTGTTGTTCTAGTTCTTTGAGGACTCTTGAGGCGAATTCTCTCATGGCGTCTGCCTTGACCGCCGTGATGCCGCGTCTGTTCTTGCCGGTTAAGACGAGCAGGAGGTCTCCGGGTTTTATGTTGAAGTCTTTTCTAGCTTGCGCGGGTATGACGATTTGGCCTCGGTCACCGACCTTTACGGTTCCGTAGATGTGCATGTCTTCATCGTTTTTGCTCATGATTATTCCACTTTCGTGCATTTCACATTATTCATACTGTCTAAAAGGCGTTGTGCACGATTCGTACACCTTAACGTGCGCTTCTTGTTGGACAAGCGCGGGGCGATGTTGGTTCGAAAGTGTGGTACCGTTCTGTTCTAAGGCTTGGGCTTAATAGCGCTGATTGGGGTTGAGTTTTATCTTGTGTGTGTTTGTTTTGTGCGTGCGCTGTAGTCTTTTGTCACGCCTTTGACCGTTTCAAAGATTATTGAGTGCGGTCTGAGAAGGACCTGTTTTAGTGGTGAGAATTTTGCTGGCCCTTTTCTTGTAGGTTTCGGTTCGAGGATTCTTCTTGTGAGGAGCCCGTGGTTGTGAAGCGCGTTGGAGTAGTCTGTGAGGGTTCTATGGAAGCATGTGGTTTCGAACGGTTTGAGCAGGCGCTCCATTCTCCATGGAACGCGTTTGCTTCTGATTCCGAAGTACCTCGCAGTTCTCTCTATTTCCCCGCTTTTTGCACTATAATCGAAGCATGGATGAGTGATTGAGAATATGAACCGCCCGTCATCTTTCATTACTCGTGCTATCTCGCGTATTGTTCCCTGGTAGTCTTGGATGCCCATGAGAGCCATGAAACATGTGACTAGGTCAAAACGCTTAGCGGCGCGCGCGCAGAGAACATACCATGTCAGCAACACCAGCTTCTCCAAGAATCTCAATACTATTCCCTTCTGTGCTTTTTCCATCTGAATCGATAAACTACGGAGCTATACGGATGTTCTTTCTATTCTTCCAGCCACCGAGCGATCAACCAGTAAACAACGCGAAAATCTTTAATTATTTCGAGAAGATTGAAAAACTAGAATATTAACAAGCGCGCGCACTTGGACCTATGGAGAGACGCATGGAGTTTTGTCAAAAGGTCCATGACAAAACCTTGGACAAAACTAACTTTTTGTACCGCAATGTCCCTTTCCATGTAGCTCTTAACGTGGGGAGATGTAGTTTTGTCCCAAGCGGAGATGTAGCTCCCAACATTAATTGATGTAGTAGCATGTAAGGTACAGTAATTTTCACACAATAAGATACAAGACATAACAAAACTTTTACTCTGCGCGGTAACCACGTTTTAATCTACAAGCCTCGGATAGTTTCGTTCACCACACATTCGTATCTATTAGCTTGAAATTTTGGTTTTCCCTGCGCGCGCGGGATGACAATCACAAAAGCTGATGTTACTGAAACGGCGACTATCAAGATGATGGACATCGTGGCTCTCGCGTTCATAAGTGTACCTTACTCTTTGAGCTTTAATAAATATCCGAATTCTGAAAGAAAAAAGGAATCGAATTACAGAGCTTCTTGATAGAATGGCTCAAATCCTCTTTTCCATTACGATGTGACTGTTGTCAACCCACATAGAAACTATATCGCCTTTCTTCAGATTCAGATGTTCGCATACCTCTTTAGGAATAGTGACTTTCAAGCTCTTCCCAACTAGGACGACACTTACTTGAAACTTCACGGGCACGATTTTCACACCTATTCACAGATATATCCCTAAGATATTCTTAAGTATAAGCATATTCTTCTAATATTGCTGGAGATATTCGCAGAATATCTCAAACCAACGAAGGAGAAACAGAACATGAAAAGTGTGATGCATGCTCGAATAATGATTGAGCAAAAAGAACTTCCTTTTCAGTTTCTTGAATACGTCAATTCTAAAACTAGAAAGAATGAGGATGGAGGAAGACCACACTTCTTAATGCGTCTCGCAAAGAACAAGGATCCGAAAGAGGAACTTCTGAATATCTTAGAACTTGCATGGCTCAGAAACAAGAATCTCAGAATCATAGCGAGAGACTACAATGCTACATATCAAACAATCTATCGGATCTTCAGAGATCTCAAGCCTTTGAAGGGTCAGCTTGCCCAATATCTCACAACGGTACCTAGAAGAAAGAGATGGTACGTTCCAGAACTTGATTCAAGCGACTATGAAACCATTCAAATATACATCAACAGAGCAAAAAGAGACGGATTGAAGAACTACAAGAGAAATATCCTATTGTCTCAAAAGGCTTGGACATATTTCAATTATCGAGACCCTGCTTATTGGAGCGCGGATGATGTCTGCGGATTTCTAGCTTCGTTGTCCTCGGGCTCTCAATCAGGAATGTTAGATTGTCTCCGACAAGTGGCGCCACAATTAAAGGATCAAGTCAAGACTGGAAGATTCAGGGAGAAACTTTCAAGACACAAAAAAGACGTTTTCGGAAAGGAAGTAAAGATGATTCACCAAGCCTTGGAGAGTGAGGACGATTTTCAGGGCATCAAAACTCTCTTCGATTTGCACATAACCCTTGGAGCTCGTGAGGGATCTCGGGATCCGCGGTCAGGTCTCGTAGGTTTGACTTGGGACAAGTTCAAGAACGGTTTTACAAGGGTTGATCTCTTCGAGTCGAAAGTGCGCGGGGGCATATGTTGGCGTGATTGTCCTCTTGACCTCTTCTTTAGAGACCTGCCAGAACGGTTGAAGCAAATATGGATCCACAGAGGGAGGCCAACGAGCGAAAAACTTCTGAGAAATGGATACAAGGAGCTCACACGCACGTACAAGACAATTCGAAACATTCTCAGAATCTATTATGAAGGTAACGTTGATCCTTCACTTCTGAAAGAGTTCATAACCTTGAGGCCACACGACGCGGATAAGATTCATGTCAATCTTCTTTGGGAAGCTGAAATACCGCTTGAAGTCGTAGCGGGACAATTCATAGGGCAAGGTGAAGGCATCGGCCTTATGGGTAGAGGATGGTTAGACATCAACGTTATCAAAAAATACTATTTGAGCCTCACACAAAGATCAGAACGATTCAGAAAACTAGAAAATCAAGTACATATGTACAGCAACCGTTTCAATGGATCCAACTGGAATCTCACGCTGTTTCCTTGCCTTCAAATTCCCTCCTCTGAGTCATTCTAGAGCCACCTGTACGGCATGAAAAATGAAGGTTATGGCGTGGCTGTACATTGCGGCGTTATAGCCGAATCATCTGTATTCACTATTCTTCAAGTAATGTGCACAGTAAACGCTCAGAGTGGAAATGTTTCGATTGTGGAAAACGATTCTCGAAGCATTTTTAGTTTGTCATTCCCTCTTTTTTTGACTTGAATAAGGTTTTTAAGTTTATCTCGATTCATTTGATAATAGAAGTGAGGGTTCAAAGATGGCTTCTCAAAGAACTAATTATCATCTAATCGGAAACGCTGGAATAATAATAGGCACATTACTCGTGCTTTTGGCGATTCTCATACTTTTCACCAATTTTAAAATCAATCGAACGTTCGATATCTGGGGAAACGTAACAGGAGTTTCGTTTGAATTCCCTAACGTGCAATACTCTATAGGGCTTGCAATAGTCGGAATTATCTTTGGTGTGTTTGGCTCTGCTTCTCGTATTAAAGCCAAACCACAGATTCCACAACATATTCCACCACCACCGTCCCATGAATTTTGTCGCTACTGTGGAACACAAAACACATCAGATGCAGTCTTCTGCTCGAAATGCGGAAAGAAATTGAGCTAGCCGATTCTTGCCGATTACTTTTTCTGTTTTGGTTTAAGAGATGGGAAAATCGTGGTGATAATTTCCAAGAATCGCATTGCTATCCGCCTCACTAACAATAAATAGACAAGGACGGTCATGACTAGAGACACGACAAACACAACAAGCCAAGTATTAAAGAGCACAGTTCCATAAGCATGAATTGTTTCTATCAAAAATGCCACACATAGATTTCCTAGAATTCCAAGAGTTAAGCCCATGATTAGACCTTGATTGTAGCGGATCTCACCAAGTTTACTTTCTATTTCTTCAATCTTGCCTTTCTCTTCCGTTTTTTCATCTCCTACAGTTCTGTCTTTCTGTTCCACGTTAGCTAGACTGATTTTCGAATTGCTTCTCTCAAGAGAAGAATATTAGTGAGAATCATTGCCAAAAAGATGATTAGTGGTAAGTTTGGTAACTGACTGATGTAATGCACGCTTTCAAATAAGGTTGAGGTACGATAATTTCCTGCAACATCTATGTACTTGGTAAGAAGGTTGTAGTTTGTATAAACTCTAAGGTTTTCGAATGTTCCAGCAAGATTACCTTGAGGCATATTGGAGGGTATTCCAATCCACATTGCATAGTCAGAAACTACATATATTATTATGAATATCAAGTTGATGAAAATGGCTCGTTCGATCCACTTGTTCATTTGAACCCCCAGTTTGTGTTATATTGCTGTGCAGATTTAAGATTTCTTGGTGTTACCAAGGTTAAAATAAGCTCGAATCGGATACTACAACCATGGAGAAAAACGAATGAGCACAGAAACTGAGAATGGAAAAATAGCCTTACGGAATTACATTCGAGAGAATTACCAGCTAATAGCGAGCATTGGCGTTTTTGGAGCATTGACAACCCTTTTCACGAGACTTGAGAATGCACCATACCTTTCCTTTGTAACGTTCGCAATGTTCTTCATATTGACATGGGAATTTGTTGATTCGTTTCCAGATATGGAAAAATCCTCAATGCGATTTATAGCATTTGAAATGCTAACGATGATTCTTATGATATTTGTGGGTTTGTATATCTTCACGACTTACATAACGGCATTCTGGAAGTTGTTCGTGTTCCTATCAATGTTGGTGCTGTACTCGGCAATTTCGATAGCACTAAGTCAGAGGTTCAAGCTGTACTCACGTATTCAAAGAAGAATTCCAGAAGGAAGATTGCGAAGCATCAGTAAAATGGCTCTTCTTCTTATTTCAACGATTGCCTTAGTGTTAGTGTCTATTTTTTCTGCGAATTATATTATTGATTTAATAGACGCTCTGGTGCGATTATTCACTTAGTCGCAAGACTTGAATTATCACTTTGCAGAAAACCCTATTCTCTCATAATCAATCAGTTGTTTCTACAATCTCCTAGTTCTACACGTGAATCGACAGTTTCCAAGTGATTCTTAAATAGTTTTAACAAAGTGGACGCAAGAAAAGAAAAAATGATTTGCAGTAAGGTTTGAAACATGGGGGCTTACCGCTTACCACACATCCTGAGGGTATAGGAAAACATCAAGAAACAGAAAATTGGTTTTGTCAAATCCTGAGTGCGCGCGCTACGCTTTCAATGCTACATTCCGACGTTTTCGTTCAGTCTGCGAGCTTTCCTTCGCTTTTGCCAAGTATCCTGCCAGATGAGAGAAGGATAGAGGCTGGAATTGATCCTTGGCGAGTAGGTTAACGATGAAGCTTTTTGTGGCATCAATGTTCACACTCGGGAACTCTTTTATGTCTCTCATGAACTTGGTGTATTCGCCATAGTCCTTGTGAAAGGCGATGGCTACGTAGTCGGCGTCGCAGCCCATTCCAAGATTCCCAAATATCAATGCCGAAGGATGTTCTCTCATGGTGTTTTTGGCGCGTTTCTTCAAATCATCAAGAATTTCCTCTGAAAATGGTCCCTTCATCTTCGTGAATGTTATGGATAAGAGCATAAGGCCAAGCTGTGAATAGTTGGGGATAATCGTGTATTCCTTGATCATCCCCTGCTTTTCGAGTCTCATTCTGGTCCTCGAAAGAGTAGGCTGACTCACCCCGATTGCTCTGGCCAGTTCCCTGTCACTTCTGTGGCTGTTTTTAATGAGTTCAATGATCACTTTCAACTCGATGTCTTTCATGAGCATTACTTTCCTGCATATATAATCGGTTTCACAAAGTACTTAAAATGTGTTGTTCGGCTCGCCTTACGCGCACGCTCCAAAAAGAACGAATAGAAAAAAGAGGGAAATTCAAGCCTTCTTTGTCTTGAATATGTGTGCGAACTCATTTAGTGTTTGGTGAACGCTATAGCAGAGTAGGCAGCGCGCGCTAGGCTAAACACAACCCTAATACAGCATTAAGAGAACGTTGGTTGGGGCAAAGTTCTATCCCGATTTAGGTTGTCCTTGTCAGTATTTTGGGTTCTTTCCATTCTTCTCTGAGAATGCCATAGAGATAGAGGTTAGCCCATTTCCCATAGACAAATATCCCTTTTCGTTCTGTTCCTTCTCTCTGAAATCCAGCGTTTTCCAAAACCTTCTGTGAGACCATATTTCCTGAGTTGGTTGCTGCTTGAATTCTAACAATGTTCTTGGACATGAACAAATAGTCCACCATAATTTTAGCAGCCTCAGTACAATATCCATGACCTCTTTCAGCAGGAATCAATGCATAACCAATCTCCAACATCCCTGCGAAAACATGGGTTCCTATGAAACCAACTTTGCTTCCATCCTTTTTCTCTATGAAAAACCACTTCTCCTCAGAACCCAAGTTGTCGTATTTCTTCTCAATCTCTGTCCTGGATTGCTGAGCATCCAAAGGATTGTATCCGCCCCCAAACTCAAGGGTGTTGAACCACCCAAGAAGTAATGGCAAATCCTCTTTCTCCACAACCCTCAAATTTATACTCTTGCCCTCAAGCAATCTGAACACCGGACAGAATAGTTGCTTTCGGTTCAGCTATAGCTTTTCCGCAAAGCTCGTTTGGTGGTGGTTGGGGTAAAGTTTTATCGCGCGCGCTACCTAATAACTATTCTAGACTTCTTCCGCTTCTTTTTCGACAAGACGCGCGCGCGGGTTCCGTAAGGGCGCGCGCTATCATGGTTTCACCCTGAACGCAGAACCACCCAGAAAACCCCGAGAATCTAGTTCCCTGTCAAACAAACCCCAAAAAACACACGAAAACCCCCATATACCATGCAAAAAAGGGTTA
>Ga0315280_10000290_pt1 | contig 93401 bp, 67 predicted proteins | sample YL17G06_40_MG_FD_203697 | JGI IMG/M metagenome (GOLD analysis project Ga0315280, IMG submission 203697) | Sediment microbial communities from Yellowstone Lake, YNP, Wyoming, USA - YL17G06_40 | ecosystem: Environmental > Aquatic > Freshwater > Lake > Sediment | place: USA: Wyoming | collected...
TGCTGAGGGCCGTGCTCGACGAGGAGCGGTCGCTTAGCGAGGAATCGCTGATTGACAACGGCCGCGTCGCGGCCTAGCATACGCGGGAGGGACCGCCCAACCTTACACTATGGGCGGGACATAATCAGCATAGTCGCGGTGCTCATCGCGGACGCCGCGAGCACGACTCTTGCGCACGCCCGTTGAAGCATCCCGGTCGACGGCCCCGGCCACCCCCGACTCCGGCTACCCCCTCGGCTTGAGCACTGTCCGGGGTTCCGTAGCGTACGGGGTGGCGGTCAGTGGGACACATGGGGCGGTGATTGACACTCCCGAACTGGCCTGCATCTGTGTCTCCGCTGCGGCCCATGGCGCTGCTGCCAGCGCAGGTCGAGAGGCGCTCTGCCCAGAAGCGCGGATCACTGCGCGGGTCAGCCAGGCGACAGTAGCGCGGGGGACTATCGGCGACATTCGAGAATGGAGGTCTGGTCAGCCGGACGGAGTCCAGCAGGAAAGGAGGGGCGATGAGACAACAACCCAACACTTGAGAGCGGATGCCGCAGCGGCCCGAGGAGCTCCAGGGATTGCTGGTAGTGGAAACCCCCGATGGGCGCGTTGTGCCGGCATTCGTGAAGTTGCCGGACGGGACTTGGGAACCATCGCCCGAAGCAGTGAGCTACGCAGAGGCGGAAGAGATTGCATAGCGGCGCGGCCATGAAGGTCTCTGGGCTGATCGGTTAGCCTGCAACGATCCTGGGCGGCGCGCTGTCCTCGTCGCGCCGAGTCCTGTTGGCCAGGATGCACGCTAGCGGGCCGCGCAACGTCTGGACCTAGAGTGGCGATCCTGACCAGATCGCCGGCTGATTCCTGCTCCCAACTACAACAGAGTGACGCGTTCATCGGTACGTCAGTCGGCGTTACCCAAGCAGGTCAATTCCTTCTCGAATGTCGGCGAGCACTTTTCGGACTCTCTGTCCAAGTGTTCCAGCCGCGTGCTCGCCGACTGCACCGTAATGTTTACCCATCCGGTCGGGCCTCAGGTCTTCGACCAGTTCCTCGACGGTCCGAAGCAGGATGGAGGTCCACATTTTCGTGGCCGCGAGGCCTCCGGTTTCTGCCGCGGTGCGCTCCCACTCCGGGACAAAGTGGCGCACTAGCTCCTCAAGGCCGGCGGCAATGCGGTCGATGCGATCTAGCAACTGGTCGCGGAGTGGCTCGGGAAATGGGGTGAGGAGAGCGCCGCCCGGGGACTTGCCCGCGGTGATGGCCTGGCGAATCTCGCCGAGGTGCTGGAGCACCGTGGTGTAGGTGGAGACCAGATGTGACCTGTGACGATCAAGCATGGGAGCGCCCTGCTGTTCAGCAGTCACTGCTTTTCACCCCAGGGAGCGACGACGTTCTCCGCCCCCACGAGATGCACAAGCGCGCGGATGTGCGCGTCTTTCTCGTCGGCATTCATCAGCGCGCGCCTGACCGCGTCGAACTTGAGGGCGCAGGTCTGCATGTCTTCGGCCGTCTCGCCGAAACGCCGGGCCTGCCCCAATACCAGGAATCTGGCGGTCTCGCCCGATGGGCCGGCAGCGAGAAGCGCCACGAGGTGTCGCATGCAGACGCCCTGGGACCGTCCGCAGGCATCGCGGCCATCGGCGGTCTCGAGAAACGCGGCAAGTTGTCTGACGGAGGTGGCTTCGATATCCCTGAGGACTTCGCAGGCGAGGCAGTCGGCCGAGCTCGGGGTCATCTCGGCCACACGGGCGACCACCTCTTCAGGCGACACAGAGGCCAGCGCCGCCAGCTCCGTCGCCATCGTCTGAAGGAGAGACGGGTAACCCTTGTCCAGCCCCTGGGGCGAGGCGATGGCAGCAAACTGCCAGGTGTGCAGGGGACAGAAGCCTCGCGTCGCCGCGTGCGCTCGCTGCGCACTCTCGTCATTTGCGATCGCGTACTGCCACTTGGCGTAGAAATCGAAGGCCGCGTGCGCGATCCGGTCGCAGATCGGACACCCTCGCGTACCCAGATCCTTGAGGAGGCTGGTCGCGGTGGCGCGACCGGCGGCTTCCTGCGCAACGCCAAGCGCTGAGACGATCTCCTCTCGCTGCATGGCGGGCGCTTCGCTCGCCGACGCAGGCCTCGGTTCAGTCACGAGCAACTCGTCGCGGAGAGCCGCCAACTCAGCCCTCGCCCCATCCAAAGACGATTCGAGGTCAGCGAGATCGGTTCTGGACAGGGCGCGGGGGGCACCACCGGTCCGCCTCGTCGGGAGCTGTGTGCCGTTGACCACGGCTAGACGCTGCCCCACTTCAGCGACGCGATGCTGGTACTGCTTACCCACCTCATCGACGCCCGCACTGATCGCCCGGAGTATGGCGTCGGCGGCCAACTCCCGCGCTGAGTCTGCCACCTCCTCGAGGGCCGCGGCGAGTCGCCACCGAAGCGACGAACGCACGAGCCTCGCCGGCGTCATATGCAGCCAGACAGGCGCGGCGGACGAGTAGCGCTGCCAGTCGGGCGTGGGGATATCCGGCACGAGGTCCGCGGACACGGTCACGGTCTCCTCCCGCGCAGTTACGCCGGCGGCGACGAGCGCGGCCTGCAATACATCGCTGAGGGCCTGCTCGAACCTGGGCCGCGAACGCGCCTCGGCCGACTGGAGTTGGTTCTTCACATCGCGCATCTTGGCGTGCAGCCACTGCTCAAGCGCCTGGAGAAGCCGCTCTTGCGCTTCCTCGAACACCCGCTGAAGCGAGCGGCCGGCCGATGACCACCCTAGCCGTCCCAGCGCCGGCCCGTGTTCAGCGACTAGGCTCTGCCTGGTGCCGGCCAGGAAGGCGGTGATGTCGCTCTGTGCCGCGGTCTGAACCCACTCGGCCAACTGCGATCGCAGATCGCCGATGATCTCCCCCTCCCGGCGCTCCAGGTCATCGAGTTTGGCGGCGATGCCCGCGCGGTGTTCCTTTCTCGCCTCCTCTGGGATAGCGGCAATGCTCGCCTGCGCCTTGACCTCAGCGAGTTCTTCGTCCACGACGCGCAGCGCTCGGTCGAGGACCGCAAGCAGGAGCGTCTTGCTCTTCTCGGCGGAAAGGAACGCGGCAAGTGCATCCTCTAGCTCCGCTATCCCGCTTCCCGCGAGTCGTTGCTGGTCACCGGTCTGCTTGGCCTCCAGCGCCTCTCGGGCAGACACCGGGAAGAGGCGTACTTCCTCGTTGTCCGTGGCCTCACGCAGCCCATCGCGGATGAACCCCAGGACCTCCTCTCGCTCACCAGCAGAGAGCAGATCAGTCTTGTTGACGACATAGAAGACCTTGCGGGCGTGCTGGCGGATGGTTCGGAGGAAGTCGAGTTCGAGTTCCGTCAGGGGCGTCTCCACGCTGGTCACCAGGAGAGCAGCGTCGCACTCGGGCAGGAAGGCGTAGGTGGTGGCCGTGTTCTCCTCACGGGAGGAGCCGATTCCGGGAGTGTCTACGAAGTGCAGACCGCGGCGCAGCAGGCTCAGGGGGAGGTCGAGGTAGGCAGCGCGAATCTCTTTGACGTTCCCCGGGTTGCCTCGCTCGGTGACATACTCGGCCAGCCGCGAGATCGGGGCCTCTTCCACCCATGACTCGTCTCGCGTCAACAGTAGCCGCTCGATCGGGCCGAACCTCAGCATGGTGACAACGGAGGTCAGCGGAAGCAGCCCCGTGGGCAGCAACTCGCGGCCGATGATGGCGTTCATGAGGGAGCTCTTGCCGCGCTTGAACAGCCCCAACACTACCAGGTTAAACCTGTCCTCGGCCAGCTTGACCAGCAACTCCTGGCACCGGTCTATCCTGCTCTTGGTGCCGCGAACTCTCAGCAGTCCAAGTGCAGCGCGCACCCGCGCGGCCACTTCCTGCTTGGCCTGAAGGTAGGCCCGGAGTGCGTCCTCGGCACTCCGCGTCTGAGCTGAGCCGTCGCGCTGTGCTCCGTTTTCAGCAGTGCCTGGTAGCTGTTCGGTACCGGCCATCGTGCGTCACCATTCGCGACAATCAGGATGATGGAGCCAGATTCCTCCGCTCGGCAAGCTGCTCCTCGACGGCCTGCCGCACGCTTTCGCTTTGGTCTTGCCGTGCCTCTTCGAGCACTGCGAGGGCCTCTGGCGTTCCTAGGCGACCGAGGGCCTTGGCGGCCGCGATGCGCGCAACAAGGTAGGACGAGCGAAGCACGGACCGGAGCGCGGGAATGGCCTCGGCGGCTTCCAGTTCCCCCAGAGAACCGGCGACGGCATCCAGGAGATACGGGTCGTCGCTTCGGCTCAGAGTCTCGATCAGGGCAGGAACTGCCTCCTTCGCTCCCAATCCCCCCAGCGTGTGTGCGGCGCGCACCGCGGTCTCAGGCTCCGGGTGGCGCAGCGCCGCGATGAGCTTCTGCACGAAGTTCCGTTCCCGCCCGCCTTTCAGCACCGAGCCACAGGCCGGGCACGTGGCATCGGCCTCGCTCACTTCACTCCAGCAATCCGGGCAGAACCAGACCACCGCCATTGCGCTCCTATGCGTTCGGACCAACGATGCCACCTACCGCGGCCGCAAGCGCGGCCTCCTGTGCGGTCAGCTCCTGCTGGCGAGAGGAGATGTTCTCTCCGGCCGTGCGCTTCTGTGTCACCGCGCGATTAATGGCCTCCTCGATCCCGGCGATGGTCAGATCCATAGCGCCAAGGATACGCTGCTCGAAATCGCGCAAGCTCTCTTCGAGGCGGCGCACGAAGTCGTAGCGCACGCGTCCGCCGTGCATATCCAACTGCTCAAGGAGCTTAGCCCGCACCGCCTTCAGGAGCCCGTCACGGACCCAACGGCCCGGCAGCACATGCAGGAGTGACCCGGACAGAGTGTCTGGCGACACCTGCATCTGCCAGGGCGCGAAGTAGAACTCGCTCCCGCCGCTCAGTTCCGCGCTGACCGCGAGTTCGCGGATGTCGGCGCGGAAGAGCTCCTGGGAGACGCGAGCAAGGTCATGCAGCGCCTGGTTGACCTGCCCGGTGAACCGTTCGACTGCCTCCCACAAGGCTTCGCTGACGCGGCGTTCCTCCTGCTCGATCCACTCGGCATAGACCTGCTCGATGGCCGCCCGCATGTAGGCGTTCAGCCTGCCAAGAAGCTCCCGGCCGGAAACGCTCCCGGCGGCGTCCGCTGCCCTCTCCAGCCCGCGTAGCAGATCGGGCCTCACTCGTTCCTGGAGGCTCCTGAGATCGGCATTGATGACCTCGTTGACCATGCGTTCGCCCGCCGCTCTGAGCAGGTGTCGGTTGTCATCTCGCGCCTGGCGCATCTGCTTGAGATAGGCCTCGAACTGCAGACTCTTCTGCTCCAGCTCCTCCAACGGCATGGCCAGTGCGGCTCTCTCCATGGCGATGGCCGCCATCTGCTGCCGGGCCAGGCGTTCGGCCGTTCGCAGCCCGGCCGCAACCGCCACCTCCACCTTCTCCGAGCGGACGAAATCCGACAGCGCCGCTTCCAGTTCGGTGAGGCCGCTTTCCCGGAGTCGCTGGTCATCGCCGGCGAGCTTCGCCTCCAGCGCCGCTCGCGCTGACAGCGAGTACATCTCGATGCTGTCCTCGCCAGCCGCGGCCGCCAACTGAGCGCGGGAGAACTCCAGTGATTCATGCCTCTCGGCGGCCATCACCTGGTCGACCTTGTTCTGCACGAAGAACACCCGCTGCACTTCCTGGTGGAGATGTTCGAGGAACCGAAGCTCGGCCTCGCTTACCGGGGGGTCGGCGGTAACGAGGAAGATGGCGCCGTCCACATGGGGGATGAATGCATAGGCGGTCTCGGTATTGTGCACGTGCACCGACCCCACACCCGGCGTGTCAATGATGCGAAGCCCACTGCTCAGGAACTCGGACGGAAGCTGGATCACGGCCACCGCCACCCCCAGGCGGTTCGACGGATTGCCGCGCTCGGTCACGTAGTCGGGAAGCTCCGAGGTCTTGATCCCCCGGCTCGACCCGTCGAGGAAGTGTACAGAGACCTTCTCCTGGGGGCCGTGCTCGACGATGGTCACCACCGAGGTCAGGGGCACGACAGCCGCGGGAAGGATGTCTCTGCCCAGCAGGGCGTTGATGAGGGTGGTCTTGCCTCGCTTGAACTGGCCTACCACGGCGAGATTGAAGGTATCCGCGCGCAGCCTGCCGGCAAGCGCCCGGGCGCGCTCAGCCGTCGCGTGGTCACTCCGTTCATCGGCCAAGCGTCCCAGTTGTTCCAGCGCGATGACCACGCGGCGACGCGAGTCGCTCTGCTCTGCTGTCGTTGCCTTCATCTTCCTACCTGACGACGAGCACGCTGCACGGGGCGAGACGGGCAGCGTCCGTGCTCCATCGCCCTGCAGAAGTCTACTGGTGCGGCTTCTCTCCTTTGAGCTTCCCGGTCGCTCTCATCCAGGCGTCGCGCTCCGCTCCCCAGGGCTCCTCCCGGAAACGGTAGTCGTTCTTCCGGATGATCTCCGAGAGCTCGCCCAGCAGGCGGTTGAGCTTCTCGGACTCAGCCTCGACCAGGAAACAATAGGCCTGGCGCGGCGCGCTTCTCAGCGCCCTCTCCAAGTGCGGCAGGCAGAGACCCGATGAGCCCGTGTATTCACCTCGCAGCTCGCCCGCCTCCAAGTGCTCGATAATGGTCTCCAGGAACCGCTGCTCGGCCTCATCTCGCTGTGCGCAGGCCGGACATTTCCTCTGCGGCACGGGTCTTCGTCGCCTCAGTTCGGCGCTGGGCCGCTGCAGCTCCACGACCTCCTGGGTGAGCAGGTCGCGCCAGAGAATCGCGACGCCCATCGGGCTGCCCATTGACTGCACCTGCCAGGAGTGCTCCCGACAGAACCCTCGGGCGGCTCGCAGCTCCTCCCGCACCCCGGGGTCGTTCACAAACTCCCACAGCAGGGATCCCAGATACCGCCTCACGGCGTATTCAGCCAAGCGGCAGATGCAGCATCCGCTCTGCGCGAGCGCCTCACTCACGTCGTGGTACGTCATGTGCTTGCTGGGTTGGCCGCTCGCCATCGCTTCCACCGGCCCAGAAACGCAGAAAGCTCCTGACTCACGCACCCAACTGGTGCGGACCAGGAGCCATTAGTGCGCCGACGGCGTACTGTTCAGGCCACGAACCCGGCCTTGGCGGCCTCCATCGCCATGCTCAATATACCCTATCCCGACTCCGCCGGTCAACAGACTGAGGACGTCCTGGCAGCCGGCAGAGACAGTGTTTGTCATAAGCGGAATCGGTCCCCCAGGTAGAACCGCCTGGCCAAGGGACTGGCAGCGATCTCCGGTGGCGTGCCCGCAACCAGCACCTTGCCCTCATACATGACGTAGGCCCGGTCGGTGATGCGGAGCGTATCCCAGACGTTGTGATCGGTGAGGATCACCCCGATGCCTCTGCCTATCAGCCCCGAGATGATCTCCTGAATTTCAACCACTGTGATCGGGTCTACGCCAAGGAAAGGCTCATCGAGGAGCAGGTAGCGCGGTCTTGAGCACAGGGCGCGGGCGACCTCGACCCGGCGCCTCTCTCCTCCCGAGATCTGGTTGCCCTTGTAGCCGCGAATGCGCTCGATAGCGAACTCGGCGAGCAACTGCTCAACGCGTTGGCTCTGTTCCCGTCGGCTGAGGCCAACCATCTCCAGTATTGCGAGCAGATTCTGCTCCACCGTCATCTTGCGGAAGATGGATGCCTCTTGTGGCAAGTAGCCCAGCCCCAACCGCGACCGTCGGTGCATGGCGAGCGCAGTGATATCGCGACCGTCCAGGTACACGCGCCCGGCGTCCGCACTTACCAGCCCGGTAAGCAGGTAGAAGGTGGTGGTCTTGCCCGCCCCATTGGGGCCGAGCAGCCCGACCACTTCTCCCGGACGAACCGAGATGTCGACCCCGTCGACCACTCGCCGTTTGCCGTAGACCCGCACCAGGCCCTGTCCGTGCAGTCCTGTCCCGATTGGACGGGCTGGTCCCGCTTGCGATGTCTCCTCTTCGGCCGCCCGCATGGCCGCCTGATCTGGCGCGAGTGGCTCTTCGCGGCGGCTGATACGCTCAGAAGTCACCGACATCTCGTTCCATGCGGCGCTCGTGGCAGGTATCGTTGACCAGCAGGACGGCCTTCTGATCCCCGTCGCACTCAACGATGTTCAGGCAGCCTGTGTCCTGGCGAATGCGCCAGAAGGCGTCATCGCCCAGGCCGAAGAAGGCGCACAGTAGGACCTTGTTAACCACGCGGTGCGCGACCACTGCGACCGTATTGCCGCTGTGCCGCGTGACGATGTCGTTGAGCGCGGCCATCACCCTCTCACGGACTTCGGCGAGAGTCTCGCCATCGGGCAGTCTGACCAGGTGTGGCTGCGACTGCCAGCGCAGATACAGCTCACCTTCCTCCCGCTTCACGTCTTCGTGTGACCGCCCCTCCCAGGCCCCGAAGTCTACGTCAGTCAGGCCTTCGACCCGATGAGGCTGGAGGCCGTGCGGTCTTGCCACGTGTTCGGCGGTAACCAGAGCTCTGGCCAGCGGACTCGAGTACACTGCGGCGATCGGCTCGTGCGCCAGTCTCTCGGCGAGCGCTGTCGCTTGCTCAATGCCGACATTGCTCAGTGGGATGTCCGCTCGGCCTCGGAAGACCTGCTGGCGGTTCCACTCGGTTTGGCCGTGTCGGATCAGCAGGACCCTGCTCATTGTCATTTCCTGGATGCAACAGGATGCCGCACGGGTTCAGTCCTTCCCGGTGATGCTTGGCGCATGGGATTCCCCCCAGCGCCACTGTGGCCTCTAGCGGGGTCCCCCATCCCTCTCGTCGCTTCTTTCAAGGATCTGCCGATCAATCCAGCTCCTGGCACGGCGATCGTATTCCGCCTCCGCGTGTTTGTATTCGCCCGCGTGGCCCCTCCTGTGCGCGGCCAGAACACTCTCAATGGCCGACCTCACTGCCCTGTCAAGGACATTCTCATAGCAGTGGAACAGTGCGTCGATCGCTCGTCTGATATCGGTCGGGTTGTCAAAGCCCTCGGTAACAGGAATCGCGAAGAGCAGCACATCGCGATCAGTCGCTGAGCCAATCGAAGCTATGAGAAGCTCGCGCGCCCAAGAAGCGTTGGCGCCCGTGACCGGCAGCAATACTTCGGTGGCCGTACGCGCGACCTGGTCATCCATATCTGTTCTACAAGTCACAAGAGCGGGGAGAGCTATCTCCCAGAGCTGACGAGAGTCAGCGAGCAGAGCTGGCAACTCCCGAAGCGCCCAAAGCCTCACATCTCTGTTGCCGCCACTCTCGCAGACATCGCGCAACAGGCTGGCCCCTAGGACCGAACCATTCCCGGCGCCACAATCGTAGGCCTTCCGAACCGACCTCCAGACAGCGGACCACAGCGGTCCCGTCCCACACACCAAGAGAAAGCTCCCGAGTTCACGCACTCCCGGAACGCCCAGCTCGAGGAGTCGCTGGACTACTCCTCTGGCCATACTCGTGATCATCCACCGCTTCAACCAGCCCGGTCGGCTCGCGAGCCGCCCGGCGAGATCTGCCAGTGTCCGCGAGAGCCTCCTTGCCCGCTTTTGCTTCGCCTCGCGTTCCTTCTTCGTCCGGGTTCCGTCGCGGGAGCCATGCCCGAGCCGGCGCCCCTGATCTCTGCGTTGCCGTGAACCTTCCCCCGGCGGTTGTCGAGCGGCACAACCCATCAACACAACCGTGCTAGAGCCCGCCCAAGCAAGTGGAATCAGCATGTTCTAGACGACCCGTCTGTGATTCCGGAGTTCGCTCTGCCAATCATCGTGCTTTCGCCCCTTGCGTCGGTCGGTGCTGCGATTCCTAGGACGGGGAGGAAGGCGACGGCCGCTTTCACCCTTAGGGGCTGTATCAGAACTCCTCCCAGTATATGAGCCGCCAGGTTGGCTCTGATACTCCCCGCGACCGGGGCCTGTTAGAGACTCTGAGCAGCCAGCGAGATACGGGGTAGGCCGCACAACGCGCGCCGGTCCGTCGTTGTGGCTGTGTCCGATCAGCAGTATCCTCGTCATCGTGCCTCCTCAGTCGCTGCTGGCCGCGCCTTGCCGTCGGCCTGTCCACCATGAATCGCCAACAGCAAGCGGCGCCGGTGGCCGTCGTTCAGGTCGGACAGCCTGACTACCACCGCGTCTGCGCCTTCCTCGGCGTAGCGGACGGCGCGCAGAAGATTCCTGAGCGCGGGCAGACGGAGGTCCGGCAGCGCACCCAGGATGGCGATACGAAGCGCCTGCTCTTGCTCTGCCACTTCGGATGAGACCGAAGGGTCAGGCGTCGGATTGCGCAGTCGCGGTCTCCTCATATCAGACCTCCAGCCTAACGCTCGTTCTCTGGCTCCGACACCCAGACATTGCCCAGGTAGGTCGCGCCGTCGGGGAAACCGCGGGCCGCGTCGTCGCGAATGCGCTGCGCGACCGGTGGGTAGAAGGTTGGCACCTCGTCGAGCGGGAACCAGTGCGGCTCGTCCAGGTACTCCCCAAGGGTCCTGCCCCGAGGCACCCCGAACTCGCCGCCGGTGATCTCCGCCAGGAAGATCAGGTTCACTGTGTGTTTGCGGCGATCGGGCGAGATGACGTCGGCCACATATGCGAGCTTGCCCAACTGCACCTCAAGCCCCGTCTCCTCGAGGAGCTCGCGGCGCGCACAGTCAGGCACCGTCTCTCCTTCCTGCGCTGCGCCGCCAGGCAGCGCCCAGTGGAACAAGCCGCGCCTCCTGTGCTTCATGAGGAGGATCTCGCTATCTCGGAGGATGACCGTTACCACGCGCACGTTCATGTCGGCATACTCCCTCTAACGGACTGTATGGAGAATGGCGGCGCCGATCAGCATGAGCACGGCCGCATAGCCAAAACCGACGACCGGTGATACGCCGGTCCACAGCAACCCGACGGCAGCGCTCGCCACGAAGTCGCCAACACCGTTCACCGTGGCGAGCAGCCCATAGGCCGTGCCCCGCACCTCCGGGGAGATATAGTCGGCCGTCATCACCCCCTCCAGCGCGTCCTCGGCGGCGATGTAGACCCCGGCAAGTGCGAACAGCGCCAGCAGATAGGCCATGCTGTGCAGCGAGAACACGAATGCGAACATGAATCCCGCCGCGACTACAGCGCCGACTACATAGCCCGCGACCAGCAGTCCGCGCCGTCCTACGCGGTCGCTGAGCGCGCCGATGGGGAAGGAGGCGCCGGCGTAAGCGACGTTGCGGAGCATGTACAACAGTCCGGCGATCTGTGCCGCGTGCACCACACCATGCCCTGGGGTCAGAAGCTGCGTCGCGGCCAGGATCATCAGCGTCGGGGCGAAGTCGGCCAGTCCGAAGACGCCTACGCCAACCAGTAGCCTGCGGTAGGATGAGGGTAGTGATCTGAGGGCGCCCCAGAACCGGAGCTCATGGTCTGGCGCCCTCCGGCGTTCGGACACCAGGGTGGCAAATGCCACCGCGGAACCGACTCCTGGGATGAGTGTGAGCCAGAAGATCAACCGAAACGGGGCCGAGGGATTGCCAGCGGCATGAGGTTGCAGCCATGCCAGCAATGCCACCGCAATCGCCGGGCCGACGATGGCCCCCAACGTGTCCCCCGCCCGATGAAACCCGAAGGCCCGCCCGCGACTCTCGGCCGGCACTGACTCGGCGAGGATGGCGTCTCGCAGGGGACCCCGTACGCCGCGTCCCAGCCAGGCCACGGTGCGCCCCACCAGCACCAGTGGCCAGGCATAGGCGAACGCGAAAAGCGCCTTGGCGACGCCGGTGACGAAGTAACCGCCGACGGTGATCGCTTTACGATGCCCGATACGATCGCTGTACCATCCGGCGGCCACCTTCACGAAACTGGAGGCAGCGTCCGCCACGCCCTCAATCAGGCCGAGCGCGGCCGCCGGCGCCCCGATCACGGCCAAGAAGCCTGGCAGAACAGCCGTCGCCATCTCATGGCTCGCATCGGAGAGGAAACTCGTCAGGCCCATCCCGACGACGTTGCGGTTCAGCCATTTCTGCGGCTGCACTCCTGCCGGCCTACCGTGCCTCTCCATCACGCCTTACCTCCCGCGCGCTATGGCGCTCTATATCGGCGGATTCCCGAACACGGCGCTCTTCCCAAGTTCCTGCTCGATTCCCAGCAGGCGGTTGTACTTGGCGACACGTTCACTGCGACAGGCCGACCCGGTCTTGATCTGGCCGCCGCCCATGGCCACTGCGAAGTCGGCCAGGAAGGTGTCCTCGGTTTCGCCAGACCTATGGGAAATGACGAACCCCCATCCGGCCTTCCGGCACAAGGAGATGGCCTCCATCGTCTCCGTGACTGTCCCGATCTGGTTGAGCTTGATCAGGACGGCGTTGGTGCTTCTCTCCGCGATGCCGCGGGAGATGAACCTGGTGTTCGTGACGTACAGGTCATCGCCCACGATCTGCACGCGATCACCCACCGCCCTGGTCTGCTCCGAGAATCCCTGCCAGTCGTCTTCGGCCAACCCATCCTCTATGGAGACTATCGGGAAGCGCTCAATCCAGTCCCGGTAGATCCCTGTCATCTCGGTGCTGGTCTTCGTGCCCCCTCCTGACTTCGACAGGCTATAGGCGCCTTTGTCGAAGAACGAGCTGGCCGCTGGGTCGAGGGCTATGGCCACGTCTCTGCCGGGAACGTACCCGGCGGCCTGGATTGCCTCCACGATGACTTCGCACGCCTCTTCATTGCTCTTCAGGTTCGGTGCAAATCCGCCTTCGTCTCCCACCGCAGTGGCATAGCTCTTCTTGCTGAGGATGGACTTCAGCGCGTGGAAGGTCTCGGCCCCGTAGCGGAGTGCTTCGGCAAAGGTGGGAGCGCCGATCGGCATGACCATGAACTCCTGGAAGTCAACGCTGTTGTCGGCGTGCTTGCCCCCGTTCAGAATATTCATCATGGGGACCGGAAGACGAGTGGCCCCGCAGCCGCCCAGGTACTGGTAGAGGGGCAGTCGGCAGACCTGCGCGGCAGCCCGCGCGACCGCCATTGACACTCCCAGAATGGCATTCGCCCCGAGCTTGGCCTTGTTCGGCGTTCCGTCGAGTTCGATCATCAGGCGATCAACCTCGGCCTGCCTCGTCGGGTCGCACCCGACCAGCTTCGGCGCGATGACATGGCCCACGTTGGCAACTGCTTTCAATACGCCCTTGCCACCATAGCGCTTGGTATCACCGTCCCGCAGTTCAACTGCTTCATTCTCGCCGGTTGAGGCGCCCGAGGGCACGGCGGCTGACCCGCGGATACCGTCGTCCAGACCCACCGTTACTTCGAGCGTCGGGTTGCCCCGCGAGTCGAGCACCTCCAGCGCCGTCACCGACTCGATCACAGACCGCATCTCTGCCTCCTTCTCAGTGGTTCTCCGCACGGTCGCGGCACGACATCGTCAGCGCGCCTCTCGCTTTTTCGTCACCGCAATCAGCCGCTCCAGACTCAGCTCGGTGGGCCAATGCCCTGCCAGCTTGCGCGCGGCTCGCGCCCAGGCGTCGATCTCATCACCAAATGGCTCCTGGTGGTAGCGATGCTCGTGCTTTCGCGCGTAGTCGACTACCTCCGCGGCCAGCAAGCGCCATTTGGGCCGTTCCAAGTCGAGTAGCTCCGCTGCCTGCTCAGGGCTGGCACACCGGCGCAGACAGCCGATCAGATGGCGGTAGCACAGCCCCTCTGAGTTCTCATATAGCTGCTTCAGCTCTGGCCCCAGTTCGGGATCGAACAGCGTCTCCACGAGAAACCCGGCCTCCGCGTCTTCCCGCTGCGCCTCCGAGTCGCAGGCTGGACACTGGCTGCGCGGGAGGAACGAATCCACGACGCGCCGCACGTTCTGGCGCCTCCTGCGAGCACTCGGCGGCGAGACAGACTTCCGCACCTCACGGCGCGCCTCGTCCAGTCGACGTTGGACTGCTTCGAGGAGGCTTTCGTAGACCGTGGCCGACCCCAAGTGGTCTGGGTGCTGCTCGCGCTCGACGGTGAGGAGCAGGAGGGTGTGGCGGGGACACCAGCCGTTGCTCTCTATGAGCCTCACCCGCATCTCCGGGTCGAGTACGCCCTCGTCGAGGAAGTAGGAGAAGCCGCGCCGGGTCCCGTCAGCAAGGATGTTGCAGATCGGACACCCCGGCTCTTCCAGGCCCTGCCTTAGAGTGATCCAGATCAAGCCCTTGTTCATGGCGGTCTCAACGCAAATGGCTCCTGACCCGCGCAATCGCGGAGCAGGAGCCATTAGCCCGGCGGGCTGTTCAGGCCGGCACTTCCAGCCTGGGCGGCCTCCATCGCCCGCGTGCATACTAGACCAGACCTGCGGCCGCGTCAAGGTTGGTTCGCATGGCACGGCAAACGGCGGAGGTTGCGTCACCTACGATATCGCCCGTCTGCGGCGATCCGAACTGGTTTCGGTCCCACGTGTCCTAGAGCAAACGTTCCCAGGATCGAACTCCTAGACCTCGTCCACATCTGGAGACAGTTCGATCCTGAGTAACGCTTCCTCCACCATCTTCACCAGGTGGAACCGTCTCTCTACGTTCTGAAGCGCTCTCAACCGAGGGCGCTTCTGCGCTTCTCCTGGCGTCTGTGGCGCAATCCTGGGCGTTTTGACATTTCGGAAAGCTGTGGACGGATTCACCCGTCGGAAGCCGTTTTCGGCCTCAAAATACCCCTTTCGCTCTCTCTTTCTCCAAAAGCTGTGGACGACCACAATCCGTCCACAGTTAGAGAAAACAAGGAAATTGCTTGCTCTTTTCAGGGTCGGTTTTCGGGTTCGAAAACGCGAATCCGGTGAGGAAAAACGGGGTTCGAAACGATCGCCAGTGTCTTTCTCGGCTCCGGGATGCTTGCCAGCCTGAGACGCAAGCTGGTAATCTGGCGGCAGTTTGAGGCTCTGCTGTGTTGATCTGTTCAGCCAACGACGGCATCGAGATGCACCTTCTCGAGGAGCGCCACGCCGAGGAACTCCTTGGGCTAGCGGAGGGCTGGGAGCATCGGCCTCACGCGAACGAGTGGCTCTTCCCTGGCACCTCCCCTGACGCGGCGCGTGCATTCATCCGGGGTCACCTTGAGCGTTTCAGTCGGGGGAGAGGATTCGCCGCCGGGATTTGGCTTGAGGAGCACCTAGTCGGAGTTATCTGTCTCAACATTGGTGGAGTACTCGGGGTAGATGTCCCTCGTCCAGTTACCGCGAGCATCGACTACGCGCTTACGCCGGCGGCCCGCGGGAAGGGAATCATGACGAAGGCTTGCGCGGCGGTGATCGGCTATGCCTTTGGGGGCTATCCACTGAACCGGATCGAAATCACTCCGGACGTGGCGAACCCGAAGAGCTGTGCTATTCCTGAGCGGCTAGGATTCACGAGGGAGGGCATCCTGCGGCAGATGGTCTCTTACGGGGACTTCTTTGGGGATATCGCGGTCTATTCCCTCTTGCGCAGCGAGTGGGAAGGAAGGCGCCGGCGGAACACGGGAGTTGAACGTGACGATTCGTAGGCTGCGTGAAGGCGATGAGGACGCTGCGGTCCGCGTCGTCGAGGAGGTGAAGTTCCGCATGGACGAAATCGTCGGGCGCTCCGTGGACCCGGCATACATGCGCGGCTTCTTGGCCGACGACCGGCATTACCTTGTCGCGGCCTATGTCGAGGATGAGCCGGTCGGCATGCTCTTGGGATATCGACTCTCACGCCTTGACGGGAGGCCGCCCATGATGTTCGTCTGGGAGTTGGGCGTCGTAGAGCACCACCGCAGGCGCGGCATTGGGCGCGCACTTGTGGAGGAGGCAAAGCGCCTCGGCAATGAAGACGGGTGCCGGAGCATGCTCATCCCAACGGAGACCTCGAACGAGGCGGCGATGGCCCTCTATCGCTCTGCTGGCGGTGAGCAGGAAGGCACGGACGGCACTGAGTTCTGGTGGGAGTGGTAGCAAGCAGCCGAATTCAGTGTAGCTTCCCGATTCGGCTGAACACATTGTCTCAGAACAAAGGTCAGTGACATGCGCATCCGTCCCTACCAACCCGGCGACGTACCTGAGTGGCTCCGCATGCGAATCGCGCTGTGGCCGGACCATTCGGCGGAGGAACTCCAGGTGGAGATGGAGCGCACACTCGCGAATCCGCAACGCGACGCGGTCTTCGTCGCCGAGAGGCCCGACGGCGGCCTCTGTGGATTCGCAGAGGTATCTCTGAGGGAGAGCGCGTCGGGCTGCAGTACGCACCCAGTCGGCTACCTAGAGGGGTGGTATGTTGACGCCGACTGTCGCCAGCAGGGGATCGGGGCGCAACTCGTCGCGGCCGGTGAGGCCTGGGCGCGGGAGCGCGGCTGCCAAGAGATGGCCTCCGATGCCTATAGCGACAACACCGTGAGCCGACGCGCTCATGCCGCACTGGGCTTCGAGGAAGTGGAAGTCCTGGTGCACTTCCGCAAGCGGCTTGCAGGCAGCCCTGAAGGCGGTCCGGTATCTCATGCCGACGCCACTCCGGTCTTTCGCCTGACCGAGGCTGGCATGGAAGCAATAGTCAGACGGGCGACGGCGGCCGACGATCAGGTGGTCAGCGACATCATATGCGAAGGATACCGGTTCCTTGCGGGACCGGACGGCATCACGGACGAACAACTTGCCGGCCTGGTTCGCGCGCATTCGGTAGCGCGAGCGGCCGAGATCCGAGCGCTCTGGGAGTGCTTTGTCGCGGAGGAGGACGGCCACGTCGTCGGCATGATCGCCTTCTCCGAGGATGAAATCCAGAACCTGTGGGTGCGTCCACACTTCCACCGGCGCGGCGTTGGCTCAGCCCTCTTCAGGGTCGCCGAGGCGGCGATCCAGGAGACCGGTCAGCCTCGGATGCGCGTGCACACTACTGGCTACGGTAGCCCCTTTTATGAGGCGATGGGCATGACGGTCGTCGGCAAGAGGAAGATTGACATTGGGCCCATGGTGGGAGGCGAGACCACTGTCTTGGAGAAGACCCTGAAACCACGCACCCGGTAGCCCCTTCCGTCGGAATGTGCAGAATCCAGTATCTATGCGGGTTGCTCGACCCGCGAGTTCCTTGGGGTTCGATTCGGACACGCCCAGAGGAAGAGCTCCTGGCATCGAGATTTGTGAGCTCAAGCACAAGGTCGGGCAGTGCAGGGCCAGAGCCCTTTCGCCAACTGACGCGCGGTTCACCTGACTACAGCGATGAACGCCACGTCATCATCAACGAAGGACCGTATTGACGCGCTCTTCCTCGTAGCGTCACGAAGCAATCCCTCGGCTTTGAGCCACCACTTAGCGCCTGTCCTGGTGAACCTGGGCTTGTGCTGATAGATGAGGAGCACGTCCCCCTGGACCAGGCATTCGTGAACGGTGCTCAGCTCCTTGACTCCCACATGCTCTGGACTCGGGTATCGTTCGGTGGTGATGCCCGTATCCGGGTCCAACAGGACAAGCTTGGGATCACTGAGCGCCGCCAGCCTCGCGAGCACTCCGCGGAAGTAGGCAGCCCGATAGGGGCCGAAACCCTCACCCCAGAAGCCCTCTCCCACCACATCCACTCGGAAACTGAAGTTGCAGTGCGCTGGAAGACTGCTGACCCTTCGGAGGTCGCGAACGCCGATCTGTCGTTCTCTATCGAAGAATGCCTTGACTCGCGGATGGCAGTAGAGAGGATCGTGGCGCGTCGAGCCCTGAGTGTCAGGCCTATCTGGGCGAAGCATCGCGACTTGCAGTACGTTCCTGACTTGGTGACCGGCAGCCAATTGGGCGATCACGCTCCACTTGCTTACGTCCCGTGAGTCACCATAGAACTGTTCCCTCATCGTTGCCATGTGCTCCTTGCACAAGCCAGCAGGCCATTGCGTATGCGCACTGCTCAGCGCCTGCCATATCCGGTCTCCCTGCTGGCCAGGGGCGTTCTTCGTCGCCGGGCGTGGTCGGCAGTCTCCTTCCTGGGTCTTGGGGATCAACTACCGACACTCCTCTCGCGCGAAAGCCTCTGCGCCCCGGTAGATCGCCTCACCCCTCCAGGCTCGTCGACGCCACGATCTGCTGAAACGCCTCCAGTACGTCGGGGCATTCTTGGGAGCAGAACCGCACCACCCGGTCGTTATCCAGTAGCCGAGACAGGTAGCCTCGCACCACCACCAGATTCAGGAAGTTCTGGCCATAGCTGTCCTCGTGGGCCTGCAGATCGCGATGCAGGGCTTCCATCTCCCTTTCCATGCGGGCGATATCCTCCGCGCCGATCTTGGGATGCTTCCTGGCCTTCCCGTTATCGGCCAGCAGGGCCTTGGGCGTGGCCGCTACCAGGGCTTCGCAGTACAAGGAGCTGAAGTTGTTGACCAGCAGCATCATCTCCACGATCTCCACCTGCCGGGCAGGTTTCACTCGCTTCAGCTTCTGGATGGTCAAGGCGCCGGCCGCCACCTCCTTCAGCAGCTCGACCGCCTCCCAGACCTCTCGCATGTACTGGACCGCGAGGATCGGCATCCCGGGGGTTACTACCGCCCCGGGGTCCAGATAGCGGCCGGTGACGAAGCCATCGAAGGGGGCCGCAAGCAGGGCATCGGCGCGCAGAGCTTCAGCGCTCTTCACGCCGGCCTCGGCGGCGGCGACAGAGGCCTGCAGGGCGGCCAGGCTCTGCTCGTACGCGGGCTTCTGAGCTGTGTTCGCGCGCGCGTAGTCAAGCGCGGCCCTAGCCTCGTCGAGGGCCGCCTGCTGAACACCTACCGCGGCCTTCGCATCATCCGCGTCCTGCGCGGAGATGAAGCCCTTCTCGTACAGATCCTTCGCCCGTTTGTACCTGGCCGTCGCGTTGGCAAGATTGGCCTCGGCGCTGCGCACCGCCGCCTCTTGCTGGCGCACTTGCGTGGCCACGGAGACGTCGGTCGGGTTCTGGGTGATCCTCGCCTGGGCGAGTCTGTATTGCTCCTCCGCGAGGGCCGCCCTCGCCTGGCGGACCTGAGCTTCAACCTGGCTGGGGTCAATGCGCACCAGCACCTGTCCCTTCACGACGCGGTCGCCCTCGCGTGCCGCAAGGTAGACGATGCGCCCGGTGAGCTTGGCGGCGATGTTGACACTGAGGGGCGCCTCGACTGAGCCGACGCTGTCCACGCTCTGAGCGATGTCCTGGATGCGGGCGAGGCCGAGGGACACAGTCGGCGGGACCTTCATTCGGGCGACTCGCTGGCGAGACCGAGTAGAGAAGTCGATCCTCTTTTGCACCAAGCGATAGCCTATCAGGAACGCCAACAAGAGCACCGCGACCAGCAGATACGCGCGAGACTTCATAGGGTTCCCTGCAGTCCAGCTAGTACCGCGGGGGCTGCGGAGCAACCCTGCAGCCGTTTTAGCAGCGTGCAATGTAAACATAGCCTAAATGTCCCCCCGCGGCAATGGCTGTGGATGCCAAGTAGCCTTGGGACACCGGTCTGGCGGCCCAGATAGCGTGCTGGGCCCGACGGATGAAGGCGAGACGGCGGGAGCGGCACCGATGATGGGACAGCAGCGCGGGACAGGCGAGCCCCGGGCGGGAACAGAGGCGCGCGCAGCACCTACGGAGTTTCTTGCCTCATGGTTAGACCATGAGGCAAGAAACTCCCGGCGAGAGAGCGTGACGCCTGTCTGGCGGGATTCTCTTGCGTTACGGACATAACCGTAACGCAAGAGAATCCTCAAAGAGTTTGCTGCACCATGGTGATGCGAGCCACGGTGCAGCAAACTCCTCAGCGCAGAGCCTGACGCCTATGCAGGCGATTCTACTGCATTGCGGTCATCACCCTGATGCATGAGAATCTGCATCTTACATCTTCCCGGCGTCCTTGAGCGATACGAACCGGCCGGCCCCAATGATGATGTGGTCCAGCAGCGGCACTCCCACCAGCTCGCCCGCCTGTTTGAGCCGCTGGGTGAGAACGACATCCTCGTGGCTTGGACTGGGGTCACCGCTTGGGTGGTTGTGACAGACGATCAGGCTGGCACTGCCGTGCGCCAGCGCCTCCTTGAACACCTCGCGGGGGTGGGCCGGGCTGCCGGTCAGTGTCCCCACTGAGATGGTCTGGACCCGAATGATCTGATTCCGCGTGTCCAGGAAGATGGCCGCGAAATGCTCCTGCTCCCGATAGCGCAGCTCCTCCATCACCAGGGCCGCCGCGTCGGCCGACGTCCTGATCGCCAGTCGGGGCCCCTCGGGGGTGCTGGCCAGCCGCTTCCCGAGCTCGAAGGCGGCCTTCACCTGGGCGGCCTTGGCCAGCCCTATCCCCGCGAGGGCCGAGAGCTGTGGGATCCTCGCCCGGGCGATGCCGGCCAGCCCGCCAAAGGAGCTCAGTAGCCGCTCCGCCAGCCGCACGGCTGACTCGCCTCGCGATCCCACGCGCAGCACGATCGCCAGCAGCTCGGCCGTGGAGAGCGCCTCTGGCCCGTACTGCTCCATTCTTTCCCTGGGTCGCTCCCCGGCCGGCAAGTCTCGAATCACCAGCCCACGGTCGGACATAGGTCCCCTCCAGGCGGCCCCCGGAGCCTGAATCGCTCACCCGCACCGCGCTCCCCGCCCGACGTGTCCTTCTGCCTCGCCCCGCCACCACCTCCCGCCTGGCCCTTGTTGCGTGATCTCCAAGACTGGAGCGAACCCCTTTGACTGGACAGTTCAGGAGGTCGCGATAAGTACCCTCTGACGGGCTGTTTTCGCACCCATCACCATCTGAAGCCAGAGTGCGGCACCTCCGGGCGTCGTTCTCTTCTCGGGAGCGCGTCTGCGAGGAGGTCCGGCGAACAGCAGTCGCCCTGATGATCCGGTCCACGGTGCTAAGCGCCCAGTCTCCTGGCCAGCAGCGGTTGGTCCATTTCGTGCAGGCCGCTCAGGGGAATCGGAGCCAGCTGACCCGCCCAGATGGCGTCCCAAGCGCGTCTGGCACCCACACGGGATCGCTGCCGGCCCCTTGATGACCGACGTGCGGGAGCGCCATCATGAGTCACCTGAGCGGCCCTTCCGGACCGTCCTACTGCGGATGCTGAACGATCTGCGCCGGAAGCTGCCCAGCCTGCTCGGCGCCGCGGGCCGCCCCGCGGCTGGTCGCCATCCGCAATCAGACCCGGCCCGCGCCTACTCGCCCGCGCCGATTCCTTCCATGCCACTCATGCCTTTGCCGCCGAGCATCACGCTGAGCGTCGTCTTGGTCTGAATCCGCGGCAGCGGCTGCCCCGTATCGAGTGCCGTCCCCGGACCGTAGCCGATCATCATCAGGTTCGCCACGTCAGCGTTCTTGAAGATGCCCGCCGGCACGATCGCGTTGGTGCGATCAGGCTTCATCAACACCCCCTGGCTCACCAGTTCCCGCACCTTCGCCATCTCCAGATAGCCCCAGTCCCCCATCGCCGGGGCACTCGCTGTCTCCGCCGATGTCCACAGCACCAGCGTGCTCTTCCCCTCCATTCCCATCACCATCGCGTGCTGGCCCAGCAGGCCCGGCACCAGTTTCCACGCCAGCATGATCGCGCCGTCCAGCGCCACCTGCTTGCTGAGGTCGGGGCTCGTCAGCTCGATCGGCGCCAGGAAGTCCACGTTCTGCGGATCGTCGATCGGCACCGACCCGGCGAAAGTCGTCGTCAGCGCATAGTGCCCCACCAGGGAGGCCTGTTCCCCGATCTGCCCCGGCTGCCTCCCGGTCGGCCAGTACCCCGTGGTCCAGTCCGGCTTGTAGAAGTAGGTCCCCCGCGCCCCTTGTGGCCCCTGGCGCTGCACCGCTGCCTTCGCCTCGCCTGCAAGATCGGCCATCCGGATCACTTTCGGCTGCCCCGGCCGCACGGTGGCCGACGACCCCCAGTAGATCTTGATCGTGAAGTCCGGCGCCACCGGCCCTGCCGCCTCCGGCTCCGCCTGTCCCGGCTTCGGCCGGTAAAGATCCAGATTCAGCCGCTTCCCTTGTCCCAGCCCTTCCGGCACTTCCAGAAATGCCGACGCCTCCGCCGGCGCGATCCCCGGCGACCACAGCCGCACCTCCAGACTCCGCATCGGCCGCCCCATCCCCATCATCGCCGCCCCCCCCGGTAGATTCGACAGATCCATGCCCGGCGGCAGGGCTGGCATCTTAGGCATCCCCGCCATCTGCTGCACTCGCGTCTCCGCGAACACCCCCAGGTACGCCTGGTCGCCCGCCGCCCGGAGCGTCCCCGTCCACAACAGCACCAACAGGATCGGCCATAGCCTCTTCATCTCTCGCTCCTCGTCCACTGCGATGGTGGATTATAGCACTCGTCCGCCCCACCGGCGACCATGGCAGAGCACAGCTTTGTGCCTCTCAAGAACCTTCGTCAGGTGAGTGCGGAGACCGGGCTGGCGGTGTAGGCCGGGTTCCCGGCGCAATCGTGGGACGAGAGCTATCGGGGAGTCAGGCCTGGCCTCGGAGCCACCCTAGCCGAAGTCGGGGGGTTCCGGGGCCGTCGTCCATGATGACTCGGCGGGGTGAGATGGGGTCATCCTGACGCCAGCTGCTCCTGACGGAACGGCTCAGAGCGGCTCCCGTGACGGTCGATCGGTAGACCTGGCGGTGAAGTCGAACGGCTCCCCCTATTGGTCCATCACCCCATCGTCGAAACGGCGCTCGTCCCTTTCGGGACGGGTCGATCAGTTCCTGGACACTACGACTCCACCGGCTATGGACTAGCTGCCCCCCGGTCGCGCAGAAGCTCGACGAGCAGGTCCTGCTTCTCCCTCTCCCTGGTGGCCAGCTGAAGCGCGGTCTCTCCGCGGCTGTTGCGAGCGTCGATGTCCGCGCCTCCATCCAGGAGGGCCTGAACGACGGACGGGATGCCTCCCACGGCCACAGCCACGTGCAACGGAGTGTCGCCGCGGTTGTCGCGGGCGTTGACATCCGCGCCGTGTTCGATCAGCAGCTTCACGCACTGCGCGAGGTCCCGCGGCAGTCGCTCCTGGACGTCCGGGTAGAAGGTACCAGCGCGTGCCTCCGCGTCCCCGCTGGCAGCCGCGACCACGTGCAGCGGCGTATTGCCGCGCCGATCCCGCGCGTCCACCGTCCCTCCACGTGCGAGCAGCTTCCCGAGAGCATCGGGAAGGCCCTGGGCGGCGAGGTGTACTGGCGTGTCGCCGTTCGCGTCGGCCGCGTTGGGGTCGGCGCCCCCAGCGATCAGCGCGCTGAGCGTGTTCGCGGTGCGCGGGGTGACCTCAAGATAGCGGGTCTCGCTCAGCGCCACCGTCAGCGCGCATTGCAGCGGGGTCAGGCCGGCCTTGTTGTGAGCATTCGCGTCCGCGTTTCGGCGCAGGAGACTCTCTACGGTGGCACCGGGTGGGCGATCCGTCGGCCAGCCGTAGAGCCTCAGCACGAACTGATCGGTCTCCGTCCGAAGCCCGTAGTCGTCGGGCGGGATGGCGCCGTAGGGGTTGACGTTTCGGTAGAGTGTGGGCGCCGCGGGATCACCGTAACGTGTCCAGGCCCGGCCCTGGGCCGCCAGGTGAAGTGGCGTATCACCATCGCTGTCCTGGTCGTTGACGTCCGCGCCAGCCCCCAGTAGTCGCTCGGAAAGATCACAGAGATCGTTCCGGGCGGCCAGGTGAAGCGGCGTCTCGCCGCGCGCGTTCTTAGCCCGCGGGTCTGCGCCTCTTTCGAGCAGCACGAAGGCCCACTCGGTGCACCCGAGAGCGGCAGCGACGTGGAGCAAGGTATCGCCCTCGTTGTTGCGGTCCTCCAGGTCAGGCCTGGCCTCGAGCAGCAGCGCAGCGGCCGCCATGCCCGTCTTGCCACTCGCACCAAGGTGGAGGGGCGTATTGCCGTCTCGGTCCCGCGCGCCGGGGTCGGCTCCGTAGCGCAGCAGCATACTCGTCAGGTCCAGGCTGAAAGTCTTGCCCTTGCGGCTGGCAAGGGCCGCGTAATGCAGCGGCGTCCAGCCCTGGCTGTCCTTTGCGTTCACGTCGGCGCCTGCGTCCAACAGTATCTGAGCTGCCTCCAGCCAGGCCATGACTGCCGCGACGTGGAGGGGGGTGACACCCTCATCATCATGGGGGCTCGCATTGGCCCCTCGGGCTAGCAGCAGCTTGACTATCTCCGGCGTCCCGGTCCAATGCAGGAGACCGGAGCCGTTCCAGCCTCTAGCGCTGACATCCGCGCCATGGTCGAGGAGCATCTGCATGACTTCGACGTGCCCCCGGGACATCGCCAGAAGCAGAGGCCATCTGCCGTTGACGCGGCCGGTGGCATCGGCCCCATGGGCCAGGAGTAACGCTACGAGCTGGGCGCGGCCATCCGCGGAAGCCCGATCCAGGGCGGTGTCACACTCGATGTCGCCGGCACTGACCGGGCTGCGGGTGCGGTTGGTGGCGTTCACCGCGGCGCCTCTTTCCAGCAGCAGCTTCGCCGCGGGTACGTGCCCGCCGGCGACCGCGCACCAGAGCGGCTTGCTGCCGAAGTCGCGGTCCTCCGCGTTGACCTCTGCCCCGGCGTCCAGCAGGAGTTGGATCACATCGGTGTGGCCGCCCTGTGCCGCCAGGTGCAGTGGCGTGCTGCCGAAGTACCGGTCCTCGGCATTCACCTCCGCCTTGGCGGCCAGGAGGAGCTGGATCACCTCCGTGTGGCCCCCCAGGGCTGCCCAGTGCAGAGGTGTGCGCCCGTATCGGTCGTCGCGGACGTCCGGCAGCGTACCCTCGGCCAGCGCCTGGCGCACTGCGGCCACGTCTCCCTGCTTGGCCGCCTCGCACAGATCGGCCCGGCAGGCACCCGCGGTGACCAGGAGCGCTAGCGATACGAACGCGAACCTATGGACTGCATGCATCGGCCCGCTCCTTTGGCTGGCACCACTCTGACTGCTAACCCATGCTGCCCAGAAACTCGTCCGCTGCCCAGGACGCTCCTGCAGCCTCTCCCGTGGTGTTCTCGGCCCTCAATGCGTATCCCTGTGCTGTACGGCTGAGGACGGGGAAGGGTGTCGGACAACGAGTGGACTGGGCGGGGCTACGGTTCTACCTGAGCAGAGCCCGCAGCCGAGGAGGCAGCCGGAGTCGGGCGTGCCCCGGGCCGTCGCAGAGCCTCCTTCATGCTGAAGGCACCAGCCCCCGCGTGGTGTAGTGAGAAGTAGAGAGATGGCGGTCTCAGTCCTGCGGGAGGAGCGCAAGCAATGAGCGCTACGGGGTCTTTCGTCGAGCAAGCGAGGCAGCGGGCCGAGCGTTTCGGCTTGCGGAATGTGGTGGTCGCGACGCTCACTGGCGAGACAGTGCGGCAGGTCCGGGAGGTTTTCGGCCCTGGCTACAGGCTCTTCGCGGTGGGCAATCCCGCTACGGCTCATGCGCGGAAGTTGGTATACCATGATGGCACCACCGAGGAGGCGCGACGAGACCTGGAGCAGGAAGGTACGACCGTCGTCCTGATGGACCAGGGACCTCTCCAGGCGATCAGCATCGGCGGGCAGCCCTATGACGTGGGCGGAGGGGTGCCATCGGAGATCTGGCGGGGCGCCCACAAGTCCATCAGTGACTGGGGGTTCATCGGTCGGCTCGATGAAGTCATCACCAAGGGCCTGCGCGGTGAGATCAACGCGCTCTGGATCATGTCGCAGACCATCGCTTCGCTGCTCGGCGATGGGCCTGCGGTGTGCCTGGAGGTGACGCTGATGGCAGCAGACTCGGGTAGGCTGCCTCTGGATGAGGATTGCATGGCCATAGCCCGACCGCGACCGGCTTCGCACGCGCCCGATGCCGCCCTGGTACTCCATCCACAGACCACACCCCGCTTCCTCGCCGGCCTGCGGATCAAGGACCTCCTCCTGTGCCCGAGGCCGGGGGACCACTGGTTCTGCGATAGGCCGCTCTGGCCGGATGGCTGAACGCCGGAGCCAGCTCCAGCAGTGCCCGCGCCTGCTCCTCGATCAGGGCCCTCGCAGATCCCGCGGCGTAGGCCTTCACCGTGTGGACTGAGTAGCCGCGGTAGGAGCCGAGGCAGTCAACGAAGGCAGAGATCGCCTCCTCGAAGCCGAGCCGTGTGCGTGTCGCCATGCCGGGCCTCCTGGCGACATGACTCGGTCAGGTCAGCCGTGAAGCCAAGGCAAGACTGGCTCCATAGCGCACAGCTATCGGCCCGATGGCCCAGTGGCCGAGGCCGTGACGCGCGGATTCGTGGCTCCGCCGTAGCTCACGGCACCCGGCCTGCACTTGTGCCCCAGGGGCTGGCCAGATCAAGCGCATCGCGCCTGCCTGCTACAGCCCGTCCCAGTCCCCTGCGAGGGGCAGCCAGGCGCTCGGGGCGGGGCCGTAGCGGAAGGTGTAGTTGGCCGCTCCTGGAGAGTTACTGTTCCGGAGGTAGAGGGTCCCGGTTGTAGGGTTGTAGAGCCCGACGGTGTCAGTACCGTCCTGGTCCCAGTCCCCAGCGATCGGTTTCCAACTGCTCGCCGCGGGACCGAAGCGGAAGGTCAGGTTGGCCGCGCCTGCTGAGTTGGAGTTACGCAGGTAGAAGGTACCGGTAGAGGGAGCGTAGAGGCCTATGGTCGCGACGCCGTCCCAATCCCAGTCGCCCACGATGGGCAGCCACGCGCTTCCCGCAGGCCCGAAGCGGAAGGTCAGATCGGCCGCGCCCGGAGCATTGCTGTTACGCAGATAGAAGATGCCAGTAGCCGGGTTGTAGAGGCCGATGGTGACTACCCCGTCGCCATCCCAGTCACCCGCCACCGGCAGCCAGGTGTTTGGCGCGGGGCCGAAGCGGAAGGTGAGGTCGGCTGACCCGGCGGAGTTGGTATCCCTGACATAGAAGGTACCCGTCGCCGGGCTATAGAGACCGATGGTGTCATCAGAATCCCCATCCCAGTCGCCGGCGAGGGGGAGCCAGGTGCTGGGCGCCGGCCCGAAGCGGAAGGTCGCGTCGGCCGGGCCGGCGGTGTCGGCATTGCGCAGGTAGAAGCTGCCCGCAGACGCACCAAAGAGGCCCGTGCTGTGCGCACCGGCCCGTAACGCCAAGGTGTGCACCCATCCTCCAACCACACCCACGAAGCCGGTATTCGGTGCCGGCACGATGCACTGGCCGTAGGGGTTGTAGCCCCAGGCCATGATTGAGCTGTCGCTCTTTAGCCCAAGGCTGTGGAAGCCGCCTGCGGCCACCGCGACGAAGCCGCTGTTGGGGGCCGGCACGTTGCACTGACCCGAGTCGTTCCACCCCCAGGCGACGATAGAGCCGTCGCCTTTCAGGCCCAGGCTATGGTCAGACCCGGCGGCCAGGGCGACGAAGCCGCTGTTGGGCGCCGGCACGCTGCACTGGCCGTAGGAGTTGCCGCCCCAGGCGACGATGGAGCCGTCGTCCTTCAGCCCGAGGCTGTGGACATGGCCTGCAGCTACCGCGACGAATCCGCTGTTGGGGCCGGGCACGTTGCACTGCCCGTACCCGTTCCAGCCCCAGGCGACGATGGAACCGTCGCCCTTCAGCCCCAGGCTATGCCAACCACCTGCGGCCAGGGCGACAAAGCCGCTGTTGGGGGCTGGCACGTCGCATTGGCCATCGCCGTCCTCGCCCCAGGCCACAATCGATCCGCCGGCCTTCAGCCCCAGGCTGAACTCGTATCCTGCGGCCACCGCGACGAAGCCGCTGTTGGGGGCCGGCACGTCGCACTCGCCGAACCCGTTCGTCCACCAGGCCACGATGGAGCCGTCGCCCTTCAGCCCCAGGCTGTGGTAGGAGCCCGCGGCCACCGCGACGAAGCCGCTGTTGGGTGCCGGCACGTTGCACTGGCCCGACATGTTGTCACCCCAGGCGACCACCTTCTCGGCCCGAGCCGTGCCCAGGCTGAGGCAGGCCGACAGCATTAGGAGTGCACCCAGCACTACTCCTGCTCGCATCTTCTCCCTCCCGGTGATGCACGAAGTTGAGCTCTCACACCGCCGACACGCTGGCAGCGCAACTCATCGCGATACCAATACAGCCATGCAAGGTGCAAACGAGCCAGGCGGCATCACGGGAACGCACACATCCCGGTCGGCGATTCGCCACGCGCGAGGAGCGTTCCTTATGCTCCTGCCCTATTCGGCGACGGAGGTGGCTTGCCTGCTGCGAGCGGGTGGACAGGCACAGGACTGCCGATCCCTGGACAGAATAACCTTGCCAGGAGACTGTCTGCGATGGGAGAAGGGCGCGGATGATGTCACGGCAGTTCAGAGACGGCGGAGACTGCGCGGCCGTTTCCGGGTTCCTGGTGGGCCTCTACGAGCCAGACAACCGGGACGGCAACTGGCTTCAGCCGATATGGGAGTACGCCTATACCCATCCGTCGTTCGATGAGGCCTCGGTCGGCAGGATCGGCATCTGGGAGGACGAGGGCCGGATCGTGGGTCTGGCAACGTACGAGCTGCGTCTGGGGGAAGCCTTCTTCAGCACGCATCGCGACTACGCCCACCTCAGGCCCGAGATGCTGGCATATGCCGAGGAGCACCTGTGGGCCGGCGATGGTGACGGCAGGCGGCGGCTGAAGGTCTTCCTGACCGACTTCGATGCCGCTCTCGAGGAGGTCGTGGCCGCGCGGGGATATGCGAAAGACCCCAGCTCGCACCGGCCCATGTCCCAGTTCGTCATCCCGTCGCCCTTCCCAGCGATCAGTCTGCCTGAAGGGTTCGATCTCAGGAGTCTGGCCGACGACAACGACCTGCGGAAGATGCACCGCGTTCTGCATAGAGGGTTCGGCCACCCGGGTGAGCCGCCGAAAGATGGGATCGAAGGCCGCCGGAAGATGCAGTCCGGCCCGAACTACCGGAAGGACCTGGCTATCGTCGCCGTGGGGCCGACTGGCGATTTCGTCTCGCTCTGTGGCATGTGGTTCGATCCGGCGAACCGCTTCGGCTACGTGGAGCCCGTGGCGACCGACCCGGACCACCGCCGGCGCGGCCTCGGACGGGCCTGCGTGCTCGAGGGCATACGCAGGTGCGGCGAACTGGGCGCCACGGTCGCCTACGTCGGGACGGACAAGCCGTTCTATCTGTCGTTCGGGTTCAGGAAGCTGTTCACGACCAACTGCTGGCAGAAGGAACTCGACTGAGGACCACAAACTGTTGCACAGCCCAGCCGCAGGCGGGCTATGAAACAGCCCGCCTGCGGCGGGCAGGTCGGCGCGGGCGCATTCCATGCCGGCGCACGGTACGGCGAGTAGGCTTGGGGTTGTGAGATGCGCTGCAGAGAGTCTCTTCAGAGCACACCATCCCCGAGGGCCAGCGACTGCGGCCCAGAGCATGAGGAAGAGGAATGCCTGACGCCTTCATGCATCGCACCCTGATCGGATGGATCAGCGAGTTCGTCCACCGGCCGCTGCCTGGCCAGTGGCCCCAGATTGGTCTCGACGACGAGACGCTGTCCGACCTTGAGTCGCACTTCGACCTCGCCAGTGAAGCGGGCTACAACGAGGTGGTGATCTGGGGCTTCTGTGCGGGCCGGCGCTGGCCGCTCGACATCGTCTCCTCTGTTGACGATGACCGGTCCGCTCGCATCCAACGCGCTCTCGATGCGGCTCATGCCCGCGGCCTGAAGGTCCACGCCGGCCTGGGGATCTACTCCTGGGGGTTCGACGAGATCATCGAGGCCAACCCCCACCTGAGTCGGGGCAACCCACACGCCATGTGCCCATCAGTGGCCGAGTCGCGGGTCTGGATGGAGAAGGTGACGGACTTCGTGTTCAGCTTCGCGTTCGACGGGCTCAACATGCAGTCTGCCGACCAGGGGCGCTGCACCTGTGATGAGTGCCAGGCCCTCTCCGACGTGGCCTACCACTCGCGTCTCAACGCGCAAGTCGCTGACTACGTCCGGGCGCAATGGCCCGGCAAGACCCTCATCATGGACAACTGGGGATGCCCCTTCGGAGACCCGGAGCAGTTGCCCGATCTGGTAGAGATGTCGAAGCGCCTCGATTACATCGTGGACCACAACAATTCGGTCGCCGCGGCGGCCGGGCGCGGCTATCGGAGGAAGCTCATTGCGGCGCTGGCCTGCCCGTTCGGCACTCTAGCCGGCGTATCGGTCTGGCCACCGCAGCGATGGGCAGCAGACAAGTGGTTTCTGCCCACGACCCTGTTGAACACCGACTACGTGCGGGCCCTCCATGAGGACGGCGCCCGTGCCGTCGAGCAGTTCGCGACGAGGCTGGCGAATCCGTCCGGGGAGGTCTCCCTGCGGTTCATGGGGGCGCTGCTCTCGAACGTGCACGCCGATCCGCATGCACTGCTCGCGGACGCAGTCGAGAGGACCTACGGTACCAGGGACGCAGCCACCCGGGAGGGGCTGAGTGGGCTGGTTGCAGAAGCGGAGCGCGCCTACTTCCGGCACTCAGGAAGGGATCTCAGCTCGTTCACAGGGCTGCTGTACGTTGATGGCGGCCTGATGCCGCGCCAGGAGCCGAGCCCTGAGACCTATCTGCTCGATATGCCGGCGGGAGAGCTGGCGGCCTACGGAGCTACCATGGGGCGGCTCGCCGAGGACTTCGAGAAGCTGCGGCCGGGCATCGCCGCAGTGGAGAAGGCCCACCTGACCGCCCGATGCTTCCAGTCGGTGCTTGCGGACACCCGGCGGGTTGCCGCCGCGAAGGCGGGCGCATGATCCCGCCTGCCCGGATGACGATGACGAGGAGCAGTTGACGACGATGGGACAGCCACAGTACACGAGAGCCGGCACGCTCTGGTATGTCAGCGACGGGCTCATCTGGGACAGGTTCCCGCCGGAGTATCGCGGGGCGGACGGGAGGCCACGGGAGTGCTCCTCGAAGCTGTTCGTCCTGAACCCCCAGCGGCGCTCGGCGCGCGTGACCGCGCGTTTCTACCACACAGACCGGCCTCCGACCGCGCGGAGCTTCACCGTGCGCGCGGGCGCGATCGAGACACTCGAGCTGGCTACGATGAACGAGGTGCCGCACCGACAGTCGTTCTGGATCGCGCTGGAGTCCAGTCTCGCCGTCTTCCCGCAGGCCTGCCACGAAGACTACCGCGGATGGGATCCGGTGCCGGATGCCCTGATTGCTCCGGCCCCCTACCCCGGTCCGCTCGCGGACGAAACGAGATGGGTGTTTCCGGACTGCTTCAACATGGCGCCGCGCCTGGGGATGTCATGGTACGAGCAGGAGACGCTCTCCCTCCTCAACCCGAACAAGGAGCGGGTGAGCGTGCGCGTCCGATATCTGCTTCGGGCCTTCGACGGGGCAGCGGAGGAGACGGTGGAGATCCCGGCGGAGCGCGTTGCCCAACTGGATGTCTGGGCACGCGGCCCGAGCCTGAACGGCGAGAGAAAGGGTCCGCCGGTTCACATGGCCAACAGCTACGAGTACGTGGTCCATCTGGACGCCACCGCACCCATCATCGCTCAGACCACGCGGCGCGCCCGATGGGCCGGGGAAGCATCCGTGATCGGTGCGCGCAGCACCATGGGCTTCCCCCTCCGACGCGGCTCGCACGACCTCTGGCACTACCCGGCCGGGGAGATCGTGGATCGGGGGATCCTGCCTCGCGCCACCCCGGCACAGCATCCCCTGAGTCAGTGCGACAACACGTGGAACCTGCTCTTCATCCACAACTTGGACGAGCAGCGGGACGCGGAGGCGAAGGTCACCTTCCACAAGTCGAGCGGCGACCGCACTGTCGGGGGGCCGATCCGCGTGCCGGCCGGGAAGTCGTCCCTGGACTGCCTGCACGCGCCCCCCTGGCTTGGCCAGCACATTCAGGTGAACGAGCCATTCGGGATGACGCTGACTGCAGACCGGCCCGTCGTCCCGGAGATATGCGGAGCGGAGTTCGAGATGTGGAGCCAGGTCTGCCCGGGCTCCATGAGCGCGGTGAACTTCTATCCGGGCCCGCTGAGGGGCGAGCGTACCTGGTGGCTTGGCATCGGGCGCGCCGGCGGGCGCGATGACCTGAACGTGGAGTGGAGGCAGAGCTATCATCTGCTCAATCCCGGAAGGACAAAGGTCCGCGTCACCCTCCATTTCCTCGGCCTGGGACGAAGCGGCAGTGCGCTGACACACACTGTGGACCTCGCCCGGGGCGGAGTGGCGCGGGTGGACTCGGCGGATGTGCCGGGGCTCCCGGTGGATAGGCCATTCGCGGTCCGGGCCGAGGGTGACGGCGCGTTCTGCGCCCAGGCCTTCATCCGCACCTTCACCCGCGGGTTGCCGCATAGCCGGGCCATGTCCTCCATGATCGGTGTGCCCATGTCCTTGCACCCGTAGGCCACAGAGACCCATGCGATTCGCCTCCTATGACCCACAGCACCTCGCGGGCATGTGCGCCTGCTACAACCTGCAGGCCGCGGGCGAGCCACACATTGCGCCTTTGACACCTGAGCTCTTCGCCCAGCTCGTGGAGGCTAAGACCTACTTCGACCCCTCGGGTCTCATCATCGCCTGCGAAGGCGGTGATGTCGTCGGCTGGGTGCACGCGTGCATGGGACCTGCCTCCGAGCCCTGGCAGGATGGAAGCGTCCGGTTCGCTCGCCTCAGCATGCTGGTGTGCCCGGCTGAGCGTCCGGAGGTCGGTGTGGCCCTGGTGAGAGAGGGGACGGCCTGGCTTGCCGAGCGGGCAGGCGGCGATGTGGAAGCCATGCACTGCGGCCACGGTTACCCGTTCTACCGCGGCCTCTGGATGGGAGGCGAGCCCATGAACCCCACCAGCCTGCCTCACCTCCACCTCGCCCTGGGCAGCGCAGGCTACCGGACGGACGTCGAGAGTGTGTTCATGGCGGGCCAACTGCCGTCTCCGCCTGAAGTGGTGACGTCGGCCCTCGAACTCACCTTCGAGGAAGGGCCGGCCGAGCCGGCACATGCAGCCATGCGCGAGTCCTGGGTAGGCTTCGCGCCGATGCGGCTCCGAGCCCTGCACCGCGGCGTGCGTATCGGGGAGATCGGCTGGGTGCTGCTGCCCCACGTGGCGCCGAAGCTCGGCGCTCCCTGTGTTGGCATCTGGTCGCTCGGCGTGAACAAAGAAGACCGCGGCAAGTGGGTCGCTTCGGCCCTGGTCTCCCGCGCGCTCGCCGAAGCCTACCGCCTCGGCGCTCGCTTCGGCTCGGTCGGCACGCAAGTCTGGAACTTCCCGGCCCAGCGCACCTATGCGAAGTTCGGCTTCCGGCCGCACTCCCTCATGATCGGGCGCAAGCTTTCACCTGAGCTGCGCTCAGACCAGTAGCTGGTCCCTAACGAGTCTCGCCCAAAGAAGTACCGGCGAAACTCGTCAGAACACCAGCAAACGCCTGAAGGAACGCGTTCGCGCGCTGCCGCTCTACACCGTTCACCCTACGGCCTGGTCCTCTTCTCGGATCAGGTCAATGCTGAAGCGGTTCTCGCCCGGAATCTCACGCAGAGGGAATGAGGTGAAGCGGGTCAGCCTCTTGTCCAGATCGTATTCGAACCCAGTGGCGGCCACGTGGAGCTTCATGCGATCCGGCCCCATGTGCTCGGCGCGGACGATCTCGTATCCGTGTGTGGTGCCGTCACCGTGAGTGATGATCGCCGTCTGATCCTGCAGGCCCGCTGCGTCAGCCCCGGCGGCCGTGATCTCGAGCGCATCAGTTGACACAGCAAGCACGCGTCCCTCCAGCCGGCCGGCTCCCACGAAGGTCGCACTTCCCCATCCGATCCTGGAAACACCCACGAGGTGCGCTGCGATCGAGCGCCCGCTCTGCCGGAGAAGGGCGTAACGGCCCTGGAAAGCGATCCTCCCTTCGGGGCTGTTGCAGGTGACCTCGCGGATGGGATCGGTGCAGGTCGCGATCAGGTAGGTGACCCCCGGACAGATCACGCGCAGCACGACGGCCTGGTCATCCACAAGCAGTGGCTGCACCTCCGTCACCGCGTGGTCGGATTGCCCGGCTGCGGGGTCCAGCACTGTAGCGAACACCGAGGGCTTGCCCGCCGCGTGCCGACGCGCCATCACGAAGGGTCGGGTGAACTGAGCCAGCTTGCTGTCATCGTCTCTGGCGCGGCGGACCGAGGGATCGCGCCCCGTGAAGATCTCCATGCCCGGCGCTCCTACCATGAGGAGGCGAGTGGAGCTGCCGCCGGCGTCAGGGAAGTCGGCCTGCCACGTCCCGTTGGTCTCCGCGCGCTGGAGGTCGCGCAGGTAGCCATAGAGGCCAGGCGAGGCCGTGTCGCTGAACATGCGGAAGTCGCCCTCGTTCTCCGCCGGGATGAAAGTGGCGCCCGCGGGAAGGAGGCTGCCGGCGAAGGGCTGCCGCGGCAGGTTCAGCCGCACCTCTGTGTCCTCGTCCGCGTTACCATGCAGGAACCAGTCGTGCACCTCTCCGCCTGCGACGCGGAAGATGTCCACGGCGAACGGCAGACTGCCCGGTCGCTCCACCAGTGCCAGGAGGCGGCGGTAGACAGAGGCCTGCGGGTATGCCGCCCGGCCATCAGCCTCGACCACGGAAGACGCGGCGCCGCGGCCCCATAGCAGCAGATTGCCATCACTCCCGGCGCCGGCATGTTGGTCACGCTGATCAATGAGAACAGTATTGTGGCTGGCCGAGCAGATTGTCCAGGCCCGGTCCTTGGTGTGGGTATAGCCAAGATCGGAGAATGTCTCTCGGCCATTGGCCCAGAGCAGCATGGCGAGATTGTCCATGTGCTCGTGACCATAGCCGCCGGAGAAGGCCAGGTGAACCTGCACCTGGTCCTTTCCAGACCCGGAGCCGAGAATCGCGTATCCCATCGCGGGGAGCAGGTGCGACTCGGATTCCTGCAGCGGCTCTCCCTTGTGCGTCCACCAGGTGTCGTGCACCGGGGCGTAGCGGCCATCGGGCAGGCGCATCAGTTTCGCCACCGCGCGCGCCTCGGGCAACTCCGGGAAGAGAGAGTCGGGGTCCAGATTCTCATAGTGCTGGCCGTCTCTCGGTGAGACATAGCCGGCCGGGTCCGAATACCCCTTCATCATGTTCAGCGCCGACTGCAGGTACTCCACTGACTGAAGATGATACGAAGGCGTCCCCTCGCGCCAGAAGTGGTCGTAGCAGAATTGTTCGCGCAGAAACCGTGAGGCGCGCCCGACGGCGTCGTGGAGGTAGTCGGGCTCGCCGACGATGCGCCCGGCCTGGATCATGCTCTGCCACACTCCGGGGGCCATGTTGCTGAGCAACTCAGGGTTGACCAGCACCCACTCGACCGACCCGCGGATCAAGTCCTTCTCGATTCGGACGCGCATCGCCGCGTCCAGCGCTGCGCAGTTGTAGATGAGGTCGTAGGCCCGCACCAGCTCGTCGGGGATGTCCATATAGGCCCACCAGGAGTAGCGCGAGGCGCGGTAGGGAGTCACCGGGTACGGTGGCTTCGTCTCTGCGCCGAAGAACTGCTTGGGCCGGAAAGGGTAATCGAACTTCGGCACATAGCCCGGCACGACACGCGCGTACTGATCCAGTAGCACCGCGGCCGCCCGTGCATAGCGCTCCTCCCTGGTGGCGTCGTAGACCTCGGCCAGCCGCAGCGCCACACCATCGTAGTAGTGGATCTTCGCATACCAGATGCGCGCCTCGAAGAAGTAGCGCTGGCCCTTCGCGTCCTCGTAGTGCCGATAGACGTGCCCCTCCCCGCGGGGTGACTTCACGCGGACCTCGTGAGTCATCGGGTAGTCCGGCGAGGGGTAGACCTTCCCGCAACTCCTGCAGTGCACGTGGTCGGGGTCTTCGGGCGACCACACCATGTTGCCCTCTTGCGTCCCACCCTCGCAGTTCGGGCATCCGCAGAAGTAGAGGCCGGACTGCTTCGGGATCAATGCGCGAAGCTCGGCCTCCGGCATATTGGCGTATCGGGCGAGCTCGGCAGCCATCGTCTGGGCCTCCTCCGACGAGATGTCGCCGGGAAAGACGGGGTGCCTGACCGTGTCAGCCGGGGCCGAAGATACGCCGACCGCGACGAGCGCCGCCAGCATAGTCCACATCGGAAGAGCCGCACGCTCCAACATATCCCTGGTCCCCCGAGAAGAGCGCTACGCCATGCGGTGACGGTTCACCTGCCACGGCCATCTGCGCAGTTAGCGCGGTGGCCCGCCGAGGGCGCGCATAACATGCCGGGTATCGGGGCTCGCGGGCGCCGCATCGGCATCCCCGCTGACATGAGGCCGCGCGACGACGAGCCGCTGCCGTTCCCACCAAAAGGACAGAGGGTGCGCTCGTCAGCGCACCCTCTGTGTAAGAGCGTATCTTCGAACGGCTACGGTGCCCGACCTGCCACTTCGTAGATTGGCGTCCGCATGCCTACTCCGTCGCTGACTGACGTCTGCATGCTCGCCGCTGGAGTCACTGACGCCTGCGCGCTGGCCATGGCGCGGCTCGGCGTCTGGACGCTGGCAACACGGGTTCGCGCGTCCCAGGAGACGCGCGAGCCGGTGACCTGCGCGAAGAACTGGAGGGGCACCACTGTGCGGCCGTTCTCGATGGTCGCAACTGATCCCATGTCCACGTGCCGCCCATTCACCATTGCCACTCGGGAACCGATCGGCACCTCCACAACCAGCGAGTCGGTAGCGCACCGCGCGGTGCGCTGCTCGGCGAGCCACTCGATACGCGCGCCAGTAGCAGCGAACAGCGCGCGGAAACCACTGTGCATGCGTCCCTCGATGACTGTCGGCGCCACGCTCGCGACGAGCGGCTGGCCGTTGAGCAGTATCGTGGCGGGGCGACGTGAAAGGACCTGATCCGCCGCGTTGGCCGTGTCACTGTCCTCAGAGGCGATAGCCTCCAGGGACCCGGCCAGCGTAGGCTCGGGAACCGGCCCATGCACCGTCGCCGCCCGCTTCGCGGTCTGGTCGGTGCTCGCGGCAGGTGCGGCCATAGCAATGCTCTGCGCGATCGGCGCGCTGGCGACGGTCACCGTCCTCGGCGCGCTCTGCTGCTTCACCACTACCCGCGGTGCCGTCTGATTGGCGACGTAGATAGTGATCGCCTTCGAGGCGGCGATCATGTCCCGACTGGTATAGACCTCTGCGAACACCACATGAGGCCCATCCGACAGGTCGCGCGTGTCCAACTGGAATGTCGCCGGCAAGGAGTTCGTAGCAGCCGGCCGCGTGCCGTCCACGACCAGCAGCACGTAGGCCACCGGCGCCGAGGTCGTCACCTCGGCCGTGACCTCGATGGTTCCGCTCACTCTCGCTTTGTGAGCCGGCGAGGAGATCCTCACGGCCTCCCTCGCGCCGAACAACACTGTCACCGAGCCGAGCAGTACGAGGATGGGCAAGAACAGTAGGGGTCTTCGGGACCGGTGCATGCGTCCCATCTCCACCTCCTCTGCCGGGAGTCCCCCCGGCCGCGCTTAGCATACGCGTCGTGTGGTTCGTGGCCCAATGGAAGGCCGCAGCCTACCCATCATCGCAGCATCCCCTTGGCTTCGTCCCCGGTCGGCCGGCAGAGCACCTCAACGCCGGCCTCAGGAGGTCTATTCCATGAACCCGCCCCCGCCCTGTAAGCGCAGGTCGAGGCGCCCAGCTAGGGGCGGCCGGGAGCAATCCCTAGCAGCCTGTGCGCGTTCTGCCAGGCGATCTGCTGCCTGCCGGGATCATCCACCTCGGCGAGCTCGAGCTTGAGCAGAGCCGGGGAGATGGACTTGAGGGGTGCGCCGGTGCCGAAGAGCATACGCTCGGCCGCGATCTCGGCCGGCAGGTCGCACATGCCGTTCCTGGCGCGGGAGAGCTCGAGGTAGAGGTTCCGGTGGCGCACGGAGCCATCCTCACCCAACAGGGCATCCCGGTAGAAGCAGGCCTCGGTCACAATCACCGTGGCCTCCGGCACCGCTTCGCAGAAGGCGGCGATCTGGTCGAAGCCGATCGTCTCCTCGGTATCGAACCAGTGCCGACCTCGCACATCCACGACGCGGTGCGGCAGCAGTACCGGCATGCCCAAGGCCTCGGCCGCCTGCGCGATCGCGATGGACTCGGGACAGCCAAGCCGGTAGCCGTGGTACTGGGGGGCCAGGCGAAGGGCGCGCAGGCCAAGCTTCTCCCGGCAGACAGGCAGGTCTCGTTCCCAGGCCGCATACGTGGGGTTGAGGGTGGCGACGCCAACGAAGAAGTCGGCGTGGCCGGAGATGGCCTCAGCCAGCTCGAGATTGGCATCGTGGCAGTTGAGGTAGAAGAGGCCGTGGGTGTGGGCGACGGCCGCGCCGGTTATGCCCTTCGCCCCCAACATGGCGCGCAGCTCGGAGGGGCTCTCGTGCGGCACCCGGCGAAACGGCCAGTGGCCGATGGCGGTGTTGATGTCGAAGAGCATCACACTCTCCTCCGCGCCAGGATGTCCTTCATGTTGCCGGCAAAGATGCGCTCCCGCTGCTCCTCGGTGAGATCCGCGTCCAGCACCTTGCCCACCCCCTCCTCCATACTCATGTCGGTGGCGAACAGGACGTGCTCGAGGCCGATGGCGGCGACGGTCTTGTTGACGATGCCGGCGTCAACCACTGAACCGCTGCTGTCAACGTAGAGGTTGGGGGGACGCTGCTCCAGGTGGCGGAGTGCCCATTCCCAGTCTCCTCCGCCGCCGATGTGGGCGTGGATCAGCATGGTATCGGGGAATATGGCGGCCGCGCGCACGAAATGCGAGGCATCGCTCAGGCGAGGTTGCTGCGTCTGCGTCTCGGTGTCCCTTCCCTTGCCGGCGTGCATGAGCACAGGCACTCGCAGCTCGGCCGCCCGCTCCATGACAGGGGTCAGGGCGGGATCGCAGATGCGGTACTGATGGTAGAGCTTGATGCCGACCATGTCTCCGTCCACGATGCAGCGCTCGATCTCGGCCAGGGACTCGCGGGTGTATCCGGGGTTGAGGTAACAGAACCCGAGGAACCGCTCCGACACCGCCATCGCCTCGAGGGTCACGTCGTTCGCCCGCCGCACCTCTTCCGGGGTCGGGGATTCGCTGGTCAGGGGGAAGGAGGTGCAGAGGAACTCGATGCCGAGCTTACCGGCCTGCCGCAGCGAGCGCTCGGCCTCCTCGCGGTCCAGCTTGCCGGAGGAGCGTGAGAAGCCGGCGCCGGGATCGGCGTCGCTCACGTGAAAGTGAGCGTCGATGCGCTTGGCCGTCTGCCAGACAGGTTGCTTCGCGAGCACGGGGCCTCCCTCCTTGCGGGGTCTGGGGAGAAGTAGGAGACGTCACAGGATTTGGTGGTGGCCCTGGAATCCCTGTTACCGATTCTCCTGCACTACGGTGGCGCCCGCAATGCAACAGGATCTGCAGTGACCCGCTCACCGGCAGGAGGCCTGCGCGCGAGAGGGGAACTGCCGGCCGGGATCGGCGGGCCGTTGCGCCGTGCTGGTGCCCACCCACTGGGGGCTGCGGCCTGTCCCGAGCACGGCCGAGGGAAGCGACCCTCGCAGCCTGTCGTGAGAGCACGCGATTGAGGACACAAGGCGGAACCCCAGTCCGCGCGCTGGCTGTCGGCGCTGCCGCCATCTGCGCGATCTGCTGGCTCGTCCCGTGGGCCGAACTGGTCACGGGGCAGATCATGCTTGGCATCCTCGCCATTCCTCCGGTGGCTGTGGCGGGTCTTCTGGTGCTCCTGGTGATGAGCCGGGCGGCCCGGCTCATCGCGCCCTCGCTGAGCCTGCGGCCGCCCGAGATGGCTGTCGTATACATCATGATGGTCACCGCGACCATGGTCTGCTCGTTCGGGTTGATGGAGCGCCTGCTTCCCGCCCTCGTCGGGGTGAACTACTTCGCCAACCCCGGGAACCGATGGGAACAGCTTTACTTCCCCAGCGTGCCGCCCTGGCTAGTCCCCTGGGACCCGGCCGTCGGCCCGGCCCAGTTCGTCTCATCAGCATTCTACGAGGGCCTGCGCGAGGGCGAGCGAATCCCCTGGCGCGCCTGGATCGGCCCCCTCGCCGCCTGCCTGGCTCTCTATGGCTTCGTGGTCCTCGCCTTCCTCGCGCTTGCGACCATTCTGCGCCGGCAGTGGAGCGACAACGAGAAGCTATCCTTCCCTCTGGTTCAGCTTCCGGTCGAGATGATGCGGGAACGGACGGGCCAGCCCTTCTTCCGCAACCCGCTCATGTGGGTCGGATTCGCCATCCCGGCGATACTCTTCAGCGTCAACGGCCTGCACAACCTGAGGCCGGAGGTCCCGGAGATCACGGTCTACCTCGACCTCTCCGGGCGCCTTCCGCCGCCGCTGTCGGGCCTGAGCACCTGGCTGCTTTCGGTTTCGCCCGGCGCCCTCGGGTTCTTCTACCTGCTGCCTCGCGAGCTGCTCCTCAGCTTCTGGTTCTTCCACCTCCTGGGCAAACTCGAGGAAGCCATCACGCTATGGCTGGCGCTGCCGCCGATCCGAGGGATGCACGTCGGGGCGAACGGATATGTCGGCTATCAGACCGACGGGGCCTTCTTCGTGCTCGTTGCCTTCATGCTGGTGATGGCGCTGCCTCACGTCAGGCTCGTGCTGAAGAGAGCGATCAGCCGCGAGGGCGCGAGGGGAGAGGGCGAGCTGATGCCCTACCGAGAAGCCGTCTGGCTCCTGCTGGCATCTCTCGTGGCCGCGGCGGTATGGCTTCACCAGGCCGGCCTGTCGGTCACGTTCGCGGTCTTCTCGCTCCTGGTCTACGTGTTCGTCGAGGCGGTGGTGATGGCGCGGGCCACCGCCGAAGGCGGTCTGCCCATGACGGAAGGCTGCTTCACGCCCATAGATATCAGCAGCCTCGTGATCGCTCCGCGACTGCTGGGCCCGCGTAACCTCACCGGGGTCGCATTCTTCGACTCCTTCTTCACCCGCGATCTCCGTGGCGGGCTGTTGCCGACCCTGTTGGACGGCCAGAAGCTCGGCGACCTGATGGGGCTGTCGCGGCGAGCAGTCCTGGTGGCGTTCGTGGCCGCGGTCGTCTTGACCATCCCGATATCGGCGGCGATCCAGATGCCCCTCATCTACCACCGCGGCGCGCTGACTCTGTGGAGTCACTTCGAGCGCCAGAACGCCCTCCAGTTCTTCGAGGAGAACAGCGCACACTTGCAGGGCGAGCAAGTCTACACATCGGGCTCGCTCGTCTGCTTCATCATTGGCGCGGCGATCACGGCCTGGCTTGGCGCCATGCGCGTGCGCTTCGCCGGCTGGCCCTTCCTGCCTCTGGGGTTCGCGCTCTCGACGTCATGGGGTGTCCTGACCTTCTGGTTCCCCATGCTCGTCGCGTGGGTGGTCAAGTCGCTTGTGGTCCGCTACGGCGGCACGCGCCTCTATCTCCGCCTGCGGCCGATGTTCCTCGGGATGATCTTCGGCGAGTTCACCACGGCCGTCTGCTGGACTCTGGCCGCTATCGCCTGGCACATCCGCGCTCCCTGGTTCCCGTGGACCTGAGTCCGGTGGGGGGGCTGAGCATCGCCCTAGCGGTCTGCTGGTACGGAGTTCCCATGGCGAGACTACAGGACGAGAGCCAGGCTCCAGCATGTGCGCGGCGAAATGGGCGATGTGGTCGGCCGCTAGTGTGCAAGCGCGACCCCAGGCGGGCCGCGCCGGGCAAGAAGTGGGGCAACACGCCATGGAGTTTCCTGCATTACTGCTGCGCGGTTGCTGCGCAGCCCGCGCGGTATAGTGATACGAGCTATAGTGCAGGAAACTCCTCAGCGTAGAGCGTGACGCTTCTGCACGAGATTCTCTTGCATTACACACGGCTGCGGTCCGCCTTGGCGGACTGCGCAGCAGCCGCGGTGCTGTCACCGTAATGCAAGAGAATCTGTAGGACAGGAGGGCAAGGCGAGTGTTCGTTCCTCAAGTGCAGTTCGGGAGGTTGCCGCGTGCCTGTCTGCGAGGTGGGCGCATCGCCGTTGCCGTCATGGCTCTTGGCCTGTTCACGGTATTGCCTGTCCGTGCGTCCGAGAACCCTCCCCCTGGGTCTGGAGGTGCACTGATGGCTGTCTCACCCTCTCCGGCATCTCCGTCTTCGCTCCTTTGGCCCCAGCCGCGTGAGGTGGGGCGGGCCGCTGACCTGCGGCTGCGCCTGCCGATCCAGATCGCGGCGCCGGCCGAACTGGCGGCTCCGGCCGCGCTGCTGCGCCGGGAGGTGGACAGCCTGTTCGCCCCAAGCGCGCGAGAAGGCCGGGGCGGCACGGTGTTCCGACTCGCCCTCGCGCCCCAGGACCTGCCAAGGCCAGAGGAGTACACGGTCCAACTCGCTGCCAGAAGTGTCGTCCTGCGAGCCCACGACACCCAGGGCGCCTTCTGGGCGGTGCACACGCTGGCCACACTGCTGGAGCGGGCGCGCCGGGTCGCGGGCGGCTACGAGGTGACGATCCCCGACCTCCACGACTGGCCTGACACGCCGTTCCGGGCCTTCATGATCGAGGGCGCGTGGTGCCGCAGCCTGGACGACTACAAGAGGACCCTGGAGCTGCTCGCGCGCCAGCATGTAACCTACGTCGCCCTGGAGTTCGGGCCGCAGGTGGTCCTCGACTTCGATCCCACCATCGCAGAGGGAGGCCGGTTCACCAAGGGACAGGCGCGCGAGGCCATCGCATACGGCCGCAGCCTCGGCCTCAAGCCGATCGGTTACCTGAACCTGCTGGGCCATGTTGATCGCAGCTACCAGAAGGCGCCCTACACCCAGCACGGCGGCCTCGACATCCGCAGCGATGAGACCTACGAGAAGTTCGTCTACCCGATCCTGTCCGAGATGCTGGAGGTCTACGGCCCGGTGGAATACTTCCACTGCGGCATGGACGAGGCCTGGGAGCTGTTCACCTGGCTCTCCAAGGAAGGCTACGACGTGACGACGCTGCTCGCGCAGCACGTCGAGCGAATCAACACCTTCCTCAAGGCGCGGGGCGTAAAGCTCGTCATCTGGCACGATATGTTCGTGGCGCCGGACCTCGAGCAGCAGCTCGGCGCGCCGGTTGGGCCGGCCAACGGCGGCCCGCCCCAGAACACCGCCGCGGCGCTGAGCAAGATCCCGAAGGACGTGATCCTGGACTACTGGTTCTACGACCCGTTGCCCGCCTATCCGGCCCTGGACTACCTGCGCTCGCAGGGGTTCACGGTATGGGCCAGCCCGTGGCAGACACCGTTCTCGTTCGTGCGTTACGCCGCCGCGCGGCAGGCGCCAACGATGGGCACGCTCTGGGCCGACCCGCCCGGATGCTTCGCATCGCCGACGTTCAGCCCGGTCATAGCCCTCTACGCGCAGGCGAGCTGGAACGCCGCAGTAGCCCCGCCGACGGTGCGGCCCGAGGCGGAGCTCGCGGCGGCCGCGCAACGGGCCACCAACGGCGTGCTTTGGCGCCGCCGCAGCCTGAGCTTCCCCAGCGATGCGGCGCTGCTTCTCTCGCCTGCCGGCCCCACGCGGCAGTCGGTCGAGGCCGCGCCCCGGCAGTTCTTCGGCGTTCCGCTGGCTACCGACCAGCCCGTGCTCCTCGAGCCGCTGCCGGAGGCGAGCAAGCCGCTGGTCTCGGCCGCGGAGGCGACCGCCGTCCGCCTTCCGGGAGGGCTCATGCTTGCTCTGGACGGCGTCAATACCGACCGGGGCGAGGACCAGCTCATCCTCTACGCCGCTCCCCGGGAGAAGACAGGCACGAACATCTACGGCTGCGAGGTGACGGTCTCCGCCGGCGGCGTGGTCCAGGAGGTGTTCGACCAGGGCTCGGGCGATCACGCGGTGCCGCCGGGCGGGTTCGTCTTGTCTGCCCACGTGGGCCGAGACGGCGGCGAGGCCCATCGCCTGCTGTCCCTGCGTCCCGGTGATCGCATCGCGGTGCTCGACGCGCAAGGAGGGTGGCTCGGCGGCGACGAGCCGCTGCTGCTGCTGGCCGAGCTGCCGGGTGGCGGCACGGTCCACATCAATGGCGAGGACATCCCCCGCGGGGCCGGCCAGTTGGTGCTCTATCATCTCACCTACGGGGGCGGCCATACTCAGACCAATGAGTACGGCACCGAGGTCGCGGTGCGCGCGGGCAGAGTGAAGGACGTGCTCAGCGGTGTCGGCGACAGCGCGGTCCCGGCCGACGGCTACGTGTTGTCCGTACACCAAGGCGCCCAGGGTGTCGCTGCGGCGCTCCAGGCATTGCGGCCGGGTGACGGAGTTCGCTTGCTGCTGGAGAGGGACGGAAGCCGGCAGGACCTGGACCAGGCACTGGCCGCGCGCGGCAAGAGATTCCCCGTGGGCGCGCGCTGCTCGGCGTTCTACCTAGCCATGGCCACCGACCACAGGAGTTCGCCCGGCGCCCCGCTTGGCGAGTGGCTGGTGAAGTACGCGGACGGCGGGGTCGAACGCATCCCCTGCCGCTACGGGCGAGAGGCGCTGCCCGCCGATGGAGAGGCCCTGCCGGAGCGCCTGGATGATCCAGTCTGGCTGATCGAGTCCGCCGAGGGCGGACGCTGCCTGGTGCGGGAGTGGCTCAACCCGCAGCCGGAACGCGAGGTCCGGGAGCTTCTCTTCCTGCCGGCTGAGGCCCTCTTAGAAACCGGCGCTCGCATCGTGGCCGTGACGGCCGCCGCCGCACCGTAAGCAGCTCGCCCGGCCATGCCAGCGACAGCGGCCAGGAAGTGCGCGGGTGTGGCCGACCGTCGGGGATCAGGCCGCAGCCGCAAGCGCCGTCCCGCGTGTCAGCGCTGCTCGCCACCGGCACTAGGCTCGTGGCGACTCTCGAAGAGCGGCCTGGTCTTGCCCACCTTCCGGTCGTAGAGGTAGTAGCGCACGCGGCTATTGCCCATGTCGTATGACACGATCCATGCGCTATCATCCAGTGTGCGGCTGACCACCGCGAGGTCACCCTTGGCAACGCCGCGCAGGAGGTGCAGGTCTTTCGCCACTGCTGGGTCGAGGGGATACCACTTCACCGGTTTCCCGCGGGTCCAATAGGCCTGAGGGGTCTTCTCCGTTGGGTGCAGCAGCACGCCGCCCACATCGACGTGGGCATCCAGGGCGAGGACGGTGGACTGGCGAGTATCCAGGTCGAGCGCTGTGAGCTCGGCGGTGCTGCGGCCGCGGCTGTCCAGCAGATACAGGCGCTTCCCTGACTTGTCGAAGTCCACCGCATGTGTCTTCAGCGCATCCTTCGGGCTCAGAGTGAAGAGAGGCCGGGGCCTGGGGGAAGGCCATAGCTCCACTACGTCGAGCCCGCCCTGTGGGTCAGGTCTGAAGCCCACTCGGAACCGGTACTGGTCGTCCGCCATGACCTTCGCGTAGCTGTCATTGGGGAAGACGAGGCGTCCCTGTCCGGTCTCGGTGTTCACCCGGTAGATGTCGTACAGCTTCGAGTCGCGCTTGCTGAGGCCCACCAGGATCTCAGACGGCAGAACGGGGCTGAGGGCCTGGACTCGCGCCTGAACGCCTTTGAGCGGCGTGAGATCGCGGACCACTCCGGAGTCAATGTTGACGCTGCAAACGTGCCAGTTCTCGTCGGCGTCTTTGTCCTGAAGATAGATGATGTGGTGATTCGTGAAGGCCCACGAGTACGTGTGGATGCCTCGCTTCTTGTCATCTGTCACCGGCTTGGCGCTTTCAGGCTGGCCGACGGGGGAGACCCAGACGTTGAGCACGCCTTCCACCGGCGCCAAGTAGCTGATCCTGGCGCCGTCCGGGCTGATCCGGGGTTCAGCCTTGTCGCCGGTCACGGCCGCCGTCTGGGCAGGAGCCGCAGGGGGCTCACCACCCGACAGTGCCGCGCCTGCGGACAATGCCGCCGCGATCAGCATCAGAACGGACGACAGCAGTGCTCTCATTGCTTATCTCCCATGCCAGCTTCCCGCGCCGGCGCTGCGTACTTCGACGGCGGAGGCCGGATCGCCTCCACCGGCCCGGGGCTGGCACCCGCCCTGGCGGGCGTCAGCCCCGCACCATATTACAGGCAGCCGCTGACTGTGGAACAATCCCTGTCAGCAGATCTCGCGGCACGCCGGATGACGTGGCCGCGTAGGAGGCTCGTAGGGAGCAACGCCGGGTTTGGTAGGACTTCGATAAAGGCAAACCCGTCGCAAGGCGGGGACGCAAAGCCAACAGGTCCGCCGTAGCTGGCGGATGGCTGGGTTGCCGAAGTGCACCAGAACACATCATTGCCCGTCCGGCTCTGTGGAGAGTCGGCGTCCTTCGGCTTCGCTCAGGCCGGGGCGAGGCAGCAACCAGCAGGCTGTCGTTCCCCCCATTGCTCTCCGATCAGTGATCGCCGTACTGGCCCATGGCCGGCCGGTTACGCGTGGGCCGAAAAGGGGAGTGGAAGTGGTTCAGCGAGGGAGGTTGGCGTCGGTCTCGCCAGGCAGAGGGCTGGCAAGCTTGGTTCTTCTGGCGGCGGCGATTCTGCTTGTTCCCTTGGGCGTAGCCCATACGGGCGAGCCCGCAATGGCATACGGGCAGGGCTATGGGGCGAGCCCTGAGTACGTGCCAGACCGGGTGCTGGTGAAGTTCCGTCCCGGCACTCCGGCCTCGGAGAAGGCGAAGGCGCACGCGGCCGTGCGCTCGGCCGTGATAGACGAGATCCCGGGGATCGGGGTGCAGGTGGTCAAGTTGCCCCGCGCCCTGAGCGTCGCCCGCGGCCTCGGCCACTACCTGCACAACCCCAATGTCCAGTACGCGGAGCCGGACTACTACCTGGAGTCGGCGAGCACGATCCCGAACGACCCCGCCTTCTTGTACCGCGAGGTCCAGCTCTCCCAGGTCCACGCTCCAGAGGCCTGGGACATCACGCGGGGCAGGGGCGATGTCATGCTCGCCGTACTCGACACCGGTCTGGCCTACAACCACCCTGATGTCCAGGGAAGATATGTGCTGGGCTGGGACTTTGCGAACAACGATAGCGACCCATGGGATGACCACGGGCACGGAACCGGGGTGTTCGGGGTGGCAGGCGCCTCGACGAACAATGGCATCGGAGTAGCCTCCACGACCTGGTACGACCCTGTGCTAGTTGTCAAGATTGCCGGCTCTAGCGGGCTTGCATCGTGGATCTCGCAGGGCATAGTGTATGCGGCCGATGCTGGCTGTCGCGCCGCCAATGTAAGTTTCGGGGGGCCTGGGTACTCTCAGACTGAGCAGGACGCGGTGGATTACGCGTGGGCAAGAGGCATGGTCACGGTATGCGCGGCGATGAATGACGGCACCAGCATACCGGAGTACCCAGCCTCCTGCAGCCATGCTGTCTCGGTCTCGGCGATCACTGGGGACAATGTCATCGCCCCTTACTCCAGCTATGGCCCCTACATTGACCTGTGTGCGCCCTGGTACGCGTATAGCCTTCTCACCGATGGTACATACGGGAACTGGGGCGGGACCTCCGTCGCAGCCCCCTATGTCACGGGCGCGGTGGGACTGGTCGCATCGGTGAACCCGAGCCTGTCGGCACAGCAGATCGTGGACATCCTGGAGCAGACCGCGGATGACCTGGGCGCGCGGGGCTGGGATCAGTACTATGGCTGGGGAAGGATCAACCTCTACCAGGCAGTGCTGGGAGCGCAGGCGACGCCAGCTGGGGACTTCACTCCTCCGACCGTTAGCCTCACCTCTCCAGTTAGCGGCTCTGCCGTCACCGGGACCACACAGATCGTCGCCTCGGCCAGCGACAATGTCGGCGTGACCGAGGTTGAGTTCCACCTGGACGGGAACCTGCTCGGCTCGGACGCGGTGGGGCCGTTCACCTGGTCCTGGAACACCACCGCAGTGGCCGACGGCGCGCACACCCTCTCCGCGTCGGCCTACGATGCGGCGGGCAATGTGGGGGAATCAGCGATCATCACCGTCTACGTGGACAACAGCCCGCCCAACGCCAGCATCGTCTCCCCTACCTCCGGCGCCTCCGTGTCCTCCACCGCGCTGGTTGAGGCCTCCGCCACCGACCAGGTGTCGGTGAGCCGGGTTGACTTCTACCTGGACGGGCAGAAGAAGCAGTCGGCCCCGGCGGCCCCCTACCGGTGGAACTGGGATACCACCGCCAGCCCGAACGGCGCCCACAGCCTGGTGGCGCGCGCCTTCGACGGGGCCGGGAACTACTCCGACTCGCCGGCCGTGCCAGTCTCGGTTCAGAACGCCGCGTCGCAGGTGACCGAGACGTTCACAGGCCGCGCCGGCGGCTCCCTGGGGAACGCCACGGTCTGGGTCACCACCGGCGCAGCCGGGCCGCTCCAGGCCAGTCTCACGTGCTCCGGGAAGGGATCGCTCTCCCTCTACCTGTACAACGCCGCCGGCAGCCTGCTGGCGAGCAACACCTCCGGGGCAAACCCGAAGCCGATCAGCCTGGCCCTGCCGTCCGGCACCTATCGCTTCGTGATGGGGTCGTCGCGCAACCGGCTGGGCTACACCTTGGCCGTAACGCATTTCTGATCTGGCCCGCTACGCCCGCCTGGCGGGCCTGGCAGGTTCGCCAACTGACTCAGCAGCGCAGACAGAGAGCCCCGAGCAGCAGCTCGGGGCTCTCGCTTCTCCATCCCTAGCAGGGCAGGCCCTGCACGAGCGAGCACACGCCCTGGGAAGGCCCAGGGGCGGTCGTCTTACCCGTACTAGTGGCAAGGGAAGTAGTAGTTGCCGAACTCCACGAAGGCAACCGGGTCCTGGGGCGTGATGGTGACGTCTATTGCCCAGGGACCATGGGTGCACGTCGTGCAGGTCCAGTTCACATCGCTCATCTCAGACACGATGTAGGTGCCGTACGGCAGACAGGCCTCCGGGTCTATTGGGAACTCGATGTACCCCGTCTCATCCTCGGGCGTCAGCGGGTCATCCTTCATTGTCGGACCCCACGCCAGGAGCTTCGGGAACTGGAGGCTGTTGGGTGGGTTGGCGTCGTACAGGAACATGGTCCAACCGGAGTACGGCCCGTCCAACCCGTTTTCGATGCCGTCGCCGTTGTGATCCTCGAACTTGTAGACGATGATGCGGCCGCAGCCGTAGTTGCCGAAGTCGAGCTTATGCCAGTTGGGATCGTCATTGACCCCTACCGGGACGGTGGCGTACCAGCAGAGGTCCTTCGCAAAGACCGGTAGCAGGTCCAGCGTCTGGTCGGCAGGCCCGGTCTGGGTCCAGCCGGCCTTCTGCTCCTCGCAGACCTTGTAGACGTAACCCTGAGGGAGGTCATCCTTCTCCCAGGCACCGGTCGCGTCGGTGTAGACAGTCCAGGGGTCTGGAAGCTGTTGCGGGCTCAGGTCCTTGACGGTCAGGTCACACACGAAGTCGCCATTGCCGTCGAACTGGCCAGCAACGATCGTGATCGCCCAGTCTGCGATGCCCGGCTCGTTGAGATCCGGGAATCCATCCCGATCAAGGTCCGCGTACTTCAGCCCGGAGAGCACGGCGCCGGGCGGTCGAGGACCTTGGGTGTTCCCGAAGTTGTAGGGACCCAGGGGCGTGCCGGCCGTGAGCATAGCCTTGGTGATGGTGAGCTCGTAGATGTTGGGGTTCAGGGGCTTGGTCTGCGTCCAGGTGGCCTGTAGGACCTCGATTATCCTATACTGGCCGGCCTGGGTGATCTGGAAGCCGTAGGAGCCGTCCCCGGCGGTGAAGCTGCTGTCCTGGTAGACCCAGGCGTTCTTGACCTTCATGTAGAGCTGGATCTCCCAGTTGGGCAGGGGTGGCTCTCCCTGATCCCATGTACCGTCGCCGTCGAGATCGGCGAACTTGTACCCGAAGATCAGGAGGCGGGCACGCCGGACGCGGAAGTTATCGGTCTTGCTGTCGCTCGGGAGAAACCCGAACTTGCTGGCGGGGTTTCCCGGCTGGTAGTCCTCGACCCGGGTGACCCACATCTTGTACTCGCCGTTCTTGCTGTCGGCGTAAGGCATGAGCTGGATGGTAATGTTCCCCGGGCGGGCGGCGTCGTTCGCCCACTTGTGGTTGGTGTAGGGTGGGATAGGCGTGTCACCCGGAATGCCCGGCTGCACAACCATCCCGTTTCTGATCTTTACCATCCTCAGGCCCACGGCATCTTGACTCAGGAGCTTCTTGCCCGGGGGATCGGTGACCATGAAGTAGTAGTCGCCGTCGGGCACCCAGGCCCCAGATGACTGGGTCGTAGGCCCTGCGTTGAGGTACACGTCCTCCTTGGCTGCGTACACGTTGTGATCAACGGCTGTGCCGTCGGGCAAGGTGGTCCAGACCGCGCCGGTCAGCTTGGCCTGGGCCGGGGTCGCAGCCAGAACGCACCCCGCCGCCACGGCGATGAGCAGAAGAAAGACCAATCGAGACCTAGTCATTAACCATCGCCTCCTATACGATGCGTGTATTGCCAGGCAATCGAATCCAAGTTCCCCTCCGGTCGAGCGCAACTCGCGGTTGGGGCAAGGCACTAATGTCTCTGCCCTCCCGTCCCTCCTTTCCGCGCCGGCGCTGGTCCTCGCCGGCCGATTCTCTGACCGGTGTACAACCGCCTCGTGGTGCAAAGCCTGGGAGTGCCAGTGGTGCAGGATAACTGCAGCGGGGGCCGGCAGCTTGCGGGTGGCGCCGCCACCCGCAAGCTGCCAGTCCAGTCTGGGACGGTGTAGCCTGATTGCCTGTCGGGCGGTCGTCTACGTGCCCGCTCTGCTTTTCCCCCCAGGCCAGGTCACCTCCTGCCTGCCCGGGTTCCTTTTGTGCGCCAAACGTCACAGCCGCTCAGGCGCCCGCCAGGCGCCGGCGGCACGGGCCCGGGCCGGCCTGCGTCACGACGTCTCTTTGGGCTTTGCCTCAGACAGGATGATCGTCACCGACTGAGACTGGAGCTCCCTGCCATCGCTCAGCTTGGCTGCCGCCGCCAGACGATGGCTGCCCACTGGCAGCGTGAGCGTCGCCATGTCCACCTGGCAAGGTGGCTGGACCTTGCCGAAGAAAGCGCGAAGCCGGCCGTCAAGGTAAACGGAGAACTGGTCCACCTTCGCGCCGTCCGGCACGGAGACGGCGACCCGCAGGGGTTCGCCGCGAGTCACCACCGCTCCCGAGAGCGGCGATAAGAGGGCGCCTTCTGGGGCAGGCGACTGCGCCGCGGCCTGAGCCGCCGCCGCGGCTGCCGCCGGGGCCTTCGTCTGGACGGCCGCTGCGCCCAAGGCATTGCCGCCGCTGACCTTGGCTGGCGGCTGGGGCGGCTGGGCGCGACCGGCGGCCTGCGCGGCAGTCCGCGGCTCAGCGCCGCTCTGCTTGGCTACCCCCACGGGAGGCGACGCCTCGGCCACAGGCGCAATCGCCGGCGCCGCGGGGGCCGCTGCACCAGCGGTACCGGGAGCCTGCGCGACGCCTGCCGGAGGAGGCGTCGCCGGGATGCTTACGGGCTGTGCTGGGGGCTCGGCCGCAGGGGGAAGGGGCGCTACGGCCGATGTCGGCGCGGAGGCCTGCGCGGCGTCCGGCTTGGGAGCTGGTTGAGACGGAGCGGCAGGCGCGTCAGCCACCGGCTTGGCCGCCTGCTCAGTCCGGGCTTCAGGCTTCGGGGCTTGCGCCGCGGCTGCCTCGGAGGCAGTGGGCGAAGACGCAGCGGGCGGCGCCGGGGCCGCGGCGGTGGTTGGCTCGGGAGTGAGTTGAGGCGCAGAGGCAGGCGCGTCAGCCACCGGCTTGGCCGCCAGTTCGGTCTGCGGTCCGGGCTTTACGGCTTGCGCCGTGCCCGCTTGTGGGGTAGTGGATGCAGGACTAGCCGACGAAGCCAGGGGCGGCGCGACCTGGGCCTGGGAGTTGACCGGCGCCGGGGCCTGGGTACTTGCCTGAGGCGACGTCGCCGGCGTCTCTTCGTCCGAGACGGCCGTGAGACCCCCCCCACGGATGATGTGGGGCGTCAGCATCACGACCACCTCGCTCTTGTCGTTGCTGCTCGTCGTGCTGGAGAAGAGGCCGCCGATGAGGGGTAGGTCGCCCAGCACAGGCACGCCAGACCGCTGCTTGCGCAAGATCTCGGAGGCGAGGCCTCCCACCACCACGGTCTCACCGTCCTTCACACGGACCGTGGTGATGACGCTGCGCCGGTTCACCACGGGGAGGCCCTGCCCTCCTCTGGCGATGACGTCGCTGACCTCGGGCGAGAACTGGAGGGTGATGAGATCATCGCCGATCACCCGCGGCTGGACAGCGAGTGTGATCCCTGACTTGATGGATTGCAGTTGGAAATACGGGTAGACTGCGTTGCCGCCGGACAGGATGGAGAAGTACTCCTCGCGGCCCACGAAGATCTGAGCCTGCTCGCCGTCGACCGTAGTAACGCTCGGCTGAGCGCGGACGCTAGCGATCCCCTTGGTCACCAGCGCGCTGATGGCGAGCAGCACCTCCCGCATGTGCAGGCTCGTGTAGCCCAAAGTGAGGTCCTGAAAGGACAGGGTGCGGGTGTTCTCGGGATTGGGCACACCGCTCGAAATATGCCAGGTGCTGAGGAACTCGCGGGCCCGGTCGGTCTGCACGTCGGCCACCACCGCGTCGATGCGGACCTGAGGGCGGGGCGAGTCAATCCGGGCAAGGTCGGCAACGACGCGGTCGACAATGGCCTGCGAGCCCGTAACCACAACCATGTTGCTCTTGCTGTCAACCTTCACATAGTCCTTGTAGTAGTCCGACAGCAGAAGGTCGGCGACCGCACTGGCCTTTATGTAGCGCAAGGGGATGACGGCAGTTGTGCTGAGTAGGTTGAAGGTGGCGCTCGTTGGATCGCACAGTCCCACGAGATAGGTGGTGGCATCGAGCTTGCGGTAGGCATACCCGCCGGCCATCAGCAGGAGCTTGAGGGTAGCCTCGAGCGGCACATCCTTCAGATCAACCGACACAGTCCCGCGAACGCTATCGTCGGTGATGATGTGTACGCCCGCCTGCTGTGCGACGTCCTGAAGCGCCGATCTGATGTCGGTCTCAAGGAATACGTTGTTGATCAGCCCTCCGTTCCCATTCCCTCCGTTCCCATTGCCGTTCGGCGCCGCAGCGCCGCCGTGACCGACACTCCAGACCAGCAGGCAGAGCGATGCCGTGAGGGCCACTCTGAGACTGATCATCTTCCCCAGCAACTTCCCCTTCATGCTGTACACCTCACTTCCCCTTAGTCACTGATCGGTTCCGCGCATTGCTGAAAGCCTGCACCGGCCACCCGCGCGGCTTAGCTCTTCCCGGCAGTCCGGACCGGGGTCCCGGGTTTCTTCGCGCGCACCTCGAAGTCGAGGCTCTTGGTCATGGGTTCCTTCGCCCCATAGGAAACCTCCGCCTGAGCGGTGTAGGCACCGACCGGGACGTCCACGTCAAGCTGTGTGATGAGCGTCCGCTCCGCGCCGGGAAGCAACACCTGGTCGGTCAACGTATTGGTGACCCGCCAGGACTTCTTCACCAGTCCCGTGGTCCTTTCGGTGACCGCGAGGCTCGTCTGCGCGAGTGGGACGTGAAGGTTGCCGGGGTTCCGCAGAGTCAGGTTGAAGGCGGGCCCAGACCCTGGCTGAGCAGGGAGCAGCGTCATCCGAGCCACCTCCAGCTTGGGTTCGGCCTTGCCTCTGACCGTCAGCAGCAGGGCCGTGAAGACCATCGTATTCGCAGGCCGGCCAGAGGGGCCGATGCCTGTCGCCTCCAGCACCACCGCGGCATACCTTCCACCGGGCTGCTCTTCCCTGGGCACACTCACCATGATAGGAAGGCTCCTTCGCTCTCCCGGCCGCAGATCGAACTCCTCCACCCTCAGAGTCGTCCAGCCCCTGGCCGAGGAGGGGACGCGCTCGCCTTGCTCTGCTGGGTTAAGGCGGCCCAGAGAGTCCTGGGACAGGTCGGCGGTGTGGGCTTTCACATGGACGTTGCGGTCATCCTGGTTGAAGACCACCGCGCTCACCACTCGCCTTCCCCCCGGCGGCACGGTGATGCTCAGCGGGCTCGGCTCGACAGATACGGCCAGTCCCTCGCTCGCCGACCCCAAGACCGTCGCCCTGGCTACCTCGAACGAGGTCTGCGCGACCGCGGGTCCTCTGCCACCGTACTCGATTCTGCCCTCCGCGATGTACCGGCCAATAGGAAGGGGATCCTTGATGAGTGTCCGGAACTTCACGGTGGCCCCGGGCAGCACCGTTCCCCGGCCGCCTCCCAGCTGAGTCTCCGCGAGCCTGCGCCCGGAGCGGGTCCGCAGCACCAGGGCCCCCTTGCCGAACACATGCATATCCCCCTGGTTGACGAGCGATCCCTCGAACCAGAGCCCGCCCCCTTCCTTCTTCTCGGCTGGCCGCACCTCCATGCTCGCCAGCTTGGCCTTCAACAGCGGCCGGCGGCCGGCCACATCCAGCATCACGATAGTGGCGGCATTGACCACGATCATCATCTGAGCCGCGCGGTTGTCCTGGGCCGGCGTGTCTGGGGGGAGCTCGCAGAGGACCCCCGCGTAGCGGCCTCCCCCAGCTACGCCTCGCGGCACCCTTACCGAGCAGGTGATGGTGGCGCTCTCGGCCGGCCTCAGGGTCACCTCTTGCGGGTTCGCCGTGATCCAGTCGGCGCAGGAGTAGTCAGGCTTTGGCTGGTCCGGGGTGAGGAAGTTGTAGCCGCCGTCTTCTTTCTGGGTTATGGAGGCAACCGTGATGCGATAGCGCTGAGTCTTGTTGCCGCTGTTCATGACCTCGCAGCGGAAGCTGCCACTTCCCCCCGACGGCACTCTCAAGGTGACGCTGGGCGGGATCCATACGAAGCCGACGTCCGCCAGCAGCGGCCCGGCGGCCATGAGCACGACCGCGAGCAACATAAGCCCGGATAGGTGCCACGTTCTCCTCGGCATCGCGGTCGCCCCTTCCACGGACCTGCGCGTCCTACTCCGCGGTGTAGACTGACAACTGGAAGCCCGCGTGGTAGCCCGACTCGGCAGGCGCCACCGTGGTGTCTATCTTCGACCAGATCGTGATCGTCCTGCCCGCTTCCCCAGGCCGGCCCAGGAGCGTGGGGAAAGTCATCCCCCCGAAGCGCCCTGCCGGGATCCAGCCAAACGCGTTCGCTTCGGCGATGGTCTCGCCAAAGGAGTACCAGGTAGGTATGATGGAGCCCGGAGGCGTGACGAGATTCCCGCAGCCAGGCATGATCGCCAGCACCACGGGATCCGGCGAGGCTACAGTCAGATGACATACCTCGGCCGCGTAGACTCCCGGGAAGATCACTCGCCACGCAATGCCGGTGTGATCGGCCGAGATCCTGATCCATGAGCCTTGCACGCCCTGAGTCGAATCCCCGACTGTCTGGGGGACTGGCGAGGTAACAGCACCACCCGAGCGCCGTTCCGGCAACTGCAGCCGGTCGCGGTCGGGTTGCGGAAAGGTCACTCTTGGCATGGTAGGGGCGATCAGCGGAGGAGCCGAGATGGGAGGAGGTATGCGCGGTGTCTGCTCGGCCGCCGACGCGCCCCGCACCGATATCGCCAGGACCAGGCCGATCGCCCGGGCCAGGCAGCGCAGACCAATGGGCCGCATTACCACTTCCTTCTCTCTTCCTTCACTGCCCAGCACCTGCTTCCAGAGCGGCCGCCACAGCACATCAGGGTCGCTGCCGTGTCCGTCAGGTTGGCTATGGCGCAGCTCGTCTCCCTGCCTCAGCAGAAGGACCTAGGCCCGAACCAGATCGTCCCCGACTAGGGATCAACCCTCGGCTGCGTGGGGAACTGAAGCTTGATCGGGACCCACGGCTTCTGCTCCTCGAGCACGAAGTAGATCGCACCTGTATCCGAGTACAGGCAGCTCGAGGTGCACTTGCTGGTCTGCAACATGTTCCAGAGATGCCAGCTCATCAATGGGTGATCGAGGTTCTCAGGGACCTCTATCGACCAGCTTCCCGTCATCCACAGCGGGGAAGTGGGTGGCGGCTGCGGCTCGTTGAGTTGCATCCACCACTTGCTGGGGATAGTCTTGGGGTGATCTCGCCCCTGCAGCGGGTCGAAGCCCACAAAGTCCACCCGTATGTTGCCGTTGGACTTGAGAGCCAGCTCTACGGAGTCGGCCTTCCAGTAGCGATCTACCTCTGCTCCGTTCGGGTCGATGATGTACGGCTTGGTGATGTACCAAGCCAGGCCGTTCTTCGTCAGCCGGGCTTCGAGGTACTGAGCCACGCTGGCATCGTCATAGAACTTCCAGGGCCCGACTTCGACCTGGCCCTTGACACCACCGGCGGTGCCATCGTTGACGTACTGACCGTTGCACCAGTACGTATAGGTGTCTCCGACGTGGAAACACTCCGCGCGATGGTCCGTGACCGGATCGAGTGCCACCCAAGCGGTCCCGTTCCACTCCTCAACGACCGTAGGAACGCCCCCGGGCGGCGGGAAGACGTTCTCGTCCAATGCGGCCAGCGCAACTGTGGCCCCTAGGCACACAGCCGCGAAGACCAGGACACCTGCAATTACCTTCATTCAATCCTCCTTCAGAATACCCGTCTGGTTGCTCTTGCGTCAGACTGCCACAACACGGCGCTTCACCTTCGGTCCACCGAGCCCGCGCCTCACCTCCCTTCCGAACGGCCGGCAGCGACCCTGACACTGCCACTTCCCTGGCAAAGCCAGGCGTGCGGGCCCCCGGAAGGTATCGGGAAGGCATTCCCCATGTCCGTGGCTGGGCACAGCCAGCGCCGCCCGCTGACGGGGCAGTAGGTGCGTGCCCTGGTAATGGGGTATAATAGATACGCGAGCTTAGCGGCTGCTGTTCGCCACAGTTAATACGCTTTCGCTCGCCGCCGGGGGCCCGCACCCCCGGCTTTTCTTTTGTCCCCAGCGACTTCGCTCTGCTGCTCCTCCCTGACCCGCCGACGCCTATCAGGCTTCCGCCGCGGCGCCCAGCCAAGACTATTCTCCGCCAGTCGCAGTACTAATGTGCTCGCCGTGAGACACACTTTGAGCCGGTCGGCAGGTGGTAGGAGCGGACAGACTGCCTGTCTAGCGGGAACGGACTGGATCCAGAGGCACTACATGGCGACTGCAACTGCGAATGCGCGGCAAGGCCGGCGTGGCAGCAACGATGCGGAGACGCTGGATGTCCTGCGTCAGATGTGCCCGCCTCGGCTCTGTACCTCCCGCCTCCCCGATAACTGCGACCTGACTGCCTGTCGCGTCTGCACCCAACGCCCGAGCACAGACCTAAGGAACGCGCCGTGGCGGCCCGTGAGATCCTCGCAACCAAGGCATACAGTACCAGAACGTCGGGGTGTCGTCAATGGGGGCATGGCCGCTGAATGTGTGGTTTCTGAGCCCGGGGCTGCCAGCGGTCACAGCGGCGCCCTGCCATAGCCGGGTGCCCCATGGCGCAGGGGGGGTCGCTTCCCGAGGGTGAGCGTACTGAGGCTGGTGTACCAACGTCTCGGCCCAGGGCAGTTGAGACGGGGATGAGCCAGCCTGCCGGAAGAGCCTGCGGGGGCCAGCTGCCTGTCAGCAAGCCGCCACGGCAAGGACAGGGGCTGGCCCCCGCTGGCTTATTCCACATTCCAGGGACGCTCCGGCCCAGTCCTCCCGCCCGTAGACTCGATCCGTGTACGCCATAGAGGCTGGCGCCTCCAGGACCGCTTGGCGCGTGTCCGCCGATCGGTAGTTCTCACGGAAGGCACTTGCCGCAGGCTCCCTCAGCGCGGTAAGCACACTGCAGGAGTCGCGGTAGGCAGCGCCGATGGGGAGGAGATGGTAGTCGTGCACAACCCTTGTAGATCGTCAGCCAAAGTGCGACAAGAGGAGGGGCCAGCTGCACCTCCGGCCTCTCAGCCTCTCCCGCAAACCCCGTACTCCTCGGCCGCTTCATAGAGCGCGAGTACGTTCTCCCAGGGCACGTCGGCACCGACGCTGTGGGTCGGGCCGATCACGAGGCCGCCGCCGGCCCCCACGGTCTCGATCACCTCCCGCACCGCTCTCTGCACGTCCGCGGCCGTTCCGAACGGGAGCGTGGACTGCACGCTGATGCACCCCCAGAACGCCAGCCTGTCCCCGAACTCACGCTTCAGCGCGGCCGGGTCGAGGCACTCGGGCTGGACCGGGTTCAAGATCGTCACGCCCACATCGCACAGGTCGGCGATGACATCCCGGGCGTTGCCGTCGGTGTGGTACTTGATGGGGATAGCGGAGTTCACGCTCCGCGCCGCCTCGATCACCCGCGCCAGTCCCGGCTTCAGCCACCGCCGCCACGTCTCAGGGCTCATCAGCAGTCCGCGCTGGGTGCCGATGTCGTCGCCGAGTCGAAGCACGTCCACCCCGGCCTCCGTGAACCGGCGGGCCATGAAGCAGCGAATGTCAGTGATACGGTCCAGCAGCGCGGTGGCGAGCGCGGGGTTGAGGGTTAGGTCCATCAGCAGGGCCTCCATCCCCCGCATCGCCCAGGCCAGCTCGAAGATGGTCTGTGACATCTGCCCCATCGCGGCCAGCCCGGCAACGTGCGCGGCCGCCACCTTCTTCTCGAGGTCGGCGTGTCGCCAGGCCTGGGTCATGTCCGGGAACGGGTATCGTTCGATGTCGGCCGCGCGGCTCACGTCTGCCAGGGGATGCAAGCGGCGGGTCGCCTGGCCGGTCGAGCTTCGCTGATATCCGATCCCCCACTCGTCCAGAGTCGCGCCCTCGGGCATCCGCCCATGATAGCGAGCGAATTCGGCTGCATTCCCGGGCCGGGTCTCGAACATCAGCCAGCGCACATCCTGGCGCAGCCTGCCCACCATTTCCGGATGCCCCCGCTGCCGGCACAGGTCGTCCGGCATCTCGTAGGCGAGCGCGATCGGGACGCGGTCGGGCGGTTCCCGGTTGATTGCCTTCAGCAGACGTTCCCTGCTCGTCACCGCTCGGGCTCCAGTGTGTTCATCGTTGGGCGCTCCGCGACGGGGTTCCTCGGCCGGGCCCGCGCGTCCTTCGGCGGAGTGCGGTAGGTTGGGCTCCCCGCCCAGGGGAACCTGCCCCACTGAGGTCGGGTGTGAACGCTTGCAGTTGGTCGAGGATGAGCCAGAGCGGTTACGCGTGTTGGCGTTCGAGAGCCCGCCGGAGGCGGCCTGCTGTCACTGGCCACGATGGCAGGAGCAAGCTCCTGCCCAACAGGTGAGCGGGACCAGTTTCCGAGTCCGAAGTGGACACTATGGAGTTTCTTGCATTACAGTGATACGAGCCATAATGCAAGAAACTCCTCAGCGCAGAGCGTGACGCTTCTGCAGGAGATTCTCTTGTATTACGGTTGTCACCGTAATACAAGAGAATCTGTAGCTCTTGGCCGTCACGCCCTGAGGCTGGCAGCAGGGCGCTTCCCCCCTCGCCGTCGAAGAGGAGAGTCTGAACCTCCATGGCAGGTTGGAAACCTGCCCTACCATCGCTAAGAGTCTCTAGCAACACCGCGTGTACTGGCTGTATCAAAGCACTGCGTCGGCCGCGCTGGCAGTGACAGGAGGCTTTGATACAGCCTGCAAGGAGAGAGTGGGAAGATGCCCCTGAAGATCGGGATCGTGGGAGTCGGGAACATCGGCAGCATTCATGCCGGAGTCTACCAGGCCAATCCGAAGACCGAGGTGGCGGCGGTTTGCGACATCATCAAGGAGAAGGCCGACGCGGCGGCGGCGAAGTTCGGTGGGAAGGCCTTCTACCGCGTCAAGGAGCTGCTGGCCAGCGGGATCAAGCTCGACGCCTGCAGCATGTGCACGCGGGGCGAGGAGAACGGCGGCGACCACTTCACCCCGACCATGGAGCTGCTGGAGGCGGGCATGCCCGTGCTCGGTGAGAAGCCCATCTCCAACCGCGTTGAGGAGGGCGAGAAGATGGTCGCCCTCGCCAGGAGCAAGCAGGTGCCCTATGCCATCAACCTGAACCACCGGTTCACTCCGGCGGCGCTGCGCGCCAGGGAGTGGGTGACGCAGGGCCGGCTGGGAACTCTGTACCTGATCAACATGCGGATGTGGATCAACAACCCGGTCGAGACCTCGCCCTGGTTCCATATGCGAGCGCTCCATCCCCACTCCTTCGACGTGATGCGCTACTTCTGCGGCGATGTGAAGAGCGTGGCCTGCTTCCTGAAGAAGGGCGATGGCCGGATCACCTGGTCGAACTGCCAGGTGCTGCTCCACTTCGAGAATGGTGTGGTGGGCACTCTGACCGGCAGCTATGACGCGGGCGGGTCGTATGGCCTCGAGCGCTGCGAGGTCGTGGGCTCGAAGGGCCGGTTCGTGATCGAGGACGCGTGTGAGGACTTGCAGTTCTACCCCCGCGACAGCATCGAGTTCGAGAGCTACAAGTACCTGGGCGGCATGCGCGCCTTCGGCGAGACCTTCAAGAGTCGGATCGGGGCGTGGGTTGATCAGATCGAAGCGAAGGTTCCCTACGACAGGATTGACGGCTCCGGCGAGGACGGGCTGAAGGTGCAGCGCATCATCGAGGCCGCGATCAGGTCCTGGGAAACGCACGCGATCGTTGACTTGTAGATGCGAAAGGAGCGCGCGGTGATCAGGCTGGGAGTCAACTCGGTCCTGTTCAGCAGCAGCGACTTCGCCACAGCCGCCAGGTACATCAGGCTGGCCGGCTACGACGGGGTCGAGATCTCGGCAATCAAAGGGATGTGCGAGCATCTGGAGTTGGATCGGTGGCGGGACCAGGCCGCGGAAATCAAGCGGATCGTTGCCGACAACGGGCTGGAACTCCTCTCGATGGAAGAGGCGGCGCTGGACGAGGGCCGTCTCACTAAGGCGTTCGAGGCGGGCGCGGAGATCGGGATTCCGGTGGTGAACATCGGCCCCGGCGGCAAGAGCGGCTCACAGGAGGACTTCGACCGCCAGACTGACCTGATCGCCCGGATGTCGGAGAAGGCCGAGCGCTTCGGGGTCACTCTGTGCGTGAAGGCGCACGTCGGCCAGTGCATTGACAGCACGCCGACCACGCTGGCGGCGATGAAGAAGATCGCCTCTCCCGCCTTCGGCATTGACATGGACCCTAGCCACATCTGGCGGGCCGGCGAGGATCCGGCGGAGGCGCTCCGAGCGGTGGTGAGCCGGACCAGGCACATTCACATCCGCGACTGCCTGGGCAAAGGCCCAGGCCCTGGGAAGGCGCAAGACCAGGCCTGCGGCCGGGGGGACATTGACCTGTTCGCCTACTGCCGGGCGATGGTAGACGGCGGGTATGCGGGGCCGGTCTGCCTGGAGGTGATCGGAGCCGGCGAGCTGGGATTGGCCGAGATCGCGATCATCGCGGCCGAGAGCTACGGCTACCTGAACGCGTGCCTGAAGGCGCTGGGCGCGCGCTGATCGGAGGCCACGAGTGAGGAGACGAACCTCCGTGCGCAAGAAACCGAACCTGCTGCTGCTTGGCATTGACAGCCTGCGCGCCGATCACATGAGCCTGTACGGATACCACCGGCTCACGACTCCCCACCTCGACCGGCTGGCGGCCGGCGGCTGTGTGTTCGAGAACGCGTTCAGCCCCTCCATCCCGACGACACCGGGCTACGGGTCCATGTTTACGGGCCTGGACTGCTTCGGAACGGACGTGGTGGCGCTGCGACACCAGGGGCCGCTGGGTGAGCACGTGACCACGCTGGCGGAGGTGCTGGGCAGGAACGGCTACCGGACCACCTGCGTCGGGTTCAGCGGCAATCAGGCCTCCCGCGGATTTCAGAAGTACCTGGATTTCAGTGGCTGGGGATCGTGGGAGGAAGGCCGGAGCCACAAGGCCGAAAGCCTCAACGAAGTCGCCATCCCGGAACTGAGGCGGCTGGCGAACCAGGCCAAGCCCTTCTTCCTGTTCCTGCGCCACATGGATCCCCATGCGCCCTACCTGCCGCCCCGGCCGTTCGAGCGGATCTTCTACGGCGGCGACGAGTTCGATGGGCGGAACCATTCGCTGGACCCGGTGATGGCGTTCAAGCCCTTCTGCGACTTCTTCGCAAGCTGGTTCCCTCCGGGCTGCACGGACAAGGACTACATCATCGCCCAGTACGATGGGGCGGTCGCGTACATGGACTCCTGTATCGCCAATGTCCTCGCCAGTCTCGATTCCCTCGGGATCGCCGACGAGACCCTCATCGTGGTGATCTCGGACCACGGCGAGACACACTACGATCACGAGTGCTGGTTCGATCATCACGGCCTGTACGAGTGCACCATCCGCATCCCGCTGGCCTTCATCAACCCCGCCAGGGTGCCCGCGGGTCGGCGGTTCCGGGACTACGTTCAGATGAAAGATGTCACGCCGACCATCCTGCGGATGCTCGGCGTGAGGACCGAGATCCGGTTCGATGGGCGCAGCTTGCTGCCGCTAATCCAGGGCCGACCGCGCCGCCAAGAGCCGGAGTTCTACCTCACCGAGGCCACCTGGATGCGCAAGCATGGGTGGCGCACGCCGGAGTGGAAGCTGATCCAGGCATTGGAGCCGGACTTCCACTTCAAGCCGGAGATCGAGCTCTATAACCTGGTGGTTGATCCCGGGGAGAACCACAACCTGGCCGAGGAGGAGCCCGAGATCGTGAAGGCCCTGCTGGGGCGCATGAACGCGCACATCGCGCGGCGGGAGAAGCAGACGGGTAGACGCAACCCGATCTACACCAATCTGAACTGGCATGGCCACGGGGCGCCCTTCACCACGTCGCAGCAGGCCTATGACACGCTCCACATCGGATCGCCCAAGATGGCAGAGAAGCTGCAGGCCGCGGCCGCCGAGCTGCGAAAACAGCGCGGGGCAAAGAAGCTGTGATGATGATCACCGTGATTGGGAGAGGCCACTCCGGCACGCGGCTGATGTCGCACACGCTATACGCCAGCCGGGTCTACATGGGCGCGCGACTCAATCCCTCCGGAGACCTGGTGCCGGCCGAGGATCTCTACGAGGCGTGCCGGGTGATGGCGCGTGCGGTCGTCCACAAGGGAGGCCTGGAGTGGGATTTCTCGCGGCTTCATACCATGCCCATTGACCCGGCCTTCACCCGACTGGTGGAATCGTACCTGGCCTCGGTGCTGAGCCGCAGGGCCGAGCACAAGGGATGGAAGCTGCCGGAGACGACGTTGATCTACCCCTGGATCGTGCGGATGTTCCCGGATGCGCGCTACATCCACTGGGTCCGCGATCCCCGCGATTCCATCATCGGGTCTCACCTGACGGACGACCTCTCTGACTTTGGCGTTCCTTACGACAAGCCCGACGACATCAGGCTGATGCGCGCGATCAGCTGGAAGTACCAGCGCGAGATCGTGAAAGCCACCCCGCCGCCCCGGTATACGATCCAGGTGCGGTTCGAGGACTTCATCCGGAAGCAGCACGCGACCCTGCGCCGGCTCGAGGAGTTCCTGGGCATCCCCCTGGCGAAGGTGATCGTGAGGCGCGATCCCATCGGACGCTGGAAGACTGATCGCGAGGTGCATGACTTTGACTTCCTGGTCGAAGACATGCGCGAGCTGGGGTACAGACCGGCCTCACGCCACAGGAGTCGAGCCCGAGGATAGCCATGCTGCGAGTGTGCGTGATAGGAATGGGCCCGATCGGCAACCTGCACGCGGACATCTACCAGGCCGATGAGCTGGCGGAGCTGGTGGGCGTCTGCGACCTCATCCCCGAGAGGGCCAGGAGCGCAGGAGAGAGGTTGGGCGTCCCGTGGTTCATACGGGCGGAGGAGATGTTCCCCCGGCTTGCTCCCGACCTGTGCAGCGTGACCACCGGCGGCTACGAATACTCCAGCGACCACTACCAGCCCACCATCCAGGCACTCGAGGCCGGCTGTCACGTGCTCTGCGAGAAGCCGATCTGCAACGAGATCGAGAAGGCGGAGGAGATGGTGCGGGTGGCCCGCGAGCGGGGCCGCTGCTTCGGCATTGACTTCAACCACCGGTTCACGCCCGCGGCGCGGCTGGCCAGGCAGTGGCTCGATGACGGTCGCCTCGGCCACCTGCTGTTCGTGAACATGGCGCTCTGGATCGGGCGGCCGGAGAGCTTCGACTCGCCGTACTTCCATATGAAGGCGCTGAACCCGCACTCCGTTGACATGATCCGGTACTACTGCGGGGACATCACGGCGGTGCAGTGCTTCGCCACGAAGGCCCCGGGGCGGAACATCTGGTCAACCGCATCCTTCAACCTCGAGCTGAAGAACGGGATGGTCGGCCATCTCACCAGCAGCTACGACATCGCCCGCGGGCACCCGATGGAACGGTGCGAGGTGGCCGGCCTGAAGGGCCGGTTAGTGGTCGAGGATATGTGGCGCCAGGCCACCCTCTATCCGGCGGGGGATCTGGTCAAGTCGGTCTACACGAATCCGGTCTTCGGCGGGTACCGCGATTTCCACGATACCTTCCGCGAGCGGATCCATTGCTTCCTGGCGCAGGTGGCCGGAGGCGCGGCCCCGGAGGAGATTGACGGCTCCGGGGCGGATGGACTGGCCGCCCAGAAGGTGATCGCAGCCGGGATCGAGTCACTCAACAGCAGACGCGTGGTTATGCTCGACTGATCACTGCGCCGCCGACTACCCGCGAGGACGGCGGCCTCTTCGGGCGGCCGCGCGCTCAGTTGTTCTCCCACATCTCGTAGCTATCGGGCCTTCGCAGGCACTGCTTGGTCCGCTTCCTGATCTCCTCCGCAATCGGGACGGCCGCGGGGTCTGTGGCCGCGCGGTAGGCCGCCTGCTGATATAGCTTTCGGGCGAACGTGTTCTCCCTCCGGGACAGCTCTTCGGCCGCGCCGCCCATGCCGCACCAGCCCTGCCTCAAGTCCTCCAGTCGCTGCCGGTTATCCGGCCGCCTCTCGGCCGCGAGGGCGATGGTCTTCGCCTCCAGCTCACGGGCGTAGCTCATGTCCCTCAAGGTGTCGCGCGCGTTGTCATAGGTCGTGAGTATCTCCTCGGCAATGCCTCGCAACCCCTGCAGGTACGGCGCCAGCTCCGGCTTCGCCTTGGCCTGCGCGTCGAGGTAGGCCACCATGTCCTGGGCGAAGGGGTGGTAACGCGCATTCCGCTCGAACATCACCTCCAGGTGGAAGACCATATCCTCTGCGCCGCCTCTGACGAAGAGCTGTTTCTCCACCTCCTGGCCCGCGTCGAATACCTTCCCCAGCGCGATCATGACGTCGCAGGTCTCTCCACCGATCGCCGCGTCGGGCCGCATGGGCCACCACGTCGGCCGGCCCTCCACATCGAGAACAGCGATTCGGACGTCTCCCGCCAGGCTTCGCTGCGCGATGTCAATGGGGCTGTCCACCTGCTGCGGCGTATCCTCGCTCCGTTCCAGGTAGTAGATGATGGCCTCTCCCTCGGGCGGGATCTGCTTACCCAGCGAGAGCATCGCCTTCTCGCCTGAGAACCAGGCCGGGAGGGTGTAGGAGCCGATGCCGCCTCTCCAGTGCTCCTCCTTCTCGTGCCGGAACTCGAAGGTGGTCTTCACCTCGTCCTCAAAGAGCTGGGTCAGCCAGACTGCCGGGAACGGCGGCTTCCACTGGACGGCGACATCCCGCTCCAGGAAAGAGGGTTTCAGGACCTCGCGATGCCAGATGCCGGGGGCGTCGAGGACAGCAAGCGAGAGGCCCTTGCCGCCCAGGAAGCTGACCGCCTCGATCATCTTCCGCCCCTGTGGGAGCCCCGTCCCCGGGGCGACATGCGGATCGGTCAGGTCCAGCCGCACTGAGGGCATCGCCTCCTGCCAGGTTGCGACCAGCATACCGTTCTCGTCTTCGAGGAGGCCGAGCAGGAAGTGCTCAGACGGCAGGGCCAGCGTTCCTGCCGAGGGGTAGTCCTTCGGGTCATAGATGAGGTCGTCGCCCACGAAGCTCGGCACTATCGCCAGCTCGATCGGGGCAGAGATGGTGATCCCGCGCGTGCTGCCTTCGGGCCTGGCGGTGAGGATACGGTCACGAGCGAAGCGGAAAGCGATGGGGAGGTTCTCCGCCCCGGGCGCGCGGAAGTCGGCCTGCGCGATCACCACGCCGCTCAACTCAGCGAATGTGGTCGAACCGATGATGGCTGGCTTCCCCGACAGCTCGACGGGGCAAATGGCGGCTTGCCCGCCAGACGGCCGGCGGGCAAGCCCCACCGGTCGCTCCGCGCTGCCCGATACCAGCACCTTCCCGAGCCGCGAGGCAAAGGCCGCCACCAATCCGTCGGTCTCGATCACCAAGTCCCCATGGAGATGACCTGATGCGGCACTCGTTACCGCGCGCCAGCCCTGACGCTGCGTCACGTCGGCCTGCTGCTGAAGCGGAGTCACCGTGTCCCACAGGCGCAGCGCGTGCCCCGCTCCGTGCTCGTCCTGCGCGCTGGCCGGCAGCGCGGTGGTGAGTGATGGCAGCAGCACAACGAAGGCAGCCAGCCAGTTCCGTACGCCGCGTCCCGCGATGGTTCCCACCAACTCCGTACCTCCTGTCTCTACCTGGGCATGCGAGGGCCAGGCGTCCCACTATCGCGTTCGCATAGGAACCTGCGAATCACGTTCTGCGTCCCGGGGGCCGCCTCCTGTGGCCGGCGGCGGGGCGAGCTTGGAGCCTGCCCCGCCGCGGAAAGCCGAGCCGCCAAGTGTCTGGTCGCTACTCCGACTCGCCTTCTTCGTCTGGCGTGAGGAACGGTCCCATGCTCGTGCCGCACCGCGACTTGAGCTCAAGGGCAGGAGACACGCTCCTGCCCTACAGCCGGCCACTCCGGGGGTCGCCGGTCAGCGGAGAGAGGGACTGGCCGTCATGGACCGAACTTGCTGACGGAGTACAGTCACAGGGAGGAGCCATGCAACCGACCAAGGCCGGCATTGTCGGCTGTGGAGAGATCAGCGGCGCTTACCTCAAGCACCTCACCGGGATGCTCTCCGGTGTAGTGAAGGTTACGGCCTGCGCCGATCTGATCGTCGAACGCGCGAAGAAGCGCGCCGCCGAGTTCGGCGTTCCCAGGGTATGCACGACCGAGGAGTTGGTCGCCGACCCGGAGATAGAGATCGTGGTCAACCTCACCATGCCCGCCCAGCACCACGAGGTGACCATGGCCGCCCTCACTGCTGGCAAGCACGTCTTCGGGGAGAAGCCGCTGTCGGTGAACCGTGAGCTGGGCAAGGAGATGGTCGCGGCCGGGGCCACCCGCGGCCTCCTGCTGGCGGGCGCACCGGATACCTTCCTCGGCGCCGGCTTGCAGGCCTGTCGCCGGCTGATTGACGAGGGCGCCATCGGCACGCCCATCAGCGCCCAGGCGCTGCTGGCCGCGGGCCACGGCTCCGAGCGCTACTACAACATCTTCACCGGCCCGATGTTCGACATGGGCCCGTACTACCTGACCGCGATGGTGTCGCTGCTGGGCCCGGTGCGGCGCGTGACCGGCTCCGCGCAGACCCCCTTCGCCGAGAAGCCCTACCCACCGGACTCGCCTGATGCGGGCAAGAGCTTCCGCGTCACCCGGCCCGGGAACATCTCCGGCGTGCTCGATTTCGCCTCCGGCTCAGTCGGGGTCATCACCACCACTGCGGAGGTGGCGGGCTATCATCCCCGGCTGGAGATCTACGGCACCGATGGCATACTCGTCACCAACGACCCGAACGCGTACACTGGGACCGTTACGCTCAGGCCAGCCAAGGGCGAGGCCCGCGAGGTGAAGCTGGCAGAGGGCTTCCCCGCCTGGGGCCGCGGCCTCGGGGTCGCGGAGCTCGCGCAGGCGATCCGGGCCGGTCACCCGCCGCGCGCCAGCGGAGCCCTGATGTTCCATGTGCTCGACATCATGCACAGCATCCATGAGGCGTCGAGCGAGGAGCGCCACGTCCACCTGGAGAGCGGGTGCCCTCGTCCTGAGCCATTCGAGCTGAGCGATCTCCTGGGCGGCGCGTGAGAGCGGCCATGATGGCCCGCCTCGCATTGGCCGCACTGATCGCGCTCTCGCTGGCGGCCGGGGATGGTGTGAAAGGGAGTCAGCCGATGTCAGGCCGCTACGGTGAGCCCGAGGTGATGCAGTTCAGAGACGGGAAGACCGGGGCCTTCTCGATGGTCTTCGACGACAGCATGCTCTCCCAGGCCGACACGGTCATCCCCCTGCTGAACGCGCGGGGCCTGGTCGGCACGTTCTTCGTGAATCCGGGGTCCGAGCGCTACCAGCAGCGGCGCGAAACCTGGGAGGTGATCTGCCCCCGGTTCGGTCACGAGCTGGCCAACCACACCTGGAAGCATGAAGGGGCCAAGGACCTGGCTGAGGCCGACTTCGAGATCGGGGAGTCCTCGCGCCACATCTGGAAGCTCTACCCGCATCGGAGCAAGCTGCTGGTCTTCGCGCGAGGCGGGGCCACGACCTGGGGCGTCAGCCGCGAGCAGATCGAGGAGATCATGCGGAGGTACTACCTGGTCCGCCGGCCCAGGAGCTTCACCATGAGCGATGAGGACGGCACCGCTGCCACGATCACGAGCTTCCCCGAGCGCGCCATCGCCGAGCGGACCTGGGTGGCCGTGCACTTCCACGGGGTCGGCGGCGAGTGGATCAGCACCAACGCGCAGGCCTTCGTGACGCTGCTGGACTTCCTGGTGTCTCACCGCGATCAGCTCTGGGTGGCGGGTGAGACCGCGGGCTACAAGTACCAGCAGGAGTACCAGGCGCTCAGCCAGGTCAAGCTGGTCGAGCCTTCGGAGCGCAGCTTCGCGGTCACGCTCGAATGCGACCCCAGCAAGGTAGAGACCTTCGGCCGGCCCTTCGCGGAGCTTTACGACGAGCCGCTCACCGTGCGCGTGCGCGTGCCGGCCTCGTGGGCCCGGTTCGAGGTAAGGCAGGGGGAGCGCGTTCAGAAGGGCGAGGCGGTGGTGCGCGATGGGGAGCGCTGGGCGCAGTTCGAAGTCCTTCCCAACGCCGGAGCCGCCGCGGTGACGGCACATTAGCTGGGGTGCCGGCGTTGCGGGGTTGGGGGCAGGCTTGGGACCCGCCTCACTGCCTCAGGCGGCGAGCAGGAGCCGGCCGTGGGACGGCAGAAGACGGCGAAGATCGTTCAGATACGGGGGGAGACCATGACCACTCGCGGCCAGCGCAGGCGAGAGCGACGGTGTCCGAGCTGTGGCGGGAGCAGCATCCGCCGAGGAGGGGAGGTCGAGGGAGTCGCCGTCCATCTCGTTCCGCCCACCGAGATGAGCACGGCCATAACCGTCCCGGCCTACTCCGACATCTGCAATGATTGCGGCCTGGTTATGCTCTTCGTGCGCCGGAGCGCAGGCGGAACCGTCTGATCACGAGGGCGAAGTCGGGTGAGGCGCCGCGAGTCCCGGCCACCGGGCTTCCGCCGCATGAGCGCGTGCCAAAAGCCCCGCACTTCCTCGCGTTCCTCCTCCAGGGTCAGGAAGTCGAGGTCTTGTCCGAAGAGTTCCTGGAGATCCTCATCGGTGAAGAACCGGCGATAGGCGCCGTGAGCCAGGTGCCATGAGCGCTCCTGCGGGCCATAGGTTCGGAAGGCCGTGCTGAACACGCTGAGCAGGAAGTAGCCACCCGCGGTGAGCGTATTCAGGAGGGCGGCCCGGTAGCGCGGCCAGTCCGACTTCTTCTGGTGGTGAAGGCACCCGTAGTCAACCACCACGTCGAACGAGCCCGGGGCAAGGGGAAGCGCGAAGACGTCCGCGGCGACCCATCGAACGCGGCCGCCGAGACCGGCCTGGTGAGCACTGGCCTGAGCCCGCACAAGGGCCCGCGGTTCGTAGTCCACGGCCGTCGGCAGAAACCCCATCCGCGCCGCAAGCACGATGAATGTCGCCCAGAGAGGTAACGGGCGACATTCATCACGCGCCCAGGAAACGCTTGACGAGAGACGTTTGCGCAATGTCATTCATTGCGCAAACTTTTGTGCAGTGACGCCCTTCGCCGCAGCCCAGGTCAAGCAGTCGGCGACCTGCTATGCTGGACGCCACGATGGTCAGGTTCCTCGCCACGTGCGGCGATGGCTCACTTGACTCCCAGCCGTGACATCCGGTCTCATAGGCCCGGCGGAAGTACCGGCGGTTCTCCTCATAGGCCGTGCGCATCCAGAGTCCTCCTGCCTTGCGGATGTTACCCTAACGGAGAAAATCCGTAGATCAGTAGGGCCAGAAGACCCAGACCTGTCTCTGCATGGCCACACCGGCCAGGCTCCACAGCCCGCCGGCGACGTACTCCCCCAGAATGAGGCCGAGGAAGAGGGGGAGCCCCTGGCGGTAGAGGCGGAGGCCGCCGTAGCGGAGGATGGTGAGCTTGATCGCCCAGGCGATGAGCATCGGCATCCAGAGCAGATTCATGGACCAGCTGCTGGAGACCGCGTACCCCACCGGATGGAGCGGCCACCAGATGAAGGTGGTTCGCATGATGAGCAGCGCCAGGGAGAAGGCGATCCCGGCGCCGATGGCAGTCGCGCCGCCGAGGTTGGGCTCGGTGGGGGAACTGAGCCACGAGGCCAGCCGATCGTACGGTTCGCGGCCGAAGACGTGGGCGGCGAGGCCCATGTTGGAGGTGGACCAGCCATAGTGGTAGCCGGCGTAGAGCAAGCTCCAGAAGGAGGCGATCACCCCAACCACGCACGCGATCATGATCGCGACTAGGAGGCGGCGACTCTCCAGACCGCGGCGCTCGGCGATGTACATGCCCTCGAGCTGATGGGGCATGGGTTGCGAGCGAAAGGCGCGGTTCATCCACCAGGTGAGTGAGAGAAACGCCAGCCCGCGCGATCCGAAGGCCGTGGTGCCGAAGACGAGGGGCAGGATGGAATCGGGGCCGCCGTAATGGAGATCGTGGGCCGGCGGGCCGAGCTCGGCGCGCATGCGGGTCACCGCGGTCGAGAGCGCCAAGTAGATGGCGAAGAAGAGCACCGCGGCCCAGGGCGGCAGGCCAAGAATGACGGCGAAGGCGATGAGCAAGGCGCCGCCGAGCACGAGCGCGATCAGGGCCCAGCGATAGGTCGTCTGGTCCCCAGGGTCACCGAGCGCGCCGCGTCGGGCGAATGCGATGCGGATAACATCGGCGAAGTGACGCCTGGCCACCCAGAGCGAGAAGAGGCAGATGCCCATGTAGGCCCCGAAGGACTGCTCGACCACGTATGGGAAGTTGGGGCGGTCGCCGAAGCCAAGCATCGCGGTGAAGAGGTACTGGGCCTTCCAGAACCAGTAGAAAAACCAGGAGGAGAAGAGCAGGTCAACTGGGAGCAGGTAGCCGAGGCCGATTGCGAACGGATAGAGGGCAACGGTGAAACCGCCGGTGGCGGAGAGGGGCCAAGTCGAGAAGTTGAACCACCGGGGGTGAGTGGGAAGGCTGGGCAGCGAGGGGAAGATGAAGGCGAAGCCATTGAGCGTGTCTATCAGGAGCGCGCCGCCGAAGCCGATCCAGAAGAGGCGGCTGCGCCAGACGGCGAAGCGAGGGTCGGTGATCTCCATCGGAATCTGGGCGATGGGGTAGGTGAGACGCTCGCGCTCGGTCCACTGCTTGCGCAGGAGTACGTTGATGGCGAGCATGGTGACGAAGAGTACGATGATGAACGCCGTCCAGGCCGCGAGGGGAGTGAGCCAGGCCGCGAGGTGGCCGCGCAGATAGAGCGACGAGTTGCCCTCGTAGAAGCCCCTTAGAGCTGATTCGTCCTTCACCACCAGCCAGTTGGGGAGGTAGTCGCCGAAGAGATCGCGCCAGTGGTTCTCCTTGGTGGCGAACCAGGTGCTCTCGCCGAGCATGGGGACCAGAATCTCGAGCTGGTCGTGCCCGGCGAGCGAACTGGAGATGGCGAGCATGATGTAGATGACGAGCAGCTCGGCCTGCCGAAGGGCCCAGGAGGGGCGAATGCGGCGCAGCAGCAGGTTCGCGCACATCAACGCGAGTATGGTGAAGATGACGTGGAAGTAGAGCGAGATGGTGGTGGGTTGCGCGCTGTACCAGACGATCTCGAGCTGATGCAGCCAGAGGATGTCGAGCGGGATGAGAACCGCACCCAGCACGAGGACTCGGCCTGTGATGGCCGGCGCCTTCCGGGGCGCGGGCGGCGAGGCGGGAAACCGGTTCGGCTCACGGAGCGCGGAAGCCACAGCGTTCAGTTCTCTCGCCTCCGGGAATCGCCTCTGGCGCGCCCGCGTCGCCCGAGACGCCGTCGTCTTCGGGGGTAGTCGGCGGGGGCGCTTGCGGCCGGCCCGGCGACCCCGCAGCCGAAGATGCAGGGAGGTGAGGATACGTGACGGCCAGAGAACGGGTGGAGGCGGCGCTGTCGTTCCAACCGGTGGACCGAGTGCCCCTCTACGACATGATCCACCACACGGGGCTGCTGGAGCGCTGCACCGGCCGCGGGTATACAGCAGAGAACGGTCTCGATCTCCTTTGCGAGACGATCGCCGGCCAGCTCGATGCGACCCGCGGCGTGGCCGCGCCTGGCACCTCCCAGGAATACTGCGATGACGAAGGATTCCAGTACCAGGGCGAGTGGTGGACGACCTGGATCATCGAGCGGCCGTTCCGGGACACCAGCGAGGCGCTCGCCTTCGTGCGCGGGGCGATCGCCCATTTGGAGACGCTGGATCCACAGGCCATTTACACCTTCTACGGCCCTGCCAACGTGACCACCGGAGCAGAGGCGCTCGACTCGCGGGAGGCCTTCCTCGCGCTGCGAGCGCGGCTGGGTGGCTCAGTGCTGTTCCATACCGAGAGCCCGGTTGGGCTCGACACGGTCTTCCATCGGCTGGGCCTGGAGCTGTTCTGCTATGCCTACGCGGACGACCCGGATCTGGTCTCGCGTTGGGTCGAGGCACTGAACCTGCACGAAGTAGCGCGGGTCGCGATGTTGCCGAAGGCCTATGAGATGGGCCCGGTGGCGCTGGTCTACTCTGATATCGCCGACTCCCAAGCCACCCTCTTCTCGCCGGCCTTCCTGCGCAAGGAGCTGATGCCGCGGCTGGAGCGGCTGGTCGCCGCCTGGCACTCCCACGGGGTCAAGGTGGTTTACCACTCGGACGGCAACCTGTGGGAGGTCCTGGATGACCTCGTCGCCACCGGCATTGACGGACTGAACCCTCTCGAGCCCCTATCCGGCATGGATGCCGCGGCGGTGCGGGCGCGCTACCCGAATCTGGTGCTCGTCGGAGGGGTGGACGCGAGCCAACTGCTCCCTTTCGGCACGCCGGACGAGGTCCGTGCGGAGGTCAGGCGCCTGCTCCAGGCGACGAAGGGACGCGGCTACCTGCTCGGCTCGAGCACGGAGATTCATCCGGGCTGTGCGGTCGAGAACGTGCTGGCGATGTGGGAGGCAGCACGGGAGAGCGTCGGGCAGTGACTGCGAGCTCGAGGCCCGCTCTCCGGCTCAGGCTGCCGCCCTGCCGTCACACGGGCCGCTATCTGGCCAGCCTCACCTTGTAGGCTACGTCGCTCGCCAGCCCGTCAGGCGTCGCCAGCATTACCCTCCCGTCGCGGCTGGCCAAGGTCTCGCGTTTCACCACTTTCCCCGTAGCAGTGTCCCACTGCTCCACGTGATACGTTCCGGGTTCGAGCCCGGCCAGCGCGATCTCCGCGGCCTGGACCGGCGTCACGTCACCCCGCGCGACATTCCACCAAGTGTGGTCCTTGTTCTGCATCCAGACGAGGGCGGAATGCGCGTTGCCGAGTGCCAGCACGCGCAGGTTCGGTGAGGTCAGGTACCCGACGAACCGATAGGAGGCGCGGAACCAGTCCAGCCCATGGTCCTCCACTCGAATCTGGTGCTTGCCGGTCGGGATCTCCACCCCGTATGCGTCGGCGGACGGCCTGCGCCCCGGCTCCAGGACCTGGGATAGCGCTTCCCGCCCGTCCACGTAGATCACGAGCTGTGCCCCACCCCAGCGCGACACCTCCCCCACGATCAGCTCGAACCGGCCGGCCTGCGGGTACTCAACCTCGAAGGTCACCGGGTTCCGCCAGGTCGGCTTGCTCGTTCCGTGCAGGATGCGCCCGAGGGACTCCCGATTGCGCACCTCGCCGTTGGTGCCGACCGAGAGGGTCTGCGGCGCCAGGAAGGGCGAAGGCTCAGCCCAGCTCTCCCCGTTCGGGTCGAGTGCCAACGTCCCATACGTCTTCGGCTTCGCGTTCCCCGCGTACCGCAGGTGGGCCACCTTGGCAGGCTGGTAGTTCTCTTCCGCCCAGTCCACGTCAGCCGCGAACGCGGCCGCCGGCGCGAACTCGTGGTATAGGTCATTGCGCTCGACCCAATCCCAGTACCACAGCATCGCCGTCCCCGGACAACCGGAAAGCATGCCCGCCCAGAGTCCGTTGTGGAGCTGGACTCCCTCCTTGTCCGCCAGCTCGCCCCGCACATTGGCCCCGTACTCTCCGAGATAGTACGGCTTCCGGTACTTCTCGATCTGACGTCGGGACCACTCATTCACCATCCCCGCGATGTCCCGCGATCCGTAGTTGTGGGACTGAAGGAACTCGATCTGGGCCAGTCCGTCCACCTCGGGATCCCCGGCGGTCGAGGAGTAGCTGGTGGTGATCGGGTGACGCCAGGGATCAATGGACCTGAGGTACTCGGCCATCTCCTTGTGCCAGGCCGCCACCGACTTCGAGTCGTAGCCGGTGGTCAGGTCCACCTCATTCCAGAACTCCCAGGCCAGCACAGAAGTCGAGTAACCCCAGCGCGCCACGAGATACCTCAGCCTCTGCTTGAACAGCCGCTTCGCCTCTGGGTTGACGAAGAAATCGGCCGGCTGCTGACAGGGGCCGCCGTTCTGCGCGTTGTAGGCGCTGTGTGCCCAGTTCCCGCCGCGCTCCGATGCGTCCAGGGAGTTGAACGAGTCAATGCACATCAGCGCTCTCACGCCTAGCTGCTCGCCCATCTGCACGATATGGTCCACGCGCCATGCCGGCTGCTGGGTATACCTCCCCAGGCCGTTCTCATCCCCCGACTCGGTCTGCGGCCGGCTCTCCAACCCCAGCCGGTTCCAGTCGTTGATCAGCCACAGCCGGACGTAGTTCCCACCCTGCTTCGCCAGCTTCCCCATCCAGGTGTCGTAATCGTAGGTCCCGCCGTCGTTCGGCCAGCACATGTTCTCGCCGATCGCGAAGAACGGGTGCCCGGAGTCCAGCTCGAAGTAGAGCGGCGACCTCGCGCTGACCTGCACGTACCCCCTGCGCTCAGAGCGACTCACGCCGAACCTCCCGCGCCCCAGCACCCGCTGGCCTTTTCCGTCGCGGATAGCGACCTCGTAGGTGTGCTCTCCGACCTCTCGGCTGGCGAAGCGCACCCGGAACTGCCCTTCTCCGGCCCGCGTCAGGACCTCTTCGCCGCCTCCCGTCCGCGATCGGTCGTAAGGCAGGTAGTAGAAGGCCGGCACCGTCACCGTGCGGCCGGAGGGCGCATGGAAGACGCCCACCAGGTCTACCTCCCGCGGGTCGAACGGGTTAGCCAAGGCCACGCCGCTGGTCTCGATCGTGATCTCCAGCAGGTCATACTGACCCACACCCTCGGCGCTCTGTCTGACCGTCACTTGCCCCGCGTCTACCGCACTCCCTCCCGGTGCCGCGCACCCGGCCGAGCCCAGAGACCAGGTGACGATGATCCATGCCGCGAACGCTTTCCCCACACCGCCAGGCGATCCCATCGTTCTCTGCCTCCTTGGAGGTCGGTGGCGGACAACCTCGCCCTGGAGGTTGCCGGCTCATCTCCACCAGGGCTGGCGGGGTTCGGTGCCCCCGCCCTGCAGGAACCGCGGGGGCCGCGCAGTCGGCGTGTTCGCCTCACTCCGCCTCGATCACGATCGAGTCGAACTGCTTCATGCTTCTCCGATATGACCCCGTGTAGGTGATGGTGTCCTGGTAGGTTATCTGGTGATGCTTGTCCCACTGGGTGACCCGGAGCTTCGCACCCTTCGCCAGCCTGGGGATGGCCATGTCCAGGTCGGTGTCGTGCGTGGCCAGCAGCACGGTCACTTTCTCTCCAGCGATTCCCCAGACATCCGATGAAGCGCGCACGCCGCAGCCGGCCAGCAGGTCGCTGATCGGCCCCATCATCTGCCACCGGAGGCAGTTTGCAGGGATGAGATGCTTGTTGCCCTTGCTCACGATGAGCGGGACGCCATCGCCCTCGGCCGTCACCGTGCCGGTCACCGCGGCGCGCGGGATCAGCGTCCCATGCGGCCGCTCTCGCACCCCATAGGCGGTGAAGACGCCGGTGTACTTGAATGGCGACCCCTGGTAGACCCCGGTGGCGGGCAGCTCGCCATCGCTCAGGGGCGCCTCCGGGTTGAGGCCGCAGGCTGCCAGCGCCTTGCGCCAGCTCGGGGTCAGGTCGCTCCCGGTCGGAACGTTGAACCCGACCTGGAGGAACACCGGCTTCTCCCCTTCCAGAAGGTGGGCGATCTCAGGCGTGAGGTCGAGCGTGCTATCTCGGTCCCGGCCGGTCGTGTAGACATAGTAGCCGTCGGCATCGGGCAGAGGCGCCTCGCTTGCCACCACATCCCATCCCGCATGGAAGGCCCCGCTCGTAATCGCATCGCCTGAACTGGCGAAGTCGTGCCAGTGCGCGTCCTCGCCTTTGCGGAGATGAGCCACCACGTCCAGCACCGGCCTTCGCTCCTGCGCGTTCTTCGCGACCAGGCGGGCGATCCACTTTTTCATCCCGGCGACATCGGTCTTCCGCGCCCGCTCTTCATTCGCGCCGATCAGCATCACATCATCCACCCGGAACTGGAGCGCGCGGATGGCGATGCTCGGCTTGAGGATTCCCTCCCAGTACTCTGGCAGCTCCCCCCAGTTGTGGCCGACAGTGTAGACCATGGCCGTTGGCATGCCCCACCCGCGTGCGAAGGCGTAGGCGAGCGAACCCTCCTGCGCGAGGCTGGCCGACTTGCCCAGCTCGTCTCGCCGGTACTGGTAGTGATACATGCTGACCAGGTGGCCGCGGCGACGGAGGTCGGTGAAGCCCACTCGCCCGCTATCGGCATCGAAGGCGTAGAGATAGGAGGGATCGTCTCCCTCTTGATACTCCATGCCGATCTTGCGGCCCGTGTCCGCCAACGCGTAGAACAGCGGCGGCCAGCCGGCGACGCACTCGGTGAACCAGCGGTCGGCCCCGTCGTTGTGAAGGTCAGTCATGACGCTGCCGATGATCTCGGGCGTCCATTTCTTCCGGCCCGCCTCCCAATGGTAGGGGTTCACCCCCTCCATGTTCACCATCACCTTCAGGCCGGCCGCGTGCGCGGCGGCGGCGTGCTGAGTTAGGTCCGGCCGCTCCTCCGCTGCCCAGTCGAACTGCCGCAGCGTCGGCGAATCGAAGTAGCACTTGATACGCTCACCGTCCCGGTCGGCCGCCCAGTAGGTGATCCCCATGAACCCCAGGTCATGCATGAGCTTGAGCTGCCCCGGGTCAACGTCGCCAAACAGCCAGAACGACGGATCGTACCTGCCTGTCTGAGTCACTGCGGTCTCCTTCGCTGGGTGATCTTGCCTCGTTGCACCGGCTGCACCCGCCGCGGCGGGTTCGGTGAGCAGTACCACAAGAGCCAACGCGAACGGCAGCAGCACCGCCAGCTTCATCGCTCCTCACCTCGGATCAAGGCTTGGCATCGGGATAGGTTACCGGGGGTCAGTGCGCGATACCTGCCCGCCTGCCCTGGTGAGCGGGGGCAGGAGGTGAGCTCCTGCCCTACGAAGACAGGGGCGGATGGCAGTCCGCCTGCGGCGGACAGCCGGTCTTTGTGCGAACATCACTAGCTGGCCGCCGGCTGGCGCGCCGGAGCGAGGGAGAAGCCACTGGATGACGCAGGACACGCCTGACGCCGTGATCACGGCACAGCTTCATCCCTCCGGCTTCGAGATGAGCGACTCCAACTTCGACTCGCTGTCGGTGGCGAGCGATGGCTGCGTCTACTACACTCTCTGCTCCCATGACATCAACACCCACGCGCGGGTCTACCGGCTCGATCCGAAGGCCGGCGCAGCACCAGTGTGCCTGGGCGACCTGGGGGAGATCGTAGGGGAAGCCGGCACGCGCTCCGTGCCTCAGGGGAAGTCGCATTCCCAGTACTACGAGCACGAGGGTAAGCTCTACTTCTCGACGCACTACGGCTACTACAAGCCCTCCAGCAACAAGGAGGAGCCAGCGGAGACGCCCCCAGGCTACCGGCCATACCCCGGCGGCCACTTCGTGTCGCTCGATCTGCGCACCAGCGGGTTCCGCGAGCTGGCGAAGGCGCCGCCCGGTGAGGGCATCCTCGCCATGGCGATGGACCCACCGCGGGGAAGGCTCTACGGCCTGACGTGGCCCCGGGGGCATTTCATCTACTACGACCTGGCGGAAGAACGGCTGACCGACCTCGGCCCGGTCTCCCGAGGCGGCGAACTCGGGGATGGGGAGGAGTATCTCTGCCTCTGCCGCAGCCTGGCCGTGGATCCACGAGATGGATCAGTCTACTTCACGAACGCGGATGGGGACATCAGGCAGTACGACCATCGCCGGGATGCGGTCAGCTCTACGGGCGCTAGCCTGAAGCGAGACATCTTCGGGCACTGGGAGGTGCACACCCCCGGGCACCAGGGGTACAACTGGCGCAAGGCGCTCTGGCATGGCCGGATGGAGAAGTTCCTGGCCGTCCACCCGAAGTCGGCCTTCCTCTTCTCCTTCGACCCCGAGACACGCGAGGTCGAGATCATCGAGCGCATCGCCGCCCGGGAGCTTCGGAAGAGCGGGCGCTTCGAGCCGTTCCGCTATGGCTACCTCGGCCTCGCCTTCGGGCCGGACGGCGATACTCTGTACTACCTCACGGCCACCTATGGATTGCGCGCGGACGACGGGAGAACTGTGCCTGAGGTACTGCACCTCGTCACCTACTCGCTCCCCGCCTCGGGCGGATTGGCGGACCACGGCGTCGTGCGCCTGGAGGATGGCCGTTACCCGACGATGACGCAGAGCATCGTCGTGCATCGCAGTGGCCGCGTCTACGCGGTGCCGTGGATTGAGCGGGCTGAGGCCAAGGCGGTCCGCGGCGCTGGGCCCGCGCAACAGGTTGACCTGATCAGCTTCGAGGATCCCACGGCTGCGGCGTTGCTCCCCAGCCGCCGCGGTGCTGCGAGCGCGCACGGCGCGTGAGTCGGCGACCGGGAGTCCTCTCGCCCGCCGCCAGGTTACAGCGTATCGGTGTACTGGCTCGGCCGCATCCACACCACCCGATCTTCCAGGTGCTTGCGGATGCGCTTCACCACGGTCTGGAAGGTCTGCCAGCCGACACCGGTGGCGGGGTTGAGGCCTTGCCAATGCCCGTAGAAGATGCAGTAGGGAGCGCCCGCGCGCACCTGCTCGGCAATGCGGCCCCGCTCGCCGTCGGCCGTGATGTAGTAGTCCGCATTGGCCTCATCGGGCGAGTTGGTGTAGCTTCCGAACCGGTCGCCCGCGGTGGGCGAGAGATCGTAGACCGCATACCTCCCCTGCCCGGCCAGCAGACGAGCCCTTGCCCGCGGCACTTCCCCCGCCGGGAAGACCGGGACCGTGCGGCCGTGGAACTTGCCTTGCCTGGCCAGGTTCAGGAGCGCCTGCCAGACGTTCGGGTTTGCGTCAGTGACGCCGGCTCTCCTGAGTTCTTCGTACCGGCGGACGCAGGCCTCGCAACTGCAACCCGGCCAGGTCAGCCCGCTGAACCGCACGCCGATCCGCTCTCCCTCGCCGATGATGTGTACGAAGTAGTCCTGATACGCCTCCACGGATACCTTGGGCTCGTGCAGCCACAGCCCCTCGTGGATCGCGCCCTCCGGCACGACAGATTTCTCGAAGTCGAAGAGCCCTCCGTGAGTCATCACCTCCATCTGGCTGTCAATCCCGCATTCATAGGCACGATGGAGCTGCGCGATATGGGCCTTCTGGAGGTCGGTGGTCGGCCGGCTCAAGGGCCCGTGGTCTTGCCATCCAAGGCCAAGAATCAGGCTCGACTCGCCGGCGATGCCTTCGGCCGACACGAAGTCGAGGAACCGTTTGAACGTGTCGGCCGGCAGACCATAGGGTGAGGTGTCGTCGCAGTAGAAGGAGAGCACAGTCTTGGCGCTCGGGCCTTCTGCTTGTCCAGCGCGCGCCTCCGGGACCAGCAGCGTCAGCGCGCCCGCGGCCGCGGACCGCAGCAGCCCCCGCCGGGTGAGCCCGGATCTTGACCCATGCTCTGCCATCATGCCGCCTCCCCGCTGCCAGTCCCTGGTTGCCTTCGGTGACGGAGCGTGTAGACCTTCCAGGGCGGCCCTTGGGGGGATCAGGGAGGTCATCGCCGAAGGAGCACCTTGCAGCGGGAAGAAGGAACGATGAAGCGCACGGGATCTCACCTGGTCGCGTTCGTCTGCCTTGGCTGCGCCTGCTGGGGCGGAATGCCTGTGAGCCCGAGCGCGGTGACGGAGCCGTCGGCTTCGCCGGGGGCGACCCCTTCGGCTCCGCTCAGGGCAAGCGTGGGGGCGCCCGCCCCGCAGGCCGGCCCGCTCGACCAGAAGCTCGTGGTCGGTGACATCACGATCAGCTATCCCACAGGCCTGGAGGCGCAGGCGAAGGAGCTGGCGGCGGTCTGCGAGACGGTGATCCCGCCTCGCAAGGCTAAGTTCGTCGCAGCCTGGAGAGCGTTCCCCGACGCGACAGTGGTGGTGAAGTGCGTGACCGATCTCCTGGGCAGCCCTGAGCAGGCCGACTGGGCGGAGAAGTTCCTTGCCAATGTGTCCGCGGGAATGGCGCCGATCGAGGGCCTCTTCCTGCCCATGTTCAGCGATGTGCGGATCTACCGAGTGGCCGACCTGAAGGTCCCGGGCGGCGTGCACGGCGGCATAGTGCAGTTCGGCTACGACGAGAAGACAGACAAAGCTATCGGGAGGATTGACCTCAAGTATAGCAGCGAGTCGCCCAAGCTGCCCGAGGGGAAGAGCTTCCTGCCGGTGGTGGTGAGGGATGACGGAACATTCAAGGTGAAGGCAGGATTGGCAGATGACATCTCGGGGCTGCTTGACGGGGCCGTCCTCGAGTGCGCGCTGACGCTGCGGTTGGTGCTGATCCACGAAGTCGCGGAAGCCATGCTGGTTGGGATGGGTTTCCACCATCCGTTCGCGCGATGGTTCAACGAGGGAGCGGCAAACTGGGTCCAGATCCAGGTCGTCGCTGAGCTCGCGCCCGAGTACCTGGACCTCTCCCGGGGGGTGTGCCTGCCGGGGCCGCCGCCGGACCCGGTGCGGGACAAGATCAACCTTCTCGCCTGGCCGCAGAAGGACTACCAGAACGATTTCAGCTCCGACGAGGAGGTTGACCAGGCGAGCTATCGTTACGCCACCGAGCTGGTTGACCGGCTGCTCCACGGTCAGCCCGCGGGCACACTGGCGAAGGTGGTGGGTAAGCTCGGGAGTAGGCGGACGATCCTCGCCCCGACCTCCGCCCCGGGATCCCCTCTCCCGGACAGCGACGCCATCTGCCAGGCATTCCGGGAGGTCACCGGGGCCGATGCCAAGGGCATGCTGCTGGAGTACGTGCCGTCTTCCATCAGGGAGGGCCTCAAGCAAGACCTGCCGCCGAGGAAGCTGGAGGAAGGCTACCAGGCGCTTTCGGCAGGCAGGTTCTCGGAAGCCGCCAAGTCGCTTCAGGAGGCCCTCAACATGAGCCCTTCAGACGCCGATGCTCACCTCAATCTGGCGATAGCCATCCGGAACGTGGCAAACCCGAGATCGGAGCAGAGGCGGTGGCTGGAGTCGCAGCGCCACATCCTGATCGCAGCCGCCCTCACCGTGTCCGACCCAAGCCGTCCCTTTCAGGTGCATGCGGCGGACGATGACGAGGCGCGATACGTGCTCGGCCGGGTGGAACAGATGCGGGGTCGGACGAAGGAGGCGAGGGAGATCCTTTCCAAGCTGCCGAAGGAGCACCAAGACGCGCAGGAGGCGCTGAAGGAGATGGCGGAGGAGGAGAAGGCGCCCGCGGCGGGCCCGCCAGAGGCGGGCAAGCCCGTGCCGGCGGGGCAATGAGGCCGAGTGCCCGGAGCGAGGCGATCCGGGATGGGGGAGAGGGCAGACACGCAGATGCGAGTCTTGGATCCGCGAGGGAGCTGGGACGAGCGGCGGTCACTGCATTACCGGACTGAGGGACGGGAGCCGACCAGCGGCTACTGCCAGCGCTGCAAAGAGGGCGTCTACGTGCCGGAGCGGGAGCTGAGGAGATGCCCGACTTGCGCCCGGGATATCTGCGCGGCCTGCCGTGTCTATGAGAAGCAGATCGAGGCCTATGTCTGCCTCGACTGCGCCCGCGTGAGGCGATACGCGAAGGGCGCCCTGGCACGCTCCCTCCGCTATCTGCTGCTGCTGGCCGCCAGCGCCGGGGCGATTCTGCTGGGGAGATGGGTAGCCCTTCGGACGGGATGGGTCCCGGTGTGGTTTGTGGCGGCCGTGGTATGCGGGGCCGGGGTCGTCACCTTCGCCTGGGAGCTAGGCTTCCATCACCCCTGCCCCTTCTGCGAAGGGAGGGCCAGGGTCCGGCGCAGGAAGCGCCGCTTCCGGGAGTACGAGTGCAAGGTCTGCAAGCAGGTCTGGATGGAGTAGGCCGCTCTCGACGTCCTGATGGGCGCTCGGGGCGTCCCGTGCGAGCGCCGCTGGGGCGACCCTAAGCCTGCCGAAGGGCCGCCCGCGTCGGTTCACCGCAAGATGTAGTGCAGACCCGCTCCCAGGGCTCCTCCGCCGACTACGAGCCAGGCGCTGTTGAGCCGATAGCGGAACAGCAGGAAGGCGGCCAGCACCGCGAGCAGTCCCGTCGAGATGTCCACGAGGGCCCCCCTGCCGAGTTGCCAAGTGACGGCGGCCATGAGCGCCAGAGAGGAGACGTTGACCCCGTCGAGGGCAGCCCCGGCCAATCGCGATCGCCGCAGTAGAGGTACCAGCGGCCCGCTCACGGCCACGAAGAAGAAGGCCGGAAGGAAGATGCCCACCGTCGCCACCAAGGCCGCTGTCGGCCCTCCCAGCAGGTAGCCGATGAAGGTGGCGGTCGTGAAGACAGGTCCGGGTGTGAACTGCCCGACGGCCACCGCGTCGAGGAGCTGGGAGTCGGTCATCCAGCCAAGTCGGCGCACGAGGTCTGCTCGCAGGAAGGCCAGCAGCACATAGCCACTGCCGAAGAGGACCGAGCCTATCTTCAGAAAGACCAGGAAGAGCGGCCAGAGCGCAAAGGTTGCCGCGGCCGCAGCGGGAGCCCCGGCGGTGACGCCCGCGAGTGCTGGCACGGCAAGCAGCCCCTTCGGCAAGGGCGGCGCACCCTTCCGCCGGTCGAAGTGCCACCCTCCGGCGGCAGCAACTGCGGCTCCACCGAAGAGGACCACAAGCTCATTGACGCCCAGCAAGTTCGCGGCGAGAGAGGCCACGGCTACCAGGGCAAGGAATCGCGTTTTCACCGCGGCTCTTCCCAGTACCCACAGCGCCTGGAGCACCACCACGATGATGACAGGTTTCACCCCGTAGAGGAGGCCTTCGACCTGGGGCAAGGAGCCGAAGCGGACGTACATCCAGGCGATGGCGGTGACCAAGGCAAACGCAGGCACGATGAAGCAGGCGCCGGCGACCACGAGACCGGGCCACCCCGCGCGCTGATACCCGATATGGATCGCCATCTCCGTGGAGTTCGGGCCGGGGATGAGGTTAGTGGCGCCGAGCAAGTCGAGGAACTTCTCCCGACTCATCCAGCCGCGACGCCGGATGACCTCATCCTCCATCATCGCGATGTGCGCGGCGGGCCCTCCGAACGCGGTCGTGCCCAGCCTGAGGAAGAGCCATGCCAGCTCTCGCACGCGGGCGGGCTGGGAAGCCCCCTGCTCGGCCGGGCCGCCCTCCGGGTTATCCACCGTGGCACCTCGCTCCAGCACGCCTGGGAGCGCCGGCCCAGGCGTCTGTGGCGGCGTTCACCGCTCCAGGCGCAGCTCGGCCCAATCCGCGGAGGCGACCGCGTCCCAGGGCGCGGCGCCGAGCACCACCTCGAGGCGCAAGATGCTCACCCCGGTCACATCCACATCCAGCTCCTTAGGCGCAGAGTCGTATGTGAACGGCTCCGACCGGTAGAGCTCCTTGCCATCGCCTCGCACCACGAAGATGGTGCGAGTATTGTCCTTGTTGAGCGGCGTGGCGCGCGGCTCGGGCCACACCTCGATGCCGATCACGCCGCGCAAGCGCCTCCAGCCCGCGCCCGCAAGGTCCCACTCCGCAGCATTGGGTCCGTCGGAGGTGTTCACGGCGATCCCGCGCGGGTAGGACTTGCCGCCAAGGGTGATGGGCTTGCCGGCCCAGTTGAGGTCCCGCATCATCATCCCGAACGTGCCCTGGGCTTGCGAGGGGAGCAGGTCGCTCAGCATCAAGTCATCGCCCTGCACCTTCGCGGACAGCAGTCTGGGAGCTTTTCGCAGCGGGCTCTTCGCCCGCGTCTCCGGATCGCCGGTGGTGACGAACTCCGGCTTCAACCGCCAGTTGTAGTCGAACACACCGGTGGCCGGCCACACCTTCTGCGCCGGCCGGCCCTCCTCTCCGTTCGGGACGCGGCCGTCTATGACGGCGAAGTCCACATCATCCGGCCCGCCTGCCATAGTCATCCCGGCCGGGGAGGTGGCGGCAAGGACCAGGACATAGCGTTCAGGGTTCAGCGGGTGCGGGCAAACCATTCGCACCATGGCATCGGCGGCCGGGAATGAGCAGCCGTCAACGGTGACCTTGTCCCTTCCGATCTTCAGCGGGATCCGGCCGATCAGCCGGCGCGTGACCAGGTTGTCATCCGGGCCGCCGATGAGGATGAGGGAGTACTTCGCGACGTCCACATCCTTCATCTCGCGGTCTAGGAAGAACCGGGGCCGCCAGTGCTGCCAGGCCTCCCACTCGCGCAGCGAGGTCTCGGCCTGTTGCCCGCAGAGCCGCCGCATCATCGCGTCCCGAGAGACCGTGCCCTGCACGACCGCGAACGGAGTGTTATAGACGTCGCTGATCGGCCCGGCCAGAGCGGGGCGCTTGACCAGCTTCCCTGGTCTGTAGCCCCTGGCTCTCAGCACGATCGCCCCGTGCTCGTCCGGCGGGACGCGGCGTAGTTCGCCGTTCCAGATAACCGCCAGGGCGCGGTCCACCGGCTGGCGGATCAGCGGGCCGGGAGTCAGGTGCACCTCCAGCACGTTCAGAGTGTCGAGCCGGATCGAGTTCGGCGAGAGCACCTCCGCCTCCACCTCGATGAACGCGAACGGCTTCTCCTGTTGAATCACCGTCACCCAATAGGCCGACGCGCCCTTCAGGTCGCCCGAACGAACGCGCACTTGCTTGGGGTAAGGATCCCGCCGGTGGCTCAGAAACCACCGGTACAGATCCTCCTCACCCCCGATCGGCCCGTGAACGCCGCCCGGCACCTCCCGGTAGCGGATGTCGTACCCCCAGCGCTCCAGCATCTGCACCGCATAGCGCGATTCATCGGGGTTGACCAGCGGGTCGGCGTCCCCGTGCAGCACCCAGATCGGGAGGGTCAGCAACTGCTCGGCCTGCGCGAAGGAGCTGTCGCGCTCCATCTGGAACCGCTCTCTCGGGGTCAGCCGCTGAAGCGCCGCCTCGTCCATCCCGGTGTGGTAGTCCCATCCGCCGTAGTAGGGCCCGATCGCCGCAAACAGGTCGGGGTGGCGCGTCCCCACATGCCACGTGCCGCCCCCTCCCATCGAGTAGCCGGTCAGGTAGACCCGGTCCTCGTCCACCGAGAACTGCTCCTTGGCCAGCTCGATACACCGCACCACGTCCGCATCGCCGATGCCGCGATAGCCCGTGTTGTAGCGGCCCATCGGGTAGATCACGATCACCCCGAAACGGTCGGCCCACTCGTCGTGCCGCTGGTCAACGCTCCACCAGCGGACATAGGGCGGGTTCTCGGCATTGTAGCCGTGCAGGTTCACGATCATCGGCCAGCGCTTGGCCGGATCGTACCCGGCCGGGAGGTAGGCCCGGCAGAACTGCGGCGAGTCATCTATCTCGTCGCGGTAGGCGAGCCGCACCATGCCGCGAGCCCGCACGGCCCAGCGGGGGCTGCGGAGCAACCCCGCAGCCTGAGAAGCGACGCTGCTTCCGCCGGCCGTCGGCGGGCGACCCACGCCGTGGCCGCCGAGCTCGGCGAACTCCATCAGCGTGCCGTGGATCGCAGCCAGGTCGGACGGCGATTTCCTCGAGAGGTCAGCGCCGAGGCGGTCGCGCACCAGGTCGGCGAGCATCGCATGGACCATCCCGGCCTGAGTTGACTGGTCAGCCTGCTTCGCGCTCTCGACCAAGCGCTCTGCCGCCGCGTAGGCATCGCCCTTGGACCAGGGGAGATAGGCGGTCAGCTCGTTAGCCGGGAGCCCGCACGGCGGAGGCGATGTTGCTTCCGCCGGCCGTCGGCGGGCGACTCCCGGCGCCATCTGGCACACCACTTCGTATGGCCCATCCACCCATGAGTCGGTGTCGAAGGTTACCGTCTCGCCCCGCGCCGCGACCTGAGAGCCAACCACCGACCCACCAGGGGCCACCACTTCCACACGCACCGGAGTGTGGTCGTCATCGAATCGAGCCAGCATAGCGTCAGTCCGCACCGCGAGCTTGCCCTCGGCCGCCTGCTCCAAAGCGGGAGCGAAGCTGCTCCGGGCCACCAGCCTCGCCTCCCCGTCGCCGATCTCGCGCAGCGACAGGCCCCAGTCCCCCGTGCCCTGCTCGACTTTCACGAGCACTGCATTCGCGCCGGCCCGCATGGGCGCTTCGACGATGTCGGAGTCCAGCCGGAGGCCGCGGCGCACCGGGTTGTCGTGAACCAGCTTACCGTTCACCCATACCCGCACACCGTCGTCGCTGCCGATCGCCAGCAGCACCGGGCCGGCGCGATCCCGGGTGATGGTAGTGTAGGCATAGGCCACCACATCGGCAGAGGGGCGTCCGGCGAAGGCCTTCACGAAGTCCAAGGTGTCCCCCGGCGACGTGTAGGCCGTCCAGGTGGCCGTCGTGCCGTCAGGGCGAGTATGGGTCATCCCCGCGGTGGGCCGGATGCCGGCCTCGCCGCCGTGCTCACCCAGGTAGTCGGTCGCGAGGTTGGCCGCTGGCACGCTCGACCCGGGGCTCGCGCCCTTTGAGAGGTCGGCCGGGAACTCGCCGCAGATCAGCCAGGTGCGGACGTAACTCGTGGTCCTCTGCCACGGGTTCCGCATCTCGCTCTTCAGCGAGGCCGCGCCGAACGCGAGCCCGCACGAGGCAGCGACGCACGCGGCGAAGGCCAGGGTTAGCAGTCGTCGTGTCGGTCCGCTCACAATCCGCTCCTGTCGGCTCACGAGGTCAGCGCCGCATCGTACACCGAGCCAGCGTCTTCTGGGGAATGGCCGCCCGGACCTTCCGCGGTAGCGCAGGTCAGCGACCTGCGCGAGGCCTGGAGGGATGGGATCGCGGCCCGGCGAAGGTCCAGGGCCGGCAATGAGGTGGCCAGGTATGGAAGGCTTGGCGCGATTCGAACTCCTGGTACTGAGCGGGATGCTGCTCGTCGCCGCGTGTTGGTCCACGTGCGCGGCCGAACTGTCCTCGGGCAGGTCCTTCCGCCCGGTACCCCTCCAGAGCCGCGTCACTCACGTGCAGCCGATGACCGGCATCGTGATGTGGGAGGATTCGGAGAACAGCCACACCGACGCGATCGCGCTAGAGTACTCCTACCTCCGTTACGACGATGTGGTGAGAGCGAAGGGTGAATACGACTGGTCCTTGGTCGAGCGCAAGCTGAGCTCGATCGCCAGCCGCAAACACCAGGCCGTGCTGCGCTTCTACGAGACCTGGCCCGGCCGGCAGACGACCGTGCCGGCATATATCAAGGCCCTGCCCGACTACAAAGAGACGCAGGCCAAGAGCGAAGGCCGCGACACCGGCTTCCCGGATTGGTCGCATCCCGAATACCAGCGGTTCTTCCTCGAGTTCTATGACAGGTTCGCCGCCAAGTACGACCGCGACCCGCGGTTGGCCTTCCTGGAGGTCGGCTTTGGCCTCTGGGCAGAGTACCACATCTACTCCGGGCCGGAGGAACTGGGCAAGACATTCCCGAGCATGGAGTTCCAGGCGAAGTTCTTCCGTCACCTCGCCCGGGTCTTCCACGCCACGCCCTGGATGATCTCGCAGGATGCGCACGAGACGGGCCGCACGCCGTTCGCCACGCAGCCCAAGCTTCTCGACCTGAGGTTCGGGCTATTCGACGACTCGTTCCATCTCGCGTGGACGCCCAGCTACAACCTGGAGGGCTGGGAGTTCTTCGGCCGCGACCGCTGGAAGCGTGCCCCCTGCGGGGGCGAGATCCTGTTCCCCAACCAGCAGCGCGAGGAGCGAGTGGCGGCCGCATGGGCGAAGGAAGCGGCCGACTTCCACATCACCTTCATGATCTGCGAGCAATGGCCCCGCTGGACAACGACGGACCGCATCCGCGAGTACGGTCTCGCGTCTGGTTACCGGTTCAAGGTCACCGCCTTCCAGGCGAGCGACACTGCGGCGCGGGTGACGATGGCCAATACCGGCCAGGCTCCGATCTACTACGATGCGTTCGTGGCCGTGAACGGAGTGCGCGCAGTGGACTCTCTGAGAGGCCTTCTCCCGGGCGAGGAGCGCCAGTTCACAGTCGCGTCCGGCGGCAGGGACCCAAAGCTCACCATCGAGTGCGACCGACTCGTGCCAGGCCAGCAGATCGAGTTCGAAGCGAACCTGAACGCGCGGTAGGCGGGGATGGTCGGTGCGCGTGGCAGGAGAGGAGTGTGACCGGTGGCGATGCTAGCCGGCGGCGCAACGAGAGTGATCAACTGCGAGATCGGAGATGATCTGGCGGGACAGCTCCACCGGCGAATCTGCGAGCGGATTCGCGACGACCTGGAGGCCAACCTCCTCTACCTGAGCGATGGGGAGACCCAACTGCTGCTCGCGAGCCTCGATCTGCTGGGCGTCGGGGGCACGCTGCTGGTCGAGCTGCGACGGCAGATCGAGACCGCCACCGGGATCCCTGCCCGCAGCGTGGTCATCACCTGCACGCATACCCATGACGGTCCGGTGCTGAATGCATTGCTGCACGACGCGCCGACTAACGAGTCCTATGAGGCCAAGCTCCAGGGCTGGCTGGTAGAGGCCGCGAAGGAAGCGGTGGCCAGCGCGCGGCCGGCGCGCCTCGGGTGGGGGAAAGGCGTGGCCCGCGTAGGGTACAGCCGCAGGATGTGCTGGGCGGACGGCGTCCACACCATGTACAACCCTCGCGGCCGGGAATCGCCCCAGCCTCTGTTCACTGGCCTTGAAGGACCCGATGACCCGTCACATGCGGTTCTCTTCGCGGTCGACGCGCGAGACAAGTGCATCGCGCTCATCCACAATAACACGTGTCATGCCACCTGCATGGAAAACGCCACCTTCGCTTCGGCTGACTTCCCGGGAGAGGCCCGCGCGCTGCTGAGGTCAGCGCTGGGGGCCGACCTGCCCGTGCTCTATCTCCAGGGAGCCAGCGGCGACATCTCGCCCTGGGACCTGAGCAAGCCGAGGCCTGCAGATGGCGAGCGGCGGGCAAGAGAGATGGGCGCGGTGCTGGCAGGGGAGACGTTCGAGCTGATCCACCGGGCGCAGCCGACCGAGACGCCGGTCCTCGGCCACGTGTTCGAGGACGTGGAGATGGGAGTGCGGCTGCCCACTCCGGAGGCGCTGGCGCGCGCCCGCGAGATCGCCGCCCTGGGCGAGGAGAAAGCGGGGCGGGGCAGCTACGTGCTCGCGGTCAACGGGGTGCTCGCGCTCTGGGATCAGTTCAGGGATCGCCCGTTCGACACGCTCCCGGTGCACGCCATCCGGATCGGTGACTGCGCGCTGGTGACCAACCCCTGTGAGCTCTACTGCCAGTTCGGGCTCGACACCAAGCGGCGCAGCCCAGCCGCCGTCACCGTGGTGGTGCAGCTTGCGGACGGCTCCTCCGGCTACTGCCCCACCATCCCCGCCATCATGGGAGGAGGCTACTCCGGCGAGGCCATCCGCTGGGCGCGGCTTGAGCCTTACGCCGGGTACAAGCTGGTGGAGGCGTCCTGCCGGCTCCTCCGGCAGGTGTGGGATCAGGGCTGAGATCAGTGGGGTTTCTTGCACCATAGTCATGCGACCTACAACGAGTTTCGCCCGGAGAAGTAAGGGCGGAACTCGTCAGCGCACAGCGGGACGCTTCTAGAGGAAATCCTCCTGCATTACACACGGCTGCGCAGCCCGCCACGGCGGGCCGCAGCCGGGACATGTTCGCCCTACAGAGCGGCACCGGGGGGGAGGTGACGACGGGCGCACCAGCCGGCAGGGGCACGTTCCAGACCCGCCCCAGGCGCGACGAACCCCGGGCGGTGGCTCCAAGCCGAGGGGGTAGCCGGAGCCAAGGGGATGCCCGGGGCCGTCGTTAGCCTCATTTCGCTGCCGCCGGCGGGGGTCCTTCTGGCCGTGTCACGAAGGGGGACGAATCCTGGCTGAGCGGGCTAGAGCGCCGCCAAGGGCATCTGAGGGCGCTCGCCGTCCATTCGCCGGTCCCTGGCGATGCGCGCCGCGCGCTCTTGACAGCTATACGCCTGGGTGTAGAATGGTTCGGGCGCTCTAGCAGCGCCGCCTGGAGGGCCGGCGGCGTTCCTCTGTGAGTCCGTGCTGAGGCCGCCGAGTCTATGTCTGTTAGGGGGATCAGATGAGACGTCGGCCATCTGGTGGTGGCAGCACTGCTGTTCCCCGCGTCTGTCCTCGGTCTGCGTTCCGCCTCGCCGCGCTGTTGCTTCTCGCGCTTAGCTGCCTGGCCGCACTGGGCGACCGTGCCCGCGCCGGGCCGGCGCCTCCCGCGCCTGCGCCACATCCGAAGGCCGCGGGCTCGGCCAAAGCGCCTACGCCTGCGGCCGGCCCGGCCATGGCCTCTGCGGTCCAGAAGGCGACCGCGTCCGCCGAGAGTGGGACAGTCCAGATCGCGCAGCTGCCCGGAACCGGCGGCGCGCCGGCCACGGCCGCGGAGCTGATTCGGAAGGCCGACTGCTACCTGTTCTACCACGACCTCGCGGGCGGCGAGGCCTGCTTGGAGCAGGCCGTGGCCGCAGAGGAAGGCACGCCAGATGCCGCCAGAGCGCGTGCGTTGCTGGCCTCAGCTCTCGCGGAGAGCGATCCGGCGCGCTCCGCGGCCCTCTTCTCCGAGGTCGCGCAGCAGTACAGCGACCCCGAGCTGTTGGCCTTCGCCAGCCTCGTGCAGTCAGAGGGCACGGCCGCTCGCGCGCAGGACTGGCAGCAGGTCGAAGCAGTGCTCAGCGCTGCCGCGGCCACCTGGAGGGGCACCGCGACCGGCGCGTGGGCGGCGCTCAAACTCGCGGACTACTACCGCACGTATCCTGAGGACTGGGCCCGGGCTGAGGCGGTCTACCGGCAGGCGATCTCCGACTATGCCGGCGCGCCTACCGCGGAAGAGGCCGCCCTGGGGCTGGCTCAGACCCTGGAGTGGTCAGAGGGGAAGGACTTCGAGCAGATCTTCTCCCTCTACAACTCGCTGGTCACCGATGCCCAAAGCCCCTATGTGCGCCTGGAGGCGATGGTGGGCATCTCCGCCACCTTCAACCAACTCCGGGACTGGGAGGCGAGCGCCAAGGTAGCTTCCCTCGTCATCGGCTCTGCGCCGAACCATCCGGCCGCCGGCTTCGCCAGCATCCTGCGCGCCTATGCCAGCGACATCATCGGGAACCTGGCGGACGCGGTGACTGATGTGCAGACCTACCTGGAGTCCCCGAACCAACAGGCCTCATGGCGAGCCTACGGGCATGACGTCCTCGCCCGATACGCCTATCAGCAGGGCCGCCTCGACGAGGCGGAGCGGGAGTTCACCACTCTCTTGGACCTGGCCAGCGTTCACGCCGGCCGCGGCTTCCGCGGCAAAGCTCGTGTGGGGCTGGCCGCCTGTGCCAAGGCCAGGGGCGACCTGCGGGGCGCGCTGCAGCTCTACCTCCAGGCGGCCGATGCAGAGCTCTTCCCTTGCGACAAGGCCACCGATCTCTACCTGGCGGCAGACCTCGCGCAGGAGCTGAGCGACAGCGCCACCCGCGGGCAGATCGTCGCTCGCATGGCGGCGGAGCTGCCAGGTAGTCACCTGACGACCAAGCTTGTGGGACACGAGCTACTGCCCCCGCCTGAGATCTAGGGCCAGAGGAGGGAGACCATGCACCGCAGGGACGCACTACCGCTGTTCGTGTTTGCTGCCTGCCTGGGCCTGACGTTCGCGGCGGCCAGGCCGAGTCTCGGTCACATGTGGCACAACCAACACGGCGGCCCCCCGAAGTGCCATCAGCAGGGCGGCCCTGGAAGTCTTGGCGGGTGCAGCAGCTGCGGTACGTACGCGCCCACCAGTTCCGGCAGTCCCGTTGACGAGGTCAACACTTTCAACGGCGACCTGACGATCACGGACACGCCGGTATCGTACAAGAGCGTCGGGGACGCCTTCCCCTTCACCATCACATACAACGCCGACTACGCTCGGCCCAGCTCCATGGGGAGCCGCTGGAGCCACAGCTACAACACCTACGTCATCAACGACGCCCCCTACGGGGTGACTGTGATCGAGAGCAACGGGTGGGAGAACTACTTCTCCGGCGATCCCGCGCCCGGCTCGCCTTACGTCTCTCCTGCGTGGGTGACGGACACGCTCGAGAAGACTTACCAGATGGGCAACTGGAACGGCTGGCGGCTCACGCGTGCGAGCCAGGAGTACCTGACCTTCAACACCTCGGGGCAGTTGACCAGGCGTACTGACACCCAGGGCATCTCCTGGACCTTCACCTACACCAGCGGACTGCTCACCACCGCGACCGACCCCAAGGGGCGGCAGACCACCCTCTCCTACACCAACGGCAATCTCACCCAGGTCACCGTTCCCGGCAACCTGCACGCCCACTTCGGCTACGATACCAGCACGCCTCCGCGGCTGACCACGGTCACGGACGCGGCCGACTACGACTACTCCTACGGGTACGATGCCAGCAACCGCGTCGTGAGCATCGTCGATCCCTCCGGCCGCCAGGTGGAGTACACCTACTACGCCGACGGGAAGCTGGAGACCACCTTCATCACCGGGCTGCCCAGCTCGGCCAAGGGCTACAGCTACACCCCGCAGCCCAATGGCCAACTCTATGTGGACATCACCGAGACCAAGGACGGCCAGAACCGGGTGACCCGCCACGTCTACGAGAACACGGACGACCCGACAAACGGTCGCTACATCGGGACCATCCTCTCCATCATCAAGGACGTGGGCGGGATCGCGGCCACCCAGGGCTGGGCCTACGACTCCAACTTCCGGAAGGTGAGGTACCGGGACAGCTACCAGCCCGAGACCGGGGGCAAGGCGCACCGGCACTTCTACTACTACACCGACGCCAACAACCCGACCCTGGTGACGAAGTACATTGACCCGGAGAACTCCGACGCCAATCCCAGCGACACCGGCACTCCCTCTCCGGACTGCCCGGGCTACCTGTACGAGTACGACAGCCGGGGCAACAAGACCAAGGAAACGACGCCGGAGGGGCGGGTGACCGATTACACCTATTACGCCGGCACCAGCCGGCTCTACCAGGTCATCATCCGGGACCAGGATGTGAACGGCAACCCGGTGGACCGGACCACCTCCTACACCTACTGGGACGTGACCTACCGCTTCCAGGTCAAGACCATCACGGACGCCAGGGGCAACGTCACCACCTACTACTATGACAGCAACTGCTACCTCGACTACATTGACCCCCCGCTGGGCAACAACATCCAGTACACGTGCAACGCGGTCGGGGACGTCACCGCGGTCACCGACGGCAACGGCAACACCACCTCCTACCAGTACGACGGCATCCACCG
>Ga0315280_10000291_pt1 | contig 93054 bp, 83 predicted proteins | sample YL17G06_40_MG_FD_203697 | JGI IMG/M metagenome (GOLD analysis project Ga0315280, IMG submission 203697) | Sediment microbial communities from Yellowstone Lake, YNP, Wyoming, USA - YL17G06_40 | ecosystem: Environmental > Aquatic > Freshwater > Lake > Sediment | place: USA: Wyoming | collected...
CCAACCCCTGGTCGGCCGCATCGTGGCGGCCGACACCTCGCCTGGGATGCTGGCTGTCCTGGAGCAGAAGATCGCGGCGGCCGGGCTAGAAAACATCGCTGTCCGGCTGTGGAATGCCGAAACGGATCCCTTGCCCGAAGAGCGGTTCGACGTCATTGTCAGCACCATGACCTTCCATCATTTGACGGAGATCCCGCGGGTCCTCCACCGCTTTCACGGCCTCCTCACTCCCGGCGGCCAGATCGCCGTCGCCGACCTCGACGCCGAGGCCGGGGACTTTCATGCGGACCCGGCGGGCGTGTGGCATTTCGGTTTCGACCGGGCGGAGCTTCAAAGGCAGTTCGACGAGGCCGGCTTTTGCCGCGTCCGGACGGAGACCGCCTATCGCCTCGAGCGGCCTGGGGCGGGCGGCAAGTTGAAGGAGTTCAGCCTCTTCCTGCTGTCCGCGGTCAAATGACCCCCGCGGGCAAGCCCGCTCATCATGCTGGGGCCCGCCCCGCCATTCCGCCCCGGCTGGCGCGGTGACTCCCGTTCGGGTAAAATAGCCGTTTCAGGACAGGAAGAAAGTCCGCCATGATCATCGTCGACAATCTCTCAAAGAGCTACGGGAAGCAGGGGCTCTTTGACTCGATCAGCTTCAAGATCAACCGCCGCGAGCGGGTCGGCGTCGTCGGCCGGAACGGGCACGGCAAGACGACCCTCTTCCGGATGATCGTCGGCCAGGAAGAGCCGGACGGGGGCACGATCTCGAAGCCCCGGAACTACCGTATCGGCTACGTCGAGCAGAGGATCAGCTTCACCGAAGACACGGTCCGGGCCGAGGCGGCCAAGGCGCTCGCCCACGACGCTCCCAACGAGATCTGGCGCGTCGAGAAGGTCCTGGCCGGTCTCGGCTTCGAGCCCGCCGACCTCGACAAGCGCCCTCTCGAGCTCTCCGGCGGCTACCAGGTCCGTCTCAACCTGGCCAAGGTCCTCCTCGGCGACTACCAGATGCTGCTCCTCGACGAGCCCAGCAACTACCTCGACATCACGTCCATCCGCTGGCTCGAACGGTTCCTCCTGGCCTGGCCGGGCGAGCTCATGATCATCACCCACGACCGGAGCTTCATGGACAACGTCGTGACCCACATCCTGGGCATCCACCGGAGGAAGGTCCGCAAGATCCAGGGGGACACGGGGAAGTACTACGAGCAGATCGCGGCCGAGGAAGAGGTCTACGAGAAGACGAGGATCAACGACGAGCGGAAAAGGAAGGAGATGGACCTATTCATCACCCGCTTCCGGGCCAAGGCCCGGCTGGGCGGACTCGTCCAGTCCCGGGTCAAGTCCCTGGAGAAGATGGAGAAAAGGGAGAGGCTCGAGATCCTCAAAACCCTGGACTTCTCCTTCACCGAGCGACCGGCCTTCCACAAGTACGCCATGGACGTCCGCGACCTCTCGTTCGCCTACACGCCGGACCGGCCGCTCATCCGGCGCTTGTCCATCAGCATCGCGGCCAAAGACCGAGTTTTCGTCATCGGCCGGAACGGCCGGGGCAAGACGACCCTGCTCAAGCTGCTGGCGGGGGACCTTGCGCCGCGCTCCGGCGAGATCGCCTCGCCGCAGTCGGTGGCCCCCGGCTACTTCGAACAGACCCACATCTCGACCCTTCATGAGTCCAACACGGTCCTCGAGGAGATCGGCTCGGCCGACCCGGAGGGCGATCCCAAGCGGGCGCGGACGATCGCCGGCGGCATGATGTTCGAGGGCGACGACGCCTTGAAGAAGGTCGCCGTCCTCTCGGGCGGGGAAAAGAGCCGCGTCCTGCTCGGCAAGCTCATTGCGACCCCCATCAACCTCCTCCTGCTCGACGAGCCGACGAACCACCTCGACATCGAGTCGAACGACGCCCTGCTCGCGGCCATCGACAACTTCGACGGCGCGGTCGTCATGGTGACCCACAACGAAATGTTCCTTCACGCCCTGGCCGAGCGCCTGGTCGTTTTCGACAATGACGACATCGTCGTCTACGAAGGCGGCTACCAGAGGTTCCTGGAGAAGGTCGGCTGGAGGGACGAGGTCATGCAGCGCCCTCTCGGGAGCCTCCGGACCGGGGCCGGCGGCGAGGCGAAGGAGAAGCCGACGCCGAGGGAGCTCCGCCGCCTCCGCTCGGAGGTCATCACGGAGCGCTCCAAGGCCCTGCGGCCTCTGGAGACGAGGATGGCCGAGATCGAAAAAGCCGTCGAGGAGAACGACGCCTCGCTCAAAGAGCTCAACAAGAAGCTCGTCACGGCCTCGCAGGCCAGGCAGGGCAGCCGCGTCGTCGAGATCTCCAGGACCATGCACGCGTCGAAGAAGGCTGTCGACGGGCTCCTCGAGGAGCTCGAGAGACTGACGGCGGATCACGAGGGGAAGAAGGCCGAGTTCGACGCCCGCCTCCGGGCCCTCGACGCCGAGGACGGCCCCGCAACCTAAAGGATGGTGTCGGATCTGCCCTTCTTGCGGAACGCGCAAACAGGTAGGTTTGACCCCTTCTTCTTTGGTATAATTCTGGTCTGAAGTCCGACACCTGATACCGACAGCATGGAACGACGCATTCTCGCCTGTCTGACGGTCCTCTGCGCGGCCTCTATTTCGTCCTGCCGCGGCGCCCGCTCCCAGAGCGACCTGACCGTGGCCGGTTCGACGAGCATCCAGCCTTTCGCGGATAAGTGGGCCGAAGTCTTCATGGAGAAACGGCCGGGGCTCGGCGTCAACATCCAGGGCGGCGGATCGAGCGCCGGCATCCAGGCCTGTAAGGCGGGTGCCTGCCAGATCGGGATGTCCTCCCGCGAGCTTAAGGCGGACGAAAAGGACCTTCACGAGACCGTCATCGCCCGGGACGGGCTGGCCATCATCGTCCATCCCTCGAATCCCGTCCGCGCGGCGAAGCTCTCGGAGGTCAAGCAGATCTTTTCCGGCGACCTCGTCAATTGGAAATACCTCGGTGGTCCTGACAAGGCGATCACGGTCGTCACCCGGGAGGAGGGCTCAGGGACCCGGGGCGCCTTCCAGGAATTGGTCATGGGGAAGACCCGGATCGACCGCGACGCGATCACCGAGGATTCGAACGGCACGGTCCGCGAGATCATCGCCAACGACCCCTACTCCATCGGCTTCATCTCGCTCGGACTCGTCAACGAAAAGGTCCGCGCCCTGGCCCTCGACGGCGTCGAGGCCGGCGAAGCCGCCATTCTGGCCGGCCGGTACAAGCTCGTCCGGCCGTTCCTCTTTCTGACGAGGGGCGAGCCGACGGGTGCGGCCAGGGAGTTCATCGATTTCGTCCTGTCGGAGGAAGGGCAGGCGCTCATCAAGAAGGAAGGCCTCATCCCCGTGCGATAGGCTCCGGCGCGTCCGCTATCGGGGGAGGGAAGGGAAGAGGATGAACAGGCTGGAGAAAAAGGACCGCCTCATCCGGCTGGCCCTGCTCGTCGTCGCCTTCTCCGCGGTTTCCATCCTGGCGGTCATCACCATTTTCATGTTCCAACAGGGCACGCCGGTCATGTTCAAGTACGGGATCGGGAGGTTCCTGGCCGGCTCGGATTGGTACCCCTCGGAGAAGAGCTTCGGGCTGTGGCCGATGATTGTCGGCTCCGTCTACGTAACGCTTGGGGCCATGGTCATCGGCGTCCCCTTCGGACTGGCCTGCGCCATCGTCCTGACGGAATTCTCGTCGAAGCGGGTCCGCGGGGTCATCAAGCCGGTCATCGAGCTCCTGGCCGGGATCCCCTCGGTCGTCTACGGTTTCATGGGCGTCGTCATCCTGGTCCCCTTCATCCGCGAGACCTTCGGCGGCCCCGGGCTGTCGGTCCTGGCGGCCTCGATCATCCTCGGCATCATGATCCTGCCGACGATCATCAGCATCTCCGTCGATTCCATCCAGGCCCTCCCGCCGGCCTACCGGGCCGGCTCGCTCGCCCTGGGGGCGACGAAATGGCAAACCGTCCGAATGGTCATTCTGCCCGCCGCCAGGTCCGGCATCATCGCCAGCATCATCCTGGGCATGGGGCGGGCCGTCGGGGAGACCATGGCCGTGATCATGGTCGCCGGCAATGCCGTGAGCGTGCCCCGTTCCATCCTCTCTCCGGTCCGGACCCTGACCTCGAACATCGCCCTGGAGATGGGCTACGCGGCCGGGGAACACCGGCAGGCGCTCTTCGCCACCGGGGTCATCTTGTTCGTCATCATCATGGTCCTCAATACGGTCGCCAACGTCACCTCGGCACGGAGAAAAAGGACCCGGTCATGAGCCTCGACCCCCGTCTGACACAGCGCCTCGCCCGGATCGTCCTCTGGGCCATGACCATCCTGACGGTTGCCGTTCTCCTCTTCATCATCACCTTCATCCTGAAGAAGGGGCTGCCGGCTTTGAGCCTGGATTTCCTGACCAGGAACCCGGTCGACATGGGCAAGGGCGGCGGCATCTTTTCGACGATCGTCGGGACGGTCGTCCTGACGGCGGTCGCCGTCCTCATCGCGACACCCCTTGGCGTGGGCACGGCCATCTTCCTGACCGAGTACACATGGGAGAACGCCGCGACCCGGGTCATCCGCTTCGGGGCCGATTGCCTGGCCGGGATCCCTTCGATCATCTTCGGGCTGTTCGGCTTCATACTCTTCGTCACCAAGCTGGGCTTCGGCTGGTCCATCCTGAGCGGCGGCCTGACCCTGGCCTTCATGATCCTGCCGACCATCATCCGGACGAGCGAGGAGGCCATCAAGAGCGTCCCACCCGTCTACCGGACGGTCAGTTTCTCGCTCGGCGGGACGAAGTGGCAGACCGTGACCCGGGTCGTCCTGCCGTCGGCCGTCCCCGGGATCGTCACGGGCATCATCCTCAGCGTCGGCCGCAGCATCGGCGAGACGGCCGCCGTCATCTTCACGGCCGGCAGCGCGTTGCGCTTGCCGACCTCGCTTTTCTCGTCGTCCCGGACGATGTCCGTCCATTTCTACATCCTGGCCAGGGAAGGGATCTCGATGCCGCGGGCCTACGGAACGGCGGCCGTGCTGATCATCGCTATCCTGATCGTCAACATCGCGACTTATTACCTGATGAACCGCTTCGTTAAGAAGTACTCGTGAGGGAGAGGAGAGGGGAGACCGTGGAGCCCGTTGCCATCCGGGTCAGCCGGTTCAGCCATTTTTTCGGCGACGAGCAGACCCTCGTCAACCTGGACCTGGAGATCTATCGCAATGAGATCCTGGGTATCATTGGTCCCGCCGGGAGCGGCAAGTCGACCTTCCTCTGCGCCCTCAACCGGCTCAACGACCTCGTCCGCGGCTCCCGCATCGAGGGGACGATCGAGATCGACGGCCGGAACATCTACGACGCCGATACGGACGTCATTGAGCTGCGGCGGAAGCTGGGCACGGTCTTCGCTACGCCCGTCCCACTGCCGCGGTCGATCTTCGAGAACGTCGCCTTCGGACCGCGCATGGCCGGGGTCCGTGACCGCGCCGCGCTCGACGGCATCGTCCGCGACAGCCTGGAGAAGGGAGGGCTATTCGAGGAGGTCCGGGACCGCCTTGACACGAGCGGCCTCAAGCTCTCGGGCGGACAGCAGCAACGGCTCTGCCTGGCCCGGATCCTGGCCCTCAAACCGGAGTTCATCCTCCTCGACGAGCCGACCTCGGGGCTCGACCCGATCTCGACGATGAAGATCGAGGATTCCCTCCGCAAGCTTAAGAGGGATTACACGATCATCCTCGTCACGAACAATGTCAAGCAGGCGGCCCGGGTCGCGGACCGGACGGCCTTCTTTCTCAACGGCCGGCTCGTCGAGATGGGACCCACGGCCCGGATCTTCACGGCCCCCGAAGACCAGCGGACGGACGATTACATCCGGGGGAGGTTCGGATAGGCCATGAGCATCGTCGAAGTCCGCGACCTGTCGCTCTTCTACGGGACCTTCCAAGCCCTCAAGTCTGTCAGCCTGGATATCCGGGAAAAGCGGATCACCGCCCTCATCGGCCCCTCCGGCTGCGGAAAGACGACGTTCCTGCGCTGCATGAACCGGATGAACGACCTCATCGAGGGAGTCCGGGTTTCGGGCCGGGTCCTCATCGACGGCCGGGACATATATGCCCAAGGGACCGACCTGCTCGGGCTGCGGCAAAAGGTCGGCATGGTCTTCCAGCGCCCGAACCCGTTCCCCCTGAGCGTCTATGATAACGTCGTCTACGGCCTGCGCGTCCACGGCGTCCGCGACCGGAAGGTTCTCGAGGAGAAGCTCGCCCGAAGCCTGGAATCGGTCCACCTCTGGGACGAGCTCAAGGACCGCCTTGAAGCGAACGCCCTCGGCCTCTCCGGAGAGCAGCAGCAGCGACTCTGCATCGCCCGCCTCGTCGCCGTCGAGCCGGAGATCGTCCTCATGGACGAGCCCTGCTCGGCGTTGGACCCGGCGGCCACCTCCCGGATCGAGGACCTGATGGCCGAGCTCAAGAAACGGTACACGATTGTCATCGTGACCCACAACATGCAGCAGGCGGCCCGCGTCTCGGACGAGGCCGGCTACTTCCTGCTCGGGGAGCTGGTCGAATTCGGCCCGACCGAACGGATCTTCACCAACCCCCGGGACTCGCGGACCGAGGATTACATCACGGGCCGGTTCGGCTGATGCCTCCTCAGGGCGGCCCTCCGGGGGCTTCCTGATGGCCGGAAAAAGAGTATAATAAAGCGGGTGATATTGAATCCGGAATGGACGGGAAGCGGCAGGGGTGTCTGCGGCTCCCGCCGAGGAGAACCGATGCGGCGCAAAGTCTTTCAATCTTCTCTCTTGGCGCTTACGGCGGCCCTCGCCGCGTCGTGTCTCATGGTCACGGACGATGAGAGGGGCCAGTCCTGGCCGACGGCACTCGAGTTCCGGAGATCGGTCGAATTCGCGGCGGGCGGCACGGTCGCCGTCGAGCACACCCTCGGCAATATCGCCATAACCGGTTGGGATAAAAACTCGGTTGAGGTGGTGGCGACCGGCAGGGAGGACGAATCCGCCGGCCGCGGCCGGGTCCGGGTGTACGCGGCGGGGGACCTCGAGCCTTCCATCGACGTGCGGGAGGCGGGGGGCAGCCTCCGGATCCGGACGAGATCGCTCGGCGGCCCCTGGTCCTCGGGCGGCCTGGACTATGACATCCGGCTCCCCAGCTCGGTCAATCTGGACCCCATCCGGCTCGAGAAGGGGGACCTCTCCGTGGCCGACGTCTACGGCCGGATGACCGTCGAGCTCGGCACGGGAAGCCTGAAGGTCAGCAATTTCTCCGGCCCGCTCAAGGCCTCGCTCGAGTCGGGCAGGGCGGACGTCGAACTGCTGGACGTCCGGAGCGATGACGTTATCGATATCACATCCCAGGAAGGCGATATCACCGTCCGCCTCCAGCCGGACACGAATGCCCGGATCGAGGCGGCCGCCCCCCTAGGGGAGATCACCTCCGATTATGATCTCGGATTGAAACTGCCCGCTCATTCGCTCGCCAGCCCGCTGGGCAGCGGGGAGGCAAGGATCGTCCTGAAGGCCCTGCGGGGGAATATCAGGATCCTGAAGGCCGAGTGACCAGGGCGCCGCGGCGTCCTGGCGTCACTTCTTCCAGCGGAACGGCTCTTTTTTCCTGAAATCGGGGACAAGATGTTCGTCCGGCGCGAAAGGCTCCGGCTGCAGGAAGAGATGGGCGTGGACTAGGCGGCCGGCCCGCTCGGCCACCGGCCGGTACTCCTCGGGGGTGAGACTGCGCCGGATCCCGGCCGGAGCTTTGTGGCAAGGGCGGTATTGACTCATCAGGCTGAGCCCGATATAGGGGGAAAGCGTCGCCGCGATCCAATCGAGCACGGCCAGCGAATCCGCGGTCGCCCCGGGAAGAACGAGGTGGCGGACGATGAGCCCGCGCCGTGCCGCACCGTCCGAGCCCGTCTCGAGCACCGGCTGCTGGACCGACATCTCCCGGAGGGCCGCCGACGCGTTCTCGAAATAATCTCGTGCCCCCGAATATCTCTTCGACAATGCGGATGAGCGGTACTTCATGTCCGGCAGATAGATGTCGACGATCCCGTCCAGGGCCCGGATGACGTCGAGGCCATCGTAGCCGTTCGAGTTCCAGACGAGGGGAAGCTCGAGACCTTCTCTGCACGCAATCTTGAGGGCCCGCAAAACGGGCACGACGACGTGCGTCGGAGAGACGAGATTGATGTTGAGGGCCCCCTCCGCCTGGAGACGGAACATCATGCCGGCGAGTTCAGCGTCCGAGACCGGCTCGCCCTCGAGAAGCCAGCTGAGCTGGTAGTTCTGACAGAAAAGACATTTTAGGTTGCAGCCCGTGAAGAAGATCGTCCCCGAACCGTTCCTTCCACCCGGGAGTTCGACGGCCCCGGAGCGCCGGGTCCCGCTGAGGACGGGCTCCTCCCCGAAGTGGAGCAGGGCGTGCGAGACCGAAGCCCGGCTTCCCGTCTGACAGACGCCCGTCTCGCCCTTCCTCCGGTCGATGCGGCACCGGCGTGGGCAAAGGGTGCAACAGGCTTCGAGCGGCGCGAGTCTCTCCAGCGCCTTCTCGACGAGGCGGATCTTCTTGTCACGGTCCGGCATCGGCTTGTGTTCTTTCAGGGCTCCATTGTATCAAAAAAAGAGGGACAGTCCCCCCTGGGGAGGACTGCCCCTCTTGCCTTCACGGTGGTTGATTCGCAAGGCGGCCGTGTGTATAGTAGTTGCTCATCCGCGGGAGCGGGAGCGCAAGATCCCCGTATCAGACGCCCGGAGCCGAGAGTGATCGCAAAAATCATCGACATCGCCCTTCATCTCGACCGGTACCTGAGCGCCATTATCCAGCAGTACGGCGCCTGGACCTACGGCATCCTCTTCTTCGTCATCTTCGTCGAGACGGGCTTCGTCGTCGTCCCGTTCCTGCCGGGCGATTCGCTGCTCTTCGCGGCGGGGACGTTCGCCGCCCTCAAGGCCTTGAACATCGGCTGGCTCATCGCCCTCCTGGCCTCGGCCGCGGTCATCGGCGACACGGTCAACTACTGGGTCGGGCACGCCCTCGGTCCGAAGATCTTCCACCGGGAAGGATCCCGCATCTTCAGGAAGGAATACCTCGACCGGACCCATGCCTTCTTCGAAAAGTACGGCGGCAAGACGATCATCATCGCCCGGTTCGTCCCCATCGTCCGCTCCTTCGCCCCGCTCGTCGCGGGGGTCGGGCGCATGTCCTACGGGAGGTTCATCGCCTTCAACGTCGTCGGCGGGGTCGGCTGGGTCGTCCTTCTCACCGGAGCGGGCTATTTCTTCGGCAACATCCCCGTCATCAAGAAGAACTTCTCGCTGGCCATCCTGGCCATCATCGTCATCTCGACCATCCCCGCCGTGACGGAGGCGATCCGTCACAGGAAGAAACAGCCGACGACACCGCCGGCGAGCCGGACCTGAGGCGCGGTTTATCCCTTGACCGGGGCCAGGGCCCTCGCCAGGCGGAGCACCCTCGGCGAGGCCAGGGCGTGGTGGGCAGTCATGTCGGTGTGCAGGGGCGTCAGCGAGATGTATCCTTCGTGCGCGGCGATGACGTCCATGCCCTTGTCGCCGACGCGCTTCGGCGTCCCCGTCCCGATCCAGAAGTACGACGCGCCGCGGGGGTCGATCTTCTCGATGATCTCCGGGTTGTAGAACTTCCAGCCGAGGCGCGTGACCTTGACACCCTTCGCCGGGGGCGGAGGGACGTTGACGTTCAACGTGACCCCGGCCGGGAGCCCTTCCGCCAGAACCGTCGCGGCGATGCGCCGAGTGAGGTCCGCGGCGAACCGGACGGGGAACCGGCCGCGCGAGTCGGGGAGCATCGAAACGGCGATGGATGGCACGCCGAAGAACGTTCCCTGGAGGGCTCCGGCGACCGTCCCGGAATAGTTGATGTCCTGTTGGCCGAGGTTCGGCCCGGGGTTGAGCCCGGAGATGACGAGGTCCGGCCGGCGGGGGAGGAGCTTCTGGAGGGCGAAGTAGATGCAGTCGCCGGGCGTTCCCTCGACGGCCCAGACGCGGGGCTTGATGTGGTGGATACGGAGCGGCTGGCGCAGGGTGATGGCGAGCGAGGTCGCGCTTCTTTCGCGGTCCGGGGCGACGATGTAGGTCGTGCCGAGGGGTCTCAAGCGGCGGAACAGGACCTGGATCGTCTCGCAGAAAAAGCCGTCGTCGTTCGTCAGGAGGATGAGGGGCTTCCCGCGCGCCCCCCGCTTCGACGTCGTTTTGCCCACGGGCTATTTCTTGACCATGACCAGGAGCATCTTGAACCGGGAAACAGCCTTGAGGGCATGGGGGACCCCGGCGGGCATGATGATCATCTCGCCAGCCCCGACGGGATGTCCCTGGCCCGCGATCGAGATGTCGGCCGTGCCGTCGAGCCCAACGACCAGGGCGTCGAAGGGCGCCGTGTGCTCGCTCAGCTGTTGGCCCTTGTCGAAGGCGAAAACCGTGACCGTGCCCGCCCTCTCACGGACGATCTCGCGGCTGACGACGGCCCCATCCTGGTACGTGACGAGGTCGGCCGTCCTTAACGTCGTTCCCTTGAGGCCCTCCGGGGCTCCCTCTTTTTTCGTGGGATCCATCATCGCACCTCGTTGCTCCGTGGGGATGGGGAGAGATGGTCGGGACGGGCGGATTCGAACCGCCGACCCCATGCACCCCAAGCATGTGCGCTACCAGGCTGCGCCACGTCCCGAACCGCGGTCATTCATTATAGCAGAACCGGCGGGGATATTTATTTTTTTTTCGGCAGTTTTTCGAGCGAGGAGGCGAGCTGCTGGAGCTCCTCCCGGACGCTGTAAAGGGCCTTGCGGAGCTTGTCCGGATGGAGCGGAAGCGCGGGCTGGAGGCCGAATTCCTCCTCGATCCGCCGCCGGACCCCGGCCATAGTGTGGCTCTTTGCCGAGAGGAGCTCCTTGATCCGGAGGATGATGTCGACGTCCTTCTGCCGGAAGAATTTCTGGCCGTTCCCAGTCCGGCCGGCGTTGAGGAAGGGGAACTCGCTTTCCCAGGATTCGAGCGTCGGCTCGTCGACCTTGGCCAGGCGGGCGACCTCGTCGATCCGGTAGACGAGCTTCGCCTTCGGCTTGTCATCCTTGAATAGTCTGGACTCGGCGGTTTCGTTGCTCACGGGACTTCCGGGACCCTCACATTAGCATTTTCGCCTGTTCCGGTCAAGACAGGGAGGCGGCCCGCCGCCTCAAATCCGGTCTCCTTGTGCTATAATTTGGAACCGGACGCGCGCATGGCCGAGAAAGACAAGAAGAAAGGTCCGGACCAGAGGACCCACACCCCCCTCGCCGAGAGGATGAGGCCGCAGACCTTCGACCGCGTCTACGGGCAGGACCACCTCCTGGGCAAGGGCAAGATCCTGTCCGAGCTCATCGACAACAACCGGCTGGTGTCCATCATCTTCTGGGGGCCGCCGGGCTCTGGGAAGACGACCCTCGGCATGATGCTCGCCCGCCATTTCGACCTGCCGTTCGAGTTCTTCAGCGCCGTCCTCTCGGGGATCAAGGAGGTCAAGGAATTCATGGCCCGGGCCGAGCAGCAGCGCAAGCTCTTCGGCAAGCCGATGATCCTGTTCATCGACGAGATCCATCGCTTCAACAAGGCCCAGCAGGCGGCCTTCCTGCCTTACGTCGAGAAGGGCGACATCATTTTATTCGGGTCGACGACCGAGAATCCCTCGTTCGAAGTCATCGCCCCGCTTCTTTCGCGGACGCGCGTCCTCGTGCTCAAGGAGCTGGACAGGGATGCGCTGGCCCGGATCGTCCGCGACGCCCTGGGCGACCCGGAGCGGGGGTTGGGGACGCTCAAGCTCGAGATCGACCCGGCCGCCCTGGACCTGCTCATCGATTTCGCCAACGGCGATGCCCGCAGGGCGTTGAACACCCTCGAGATCGCCTCGAACCTGGCGAAGAAAACGACCATCACTCTCGAGAACGTGCAGGAGGCCCTTCAGAAGCGGACCCTCCTCTACGACAAGGACGGTGAGGAGCACTACAACCTCATCTCCGCCCTGCACAAGAGCCTCAGGAACAGCGATGTCGACGCCTCCCTCTACTGGCTGGCGCGAATGCTCTCGGCGGGAGAGGACCCCCTCTATATCGCCCGCCGCATCGTCCGCTTCGCCTCCGAGGACGTGGGCCTGGCCGACCCGCAGGCCCTCGCCGTCGCTCTCCACGCCAAGGAAGCCTACGACTTCCTCGGCTCGCCGGAGGGGGAGCTGGCTCTGGCCGAGGCCGTCGTTTACCTGGCCTCGGCGCCCAAGAGCAACCGGGTGTACTCGGCCTTCGGGGCGGCGGTGAAGGACGTCGAACGCAGCCCTCACGAGCCGGTGCCCCTGTCCATCCGGAACCCGGTGACGCCGCTCATGAAGGAGCTCGGCTACGGGAAAGATTACCAGTACGCCCACGATTTCGCGGCCTCGACGACGGACATGGAAACGTTCCCTGAAAGGCTCCGAGGCCGGAGGTACTACGAGCCTGGCTCCCTGGGTTTCGAGAAAGAGGTCCGGAAGCGGATCGAGTGGTGGGAGGCCCTCAAGGCCAAGATCAAGGCCGGCAAGCAGGGCTAAGCGGTTAACCCTCGGCCGCCGGCGGCCCGTCTTTTTCTTCCTTCTCCTTGAGCAGGTAATAGACTTCCCAGCTGATGTCGTCGGCCAGGCAGCCGATGCACGACTTGGGCGTCGTGGCGATCTCGTCGTCGGCGATCTTGTCCTTGATGATCCGCTTGACGATCCGGCGGATCTTGTAGAGAAGGATGTAATTGACCATGGCGGCTCTCAGCCGGAAATGATACCAGGTTGGGCCTGCCAACGCAAAATCCTCTTCCGCTCGTCCGTCGTGGAGTACCGCCGGGCCACCCGCCCGCCTTATTTCTCAAGAGAGTGAGTCCTATTCCCGGTTTGAGCGTCAGGTCAATCATGCTATAGTTGGCTCCTCGAGAAAATGAGGAAAGCCGCATCAGTATTCATGGTTGCCGTCCTGGCCGCCGCGCTCGTTGCCGCGAGCACGGCCTGCCGGGCGGCCCGGCCGAACCTCGCCCCACGGCCGGAAGCCCTCGGCTTTCCCATGATGGAGGCCGGCGCGCTGTCTTTTGAGGGAACGGCCAATGGACCCGTCAGGGTCCGATATGGGGAGGCGTACTTTACCACGGAAGAGGGCCTCTTTTACGCCATCGACGTCCTCTCGCGCCGGGTCCTCTGGAAGTTCAAGGCGGATGCGCCCGTACCCGCGGCCCCGGAGCTCGGCGAACATTGGCTCATCATCCGCGACCAAGGGAACGCGATCTATGCCTTGGACCCCGATGGGCGCCTGGCCTTTAGAACGGTCACGGCGGACCCGGTGACGTCGGCCGTCCGGGAACTCGGGGGCCGGGTCTTGTTCGGCTGCGGGAGCGGTCGCATCCGGGCGCTCGATGCCCAAGACGGCCGTCCGGTCTGGGAGTTCGATGCCGGGGCCCCGGTTTGTTCTGGCCCCGTTTTTTCCGGGCGGCTCGCCGTCTTCGGCCTCGAGGACGGCCGGCTCGTTGCTCTGGACGAAAGCGGCCGTCCGGCATGGATCTTCGCCGCACGCGGGACGATCCGGGTCGACCCGGCAGCGGTGGACGGCGGCCTTTATTTCGGAACATCCGAACGGTATTTCTACGGGCTCGCGGCGGCGACAGGGAAGGAGCGCTGGAAGTTCCGCCTGGCGGGGGCGCCCCTCCACCCGGCGGCCGCGACCGGCAGGCGTCTCGTGTTCGCGGCCTCGGACAGCGTTGTCTACTGCCTCTCGGCTCGCAGCGGCGAGATCCTCTGGTGGCAAGGCGTCCCGGCCAGGGTCGTCCATGCCCCCTCGATCGCCGACGGCCGGGTCCTCGCGTCCGCGCTTTCGCCGGAAGTCCGCGCTTATGACCTCTTGAGCGGCAGGCCGGCGGGCGTTTACCATGCGCAACACGAGCCCATGGCCGGGGCCCAGTGGGTCACGCCCTACCTTATCCTCATCGAACTGGATCCAGCGTCGGGCAGGGAGAGGTTCGTTTTTCTCGAGCGTGACCGGCGCCCCGTCCAAACCCTGGGGGAGACGGGTCCCGTCCGCCGTTGAAAAGGACGCGGAAAAGCCTTAGAATCGGCCCACGGACGAGGAGTGAACACATGAACCGTGAAGACGCACTGAGCCTGCTCAAGCAGCATCTCAAGAACAAGAATCTGGTCAAACACTGCCTGGCCGTCGAGGCCTGCATGAAGGCCGTCGCTGTCCGCCTGGGGCACGACCCCGGGCCATGGGGCCTGGCCGGCATCCTCCACGACCTGGACTACGAGGTCACGGAGAAAAGCCCCGAGCTGCACACGACGGAAACGGTCAAGATCCTCCGGGAGAAGGGCATCGACGAGGCCATCGTCCATGCCGTCCAGGCCCACGCGAGTAAAGTGCCCTGCGAGTCGCCCATGGACTGGGCCATTTACTCCGTCGACCCGCTGACGGGACTGATCATCGCGGCAACGCTGATGCACCCGGACAAGAAACTAAAGTCCATCGACCTCGAGTTCGTCAAGCGGCGCTACAAGGAGAAGAGCTTCGCTCGCGGGGCGCGCCGCGAGGAGATCGAGGAGTGCCGCGAGCTCGGCCTCGACCTGGACGAGTTCCTCTCGATCTCGATCGCCGCCATGCAGGGGATCGACCAGGACCTGGGGCTGGCCTAGAGCAGCCCTGTTCTGACCCCGAACTCGATGAACCGCCCCCGCCAGGGGAAGCCCGGCTCCGTGTAGAAATAATGATTGAAGATGTTCGTGACGCGGACGAACGGCTCGAGGTTCCGCAGGGACCAGCTGAGGACCGCGTCGAGGCTGAAGAAGCTGGGGATCGATAGCAGCGACGACGTGCTCGTATTCCAGTACCAGGACGTCGAAGAGAGGATGCCGATGAGCCCCAGACGGACCCCGCCGGGCGCGGACAGGCCTGCGTCGAAGGTCATGCTGTGCTTCGGCAGGGCGTCCAAGGGCCGGTTGTCCGATTCGTTCCTGTGGTCGAGGAACGTATAATTGACCAGCCCGTCCAGGCTGAACCTCCCCAGGGTCAGGCTCTTCTGGGCCTGGAGCTCGAAGCCGTTGATTCTCGCCCTGTTGACGTTGTAGTAGCGGCGCGTCCCGTCGGGCAGCCGAACGGTGTTGATGAAGTCGCGCAGGGCGTTCAGGAAGAACGACCCCGTCAGCAGGAAGCCCCTATTGTAAGTCGCCGAGAGCTCGAAGCTGCGAGCGGACTCACTCCGGAGGTCGGGGTTGCCGCTCGATGAGGAGTAAAGCGAGCGCATCGAGGGGAATTTGGACTTCGTGGCGAAGGAGATGTGGATGTCTAGGGCGTCGGTCGGCGAGTACTTGAGCCCCACCAGGGGATTGAGCCTTGTCGTCGTCCCGCCCGTGAACTTGTTCAGGCTATCGAGGCTCACGCCCGCGATGAGTTTCCAGTTCTCGAGGAAGGCGATGTGGTCCTCGATGCCGGCCGAGAACGTCTTCTGCTTGTAGGCGTTCCAGGGGAGGTCCGTATCGTCCCGCTGGCGGGTTTTGTCGGCCTCGTAGTAGAGACTAGCCTTGAGGGAGTTCCAATGGGCCAGGGTGAACTCGCCGAGGCCGAAGAAGCCGTAGATCGGATTGTCGTAGGTGCTTTCGGCCGAAAGGGCCGCGAGCGAGCTGTTCGTGTATTGGTCGAGGATATTGTAATAGTTCACATAGTAGCCGCGGAAACGGACAAAGGCGTTATCCCCGAGGGCCCTGTAGCCGCCGGCGCTGACGGAGGTCCGGTCCCAGTCCTTGAACCGCCAATAGCGCGCTTGGCCGAAGAGAGCGGGCGGGATGCCATACGCCGATTGGTAGCGGTCGGCGTTGATCATGATCTCGCTCTTATCCGAGGGATTGTAGATGACCTTGCCGCTCAGGTTGAAGCGCTGGTAGTCGCTGAGCGAGCGAACGAGCTCGGTGCCCAAGGCCGGGTCCTTGTACCGAAAGCCGTTGGAGTCCTGGGCGAGGGCCGAGGCCACGACGCCCACCCGGCCGAACTGCATGGCCGCATCGGCCCCACCGCCCCGGGTGCCTTTGTCTCCGAGCGACAGCGTGAGGAAGGCGGTGGGGTCGGGAGTCGGGCGCCGGGTGATGACGTTGACGATCCCGCCCAGGGTGTTCGGGCCGTAGAGGACGGAAGACGGGCCTTTGGTGATCTGGATGGATTCGATGCCGGCGGAGGAAATGGTCTTCAGGTCGAACGTCCCGAAATAGGGCTCGACGATCGGCACGCCGTCGCCCAGCAAGGCGATCCGGCCCGAGTCGATGCCGCGGAGCCTCAGGGTGTATTCCCCTTTGGCCCCCACGGTGACCATGGCGCCCGCTGCGTACCTAAGGACCTCCGACAGGTCCAGGGGCATCTGGTTTTGGATGGCGGTGGCCTCGATCGTCGTCACCGTCGCGAGAGGGATCTCCCGGGGCGCCTTGCCGATGACCCGGATCTCCTCGGTGATCCGGACGGGTTTTTCCTGTTCCTTCGTTTTCTTCTGCTTGTCGGCCGTCTGGTCCTGGCCGGCCGAGGCCAAGGGGATGAAGACGATGCCGAAAACGAGCAGGACGAAAACGGTCAAGATGATGGGGCGAGAGTGCAGACGCTGCATGGCGTTCTCCTTTTCAAGGATGGAAGGAAAAACAGTTTCCCGTTTTTCCCTATCGGTCGGAGAGCATGGCCGCTTAGGACTTTAGCCCCTCCGACTCGGAGAATGCCGTAACTTAACACAATTCTCCGCCGGTGTAAACAAGGGAACTCGTAGGAGTCGGCCGTACCAGCTCAGGCCTGGCGTTGGGGCCGTTGAAGCTTGCTGTGGCGGACGCTGTACAGGAAATAGATGAGGAGGCCCGCCAGCAGCCAGACGCCGAACCGGATCCAGGTGACCTTGGGCAGGCTGTACATAAGGTAGAAGCAGAAGCCGACGGTGACGAGAGGCGTGAACGGGACGCCCGGCGTCTTGAACTTCCGCTCGACCTCGGGCCGCGTCTTCCGCAGGAGGACGACGCCGACCGAGACGAGGACGAAGGCAAAGAGCGTGCCGATGTTGCAGAGGTCGATGATCATCGGCAGCGGGAAGAGCCCGGCGATGACCGCCGTCGCGATCCCCGTGATCCAGGTGCAGAGGTGCGGCGTCTTGTGGACCGGGTGGACCTTGGCGAAGGCGGCCGGAAGGAGCCCGTCCCTTGCCATCACCATGAAGATCCGGATCTGGCCGTAGAGCGTGACAAGCAGGGTCGAGATCATGCCGATGATGGCCCCTGTGGCGACAATCGCCCCTCCCCACTGGATGCCGATCCGGGCCAGGGCGGCCGGCAGCGCGTTCCCCACGTCGATCAGTTTGTAGGGGACGATGCCCGTCAGGACAAAGGCCACCGAGACATAGAGGACGATGACGACGCCCAGACAGAGCATGAGGCCCAGGGGGACGTCCTTTTTCGGGTTCTTGGTTTCCTCGGCCGCCGTGGAGACGGCGTCGAAGCCGATGTAGGCGAAAAAGATGATCGCCGCGCCGGCCATGATGCCCTTCCAGCCGAACGGCATCATGGGTTGGAGGTTGGCGAGGCTCACGTGACGGACGCCGAGGAAGACGAAGAGCAGGATGACGATGATCTTGACAGCGACGATGATGTTGTTGATCTTGGCGCTTTCCTTGATGCCGATGTAGAGGATCCAGGTAATGAGCAGGGTGATGACGATGGCTGGCACGTCCACGATGCCGCCGGACAGGACGATCCGGCCCGCGGCGTTGGTCGTGATGGGCGGAGTCAGGAAGGCTTTCGGCAGCTTGACGCCGGCGCTCTGGATGAGGCCGATGAACGTCGTTGACCAGCCCGAGGCCACGGCGCTCGCCGCGACCAGGTATTCGAGCATGAGGTCCCAGCCGATGATCCAGGCGATGACCTCGCCGAAGGCGACGTAAGAGTAGGAATACGTGCTGCCCGCGACCGGGAACATGCAGGCGAGCTCGGAATAGGTGAGGGCGCAAAAGCCGCAAGTGACGGCGGCGATGATGAACGACAGGAGGACGCCCGGACCCGCCAGTTGGGCCCCCTGGCCCGTGGCGACGAAGATGCCCGTCCCGACGACGGACCCGATGCCAAGGGCGGCCAGGTCGATCGCGGTCAAGTTCTTTTTGAGTTGCGAGTGCTCCGAGGCGTCGTCGATCTGCGCCGGGGTCTTGGTGATCCAAATGTTCATAATGAACCCCTTTTAGGATGGGAGGGAATGGGCGAGGGAATCGCAGTTATCCGCAGATAATTCAGGCTGGTGGCCATAGAAATCGCATTATATACAAACGGGGGAATATTTCAAACAAAAACGGGCCCTCCGCAGTTTTTGACTTGCCCCGGGCCCTATGCTATAAATTCCGCGAATACGCATCGAAACCTCAGGACGGGGAGAGGATGAGGGTCGTCGTCGTCGTTGGGCTGTCCGAGAGCGGGAAAACGCACCTCGTCGCCGGCCTCATCGGCGAATGCAAGCGCCGGGGTCTCCGGACGTTCGCCATCAAGCACTGTCCCCATGGTTTTTCCCTCGATCTTGAGGGGAAGGACACGTGTAAATACATGCAGTCCGGGGCCGACGGCGCGGCCATGATCTCATCCGAGGATTGGGCCGTCGTCCGGAAGCTGCCGGAGGGCGACCCCGACCTCCTGACCCTGGCCGAGCGGTCCTTTCCCGACGCAGACGTCGTTCTCGTCGAGGGCGGAAAGCAGGCCCGGGGCCTGCGAAAGATCGAGGTCCTGCGGTCCGGGGTCTCCGATGTCGTTCAGACCCCGCCGGACGAGCTGCTGGCCGTCGTTTCGGACAGCGGCGCCCCGCCGGGGACGCCTGTCCCGGTGTTCACGCCGTCGCAGACGGGCGAGATCTGCGACCTGATCCTGTCGTGAGCGGAGGAAGCCATGCCTGAGATCAAGCTGGAGATCGACGGTCGGGACATTCCTCTGAACCCGTTCGTCCGGACCTTCATCGAGAACACGGTCCTCGGCATGGTAACGTCGTTGACCGGCGTCGACCCGGAGCCGAAGAGGATCATCCTCTCGATTGAACGGGCCGCGGCGACCGCCAAAAAGCCCTGAGGCCAGCGGGAGGAGGAGAGTGGCGTCATGACGGATTCCCCGCTCAAGTTCGCCAAGGACTATTTTTCCGGCCGGGACGCCGCCGTCCTGGACGCCTTGCGCCGGAGCTCCGTCGGGATCGCCGGGGCGGGGGGACTCGGCTCCACCGTGGCCGTCGCGCTGGCGAGGGCCGGTGTCGGCCGGCTGGTCATCGCCGACTTCGACCGCGTCGAGCCCTCCAACCTCAACCGCCAGCAGTACTTCGTGGACCAAATCGGCCGGGTCAAGGTCGAGGCGCTCAAGGAGAACCTTATCCGCATCAACCCGTTCGCCGTCTACGAGACCCACGAGGTCCGCCTCACGCGGCGGAACGCGGCGGAGATCTTCCGCGCGGTCGACGTCCTGGTCGAGGCGTTCGACAAGGCCGAGGCCAAGGAGATGCTGATCGAGACCTGCCTCCGGCGCTTCCCGGGCCGGCCCGTCGTGGCCGCGTCGGGGCTCGCGGGCTTCGGCGGAAACAACAAGCTCCATACCCGGAGGATGGGAAACCTGTACATCTGCGGGGACGAGACGAGCCAGCCCCCGAGGGGCGTCAGCCCGATGGCCCCTCGGGTCGGCGTCGTCGCCCACATGCAGGCCAATTTGGCTGTGGAACTGCTCGTGAAGATGAGAGGTCGACATGCTAAAGGTCAATGAGTATTTCGACGGCAAGGTGAAATCGCTGGCGTTCCAAACGGCCGACGGCCCGGCGACGACCGGCGTCATGGCCCCCGGCGAGTACGAGTTCGGCACGGCGACGGTCGAGATCATGACCGTCATCAGCGGAAAGCTGAGCGTCAAACTGCCGGGTAGCGAGAAGTGGAAGGACTACACGGCCGGGAAGAGCTTCCGGGTCGAAGCCAATCAGAAGTTCCAGCTCAAGGTCGCAGCCGATACCGCCTATCTATGTCTCTATAAATAGCCCGCAGGACGGTGCCAACCGTCACTTCAACCCCTAGGCTCGAAGTCGCACCGCGTTCTATCCTAAGGATCTTCCGCCGCACACCCGGTCTAGAGGCTCACATGGCCCGACTTCAATACCTCCAGCCCAGGACGGCCCGGGTGAAGACGTTCATGAGAATGGGCACGGCGTAGATCAGCGAGACGGCCAGGACCTTCTTCGGATTCGTTTTAAGGCTCAGAACCAGGATGATGGCCGCGTAGAAGGTGAAATAGCCGAAGAGGAAGATCAGCCAGATCCCCGCGAAAGAACGGTTCCAGAACGGGTATTCCCAGACCAGGTGTCCGCCGAGGTTCAAAATGACCTCGACAAAAACGCAGAACACCGAGTATCCGATGGCCCAGAACCAGCGGTTGGGCAGGCCCAGGATCTTCTCTTTCGGGTCGTCCGAAAGCGAATGGTAGAAAATGATGCCCGAGATGGCGAACATGAACATGATCTCGATGTTCCAGCCGACCATCGTGCGGAGGGCGGTGTCGCCCGGCGTCGTCCAGAACGCGGAGCGTCCGGTGAGGACCAGGACCCAGCCGTTCCAGGTCTCGTTGAAGAAATCCATGCCGAACAGGGTTAGCCCGGCGAAGACCGCGTCCCAGTTGCCCGAGCGCCGGGCCTCCTTGATCTCCCTCACATAGATGTAGAAGACGATCGCGAGCAGCGGGATGACATACCATTTGATCATCGTGAAGTCCCACAGCCCGGACAGCGCGCGAACCGAAGCTTCCGTCATGGCCGGCCTCCCCATTTACGAAATCTAAGCACCGACTAGAGACTTTTCTGTGTCCACTCGCCGTCGACGAGGCGCCACATCTCCCCCGTGGGATTCTCGTCGCGCAGCTCAGCCGGAAGCCTCGCCAGGCGGACGTTGTCATAACAGTGGAGCGCGGCGAAACGGGTCATGGCCGCTGGGAACCCGACCGCGGTGAAGCCCGGATGGCCGGTGGCCGGGAAGGGTCCGCCATGGTTCATGGCTGGCGAAACGGCGACGCCGGTCGGCATCCTGTCGTTGAGGAGACGGCCGACCTTCCGCCGCAGGCGCGGTTCCAGGGCGGCATAGGCCGCGTCGTCGGCCCCGCCGCTGTGGCTGTAGATCGTCCCCGTAAGATGGCCCTCCAGCCGGGACGCGATCTCCGTCATCTCGCCGGCATCGCGCGCCAGGACGAGCAGGGTCAGCGTCCCGAACGATTCGACCTGGAACGCCGCTGGATTCCGCAGGAACGCGGCGCCCGGGAGCTGGAAGAGAGTTGGCAGGAACCGGAAGCCCGGGCCGCCGGGCTCCCGCCCTCCCGTGACCAGCTCCGCCCCCGAGCGGGCGAGCCGAGCTGTAGCCTCCTTGAGGCCTTCGAGGACCTTCCGGCCAAGGAGTATTCCCGGTCCGGAGCTTTCGAACCCCGCTTTGACCGCCGCTATGAATTCCCGGCCCGCAGGATCGTCGACGACGACGGCCAGACCGGGCTTGGTGCACATCTGGCCCGCGGCCAGCAGGCATGAACCGAAGAGCTCGCCGGCGATCGCCTCCCGCCGCTCCTCGAGGGCCCCCGGCAGAATGAAGACGGGGTTGGCGCTCGACATTTCGACGTAGACGGGTTTTCCGGCCCGGTCGGCGGCTTCCTTGAGCTTCATCCCCGCCGCCCGGCTTCCCGTGAAGCCCGTGGCTGCGACCAGCGCATTGGAAACGAGCTTCAAACCGTCATCCGGGGAGAAATGGTAGAGGAGCTGAACCGCGGCCGACGGCAGCCCCGAGCCCTGGAGGGCCTCCCATGCGGCTTCAGCCAAGAGACGCGTCGTCTCCGGATGGCCGGGATGGGCCTTGGCGATGACGGGATTGCCGGCGGCCAGGGCCGCGGCGAAATCCCCGCCGCCGACGCCGTTGAAGGCAAAGGGGAAGTTGTTCGGGCCAAGGACGACGACCGGCCCGCCGAGCGGGCCGAGCTTCGAGCGGATGTTCAACTTGGAGTCGATGGTGGCCCGGCACCATGACCGCTCAAGACAGGCCCGGGCGGCCTGCCGGAGCTGGTCGGTCATGCGCGGGAATTCGACGGTCCGAAGACGCGGCTCGAGGGGAAGGGCCGTTTCGAGGTGGGCGGTCCCGACGAGCCCATCCCGCCGCTCCTCGAGCTTCCCGGCGAACGCCTCCAGGAAAGCGACGATCGGCCCGGGACCGGCCTTGGCCATACGGCCGGCGGCCGCGGTGCCCGCTTCCAAGGTATCCTTGAGGTCCGTCCACGTGGAAACGGGGTAGGCGCCGGGGAGGTTCTTTCCGGTCTCCGGGTCCAACGCGTTGAAGGAGCCGGCGGGTCGAGTGGCCGGCCGCCACTCTCCGCCGATGAGGACCTTGTGCATCAGCCGCCCGAGTAGATCGGGGAAATGACGATCCGGTCTCCGTCCTCGACCTTTTCGCCCGCGGCCACGGCCCGTCCGTTCCGGGTGACGATCCGGGGCCTGGCTTTGTCGATTCCCACCAGGGCCAGGACCTCCTCGACGGCCGCCGACGGCGGCACGGAGAGCTCCTTTTCGCTGAACCCCAGCTGATTGACGAACGGACCGATCAGCTTGACGGTGACTTTCATCTCAGGTCAGGCTTCCGAATTTTTCGGCGGCCTTGGCCTCGGCGGCGAGACCGAGCCGCTCCAGTGTGGCTCTGGTGGGGATGCCCCTCTTATCGTAGCCGCGGATGTCGTAGTAATGCTGGAGAAGGCCGTCGTACTTGTCGTACTCCAGGCACTTGCCGGCGATGGGGCCTTCGGTATCGACGTTCGCCGGGTCGAACCAGACGGCCGGGGGATAGTCGAGCTTCCGGTCGGTCTCGGGGTATTCCCGGAGCCAGAACAGCTTGATCATCGAATAAACGCGGTCGGAGACGGTCCAGAAGTCGTCGAGCGTCCAGTCGAGCCCGCTCACGGCCTTGAAGTACTTGGGATAGTTCTCGAGGCCCCAGCCGAGCTCGATCCAGGGAAATCGGCAGGCGACGATGTACTCGAAGAGGCCGCCCCGGATCCTCTGGAGGTCGATGACCTTCTGGGCCTTTTCGGGACCGTAGGACTCACGGGAGGTTTGCTTGAGCTCGAAGGTGATGACCCAGGATTCCTTGTGGTGGGCGCCGATCGGGCTGACGCCGAAGGCCAGGGCCATGCCCGGGATGAACTTGCAGTTGTAGGCGGCGACTTCGAGGCCCTTGACCTGCATGGCGTAGGCCTCGGAACCCTTCCCGATGGCCCGGGCGGCCCGGAGCGAGCCCTCGGCCAGCAGGTCACCGACCTGGCCCTGGCGCAGGGCGATCGCCGTCAGGACCTTCTTGAAGCCCTCAACGTCGCCGAACCTGAGGTCGCCTGGGACCGCGCCGTGGTCGACGGCATCGGCGTAGAAGCTCAGGACGCAGCCGCCGGACATGGTGTCGATGCCGTAGTCATCGCACATGTAGTTCAGGGCGCCGACCTGGGGGAGGTCGAAGAGCTCGAGGTTCGGGCCCAGGAGGCCGATATTCTCGTAGTCGAGCTCAGATTCCCGGCCGGCGTCGTCGTGGATGGTGATGCCGCAGCGCATGGTGCAGTTCGGGCAGCCATAGGTCGCGATGCGGGCGTTGTTCAGGCGCTCGCCATCCACCTTCCATGCGTCCGGGTGGTGGGTCTTGCGGAAGTTCCGGACGGGCAGAGCGGCGACCTCGTTGCACCAAGCGAGGACGCCGGTCGTGCTCTGGATGGACCAGCCGGACTGCTTGTCCATTTGCTGGACCTTCCGCAGGTCGTCGGTACCGACTTTCTTCATGGCCGCCGCGTCCGCCTGGGGGATGGGCTTCGTGCCCTTGGCCACGATGGCCTTGAGCCGCTTGGAGCCCATGACCGCGCCCATGCCCGGCCGGCCACCCGCGCGCCCTTCGAGGCTGCGGACGACGGCGTAGCGGACCATGTTCTCGCCGGCCTGGCCGATATTGAGGACTCCCACGCCCTTGCCGTACTTGGCGTAGATCCAGTCGTTCGTCTTGTAGGTCCCTTTGCCCCAGACCTCGTCGGCGGGCAGGAACTCGACCCGGTCGTTCTCGATGTAGAGCATGGTCGGACGCTCGGCCCGCCCCTCGACGATCAGGGCGTCGTAGCCGCACTTCCTCAGGTTCTCGGTTATGCGCGTGCCGAGGTTGCCGTCACCGTAGCCCCCCGTCATCGGCGATTTGGCGGCGACGACCGTTTTCCCCGTGTTGGGGGCCGGGATGCCGGCGATGGGGCCGACGGCCACGACGAACTTGTTGTCCGGCCCGAGCGGATCGATCCCGGGCTCGAGCTCGTCGTAAAGGATCTTGACGGCGAAGCCCCGGCCGCCGATCCACTTGCGGGCGAAATCCTCGGTGAAGGACTCGACTTTGAACGTTTTCGTGGTCAGGTTGACTCTCAGGATCTGCCCGGTCCAGCCGTTCATGATGGTGCCCTCCGGATAGATATCTATCCATCGACCATCCTAGTCAGAGCGGGGGGCCTAGTCAAGCAAAAAGCCGCCTTTCCCGGGGGACGAACGGAAAGTCGTCAAATTCCGTAGAATACTGTGGAAATTCTGTATAATAGGGCCTCAAAGGGGGGCGCGCCCCCGGGAAAGGAGCTGACGACATGGCCAAAAGACTGTACCGGTCGACGACCCAAAAGATGCTCGGCGGGGTCTGCGGCGGCCTGTCCGAGTACTTTGACATGGACCCATCCCTGATCCGCCTGATCTTCGTCGCCGTCTGCCTGATGACGGCCGTCCTGCCCATGACCTTCTTCTACCTGATCGCCTGGATTGTGGTCCCCATCGAGCGGCCCAAGCCCTAGGGGGAGGGGCCATTTCCCGATTGACTTGCCGGGCCTTATCCGGTATAAACTAGTCGGCTTCCGAAGATGGGTATGAAAAGCGCCCTGGAAATCCCTTTCAAGCACATCGCCATCGAGGGTGTTTTCAGGTCCCGGAAGACCCAGCTGGCCAATATCCTGGCCCAGAGGGTCGGCGGCAAGGTCGTCTTCGACCATGTCGGCAATCCCTATCTCAAGGACTTTTACAACGAGAAAGAGGGGTCGTCCTTCCTGACCCAGCTCGTCTTCCTGGCCAACCGTTACAACCAGCAGGTCCGCCTCTTGCAGCGGGACCTCTTCGTCGACCGCATCATCTGCGATTACCTTTTCGAAAAGGACAAGATCTACGCCTACCAGACGCTCTCAGACGACGAGCTCCTCGTCTATGAGAAGATCTATGGTATCCTCTCCGAGCGGGTCCCCAAGCCCGACCTCGTCATCTACCTCCAGATCTCCCTGGCCACCCTCACCCGGAGGGTCGCCAAGGAGGGCGACGCCGTCGAGAAGAACATCTCCGAGAAGTACCTCGAGGACATCGTCGAGGCCTTCGATTACTTCTTCTTCAACTACCAGGCGGCGCCCCTGCTCGTCATCAAGGCCGACGACCTCGATTTCAGCCGCGAGGACGATGTCCAGGACCTCATCAGCCAGCTCCGGGACATGAAAAAGAGCTCGCTCTATTACGTCCCCCAGAGCTATGGAGCAAAAGGCCAGAAAAAAGTTTGAAGGACCCGGGCCCGGACCCCGCGAAGCGCGGGGCTGGGACCAAGCCGGACGACGGCGATAAAGACTTTACCTCAACCCCGGGTTAAGCCGGGGTGGGGAGAAAGGACGGAACATGCCGGAACAGCCAACCCAACGGATCACCATCCCTTCCCTCCGGGCCCGTAAGGCCGCCGGCCCGAAGATCGTCTGCCTGACGGCCTACGATTTCCCGACGGCGAAGATCCTCGACGAGGCCGGGGTCGACCTTATCCTGGTCGGGGACTCCCTGGGAATGGTCGTCATGGGATACGAGAACACGGTCCCGGTGACCATGGACGAGATGATCCACCACACGAAGGCCGTGACCCGGGCCGTGCGGAGGGCCCTGGTCGTGGGCGACATGCCCTATTTCTCGTTCCATCTCAGTGCCGACGAGACCATCCGCAATGCCTCGCGCTTCCTCAAGGAGGCGGGCGCGGCCGCGGTCAAGATCGAGGGCGCGACGAAAAAGCGGCTGAAGCTCGTCGAGGCCATGGTGGAAGCGGAGATCCCGGTCATGGGCCATGTCGGCCTGACCCCCCAGTCGATCCACGGGCTGGGACAGTTCAGGGTCAAAGGTAAGGACGCGGAGGAGGCGCGCCAGATCGTCGAGGGCGCCGTGAACCTGGAGGAGGCCGGAGCCTTCGCCGTCGTCCTCGAGTCCGTCCCGCTCGAAGTCGCCAGGACCGTTACGGAGACGGTCGGGATCCCGACGATCGGCATCGGGGCCGGGCCGCACTGCGACGGCCAGGTCCTCGTCTTCCATGACCTCGTCGGATATATGACTGGCTACCAGCCGAAGTTCGTCCGGAAGTACGCCGACCTCCACGGCACGATCGGCCGCGCCGTAGGCGAGTACGCAGCCGACGTCCGGGCCGGACGGTTCCCCGACGACAGCACTTCTTATCACCTCAAGCCAGAGGCGGCCGCCGGAGCCGCGACGAAGCGGGACCCGGGTCCGACGGGGACGGCGAAGAAATGAAGGTCGTCAAGAGCGTCGCCGGGATGAAGGCGCTCGCCCGGCAGTGGAGAAAGGAAGGGAAGAGGATCGGCCTTGTCCCGACCATGGGCTATCTCCACGAGGGGCACCTGAGCCTTGTCCGGGAGTCGAAGAAACGGGCCGACGTCACGGTCGTCAGCATCTTCGTCAACCCGACCCAGTTCGGGCCCAACGAGGACTTCAAGAAATACCCGCGCGACCTGGCCAAGGATTCGGCATACCTGAAGAAGGGCGGGGCCGATTGCCTCTTTTATCCCGACGCAACGGAGATCTATCCTCCCGGCTACCGGACGTTCATCGAGGTCCACGGCCTTCAGGACCGGCTCTGCGGAAAGTCCCGGCCGGGGCATTTCCGCGGAGTGGCGACCGTCGTCATCAAGCTCTTCAATATCGTCGGCCCAGACCTGGCCTTTTTCGGCGCCAAGGACGCCCAGCAGGTCCTCATCATCCAGAGGATGGCCGCGGACCTCAACCTCGACGTCGAGATCGTGACCTGCCCGCTTGTCCGCGAAGCCGACAGGCTGGCGCTGAGCTCCCGGAACGCCTACCTGTCTCCCGAGGAGAGGAAGGCCGCCCTCGTCCTCTCGACGAGCCTGCGCGGGGCGGAGCGCGCCATCGCGGCGGGGGAGAGGGACGCGGCCAAGGTCATTGCGGGCATCAGGTCCATGATCGGGGCCGAGCCGTTGGCCCGGATCGACTACGTCGAAGCGGTCGATCCGCTGAATCTCGAGCCGGTCGCCGAGATCCGCGGGGATGTCCTCGTCGCCCTGGCGGTCTATTTCGGGACGACGCGGCTCATCGATAATCTGCGCGTCCGCTCCTGAGGGAAGCGAGGGATGGTCAGGACATTCCCTAATCCAGGACGCCGCCCCTCAGGAAGAAGTAGCCCGCGGTGATGAGCAAGATGACCACGGTCAGGATGAAGATCGCCATTCCCAGCGCCGGGGCGTGCTTGGCGAACTGTTTATAAACCCGGACGACAAGGACCTTGAGCAGAACGACGGCCAGGAGGAACGCCGCCAGGACGAAGTGGAGGACCGCCCTCGCCGTCAGCCCCTCGCCGAGCTCGCGGAGAAAGCTCGCCCCGAAATAGGCGAGCGGCGCAAGCAGCACCAGAAAGACGATCCCCGACGCCCGGTGGACCTTGAGCAGCTTCGCCGCGTCGCCCTTGCGCTCCGCTTTTCCCATCAGCGACATCATGCTGAAAAAGGAGGTCAGGGCGACCCCGAGAAAGACCACGGCGATCAGAGACTTCAAGAGATAATTAGACATCGGTCCCCTCCATTGCCGTCCTCGCGATCCTCTCGCGACGGGCAGGCCTTATTCTCAATCGAGGTGATAGTTCGGGGCTTCTTGGGTGATGACCACGTCGTGGACGTGGCTCTCCTTGAGGCTGGCCTGAGTGATCTTGATGAATTCGGCCTTCGCCTGGAGCTCCCCGATCGTCCGGCAGCCGGCGTAGCCCATGCCCGCCTTTAGGCCGCCCACGAGCATCTGGACGATGGCCGTGGTGCTGCCCTTGTAGGGGACGCGGCCCTCGATGCCCTCGGGGACGAGCTTGCTCGTGCCGGCCTGGACGTCCTGCATGTAGCGGTCCGAGCTTTTGCCTTCCTTCATGACCGAAATGGAGCCCATGCCGCGGTAGATCTTGTAGGCCCGCCCCTGGTACATCACGACTTCGCCGGGGGATTCCTCGGTCCCGGCGAGCAGGTTGCCGAGCATGACAGAGTCGGCCCCGGCGGCGATGGCCTTGGTGATGTCTCCCGAGTATTTGATGCCGCCGTCGGCGATGACCGGGACGCCTTTCGGGCCCGCCACTTTGGCCACGTCGGCGATGGCGGTGATCTGGGGGATGCCGGCGCCGGTGATGATGCGCGTCGTGCAGATCGACCCCGGGCCGACCCCGACCTTGACCGCGTCGACGCCGAGGTCGATGAGCTCCTCGGCCGCCCGGGCCGTGCCGATGTTGCCGGCGATGATCTCCTGGCCCGGGAACTCCTTGCGCAGGAGCTTGACCGTCTCGATGACCCGCGCCGAGTGGCCGTGGGCGTTGTCGATGACGAGGACGTCGCACTTGGCCGCGACGAGGGCCTTGGCCCGGTCGAGCCGGTCGGCCCCAACGCCGACCGCGGCCCCGACCCGGAGGCGGCCCAGGCTGTCTTTGGCCGCGTCGGGGTACTGGATCTTCTTCAGGATGTCCTTGTAGGTGATCATCCCCTTGAGGTGCCCGGCCTCGTCGACGACGAGGAGCTTCTCGATCTTGTGCTTGTGGAAAACCGCTTCCGCGTCCTCGAGGGACGTCCCGACGGGAACGGTCACGAGGTCCTTGGTCATGATCTTCTCGATGGCCAGGTTGAGCCGGCTCTCGAAGCGGATGTCGCGGTTCGTCAGGATGCCCATGAGCTTGTTGCGCTCGTCCGTGATGGGGAGCCCCGAGATGCGGTGCTCGCGCATGACCTCCAGGGCCTTGCCGATCTTGTCCTGCGGCCGGAGGGTGATGGGCTCGACGATCATGCCGCTCTCATGGCGCTTGACCTTGTCGACTTCCTCGGCCTGGGCCTCGACGGACAAGTTCCGGTGGATGACGCCGATGCCGCCCTGCTGCGCCATGGCGATGGCCATGCGCGACATCGTCACCGTGTCCATGGCCGAGCTGACGACGGGGATGTTGAGCGGGACGCGGCGGCTGAGGCGCGTCGCGACGCGGGCCTCGGCGGGGACGACGTCGGACTTGGCGGGGACGATAAGAACATCGTCGAACGTCAGGGCCTCGCGGATGTCGTCTTTGAGCATGCTCGTCCCTCCCTCACCGTTTCTTGCGCTTGCCAGGGATCATGGACCGGGCCTGCCTGGCCCTCTGCCCGGTCGGCCCCTGCGGCTGCTGGTAATAGACAGGCGCCTGGCGCCTGACCGGCACTGGCTGCTCGACGACCGGCTGGATGAGGAAGACGTAGCGGACCGCGTCCTCCTCGATCCGGTCGAGCATGGACTGGAACATCTCGAAGCTTTCCTTCTTGTACTCGATCAGGGGGTCCCTCTGCCCGTAGCCGCGGAGGCCGATGCCCTCCTTGAGATGGTCCATCTCGAGGAGATGGTCCTTCCACTGGGAGTCGATGACCTGGAGGAGGATCATCCGCTCGAATTCCCTCATGAAGGGCCCGAGCGTCGTCTCCTTCTGCTCATAAAGGCTCCGCAGGGCGGCGACGACCTTCTCCTGCAGATCGTCGAAGACGACCGCCGACCAGTCGATGCCAAGAGTGTTGATGTCGAGCCCGAACTGGGCCAGGACGGCCTTGGCCAGGGCCTCGCGGTCCCAGTCGTCGGGCGACTTGTCCTTGTTGGCGTGGCTGTCGAGCATCCACTCGACGAGGGTGTCGATGAGGTTGAGGAAGTACTCGCGCAGGTCCTTCCCCTGGAGGATCTCCTTCCGCTGGCTGTAGATCGTCTCCCTCTGCTTGTTCATGACGTCGTCGTACTCGAGAAGGTGCTTGCGGACGGTGAAGTTCTGGCCCTCGACCTGCTTCTGGGCGCGCTCGATGGCCCGGGTGATCATCCGGTGCTCGATGGGCACGCCCTCGCTCATGCCGATGCGGGCCATCAGGCCCGAGATGCGCTCGCTGCCGAAGATCCGCATTAGGTCGTCCTCGAGGGACATGTAGAACCGCGACGAGCCCGGGTCGCCCTGGCGGCCGGCGCGGCCCCGGAGCTGGTTGTCGATCCGGCGCGACTCGTGGCGCTCGGTGCCGATGACGTGGAGCCCGCCGAGGGATACGACCTTCTCGTGCTCCTCCTGGGTGATCTTCGTCGTTTCGGCCATGGCCTTTTCCCACTGCTCGGGCGTGACCTTGGCCAAGTCGAGGCCGGATTTCTTGAGCTGCTCACGGGCCAGGTATTCCGCGTTGCCGCCGAGGAGGATATCGACGCCTCGGCCGGCCATGTTCGTAGCGATGGTCACGGCCCCGACGCGTCCGGCTTGGGCGATGATCTGGGCCTCCATCTCATGGTACTTGGCGTTGAGGACGACGTGCCGGACGTTCTTCTTGTGCAGGATGTTGCTCAAGTGCTCGGACTTCTCGATCGAGATCGTGCCGACGAGCGCGGGCCGGCCTTTCGCGTTATTCTCGATGATCTCGTTCGCCGCGGCCTCCCATTTTTCTTTCCCCGTCCGGTAGATGAGGTCGTGGAATTCGGTGCGGATGAGGGGCCTGTTGGTCGGGATCTCGACGACGCCCAGACCGTAGATGTGCCCGAATTCCTCGGCTTCGGTGACCGCCGTGCCCGTCATGCCGGCCAGTTTCTTGTACATGCGGAAGTAGTTCTGGAACGTGATTTGGGCCAGGGTTTGGTACTCCTCCTCGACCCGGACGCGTTCCTTGGCTTCCAGAGCCTGGTGGAGCCCGTCGCTGTAGCGGCGGCCGGGCATGAGGCGGCCCGTGAACTCGTCGACGATGACGACCTTGCCGTCCTGGATCATGTAATCCACGTCCCGCTTGAAGAGATGGTGGGCCTTGAGAGAGGTGTTGATCGCGTGGACGAGGTCCATGTTGGCCAGGTCGTAGAGGTTCGAGATGCCCAGCATGCGCTCGGCTTCGGTGACCCCCGCCTCGATGATGGAGACGGTCCGCGTTTTTTCGTCGACCGTGAAATCTTTTTCCTTATGGAGACGGCGGACCAGGTTGTCCACCTTGTAATAGAGGGCCGTCGATTCCTGGGTCGGGCCGGAGATGATGAGCGGGGTGCGGGCCTCGTCGATGAGGATCGAGTCCACCTCGTCCACGATCGCGTAATTGAACTCGCGCTGGACGAGGTCGGACAGGCGGAACTTCATGTTGTCGCGGAGGTAGTCGAAACCGAACTCGTTGTTCGTGCCGTAGGTGATGTCCGAACGGTAGGCGGTCTGGCGCTCGGAGTCGCCGAGGTCGTGCTGGATCGTTCCGACGGTCAGGCCGAGGAACCGGTAGATGGCCCCCATCCATTCCGTGTCGCGCTTGGCCAGGTAATCGTTGACCGTGACGATGTGGACACCCTTGCAGTCGAGGGCGTTGAGGTAGGCGGGGAGGGTCGCGACGAGCGTTTTTCCCTCACCGGTCTTCATCTCGGCGATCATGCCGCGGTGGAGGACGACGCCTCCAACGAGCTGGACGTCGAAATGCCGCATTTTAGTCGTGCGGCGGGAGGCCTCGCGGACGACGGCGAAAGCCTCGATGAGGAGATCGTCGAGGGGCGCGCCCTGGGCGAGCTTTTCCCGGAATTCGGCGGTCTTGGCCAAGAGTTGGGCGTCGGAGAGCTTCTCGATGCGGGGTTCGAGCTCGCTGATGGGCGCGACGAGCGGCTGGATCTTCTTGAGGGTGCGCTCGGTCGGGGAACCGAGCATTTTCCGCTTAATCCACTTATACATTTACTATCTTTTATCAGAATCCCCCCGGGAAGTCAATTTGGCGGGCCCGGTCGTCAGCTTGACAGGCGGCCCGGGCGGGGGGTAGAGTCCTGCCGTGCAAAGAGGGCCCTTGATCGCGGCCATGGCGGCCGGCCTGTTGATCGCGTGGGTCGACTCTCTCCCCGCCTGGGATGACGCCGGGATAACGGCGTCCGCCCTGTTCCTGGGGGCGGGGATCATCGGGCTTTTTGTCCGGCGCCGGCCGTGGCTGTTCGGCCTGGCCGTCGGGCTGTGGATCCCCCTGCGGGGCATCATCCTGAGGCATGACGCCCGGTTCCTGCTTGCGCTGCTCTTTCCGTTAGCGGGCGTTTATGCCGGGTGGGGGGTCCGCAGGCTGGTGCGCGGGCGCTCCGCGGCTTTCTGAGCCCCTGCGGCGGGGATCGAAACAGGCAACGCGGTCGGAACCGCCGCCGGCGTGCCCTCGCTACTTCCGGCCGAGGATCTCGTCGACGAGCGGTTTTGCGTCGTAGACCTTGAGCAGGGCCTCGATGATGCCCTGGCCGTGGACCATGACCGAGCGCGAGATCTTGTCCTCGTAGACGAAGCGGGTCGGCAGGGACTGAATGTTGCCGTCGAAGAGGACGCCCACGAACTCGCCCTTCCTGTTGACGAGCGGCGAGCCGGAGTTGCCGCCGATCGAGTCCGCCGTCGACACGAAATCGACGGGCGCAGACAGCCGCACGGCGGATTTCTTCTTCAGGAAGCTCTCGGGCAGAACATAGGGATCCTTGTTGCCGGCCTTATCGGATCTTTCATAGAGCCCGGCGAACGTCGTCTCGTAGGGGATCTTCTTCCCGTTCTCGAGGTAACTCTTGACCACCCCGAAGCTCAGCCGCAGCGTACCCGTGGCATCGGGCGGGATGGACGTCCCCTCGAGCTTGAACATGGCCTGGGCGATCCGGGCGCCGTTGCGCGTCTCGACCGCGTCGACCTCCTTTTCATACCGGGCCCGCAGTCCCCGCGAGACTGGGTCGACGAGCAGGGCCAGCTTGATCATCGGGTCCTGGCACTGGTAGACGGCCTCGAGGCCGCCGTCCAGGAGCTTTTTGCGGACGGCGAGGTCCCTGAGCTTCGTCCCGGCAACGAGCTCGCGGGCCACGTCCTGAGGGGAGCGGCCGCCAAGGATCCATCTCGTCTCCTGCCAGTCGCCGAGCTCTTCCTGGAGCTGGGCCAGCGAGTCCGAAAGCTTCAGCGTCTCGAATTCGTCGTAGATCGGGGCGGGGGAGAGGATGCCTCGCTCGACGGAAGGCAGGCCGGCATCGCGGTACTCGCGGAGCCGGTCGGCGTTCGGCTTGGGCCTTTCCATGGCCAGCCGGACGATGTTCCGGGCGATGGTGAAGTAGGTCGTGTAGAAGCCGTTGGCCCGCTCGAAGAAGACCATCGGCTTATAGAACGAGGCGTAGGCTTTTTCGGCCGCGGCGACCTCGTCCCAGGCGCCGCCGAACTGCCCCTCGAGGTCGGGATTCTTGGCCACGGACGAGCGCAGCGCCTGCTCCTCCTTGAGCTTCTTCTCCATGAGCGCCTTGTCCAGGAGACCCGACTGGTAGCCGGTGGTCGCCTTCAGGCTGTTCTCGATACCGAAGAGGTTGCGGAGGGCGATCCGGGCCTGTTCCGCGCCCCTGCTGCCGTACTCGTGCATATAGGCCTGCCGGCGCTTGTAATTGGCGATCGTGAACGGGTAGCTCGTATCGCGCAGGAACTCGAGCTGGGCATAGGTCAGCAGCCGTCCTGTCGAGCCCGGGTGGCCGGAACAGAAGACGAGGTCGCCTTCCTTGAGGCCCGCCGTGGACCATTTGATATAGTTGTCGCTTCTGACCGGCTGGTCGTTCTCGTAGATGCGAAAGAGGCAGATGTCGATGTCGTACCGGGGATACGTGAAGTTGTCCTGGTCGCCGCCGAAGAAGGCGATGGCGTACTCCGGGGCGAAGACGATCCGGACATCGTTGTAGAGCTTGTACTTGTAGAGGTGATACATGCCGCCGGCGTAGAGGGTCACGACGACGCCGCGGAGGCCGGTCTTCTCCATCGTCTCCTTCTCCAGGGCGGCCATGACCTTGCCGCGGGCGGCGGCGCCCTCCGCCGGCGTCATGCCTGGCTTCTCGGCGCCGAGGACCTTGTCCGTGACGTCCTCCATCTCCCGCAGGACGCGGAGCTCCATGCCCGGGACCTTGAGCTCCTCGCCTCGCGTCCTGGCGTAGAAGCCGGTTTTCATGAGGTCGCGGTCCTTGGTCGACAGGTTCTGGAGCGCCCCTTGCCCGACGTGGTGATTGGTGAGGACGAGGCCGTCGGGGGAGATGAAAGACCCGGACGCGCCCCCGAACGAGATCGAAGAGAGGCGCAGATGGTCCATGAACTCCTGGCTCATCGTGAACCCGTATTTCTTCTGAAGGATATCCTTGGGCGGCTTGTTGAACAGCCACATCCCCTCGTCGGCGAAGATCGGCAGGACGAGGAGGACGGCCAGAAGGACGGCCGGAGCGAAGCGTCGTACGGCACGGTTTTTCATTCGGGGCGACTCCTTTCGGGCAATGGAAGGGAGCATTATGCCCCAACCGCCGCAGAAATTCAAAAAACGGGAAGCGGAGGCGACGAGAGGCATCGGGTGACTTTCATGGCCTGGTCGGATTAAAATGGCCGCAAGACCCGGAACCCGATGACCGGCCGGTCTGTCGTCAACCGTCCGCCGGAGGGAGTCTCCGCGGACGATGGATCCGGGACCGATAGGAGGGATCGATGTCGAGAGTGCGCATGATGCTCTTAGCCCTGGCCGTTCTGGCGAACGGGCTCGCCGCTCAGTTCGCCGTCGACGGGCTGACCCATTTGGGAGATTATGAGTCGCGCCGCGCCTCGAGCTATGACCGGACCGGCGCCAACGCCGACTACCGGCACCTCAAGCCCGGCGAGACCATGGACTTGTTTTCCGAAGCCGGCCCAGGCGAGATCCGGCACGTTTGGATCACCATGGCCACCGGGGAAGCCTATCATTTGAAGAAGGTCGTCCTCCGGATGTACTGGGACGGGGAGGCCGAGCCGAGCGTCGAGGCGCCCATCGGCGATTTCTTCGGCCTTGGGCTCGGCGCCTACACCGTGTTCCACTCGGCTCTCGTCGCCGTGGCTCCGGACAAGGCCCTGAACGCCTATTTCCCGATGCCGTTCGCCCGGCACGGCCGCATCACGGTCAGCAACGAGGGCGTCCAGGAGATTACCGATTTCTACTGGAACATCGACTGGGTCAAACTCCCGGCGCTCCCGGCGGGCACGGTCTATTTCCACGCCCAGTACCGCCAGTGCGCGCCTTGCCCGGGGTGGTACAAAGGGAATTTCTACAGCAACGATTTCACGGAAGCCCGCCGCGACCCCCGCTGGCGGAACACGTCGGGAGAAGATAACTACGTCTTCCTAGAAGCCCGAGGCGAGGGCCACTTCGTCGGCGTGACCCTGTCGGTCTTCCAGAACCAGTGGGGTGGCTGGAACGAGGGGGATGAGATGATCTGGATCGACGGCGAGACGGAGCCGCGGATCCACGGCACGGGCGGCGAGGATTATTTCAACGGGGCCTGGGGCTTCTCGTCACTTTACGATTTCCCGCTCGTCGGGCTGACCGAATTCCACGGGTGGGAACCGGGGTCCCGATTCTCGCACTACCGGTTTCACCTCGAGGCGCCCGTCCGGTTCCGCCGGTCGATCAAGGTCACGATCGAGGACGGGCATGCCAATCTGCGTTCCGATAATCTCTATTCTGTGGCGTATTGGTATCAACAGGAGCCGCACGCAAAGTTCCCGGCACTGCCCGCGGTCGAACAGCGCATCCCGAAATTCGTCAGCGTCGGCGGACCCGGCCAGGACAAGACCATGAAGTGAGGCCGACCGTCCTGAGGTCCCTGATATCGCGATAGACCTAACGGGCTGCAATGACGTTCTTAACGACCCTGTCTAGCCAACGGCCAAGCGGAGTCTCCTCCCAAGCGTTCTTGACAAGTCGGATCCGCTTGTGGAACCTCTCCCTGTTGACGGCGCCGATGATGCGGTCGGCGTCTTCCCACGCTAGGGATTCACGGTCCAGGCACGGAAGCTGCCGTAGAAGAAGGCCCTGGCCTCGAAAAGCCACTTGTCCTCGGGTCCGGCCAGGGGGGTCAGCCGGCCTTCCAGCGCGCCCGGCACGGCCCGGGGAACGAAGACCGTCCAGAACGCGAGCCGCCCGCCCTGGGTCGAAACGCGGCAGACCTCCTGGAGCGCGGCCTCCACCTCCGGTTCAGACATGGACTCGAAGATATCCGAGAGGTTGAACCTGGAGGCGGATCCTGCGGCCAGCGAGCTGAGGTATTCCGTGAGCCCGGAGCAGACGAGCCTCAACCGTCCGACGTGCTTCTTGAGCTCGGCGAAGTTGCCGGGCTGGAGCCAGGGAGGGGCGGTTTCCGGGCGGCTATAAGTCCCGGTCAGGATGTATTCGATGAAATGATTGTCGCGGATGGCGATCTCGGTCAGGGCGTGGCGGGCTCGCCTCAAGAGAGTGCCGGCGACCTTATCCAGCGTCACGTATCGGAAGTAAGAGGGGTCGCGGCCGAGATGCCCGAGTAGGAACTTCCCGAAGAAGACATGGAACAGCATCCGCCAGCGGCGGTTGTCCCAGGTCCGTTCGTAGAATTCCCGCTGCTCCCCGGTAGAGGACAACGCCAGCAATCGCTGGACGGTCTCGCGGCCGTGAATGAGCGGCAGGACGCGGCGCCGGAAGATGCCGAAGTAACGTTCGAACTTGCCGCAATGGATGATCCCGCCGGCGACCGCCTCCCGATTCCAGTCCCAGTAGTCCCTGGCCGCCTCACTGAGGGACGGCCGCAGATCGTGGTAGATTTTCCACCGGTCGCGGGTGGGCCGGGCGCCGACGAAGCCGGCGAATTCCTCGTGACTGAGGAGCTCGATAGACCGGATCTTGAGCTCCACGAGGTGGAGCTGGACGGGATTCCGGTCCACGGCGGTCACGGAACGCGGCCCCTTGAGGAGCAGGGCGAACGTGTTGTCCCCGCCCGAGGCGATGGAAACGACATCGTCTTCGGGCGTTATGGCGAATGCTTCCTCCACCGCCCGCGGGTCCTCCCAGCACTGGGCGTAGTGGATCCGGGCCGCCCCCGCTATCCGCGCCCGTCCCTCGCCGTTCATGCGTGCCACTCGTAGAGCGCGTATTCCCGGCCATAGTCCCTGGCCAGGGGACCCAGGAAGGCGTTGGACCTGTTGTCCTCGGCGACCAGGCTAATGAGCATCTCTTCGAATCCGAGGTCGAGAATGCCGCGGAGGACATGATGAAAGAGGGCTCTCCCGAGGCCGCTCCTTCTTGTCATCTCTTCGGGCGTTATTCCGCCAGCGTAAAAATTAACACGCCGGCACCGCCGTCGGCGGGCGAGGAATTTCAGACGGCTGAGCAGATTCTTCTTCCCGTCCATGGCTCGGACGGCCGCGGAGTGCTCGAGGAGGGCAATGGCGAAACCCGCCGGCCGGCCGGCTTGGTCCTCGACAAAGTGGACGAGACGAGGCTCGAGGGCGGACCGGCTGGCCGCGAACAGGTCCACGAATTCATCCTCCGGAATCGGAGTGAAGTCCGGGAAGCCGGCGAAGGACCCCGCGACAAGGCCGTGAAGCCGCCGCATCTCTGCTCTGAAGCGCCGGACATCAAAATGTTCGAAACGATAGCCCTGCCGCCGTAGCTTGTCATAGGTCTCGGCCCCACGGGCGGCAAGGGCAGCGATGGCGTCGCGCCCCTTTACCTCGACCGAGTGCCAGCGTCCCTTCCGGCTGAAGCCGGCTGCCTCGAAATGGCCCGGGTAGGAGGGTTTGTTGTACGGCTCGCCGAAGAATGGCTCACGGTCGAATCCCCGGGTCAGGAAGCGGTAGCCGTGCCAGATATCGAAATTCATGGGCCCGATGACCCGCCGGACGCCGCGCTCTTCGCGCAGCCAGCCGAGCCCGGCTTCCAGCAGGTCCCGGCCGACGGCGGGGTCCTCGACGCATTCGAAGAATCCGAGCAAGCCGGGAGCGCCCTCGGCGCCGCACGCCATGTCCGCGTTGACCATGGCCGAGACTCGGCCGACCACCCGCCCCCCCGCCGACGCCAGAAAATGCCGGTGGGCGTTCCCCGGCCGGCGGTAGAACGGGAAGTCCGGCGAGAGCTCGCGCCTTAGCTCGTCCCGGAAGGGCGGGATCCAGCGGGTGTCGCCCATGTAAACCTCATAGCCGAAGCGGATGAACGAATCCGCGAGGCCGCGGTCGAAGGTGAACGACGTTATTGCCACCTGACGTCTCCCGTGCTCCCGTCCATGAACAGGCTGGCACCGTCGGGAATGAGCCTCGTCGCATCTCGGGCTCCGACGATGGTCGGGATGCCCAGCTCCCGCCCGATGATAGCCGTGTGCGAAAGGACGCTGCCCCGCTCGACAACGATCCCCTTGGCGGCGACCATGAGGAAGACCCAGCCCGGGTCGGTGGATTTTGCTACTAGGATGTACCGGCCCTCGGTCTTGGCTGTGTGGGGGTCAAGGACGACCCTCGCCGGCCCTTCGGCGACCCCGGCCGAGCAGTTGATGCCCTTGAGGCGTTTTCCCGTATCAAACAGGGAGCCCTCATCGGCCAACAAGTTCAGGTTGGGGATGCCTCTGGTGACAAAACGGTCCTTCAGGTTCAGCCGGGCGAAAGCCACGTATTCGGATTTCCTGAGGGAGACGAGCGCCCGGAGGTCCCGGCCGACGTCCGTTCCGCGGACGGTGCTGATGACTTCCTCCATCGTTAGGTAATAAATATCCAGGGGGGAGTCGATCAGGCCGACCTCCGCGAAGATGGCCCCGGCGCGGCGGGAGATCCGGCGGATGATGCCGAACAGCCGGGCACGGGCAAACCTCATGTTCTCTCTGCCCGCCAGGGCCCGTCGGGCGTTCCGAAGAACAAAGATGAAAACCAGTTTCCGTAGGGGGTTTATGATTCGCTCCCTAACAAGGCGTTCGGCGTGCTGCCGGACGTCTCTCTCCCGCGCTTCTTGGGCTTCGACGGTCAGGCCCAGCTCGAGATAGCGCCTGACCAGGCCCACGAGAAGCTCCGGCGCCTCCCGATAGGTCGGGGTTTCGAGCTTCAGCTCCTCGGTCCCCCGGTCCCCGTATTTCCGCAGATATTCGTCGAGCGCTATTTTCAAGGGACTCAGGGTCGGGTTCCGCTGAATTTCTTTCCAGACAGCCTCGTCGTCCATCTTCACCATGAGCCCGAGGTAGGATGGCTCGCCGCGCACAGTTTCCGCGAGGCGCACCAGGAGGCGGACCGGGGCCGTGCTCTCGATGCCCTTCTCACCGCAGAGAAGGTCGTTGTGAAGGTTGGGATGGTCTGCAAGGCCCCATCGGGAACAGAGCCGCCTGAGACCCTCGTAGTAGGACATGGCGCAGAAATCGTTGAGGAGAGTCAGGTACCATTTGCCGGCGAATTCTTGCTTCAGCGCGTCGTAGGTCGTCATCAGGTCGGCGGCGCCGGCGCGCGAAAAATCCCGCGGGCCGAAGTCGGCATAGGCGCTGTCAAAACAGGCGAAAAATCTCCGGATCGTCCGGCGGACCGCGAGAAGACGTCCCAGGAGCATGAGCGAGGACCGGGCCCGGCTCCAGGGCGAGCCCCGCTTTTCGGGAAAACGAAGATTCTGAGAGATGCCGATCATCCGGTCCCACGATTCCCTGTGCCTGTTGAAGCCGGGGAGGTAGGAGAGGATCTCGTACCAGTTCAGCAGATTGTAGTAGACCCGTCCTCCCAGGAGCCCGATCATGTGGCCGAAGACATCGTCTCTGGCCGCGAGGCCCCGGCCGGAGGGATCGATGCACCGGGCCAGATCCTGGAAAACGATCTCGTAGCATCCCCGCACGAAGCTGAAAGTCAGCGGCAGGGTCAGTCCCGGATAACTTTCGATGATGTTGGAGTTGTCCCAGACGCGGGTGTTTCCGTCCGGCCGGGTCGCGGCGGCGAACATGATGGACCGCGCTTGGATGATGACGAGCCTCCCCCGCCTGTCGCCGGCCCACTCGATGTCCTGGGGGATGCCGAGGTCCTTCTCGATCTCGACGCCCAGGCCGCAGAGACGAAGGATTTCGGTGTCCGTCAGGACCTGGACGGAGCTCACCTCCTTCGTCAACGGCCCGTTGTCCGTCCGGGGCAACCGGTAAGTGTCTGTCTCGACCCGGTTCGTGACGACGCCGTCGCCCAAGCCAAATCCCGCGGAAACCAGGCATTCGTTCCGGCCCGTCTCCGGGTCCTTGGTAAAGAGGATGCCGGAGGCCGCCGCGTTCACCATCTCCTGGAGAATCACGGCCGTGGCGATCCCCTTCAGGGGGAGGTTTTTCTTTTTTCGGTAGCAGAGGGCCCGGGCGGAAAAAGCCGAAACCCAGACCTCCCTGACGGCCGCCAGGACATCTTGCCGGGTCACGTTGAGAAACGAGTCCATCTGGCCAGCAAAGGAATGGTCAGACGAGTCCTCGCCGACGACTGAAGAGCGCACGGCCAGCCTCTCGCCATCCCGGAGGAGACGATCCAGCGCCGGATCAAGTTGGCGTTGGAAGGCCGGAGGGACGTCGGCCGCGAGCACAATTTCTCTGATCGCGCACGCCGCCCGCTCCAAGGCCTCGCGGTCGCAGAAATTGATCGACCGGACGATGGCCTCGATTTTCCCCCTGACCGGCCGCACCGTCCGTGCGAAGACGCGGCTGGATACAACGCAGAAAGCGGGTACGGGAAAACCATCTTGACGGAGCCGAAGGAGGTTCCAGCCCTTGCCCCCGACCTGGCGGACACGGAGGCGGCCGGGCGGCGCATCACACCAAATGATGTCCTGGGAGCGGCGGCGCAGGAAGGCTCTCATGTGGGCCTCGCTAACAGCCCGCCGACGGTCAGGGCGGCCAGGACAAGAAGGATGTAGGCCTCAGCAAAGGGCCTCAACCTTGCTGTTGATGGGCCGGGCCTGAGGACGAAGCGCGCCAGGCCCGCCAAGGTCAAGAGATATCCGGCCGCCATCAGGCCGATGGCCACCGGGGAGAGCCCAAGCTTGAAGCAATAGTAGAGGCCGAACGCGAGCGTTACGGTCTGGGCCGCACCGGTGATGGCGGCGGCGCCGGCCGGGCCGAAGATCTGGGAATAGGTCACGTAGGCGTTCTCCTGTTCGCGGGATCGGATCTTGCGGCTGACCTCCCAGGCAAGGAACATGGCCCAGTTCATAGCCACGGCCGGCAGGACGGACGGCCAGTCGATTTCCTTCCAGCTCAATCCTGATCCAACAGAGAAGACGACGACGAGCTGAAACAGCATGAGGGCCACGATAGGGTTGTGAGTCGCTAGGTTGGGAAGGAGATGGACCCGGAGGTAGCCCGGGGCAAAAAAGTACTTGAACATTAAGCACGCGTAGCCGAGGACCGCGGCCGCAGCCAGGAGCGTTGGCCGGCTCGCGGCGTTCGGGGCCAGGAAGAGGACGCACATCGCGGCCAGACTCCAGACAATGTCCGATTCCCTAACCCGGCCGGACGGCAGGGGACGTTCGCGGAAAAGGGCCCTGTCGATCTCCCGGTCCTTGAGCTCGTCCATGAGCCGCAAGATGAGGAGCAGGGCGAAGACGTCCCAGACACCCAATAAGGTCCAGGGCGAAAGGAAGGCAGGGCGGAGTCCGTGGATCCGGGTCAACAGGATCGTGAAGCTCGCGGCGAGCAGGGTTGCCGAGCCCAGCCGGGCGGTCGGCGGATACATCTCCCGCAAGTAGACCCTCATCCGCTTCAGGAATCCACTCTCAGGCGTTCGCCACATGACCTCCCTCTCCTCAGGCCGCCGCTTCAGGAACGATGACGTTCAGGGCACGGGGAAAAACCCTGATTTTGAACCGCCTGGAAGTCTGGGCGACTTCGCCGTCGCTCAGAAAACGCTGAGGAGTGTCTGCTTCTACGATTAGGCGGTCCGTTCGCCAGGTTCTCACGCATGGAAGGCCCAGGTGTTTCCCGGAGACGGCCTTGAGGACAACCGCCAGAGTCCGGAAGCGGCCCTTGGGCTTCTGGATAAGGCAGACGTCGAGCTGGCCGTCGTCGTTGGCGGCCCCGGGCGAGACCAGGAAGTTCTTGCCCAGGAAGGGCTGGTTATTGATGGTCAGAGAGAGGATGTCCGAGGCCACGACCCGGCGGCCGTGCGAACGGACGGTCACGGAATTCCGGGTCTTGGACCTGAAGAGGACGGCCCACAAAGCAACCAGGAGATAGAGCTGGCTAGAGACGTGGCGGCCTATGAACCGGCCGAATTTCCCGCGGCTCTTGATCCGATTGGCAAGATAGGCCACCTCGCTCGGCAAGCCTAGGCCTCCAGCGGTGACGTAATATTCTCCATTGACTTGGATGACGTCGGCGGGTTTGACCCTGCGCCCGAGGACGATATCGCCGGCCTTGTCGACGTCAATGGGCAGGTCGTAGTAAGCGGCCAGGTCATTGGCCGTGCCGGCCGGGATGATGCCTATGGGTACCGGAGAGCCGAGGATCCCGTTGAGGACCTCGCGGATGGTGCCGTCGCCCCCGACGGCGACGATGGTCTCGGCCTTTTCCGCGACCGCCCAGCGGGCGATGGCCGTGGCATGCCCCGGATAAGAGGTTCTGGCGAACCGGACATCGGCCTCCGGGAACTTCCTCTTCAGGGCGGACTCGGCTTTTTCCGCCCCTCCGGCCCTGGCTTTCGGGTTAAGGACTATCCATGTTTTCATAGCTTCATCCTCCAAGGGCATGCTTATTTTGCCCCCAGGGAGAATGTACCGCGCGGCTGGACGGGAGTTGTCAAAGCTTTGTAAAGAATTTGTCAATAAGTCGTTAAGAACCCGGGATCCTGCACGCAGAGATCGACGGCGGCGATGTGCTGCAGGCTGAGCATGCCGTGAGGCTCCTCACCCTGACAATCATGAAATGGGTCATAGGGGCGATGGTCCCATTTTTTTGGGTCTTCATCTTCGTCTAGACCCGCCGGAACCGGAGAGAGCTGTTAGGGACGGTGCAGCCTAAGGAGCAGGGCGGCGGCGGGCTTCTCGCCGATGACCAAGGCTAGATCCTGGACATTGGCCGCCCGGATATCCTCGAGGCTCTTATATTTGGTCAGGAGGGCCGCTCTTTTCTTGGGACCCAGGCCAGGGATGCCGTCGAGCTCGGATTCAAAGCTCCTTTTCTCGCGGCGGCCGCGGTGATAGGTGATGGCGAAGCGGTGGGCTTCGTCCCGGATGGCCTGGATGAGCTTCAGGGCTGGCGAGGTCCGCTCGAGCCGGATGCCTTCCTTGTGGTCGGGAGTGAAAAGGACCTCCTCCCTCTTGGCGATCGAGACCAGAGGAACACCCGAGATCCCGAGCCCGGCCAGGGCCTTTGACGCGGCGGCGAGCTGGCCCTTGCCCCCATCGACCATGATCAAGTCGGGAAGAGGCCGCTTTTCCTCGACCCGCCGCCTGTACCTTCGGCCGATGACCTCCTCCAGGCTGGCGACGTCGTTCGGGCCTTCGACCGTCCGGACCTTGAACTTCCGGTAACCGTCCTTGTGCGGGCGGCCGTCCGTGAACACGACCATCGACCCGACCGATTCCTGGCCGCCCGTGTTGGAGATATCGAAGCCCTCGATCGTCGTCGGCTTGGACGACAGGCCGAGGAGACGGGCCAGCTCGTCGAGCGGCCGGGCCTCGCTGTCCATCCGGTCGAAAATGGCCGCCGCGTTCCTGTTGGCCAGATCCACGAGCTTGCGACTCTTCCCGGCGCGAGGAACGACGATCTGGATCCTGCTCGGTCGTGCTCCTGGTCCCGCGCCGTCCGCGACCTGGGGGGAGAGGCACCCCTCGAGGTCCGCCATCCTGTCGACGGGAAAAGGCAGGAGCAGATGCCGTGGCGGCCGGCGCGGCCCATAGAACGCGGCCATGAAGTCCCCGAGCACTTGGGCGTCCGCGCCCCCATCCGGCACCGGCCGCACGGCGCTCTCGGAGTCGCGGATCTTGCCCTGCCGCATGAAAAAGACATAGACGGCCGCCCGGCCGCCCCGCCGCTCGTACCCGACCACGTCCTGGTCCTCCAGGGCCACGGAGATGGCCCTCGGCCGGTCCTTGATGTCCTCAACCGTTTTGAGGATGTCGCGCCACCGGGCAGCCTCCTCGAACTTCTGGGCCGCGGCCGCGTCCGCCATCCGCTTTCCCAGGCCCCGGGCCAGCTCCTGCGTCCGGCCCTCGAGGAAGAGGCACCCATTCTCGACGTCCTTCCTGTAATCCTCCTCGGAGATGGCGCCGACGCAGGGAGCCGAGCAGAGCCCGAGGTCGTGCTCCAGGCAAGGCCGTTTCCTCATCCGGAAGACGGCGTCCTCACACCCCCGGATCCGGAAGTACTTGTTGACGAGATGGATCGAGGTCCGGGCTCGGCGGGCCGGGCTGAACGGGCCGAAGAAGTGCGACCGTCGGTCGTCGACCTTCCGGCTGAAATAGATACCGGGGTATTTCTCGCCGGTCGTGACCTTGAGATACGGAAAACTCTTGTCGTCCTTGAGCCGCAGGTTGAAGCGGGGCTGGTGCTGTTGGACGTAGTTGTTTTCGAGGAACGCGGCCTCTTTTTCGGACCCGGTCAGGATGTAATCGATGTCCGTTGTCTCGCCGAGGATGTTCCGCACCTTGTAGTCCGGATCGAGCAGGAAATAGGAGCGGACCCGGTTGCGGAGGGAGCGGGCCTTGCCGATGTAGACGACCTCGCCGGCCGCGTTCTTGAAGAAATAGATCCCGGGCTTTTCCGGCAGGGCCGCGGCCTTGCTTTTAAGGGCTTCGATGTCCGGCATGTTCCAGCCTCAGAGCCCCAGCTCGAGCTCGCGCTTCTTGAGCTTGTTGAGCTCGTCACGGAACCGGGCGGCCTTCTCGAACTCAAGGGTCTTGGCCGCCTCCTTCATCAGCTTCTCTAGCTCCTCCATTCGCTTCTTCCGCCTCGTCGGCGAGAGGTAGATGTCCTTGTCCTCGGAGATCCTGGTGTAATCCAGGTAGTCGCGCTCGTAGACGCTCGTCAGGACCTCGTCGATGCCCTTGACGATCGACTGGGGCGTGATGCCGTTCCGCCTGTTGTACTCCTGTTGGACGGCCCGGCGGCGAGTGGTCTCTTCGATGGCGGCCTTCATGGAATCGGTCATCGTGTTGGCGTAAAGGATGGCCTTGCCGGCGACGTTGCGGGCCGCCCGTCCGAACGTCTGGATGAGGGACGTGCCGGACCTCAGGAAGCCTTCTTTGTCGGCGTCGAGGATGGCCACGAGCGAGACTTCGGGCAGGTCAAGACCCTCGCGGAGGAGGTTGATCCCGATGAGGGCGTCGAAGACGCCCTTGCGAAGGTCCCGAAGGACATTGACCCGGTCGAGGGTTTCGACCTCCGAGTGGAGATAGCGGACGCGAAGCCCGAGCTCGTGATAGTGGCGCGTCAGGTCCTCGGCCATCTTCTTGGTCAGGGTCGTGACCAGGGTGCGCTCGCTCTTCTTCGCCCGGGCCTGGATCTCGGCCATCAGGTCGTCGACCTGGCCCTTGATGGGGCGGATCTCGATCTCGGGGTCGGTCAGCCCGGTCGGCCGGATGAGCTGCTCGACGACGCAGCCCGTCGATTGTTTGAGCTCGTAAAGGCCGGGCGTCGCCGAAACGTAGAGGATCTGTTTGACGCGGCTCTCGAACTCATCGGCATTGAGCGGCCTGTTGTCGAGGGCCGAGGGCAGCCGGAACCCGTGCTCGATGAGCGTCTGCTTGCGGGACCTGTCGCCGAAATACATCCCGCCGATCTGGGGGACCGTGACGTGGGACTCGTCGATGATGGTCAGGAAGTCGGCCGGGAAATAGTCGAGGAGTGTGTAGGGCGGCTCGCCGGGCTTGCGGCCGCTGAGATGGCGGGAGTAGTTCTCGATGCCGGGGCAGTAGCCGAACTCACGGAGCATCTCGAGGTCGTACAGCGTCCGCTCCTCGATCCGCTCGGCCTCGACGAACCGGCCCCGGCCTCGGAAGGATTCGACGCGTTCCGCGAGCTCCTGCTCGATGCCGGCCACGGCGCCCCGCAGCGTTTCAATCGGCGTCGAAAAGAAGGTCCGGGGGTGGAGCATGACCTTGTCGAGGCTCTCCCGCCTTGTGCCGAGCAGCGGGTCGACCGCCGAGATCTCCTTGACCCGGCCGTCTTCGAGTTCGATCCGGTAGGCCGAGTCCTCGTAGCTCGGGAAGACCTCGATGACGTCCCCGCGGACGCGGAAGCTGCCGCGCTTGAATTCCCCCTCGAGGCGCTCGTACTGGATCGAGACGAGCTTCTCGAGGAGACCCTTGCGGCCGATGGCTTCGTCCCGGGCCAGGCTGAAGCTCATGGAATAGTAGGTCTCAGGCGCGCCGATGCCGTAGATGCAGGAGACCGAGGCGACGATGATGACATCGCGACGGGCGAAGAGAGAGTTGGTGGCGCAGAGGCGGAGGCGGTCGATCTCGTCGTTGATGGTCGCTTCTTTGGCGATGTATGTGTTCGACGCCGGGATGAAAGCCTCCGGCTGGTAATAATCGTAGTAGCTGACGAAGTACTCGACGGCGTTCTTAGGGAAGAAGCGACGGAACTCCTGGTAGAGCTGGGCGGCGAGGGTCTTGTTGTGGGAGATGACGAGGACCGGCCGGTTGATACGCTCGATGATATTGGCCATGGTGAAGGTCTTGCCGGAGCCCGTGACGCCCTTGAGGACCTGACGGCGCGCGCCGGAGCCGAGGCTTTCGGTCAGTCGGTCGACGGCCTGGCCTTGGTCGCCCTTGGGAGTGAATTCGGAGACGAGCTCGAAGCGTTTCATGAGAGGCTATTATACCGGATTTCGAGCCGGGGCCGGCCGGATGGGGTCAGCTCTTTTCGATCTTGATGCCGCCCTTGAACTGGGCGCCGTTCGAGATGCTGATCCTGGCCGTGCGGATGTCGCCGCTCATCCGGGCCGTTTCCGATATCAGGACCCGCTCGGCGGCGGTGACGTTCCCGGAGAGCTCGCCGTTGAGGGTCAGGGCGCGGACCCTGACCTCGGCTTCGACCTTGGCCCCGCGGCTGACGGTGAGCGAGCTCGACGGAAGGACGATCTTGCCCTGGAAGCGGCCTTCGATGACCGTGTCCTCGTGACCTTCCAGGGTGCCGTTGAAGGAGCTCGTGGGGCCGAGCTTGGTCGCGCCCGGCTGGGGCGGTGGTCCGGGAGGAACGGGCTTGGAGGGCGTTTCTTCATTGGCCATGGCGATATCCTTGCTTCGTCATCGTTCGGGCTGATTATAGCGGCCGTGCGCCCCCGGTGTCAACGCGAGCGGCGGCGCCGCGGGCCGGCCCCGGCGAGCCTTCCTCCGCTGCCGCCGGCGAACTTGGACAAGCGGCCGTTTTGTGCTAAAATCCTGTTTCCCTCGGGGAGTTCAAGAGCGGGCATAGCTCAATGGTAGAGTACCGGCTTCCCAAGCCGGGTGTTGTGGGTTCGAGTCCCATTGCCCGCTCCATTTTTTTGTCACAATGAAGGCCTTGAAAAGCTGGAAACTGCTTGTCGAGCCGAAGCCGCTTCCCGGCCCCTGGAACATGGCTGCGGACGAGCACCTCTTCCGGCGGGTCGAGCCGGCCCCTGCGACGTATCTTCGATTTTACCAGTGGGATACGCCTACCGCTTCGCTCGGCTATTCCCAGGTGGCGGCGAAGGTCGTCGACGCCGATTTCTGCCGTCGGAACGGGGTCGGCCTCGTGCGCCGCATCACGGGCGGGAAGCTCGTCCTCCACGACCGCGAAGTGACCTATGCCGTGGCCTCTTCGGACGCCGCGGTGTTCACCGAGACGCTCCGCGATTCCTACCGTCTCATCTCCGGGGCCTTGATGGCGGGCCTGGCCCTCATGGGCCTCGACCCACGAATGGCCGAGATCTCTCCGCCCGCCTATATCCGGGGGACCATGCCCTGTTTCGCCCTCCCGGCTCGGGACGAGATCGAGCTCGGCGGGAAGAAGATCATCGGCAGCGCCCAGAAAAGGACGGGCACCGCGTTCCTCCAGCACGGCTCGATCCCACTCGAGAAGGACGAGGGCCTCCTCGCCGCCGTGGCCGCGCCCGCGGCCGGCGCGTCGCCGCCGGGGAGCCCCGGCATGACCTCTCTCTCCGAGGCCCTCGGCTGGCCCATCGACTTCGACTGGGCCGTCGAGCGGTTCTGTCGAGGATTCTCGGACGCCTTCGGGGTCGAGCTCGAGCCTTTCGTCCTGAGTCCCGAAGATCTGCGGGATGTCGCGGCCCTCCGCGATTCCCGGTACGCCACGGACGCCTGGACCTTCCGTCTCTGAGACGGGGAGACCATACTTATTACTCATTTCCGGATTTTCGCCGAGGTCCTTCATGGAATTCGAGGAGAGAGTCAAGACTCTGATCCGGGCGATCCCGCGCGGCAAAGTGGCGACGTATGCCCAGATCGCATCCCTCGCCGGCAATTACCGCGCCGCCCGGCAGGTGGCCCGGGTCCTGCACGCCTCGTCCGATAAAGAGCATCTTCCCTGGCAGCGCGTCATCAACAGCCGAGGCGGGATATCGCTTAGGCGCGGGCGCGGGTTCGAGGCGCAGAGGCGTCTGCTCAAGAGCGAGGGCGTTCCGGTCGACCGCGCCGGCCGCGTCGACCTCGCCCGTTTCCAGTGGGAGCCGCCGGGCCTCCCATCCAAGGCCGCACGCGATTTCCTGCGCCGACTGACCGGCGAGCGGTGAGACCGCGCCGCTTGCCGATCTTCGGCACCCTGACTCCAGGGGGTGTCCTCGACCCGGCGACCTCCTTCAAGCGAAACCGCCTAACCTCGACGGTTGTTCGACTAAAATCCATGATATGCCCAGCGAACAAGAAATACGCTCGCGAGGGTCGGCCGTTGACGGCGCGCCCCGGAGACGTATAACGGCTGGGATTCAGCTTGCCGAAAGGAGTCGCGCATGAAATCATCTCACCTTATTCCCGTCGGCGGCATGAAGCGGCTTGGACTGGCCGTGCCCGTGGCCGCTGCCGTCCTGTTCGCCGGGAGCCTCCTCGCCCAGGACGTGCAGCTGCCGCTCAAGACCATCGAAGTCAAGCATTTCACCCAGGCGGAGGGGCTGGGGCTCTCTCAGGAATTCATCGACCAATTCTACGAGGGTCTGCGCACAGAACTCCCGAAGACGAAGGTGGCCGAGCAGGTCGTCGAAGAGGGCGGGACGGTCGCCGACGCGGACGCCGCCAACTCGGTCGTCGTCGAGGGCAAGTTCCTGTCGAAAAAGAGCGGCTTCGTCGGTATCGTGCGTGCGGAGATCAACCTCTATCGCCGGAGCGATCATAACCTGATCAAGACGATCACTCCTGAGATCCCCTACAAGCCGTCGCCGCTCAATACGGACAAGACCATCGGACATTCGACTGGCCGGCGGGCCGCCTACGAGATCATGCGGGCGCTGAAGAAGAAGTAGCCGTCCCGGCCGTCTCAACAGAACGCCTTTTCCTTCAGGGGAAAGGCCTGCATTTCCGGCCGCCCGGAACTCGGAAATGAGTATTGTGTCCCCGAAATCGGGGGCGGGTCAGGGCCGGATCGACAGCGAGATCTTCAGGACGCCCCGCTGCTCGAGCGGGAAGAGCCGGCTCGTCGGGTCCCAGCGCCTCTCCCAGTTCTTGTTGAAAACGAGATAGATCTCGTTGCCCGGAGAGATCTGCCAGCGGAGCCGGGCGCTCCAGCCGAGCTGGTTGGAGATGTCGTCGAACTGGATGTAATTCATGAGCCCCAGGTCCGGCGAAAGGAAGAAGTCCGCTTTGAGCTGGTAGACATTCTCGCTGAAGCGGCCCTCGGGCAGCCTGGCCCGGACGAGGTCAGTATCGAGGGTCAGGCTCACGTAGCCCTTGACCTTGACGGACAGGCCGACCGTCGCTTCGTTATAATGACCCGAGTAGAAGCCGCCGAGCGTGTAGCCGGCCTGGAGCGCCACCAGGCGGTGGGAGGCGGAGTTGAAGTTGAACCCATAATTCGTGAAGCTGTACGATCCGGGCGCCAGAACGACGCCGTTGGCGATCTCGAAGCTCTCCGTCAGGACCTCCCGGCCGGGATTGATGCTGAAGGTGAGCTGCTCGCCGCCGTGGGTCCTGAAGGCGAGCGGCGTAAGGTTGATCCGGCTGGTCTCCAGGTTGCCTAAGAGGTCCCAGTAGTAATCGCCGCTAGCCGAGAAGAAGAACTGACGGACGATCCCCGCCAGGAATCCGCTCTTCGGCCGCGGCTGGTACGAGACGCTGAGGAAGCCGGTTTGCATGGCCTGCCGCATCATGTAGCCCATGGCCGGGTCCAGGCCCTCGCCGTACCAGGCATAGGTGCTCTGGATGTTCCAGAGGTCGTTCGGAAAGCCGCCCCGGAATCCGAACCCGTGGTGACGACCGGGCTCATCGTTCCAGCTGTAGGCGCCCCAGGCCGCGAGCATGACGTTCTTGTTGCCCAGGAACTTGGAGGACGAGTACTGGAAGTCCACGCCGGCCAGCGAGTTCCGGGCGCCCGTCGGGCTGCCGTTGGTGAAGATCCAGCCGACCTTGCTCTCGGCAAAGATGTTCTGCGTCATCCGGGCCGCGAGGAGGTTCTGCCCGCCGAGGTCCCCGAACCTGCCGGTCTGAGCGTCGAGGATGGCGAGGTTCGTCTGGCCGACCTTGCCGTAGAGCTTGGTGCCGAAGAGGACAGGGACCTGCTCGCCCTGGAAGAGCCCGATCGAGCGGCTGATGAAGGGCTGAAAGCTGATGCTCGAGCTGAAGCTGAACGTCTCCGACCCTTCGAGGAAGAACATCCTCTTCTCCGGATAGAAGAGGGGAAAGCGGGTCAGGTTGATGCGGCGCTCGTCGACCTCGGTCTCGGCGAAGTCCATGTTCGTGCTGACGACGCCGACCAAGTTGGGCGTGAAATTCTTGTAAACGTCGAGGCCGCCGTTGAGCTTCTCGTCATGCGTACCCGCGTCAAAGTCCTTGTGGGTGCTGCCCAGCCCGTAGGGCCGGACCGTTATGCCGAGGCCCTGCTTGACGCCCTCGATTCCCGTCAGGCCGGCCGCTTCCATCGGGTTGTAGAAATTGCTGTCCCGGCCCGTCCCGGACAGGCGTATGATCTCCTGCTTGCGGGCGATGGTCCGCTCAACGTTGAGGCCCCAGGTCGTCAGCCCCGGCCGGAAGGAGATCGTCTTGAACGGGATCTTGAGCTCGGCGCTCCAGCCGTCGTCGACGATGCGGGCGCGGCCCTCCCAGATTCCGTCCCAATTGAGGCTGGCCTGGCCGCCGGTGATGAGGCCTTCTCCGCGGGCGCCGCGCGCGTTGACGGAGAAGATGTAGGCCGTGCGCTTGTTCTGGAACGGATCGAGGAGGACGCGGACGAGGTCGTCGCTCGACCCCGACGGCATGTGCCCGTAGCCGCCGAAGCCCATGCCCTGCTCTCCGCCCGCGTCGTGGGCCAGGGTGTTGGCCGCGATCCGGTGCGGCTCACGGTCGAAGCAGTGGACGCCGAGGTAGAGGTTGGTGTCGTCGTAGAGGACCCGGATCTCGGTCCTCTCGGTCGGCTCCTGGTTGGGCTGGGGCTCGACCATCCGAAAGCCCGAGAACGGGGAGGCCTCGCGCCAGACGGGGTCCGAGAGCAGGCCGTCCACCTTGGGGCCCTGTTTGACTCGGACGGCCCGGACCTCGGCCGTGCGGGCGAAGGGCGAGCCGACGGCGAGCCACAGGAAGAAAAGCAGGGCCGCTCTTAGACACTTTGCTCGTCTTGACACTGAAGTTCGCGCCGACAATCCCATAAGGCCGCCCATTCTATGCTCTCGCGCGGGTTTTTTCAAGACGCCCCCGCCGAACGGAGCCCGATTTCCGATGGGAGGCAGCCCTCGCCCCACGCTGCGATTTGAACCGTTCGGAAGAGAGGACTAGAATAGGCTCAAAATGCCGACCCTGAGCGTTCGAAGGAGGTCCCGTATGAGAATCCTAGCGGCGCTTTTCGCCTCAGGACTGTCGATCGCCGCGGCTGTGGTGGCCCAGGAAACGCGGCCGGTCCGCGACGACGTCGGTTTTTGCTGGAACCCGGCCAGCATGAGGACGCTCGTAGCCTACTTGGAAAGCGGGGAGAAGGGCCGCTTCCCGAGCGAGGGGCTCGTCGCCGCCATCTCCCCCCACGACGATTACCTCTACGCCGGGCGTGTCTACTATCCGCTCTTCCGGATCCTGAGGGCCAAGGAAGTGGTCATTTTTGGCGTTACTCACGGCACCGTCCGGAAGGAGATCAGCGGTCTGGAGAACGAGCTCATCCTGGACGAGTACAAGGCCTGGCCGGGGCTGACGAAGCCGATACCCATCTCCGGGTTGCGGGAATACCTCAAAGCGCGGCTCGACCGGTCCGTCTTTATCACGAACAACAAGGCCCACGCCATCGAACATTCCATCGAGGCGCTCGTGCCGTTCCTTCAGTACTTCAACCCCGACGTCAAGATCACACCCATCATGGTCGCGCCGATGCCCTTCGCCAAGATGGACGAGATCTCGACCAAGCTGGCCGGCGTCATTGCCGACTACATGGCGGAGAGGCACCTCGCGCCCGGGAAGGATATCTTCTTCTTGATCTCCGCCGACGGCAACCACTATGGCGTGGACTTCAACAACACGGCCTTCGGCGAAGGGGAGAAGGCCTGGCAGGCGGCCCGGGCCCTGGATGAGCGGCTGATCAGTTCCTACCTGACCGGAGAGATGGACGGAGGCAAGGTCGAGGGCCTGACCCGTGAGCTCTGGGGCGCGACCTATCTGGACTATCGCAACACCTATTGGTGCGGCAAGTATTCCATCCCCTTCGGCCTCCTGGCGGCGGAGAAGATCATCGGCCGGACCGCCCACCGGAGGCTCAACGGCCGGCTCTTCCGGTATTCGGACACCTACAGCGAAGGCGTGTTGCCGCTCGAAAAGACCGGCATGGGGACGACCGCGCCGTTCTCGCTCCGCCACTGGGTCAGTTTCTGCTCCATCGGCTTTTACGTCGAGTGAGCCCGGAACAGGTCCCCGGGCCTGATAAGGAGTCGATCCCATGGAATACCGTTCTCTCGGCAGATCGGGCCTCAAGGTCTCGGCCCTGTCGTTCGGCACGTGGGTGACCTTCGGCGAGCAGATCGGTGAGGAGACGGCCGCGGCCTGCCTCAAAGAGGCGCGCGACGCCGGAGTGAACTTCTTCGACACGGCCGAGGCCTACGCCCGCGGCCAGGCGGAGGTCACGCTGGGCCGGCTCGTCCGGAAATTCGGCTGGAAGCGCTCCGACCTCGTCATTTCGACGAAAGTCTTCTGGGGAGGTCCCGGGCCGAACGACACCGGGCTGTCCCGCAAGCACATCGTCGAGGGGGTCGAAGCCTCGCTCAAGCGCCTCCAGATGGACTATGTGGACCTCATCTTCTGCCACCGTCCCGACAAGGACACGCCGGTCGAGGAGTCCGTGCGGGCCATGTCCCACCTGGTCGACCGCGGCCTGGCCTTTTATTGGGGGACGAGCGAGTGGCCGGCCGAGGCGCTCCGGGACGCCTACCATATCGCCCGTCGCGAGCGGCTCGTCCCACCGACCATGGAACAGCCCCAGTACAATATGTTCCACCGGGACCGCGTCGAGCGCGAGTACCGGCGCCTCTACGGAGATTTCGGCCTGGGGACGACGGTCTGGAGCCCGCTGGCCAGCGGCTTCCTGACCGGGAAGTACGCCCGCGGCGTGCCCGAAGGGACGAGGCTCTCGCTCCGCAGATACCAGTGGCTCCGGAAGCGCTACGAGGGCCCCGGGGCCGGTGACCTGCAGAAGAAGACCGGGAAGCTCGAACGCCTGGCCTCCGGGCTGAAGCTCACGCTGCCCCAGCTGGCCCTCGCCTGGTGCCTCAAGAACTGGGACGTGAGCACGGTCATCACCGGGGCCTCGCGGCCGGAGCAGGTCGCGGAGAACATGAAGGCGGGGGACGCCGTCGCGCTCCTGACGCCCGAGGTGATGGAGAAGATCGAGAAGATCCTGGGGAACAGGCCGGCGGACGAGCCGGACTTCCGCGCCCAGTAGGCTCGGCCCGCCGCCGTCGGCGCGCCTCTCGGGCCTTCGTGCCGCCGGGTTGACTTTCCTTTTCCTAGGGTGCTACTATTTTCCCCAGACGAGGATATTCCGATGAACGAGATCGACGAACTCTCTAAGCTTGACCTGGGCGGCCTGCCCCCGCTCAAGCCGATGCTCCTCGACGACCTCTACCAGAACGTCCTCAAGAACCTTCACCTCGAGCTCGGCAGCGGCCCTGTCCTTTACCTCATCTCTCCGAGCTACTCCGTCTTGAACCCTATGCCGGACGAGACGATCAGCGATTTCATCTCCCGCCAGGAGGCCCTTCTCAACTACCTCAAGGAAGCTATCGTCCAGAACCTGGCCACCTATTCCGTGCTCATCGACGTCAGCAGTTATTTCATCGAGCAGAACAACGGTCTCGTCCTGGCCCGCTTCCGCGAGCGGGACTCCGAAGGCCGCCGCTTCGAGATCAAGTTCTACACTCACTCGCCGCAGGAGCTGACGACGCATTACGAGGACAAGATCTACATTGGCCGCGATTTCGTCGACCTCTTCAATTCCGGGCGGAAGTACTTCGGCGTCAAGGACGCGGTCATCTCTCTCAAGGCCCAGTACGAGAAGCTCATCGCCCGGGCCGAGTCCAAGCTCAAGAAGTCCCCGGAGTTCAAGTCCTATTTCCAAGAGATCGGCGAATCCGTCGACGAGCTCCACAACGAGGGCCTGCTCATCCTTCAGACCCTCCCGCCGCACCCGGACTTCGCCAAGATGTCCGGGAAGGACCTCATCGACGTCAACGCCCAATACCGGACCATCAACCACTTCGTCATCGAGCTCCACGACGAGGTCACCGAGTTCGAGAGCCTCCTGCGGTCCAAGCAGAGGACCGACTTCGTGCGCTATGTCACGAAGTACAAAAAGGATGTAACGAACCTCATCTCCTACTTCAACATCAAGGTCAACGGCCTCATCACCCAGCGCATCTACCAGATGAAGTCCCGCCACGGGTGAAAAAAAGGCCGGCCCGGGGGGCCGGCCGTCCGCGCGAGCGCGTTCCCGTTCAGGTCTTCCGGCCCTTCTCCTCGATCCGGATGTCTCCGTAGGTCGTGGATAGGGTCACCCCCGGCTTGTCCGCGTTCTCGACGAACGCCTTGACGAGGGATGTGCCGTTGGTCTTCTCGAGCGAGGGCTTGGAGGAGAGGCCCCAGTGGATACTCCCGCCCCGCGACTGGGCTTCAAACGGCGAAGTTTCGCCGGCGGGCCAATAGAGGTCGATATTCGCGTACTCGCCCCGGACCTCCAGGGGAGACTTGAGATCGGACGGGCCGAGGGTGATATTGCCGTGCCGGATGGAAACCAGGACCTTTGCCGAGAAATCGGCGAGGTCGACGTTCTCGTGTGTGGTCGTGACAGAGATCTCCCGGCCCCTGATGGTCGAGGCCGAGACCTCGACGTTGGTGCCGCTGACAGTGAGGTTGCCTCCGACGTCGCGGACTTGGACGGGCTCGTACGTCGTTTGGACGTCGAGGTCGCCGCGGACGTCCGTCACGCTAACCGAGGAATGCCGGGCCCGGATGCGGGCCGCGCCGACGTCGGCGAGGGAGATCTTTTCGTACGACGTGTCAACGGTGACGGGACCGTTGATGCGGCGCCCGTCGACGGCGACGTGGGTGCCCGCGATCTCGGCCTTGCCGCCGATATCCTCGACCCGGATCTCCGCATAGGATGTCTCGACGCCGAGGTCGCCCGCGACGGGCCCGACCTTGACGTCCGCATGGCTGCCGATGACCTGGCAGCCTGCCTTGAGGTTCGAGGCCTCGATGTCTTCGTACGTCCCTTCGAGGCGACATGGGCCGGCGATGTCGGCGGCGGAGATCCTGCCGTGGCTGTTGCGGACGTCGGCCTCACGGACCCCTTCGACCTTCGCCGGGCCGTGGGAATTGGTGATGGAAACGGCCGTCCCGCGGGAGACGACCAGGATGAACCCGGTCTCGAAGTTGCGCCGCGTGAACTCGTCCCGGTTCGTGGAGAGGGTCAGCCGGTCGCCGGACCTTTCGACCTTAAAATGGAGCTTGTCGGCGACGGCGCGGGCCTCGGCCTCGTCCCGGCGCCAGACCTTCTTTTGGAACGTCAGTTGGACCGTCCCCTGGTCAGCCCCGCGGACCTCGACCCAGCCGTGGCTGTTGACGACCTCGAGCGAACTGGGGAGAGGGGCCGGGATCGTCTGGCTTTCTTCGAACGTGAAGTCTTTGCCCCAGCCGAAGCCGTCGTCGTCCCAGCCGAAATGGAGGTCCCATCGTCCCGTCTGGGCCTCGTAGACGACGAACCCGATGGCCAGGAGGGCGACGATGAGCAGGACTTCCCTAAATCTCATGGCCCTTGTCCTGGGGTAGGGCGGGCTCGTCCTTCTTCTCCCGTTCCTTGATCCCGTAATAGACCTTGCTGGCCCCCCAAACGATGAAGATCACGGGCCAGAGGCGCCAGACATAGTGCCAGACCCTGACGTGAAGGGTCTCGAGAAGGAAGATCCCGCCGACGACGATGAGGATGATGCCCCAAATGAGAGTATCACGATGTTTCTGCGTGGCCATGATGTGCCTCCGTTACTTGCTGCCCTTGCCATTCTTTTTGGCGACCGCATCGTAGACGAGCTTCAAACCGATGGCGATGACCGCCACGGGCCAATAATCCCACAAGGCTTCCCAGCGGATGATGTCGAAGTTCGCCAGGATAGCCAGGACGCCGACCGCAATCAGCGCAATCCCCCAGAAAACGGAGCCCGAAGGGACAATCTGCGGCAGGAACTCTGACTTGACCAGCTCCTCCGGCTTTTGCCCGGCCGCGGCCATGTTGATGGCTTTGGCGTTATTGATCGACTCGATGATCTGGAAGAAGTAGAAACCCGCCAGGATCAGGGCCTTGAACGGCTGGCCCCCGTAGGTTCCCTGGATGCTGACCAGGCCGGCGAAAATGAGGATGTACAGGATGCCCTTGGTGATCAGGCCGTTGTACAGGGCGCCGGCGCCGGGAAAGATGATTGACAGGATGGCGGCCGCCGCGGGCGACTTGGCCGGCCTCTGTTGGATAACGACTTTTTCTTCCATGATGAACCTCCTATGGATGCCGTTATTTTTTATCCTCTTGACCCTTCAAAGGATTCAGGGTCTTGATGGAGTCGACGACCGTGTTCTTGAGCGAGCCCAGCTCGTCCGTCAGGGAACCCGCTTTGGCGTAGAGCTTTTCGACCTGGTTGTAGCCGAGGTGGAGCTGGCGGTCGATGGCCTTCTGAACGCCGTGTCCCTGAGGGGCGAAGAAGATGAAGGAGACGGCGATCAAAAGCGCGGAAAACGTGGCGAAGACGGGCTGCAGGTCCGGCCGGAGCAGGAAGCCCAGAACCGGCCTGAAGAAACTCTTCTTTTCGGGAATGGCGTAGAGCTTGGCCATGAGTGTCGAGCTCGGTTCGACCTCCGGGAATCCGGCGAGGGCCGCCTGCGTCTCCCGGAAGACGGCGAGGAGTTCGGCGCAGGCGGGACAGGAGGCGAGGTGGGACCCGAAGGCCTCTCTTTCGGCGGCGTCGAGCCCGCCCTCGAGATACGCGGACAGAAGTTCCTCGAAACGCTCGCACGTCATATGAGGTCTCCTTTCCTGTCCTTCAGGACCTCGGCCAGAGCGAGGCGCGCCCGGTTGACCCGCGACTTGACCGTGCCCAAGGGCAGGTCGAGGATCTCGGCCATTTCCTCATAGCTCCGGCCCTGGAGGTCCCTCAGGATGACGGCCATGCGCATCTCCGACGATAGGCGGTTGAGCCCCTCCCAGATGAGGGCCTGGGTTTCCTTCCGGGCCAGGTTGTCCTCTGGACCGGACAGGGCGCTCTGGGCCAGGACCCGCTCATCGAACTCGTCACGCTGCGTCCTTTCCCACTTCGTGCGGCGGTACTCGTCGATGAGGTAGTTCTTGCTCAGGGTCAGGAGCCAGGCGGTGAAGTTCTTCTGGAAATCGAACTTGGAGAGGGAGTGGTGGAGCTTGAGGAAGATGTCCTGGGTCAGGTCCTCGGCCTCTTCGCGGTTGCCGCAGAACTGATAAGCCATGTTAAAGACCCTCTTGGCGTACGTGTTCATAAGCGTTTCCCAGGCTCCCTGCCTGCCCTCCAGGCATTCCCTGATGATCTCGTTCAAATCCACTCAATTCACCCAGATTGACGAACACGCCCGGCCGAAAGTTCCATTTTCGAGGCTATTTTCATACAAAACGCTTCCCCCGGCAACCCAGGCGGGGCCGGCGTTCGCCGTATCCGGCTTAAATGCGGCGGAATGAAGATTCGGCCCCCTCTTGATATAATGGTATGCGGCCGCCTGGAAAACGCAACTTTCCAGGGGGCGGCGAGGTTTATAGAAATGCGCATGGACGAACAAGAGTTGATCCGCCGCGTCCAGGGCGGGGACGAGGAGGCGTTCGCCCAGATCATGACGCTCTACAAGGACAGGATCGTGAACTACCTCTATCAATTCACGGGCGACTACCAGAAAGCCGTGGAGCTCTCCCAGGAGACGTTCGTGCGGGTTTACTTCAAGGCGGGCAAGTACCGGCCCATCGCCCCCCTGTCCGCCTGGATCTATACGATCGCCTCCAACCTCGCCAAGACCGAGGCCAAGCGGGCGCAGCGGATGGCGACGGTCTCGATCGAGGACCTTCCCAATCACTATTCGGCCGGGACCTACTACAAGGACCCACCGGACCCGGGGCTCATGCGCAACCTCCGCGAAGCGCTGGAGGCGCTCCACCCGCGCTACCGCATCCCGGTCGTCCTCAAGGACATGGAGGGGTTCTCCCAAGAGGAGATCGCCCGCATCATCAACCGGCCGGTGGGGACAGTCAAGGCGCGGATCAGCCGTGGAAGGGAACAGCTCAAGAGACAGCTGGAGAAGGCCCTGGAAGACAAGGTTTATCGGGCCAATGAAGAGGTGAATGAACATGGAAGGGCATGAACTGCTGGGCAAGATGAACAGGGTCGAGGCGCCCGCGGACTTCGAGGGGCGGGTCCTGGCCAGGCTCGGGGCGGAACGGCGGGCCCGTGCCCGGAGGCAGACGGCCTTTCGCTTCGCTTTTGCCGGGTCTGCGGCCGTTCTTCTGATCGGTGTCGCCCTCTTGAACCTCCCCTCCGTCAACCGCAGGGCCGGGTCGGTCGTCGCCGGCAAGAGCCGGGTCGGGACGGTGCTCCCGCAGATTGCTTATCCCGCGGCGGGACGCGAAGCGGGCGCCGCGTCCTATCTTCCGGTCCTCGAAACAGTGGATTATTCATCCGAGTTCAGGAACGCGTCCTACCAACCCCGGACGGTTTACATACTGGAGCAGGTTTCCGAGGTCAGGCCTACGGAAATCAAGTATTAGGAGGTTTTTGGAGCCATGAACAGGATTCTTAAACCGGCTCTCGTGGTCATGGCAATCCTCTCGGTATCGACCCTGTCGCTCAGGGCCGCGCCGCCCGGAGCGGCGCCGCCGGACAGGGACATCGCGGAGATCGCCAAAAAGATCTATCCCTCGGTCGTCCGCGTCGAGGCAAAGAACCACATGCGGCGGGTCGCCACTGGCGTGGTCATTGACAAGGACGGCTATGTCGTCACGACGGCCCTGATGTCGCCCCGCAACGAGAAGATCACCGTCACGACCGCGGACGGCAAGACGGCCGAAGCCGAGTTCCTGGGATTCGACACCGAAACCCAGCTGGCCCTGTTGAAGGTCAAGGACAAGACGCTGCCGGCTCTCCCCATGGGGAATCCGGGCGACCTGTCGGCCGGCTCGTGGGTTTGCGCCGTCGGCATCTCCCCGGAGCAGACCCCCGCGGTGACACAGGGCATCGTGAGTTCGGTCGCCGAAGACCGTCTGCGCCTGAACATCTGGGTGACCCCCGGATCGAGCGGCGGACCCGTTGTCGATGACAAGGGGCATATGGTCGGGCTCCTCCGCGGCGTCTACACGGAGGAGAAACCGGTCGTCTTCCAGTTTCGGGACAGAGAGCAGGCCGGGTCCGGGTTCGTCATGAGCCAGGCCGAAGCGCCTTCCTCCGGGATGGCCATCGCCGTTCCCGTGGACGTCGTCCGGGACGTCGCCTCCCAAATCCGCGAAAAGGGCAAGGTCGAGCGGGGATGGGTGGGTGCGGCGGTAGGCATGAACGAAGAGGGCCGCGTCGAGATCGGCGAAGTCGACCCCGACAGCCCGGCCGAGCTGGCCAAGCTCTGCGAGGGCGACATCATCCTCAAGCTCGACGGTAAGGACATCACGAGTCGCGAACAACTCGGCGCCGAGGTCCGGAAGAGGAAACCCGGTCAGACCGTCACCCTGAAGATCGAGCGGGACGGCAAGCCCGTCGACGTCAAGGTGAAGCTCGGCGATTACCCTCAGACCGAGGCGCGAAGGGAGATGGAGCTCCGCTTCCCGGGGATCTTCCCGCCCATGGGGCCGGAAGGTGAGGCCGGCCAACCGCAGCACCCGCCGCTTCCCGGACAGCAACAGCAGCCCCCCGGCCAGCCGCTATCGGCCCCGAAGCCGCTGCAAGGGCGCCCCCTGCGAACGCCCGTTCCGTTCTTGGAGATGCGGAAGTACATTGGCGTTTACTGCCGGGACCTCAACTCCGAGCTGGCCGCCTACTTTGGCGTCAAGGAAGGGACGGGGCTCATCATCGCCAAGGTCTCCGAGGGAGGTCCTGGCGCGAAGGCCGGGCTCAAGGTCGGGGACGTCATCGTCCGCGTGGACGGAAAGCGCATGGAATCCGGCAACGCGCTGATCGACCTTCTCCAAGGGAAGAAGAAAGGCGACAAGGTCAAGATCGAATTCGTGAGGGATAAAAAAGCAATGATCTTGGACGTCGTCGTCGAGGAAGAGGAGATTGGGGGGGACCAGGTCGGAACCGGCGATTTCCGGAGCTTCCTCGAATCCTGGCAGGGATACACGGACGCCTTCCAGAACGAGCTCCTGCGATGGCAGAATGAGTTCGCCCCTGAATTACGGTCGAACCTGAAAAAGATCGACGAGGATCTCGCCCAGAGGAGCAAGGAATCTCTCGGCGAGGTCAAGCGCCTGTTCAAGACAATGCTGAAAAGGGTCTGAGGACCTGCTCCTGTCTTTTTGGGGGCCGTCCCGTCGGGGGACGGCCCCAGCTCTTTATGGGGTTGTCCCTCGCGGGGGAGGGCACCGCCTCTTTTCCTAATCCTCGGTCAGCCGCAGCCACTTTTTCCTCAGGCGCTCGAGCTCCTCGGCCCGAAGCCGCGGCTTCTCCAGGAACCCTTTTGCCGCCCGCTGCCGCAGGGCCTCATAAAGGATGACGGCCACGGACACGGACAGATTGAGGCTTTGGACCATGCCGAGCATGGGGATGCGCACGACCTTGTCGGCGAAGGCGAGGGATTCCGCCGAGATGCCCTCGGCCTCGCTGCCGAAGACGAGCGCCAGGGGCCGCGTGTAATCGATGTCCGTGTAGGGCACGGACTCTTTCCCGAGGTGCGTGGCGACGACAGTCATACCGGCCCGCTTGAGCGGGCCGAAGCACTCGGCCGCCGTCCCGTGAACCCCGATCTCGAGCCACTTGTCGGCCCTTGTGGTGATGGCCTTGTTGAAGCGGAGGAGCTCCGGATTGGGGGAGATGAGGTCCAGATGGAGGACCCCGGCCGCGTCGCATGTCCGGATGACGGCGCTCGCATTGTGGGCGATGGTCACGCCCTCGAGGACGACGCGGAGGTCGGGCTGGCGGAGCGCCAGGACGCGCTCGACCTTTCCGGTCCGCTCGGGTGTCGGCACGCGGCAACTATAGCAAACTCCGGGGGAGGGTTCAACGGAACGAAGCGGGGACTCAGGTTGTGTTGAAAAGCTCCCGAAAATCCCTTATATTTGGGGCGCGTGCCGGTGTGGCGGAATTGGCAGACGCGCGGGACTCAAAATCCCGTCCGGGGCAACTCGGGTGTGGGTTCGATTCCCTCCACCGGCACTGTTTTCCCCTGATTTTCATGGCTCTGCCAGTCGGTTGACGGATACCGGTTATGAGCCGGTCTCCGGCGTTTGACCGGGCCCGGGGGCGGTGTTAGTATCCCCTCTATGAAACCGGAGCACCGCCAAGGCCACTTCGATCGCTGGGCTCCCCGCTATGACCGCAGTATCCGCCAAAAGCTCATGTTTGGGCCGGTCCACAAGGCAGTATTGGACGCGTTTAGCACATTCGGCGCCGTTCCCCGCGAGATCCTTGACGTCGGCTGCGGGACAGGATGTCTGCTGGAGGCCGCCGGCCGGCGCTGGAGGGAGCCCCGGCTGATGGGGATCGACGCGTCGGAGCCGATGATCGCCGAGGCCCGGCGCAAGCACGGCGGAGACCCCCGGTTCACCCTCGAGCAGGGGGATGCGTCCGCACTGCCCCTGGGGAAGGCCTCCTTCGACGTTGTTTTCAGCACCATGTCCTTCCATCATTGGGGAGACCAGGTTTTGGGGATCCGCGAGGTCGCGCGGGTCCTGCGGCCCGGCGGGCTTTTCGTCCTCGCGGATGTCAGTATGCCGCTCTTCCCCCTGTTGCGCCCTCTCTTCAGCCGGGGCGACGGGTCGACGTTTCAACGGCCTTTAGCCGTCCGGCGCCTCCTCGAGCAGGCCGCCCTCTCTGTGATCATGCAACGGCGCTTCTGGCGCCTTTCGCGCGTCCAGCTCTTCGTCGCGCGGAAAAGCTGATACCCGTTCTATTTCGCCGTATCGTCGAGCACTTTGACGCGGATATTACGGTATCGGACAAAGAATTTTGTCAGGTCCAAGCCAGCGGGGAAATTGCCGCCATGCACTTGAAGGGCGATGCCTCCTTTATCTCCCAGGCTCTTTTCCTTGTCTGTCCAGTGCATGAATTGAACGCCGTTGATCCAGGTGTCGATTGTCGGCGGGTTGCCGACGATCCGGGCACGGAGGACATGCCACTCCCCATGCTTCCAGAAATCGGGCCAAAATCCGGGCGACACGGGCAGGGGGAAGATCGAGTCCATGCGTTTGATCTTGTCCGGGGCATCAAGAAAATGGAAGTTGGATTCCGAAAAAGGCTTGGCAAAGCCTTCCCCATAAACGCCCATCAAGCTGCCGTCGGTGTGGTAATCGATGAACGCCTGGTAGGCCTTTCCCTGCTCCGTGCTCCGGAGGAAGAGACCGCTGTCGGGCCCGAAATCGTTGTTCATTTCGAGGACGACCTCGAAGTTGCCGTACTGAGCGTCGCTGATCAGAATCCCGCCGTTTCCGGGATGGTCCTGGCTGCCGACGATGACACCATTTTCTACGACCCAGCGCCCACCCGTGCCGTGACCCGTTTTATTGCTGACGTGCCAGCCCCGCAACGTCCTGCCGTCGAAGATCGACACGAACCCCATATCATCGGTCTTGAGCGCCGGTTTGACAGCCTGCAGAACTAACCCGCAGACCGCACCCAGCACGAGTCCGGTGGCTAAGATCGCAGCATGACGTGTCATGTCCGCCTCCTTTCGTTAAAGCCCGCCCTGTCGTTCGGCCCGCATTCAGGCAATGTACCTCCCTGAGGCGTGATTTTCAAGCATTCTGGGGCGGAAAGCATAGCCCAGAGAACCCAGACGCCTTGGTGGGAAGCCGGGGTTCGACATAGACCGGCTCGAGATGGGCACTCCAGGGATTTTGCCGGTGTCACAGAAAGAACTGGCCTCCGAGCACGGAGATGGCTAAAATGGTCCCGACGAAACGGAGATAAGAATTCATGAAAGCAATGGTTTACACGAGGTTTGGACCACCTGAAGTTCTTCACCTCAAAGAAGTGGAAAAACCCATTCCCAAGGACAATGAAATACTGATCAAAGTCCACGCGGCATCCGCAAATGCCTATGACTGGCGTCACCTGAGAGCCGACCCGTTCTTGATCAGACTCATGGGCGCTGGTCTTCTAAAACCAAAACACAAGATACTCGGAGCTGACATAGCGGGGCAGGTTGAAGAGGTTGGCGGCAATGTCAAGCAGTTTCAGCCCGGTGACGAAGTTTTCGGAGAAGGTAGCTACGGAGGATTTGCCGAGTATGTCTGCGTCGATGAAAACAGACTTGTGCTGAAACCGGCCAATCTGACCTTTGAAGAAGCAGCGGCTGTGCCAATGGCAGGACTCACAGCTTTGCAAGGTCTTCGCGATAAAGGACAGATTCGGGCGAGGCAAAAGGTTTTGATTAACGGAGCCTCTGGTGGTGTGGGGACTTTTGCCGTACAGATTGCCAAATCATTCGAAGCCGAGGTCACTGGCGTTTGCAGCACGACAAAAATGGACCTTGTGCGCTCAATTGGTGCAGACCATGTCCTTGATTACACTCAAGAAGATGTCACTAAAAATGGGCAGCACTATGACCTGATCTTTGATGTTGCAGCATACCGTTCGATCTCAGAGTATAAGCGCATATTAAGCTCCAGTGGAATCTATGTCTTGGCAGGAGGTTCCACCGCTCGAATGTTCCAAATCATGTTCCGATCCATGACTGGAGCTAAGAAAATGGGATTCATGGTTGCGCACATCAACCAAAAGGATCTGCTATTCATTCTAGGACTGATGAATGCGGGCAAAGTTCGGTCAATTATAGATAAACGTTACCCATTGAATGAGACTGCTGAGGCCCTCCGGTATCTTGAAGAGGGGCACGCCCGAGGAAAAGTCGTCATAACTATGTAACCAAAAAATAATGCGGTCCACCACAGGAGGCCAGTTGAAACGATTGAGCATGATCGGATTGGCGGCGGTTCTTGCCGTCGGAGTCGCCTCGGCCCAGACCCAGACGCCGCAGCCGGCCGACGCGTGGGCCCGGCTGAATTTCCTCGTCGGTGATTGGCAGGGCGTGGGCTCCGGGGCCCCGGGGGAGGCCGTCGGCGGAACGACGTTCGCATTCGGCCTCGACAAGAAGATCCTCATCCGCAAAAACTGGGCCAAATATCCTGCCAAGCCCGGGGAAACATCCGGTCTTTCCCACGAGGACCTGATGATCATCTATCCCGCCGCGGACGGGAGCTCCTTCCGGGCGATCTATTTCGACAACGAAAGCCACGTCATTCCCTACGCCGTCACGCTTCCTCAGAAGCCGAATGCCGCGGTCTTCGAAACGGAAGCCGGACAGCCGGGCCCGCGCTTCCGCCTGACCTATGAGTTGAACGCCGACAGCGTCCTCGAGAACGTCTTTTGGATCGCCGCTCCGGGCGGAGAGTTTAAGGTCTATGTCCGGGGCTCGCTCAAGAGGAAATAGGCGCTCTCCCGCCGGCCCCGGGCGTTGGTGACATGGCGAAACGCTGGAAGAAGATCCTCCGGACGGCCGGCCTCGTTCTAGCCGGGGTCGTCCTGCTTGTCCTCGGCTTCGCGTCGTACGTTTATTTTCACAAGCCGGCGCTCAAGGGCTACATCGAAAAGACCCTTTCTAAAAGGCCGGGACTGACGGTCACGATCGGCCGTCTCGATTATCACCTCTTTCCCCTCCGGGTCACTGCGCATTCGGTCAAGGTCGTCTTCGTCAACGCGCTCGGGCGAGCCGAGGTCGTTATCGACCGCGCCGAAGCGGCGGGCCAATTCGACCGGGTCATCCACGCGAGAAAGCCGTACCTCGACTCGCTCTCAGTCTCGGGGCTGAAGATCGATTTCGCCGAGGACCCGAATTCCCCGCCTTCGGGACCGATCGACGTCAAGGGCTTGGCGCGGATGACATCGGGATACCTTCAGTACGTTTCCCAGGTGGCCGTCAAGGACGCTTCCGTTCACTTGGGCCTCCCCGTCGAAGGGATGGACCTCGCCGCAGCCGGCGTGGCCATCACCGGTAGCGCCGGTGAGAAAGACTCGCTCGCGCTGACCGTTGGGCGCCTCGATTTCAAGAACGTCAAGCCCGCCGCCGTCCTGTCCGCCGGATTCAGCGCCGGGCTCTCCTGGACGCCCACGGATCCGTTCTTGCTCACGGGAACGCTCGACATGGCGGCCCGGTCCGTTTCGCTGCCCGACCGGAGGTGGCAGGGGAGCGGCTTCGGGATGAAGATTGCTTTCAGCACCGACGGCGGACGCCTGTCCCTCGATCCCTTTGCCCTGGACATGCCCGGACTTCTCGCGCTCTCGGGCTCGGCCCGGGCCGGGTTGGGCAAGGATCCGGATATCACGGTCGCCGCCGACGTCGACTTGAAGGACCTGGCGCTGGCCAGAAAGACGTTCGCCGCGTTCCTGCCGCCGGACCTGCCGGATCTTTCGGTCGACGGCAGGCTCCAATGGCAAGGGGAGGTGCGGCGCGCGGCGGCGGCCGGAGAGGGGAAGATATCGGTCAACGGCACCATTCGGCTCCCGGCCAGCCGGGTCACGTACACTCAGAAGGGCATGTCTATCGACCAAACGCTCCGGGCGGAGATCCGGATCGAAGGGGGGCTGTCCGACCTCCGCGCCGCCGGGACCATCGAAGGAAGCCGGGGGGAGGCGGTCACCGACTCCCTGCACGCCACGGGGATCTCCTTCCGGCTGCCGTTCGAGCTCAGCGGACACCTTGTCAGCCTCCGTTCGTTCACTGCCCGCGCGGGGGAGCTCGATCTGTCCGCGAGCGGACAGAGAATTAAAGTCGACGGGGCTTCGTTTGCGGGCTCAGGCCGCCTCGACACCGTCCGTCGTTCCGCTCTCATCGATTCCCTGACCGTGACGGTCCCGGGCCTCGGCCGCTTCGACGTCAGCGGCCAGATCTCCCCGGCGGCCAGGCCCGACGTCGCCCTCCACCTCCGTGCCCGGGGTATCGAGATCGCCAACGTCATGAAATCATTCGCCGCCCTCTTCCCGGCAGCCGTTTCCGCGTGGCAGCCGGGCGGCGAGCTCGAGCTTGAAGCGACGGTGCGGAACGGGCAGAAGGACCCGGGGCGCTACCAGCTGAAGGGGACGATCGGCCTCGCCAAGGGCGCTTTCCAGGACGCGACGGGGGCCATCGTTTCGGAGGGCCTCGAAACCCGTTTCGCCTTCGAAGCGGACGTCTCGTCCCCGGCGGACCCGGTCCCGTTCTCCGTGTCGCTCGACCTGGCCAAGGGCGAATCGCTCTGGAAGGACGCCTACTTCAATTGGAAGAACGACCCGGTCCGGCTGGAGCTCAAGGGCGAATTCGATCCCCGGGCCGAGGCCGTCCGGGGCGCCGAGGCCGGACTCCTTTTCGCGCCGCTTGGCGTGCTCAGGGCGCAAGGGTCGGTTTCGCTCGGCTTGGTGCCGCGGGTCGATGTCCATCTGGCCGCGCCGGGCGTCGACATGGCTTCGCTCTATTCGTTCCTCGGGAGGATGAGATCCGGCCGGCCGGTGACCATGGATGTCCGGGGCCGGGCCGACCTCGAGGCCGACGTCCGGTTTTCGGGCTCCTTCAGCGTCCGGGGGAAGATGCGGGTCCGGGACGCGGCGGCCGAGCGGAAGGACGGATCGCTCGGTCTCTCCGGCCTCGAGGCCGACCTGCCGTTCTCGATCTCGAACGGCGTCCGGCCGGGGGACGAGAAGGAGGACTTTTCCATCGCCTCCGGATATCTCCGGGTCCAGACCGTTAAGACCCCGGCTGTCTCCCTGGCCCGGGTCCATCTCGATTTCCTGGCGGCGCGGAACCTCTTCCTGATCTCCCCGGCGGGGATCGATATTTGGGGCGCGAAGCTCGGTCTGGGCCGGACCGTTCTGGCCCTCAGCCCGGCGGGGCTGGACGTGCGGGGCGTTTCCACGCTCGCACTCTCGGAGCTCGACCTGGCCAAGCTGCCCTTGAATTCCGAGTCGCTCAAGATCTCTGGAACGGCCTCCATCCCCGAAGGCGGACTTCTGGTCAGCCCGCGCGAGGTCCGCTTCTTTGGACGGATGTCGGCCTCCCTCTTCGGCGGCCAGATGACGCTCGACAGCCTGCGCGTGACCGACCCGTTCTCGTCGGGGCGGAGGGTCATGTTCGAGGCCGAAATCGAGGGCCTGGACCTGGGAAAGGTAACCGCCGTCGTGCCTTTCGGCGAGGTCACCGGGGTCGTCGACGTGTCGCTCAAGGGTTTCGCCCTGTGCTACGGCCAGCCGGAGAGTTTCGCCCTGACCATCCAGTCCGTGCCCGCAAAAGGGGTCTCCCGGAAATTCAGCGTCAAGGCTGTGGACAACCTGTCCGTCATCAGCTCGGGCGGGCAGGCGGCCGCCCCTTCGCGGAGCTTCCTGACCAAGTTCATCCACAGCTTCAACTACAGTCGCATCGGGATCGCCTGCTCCCTGCGGAACGATATCTTCACGCTCCGGGGGACGGTCATCGAGCGCGGCGTTCAGTATCTCGTCCGCCGGGCGACGTTCTTCGGCATCGACGTCGTCAACGCCAAGCCCGTCAACACGATCAGCTTCAAGGACATGCTGGGCCGCTTGGAACGGGTCGGCCGGAGCCAGGGAAGCAAGTGAGGTGACGGGGCGGCCCCCGTTTGTTATAATGAGTGCGACGGATAATCTCAATAAAAGGGGATCGCCATGAAAATCAGATCTCTCAGAGCCGTGTTCCTGGCGGGACTGACCCTGGCCCTCCTGTCCTGCATCACGGTCAACATCTATTTCCCGGAGGCCGAGGTCAAGAAAGCCGCCGAGGACATCGTCAACGATGTCCGGGCCGCGGACAAGGACAAGGATAAGAAGGACGAGACGAAGAAGGAGTCGATCGCGCAATCAGCCCGCTTCTCCCTGCTCCCCAGCCTTTATGCCCAGCAGGCGACGGAGGTGACGACGCCCCGCATCCGGGCGCTCAAGGAATCCATGAAAGCCCGCTTCGGGCAGCTCGTCCCTTACTTCGACGCCGGCCGCATCGGCGAATCCACTTCCGGACTGCTCCAGACGTTGAACGAGGAAGGTCTGTCCCTCCAGGACAAGTCCGTTTTACGAAAAGTCGTCAACGACGAGAATAAGGACCGCAAGGACCTCTATGCCGAGGTCACCAAGGCCATGAACATCGACGCCAGCAAGGTCGGCGACGTGCAGAAGATCTTCGCCGACCAGTGGATCGGGGCGGCCCATACCGGCTGGATGATCCAGAAGGCCGACGGCGGCTGGGCCAAGAAATAGGGCCGCGTCCGCCCGTTCCGGGCCCCGTTGACGCCCGCTTCCGGCCATGGGATAATACTGTTCTTATGGCCGGAGCATGAAGAAGCCCATCGCCCTCGTCTTTCTGCTCGCCTTCACGGGCCTCAGCTTGTATTTCTTCTTCGCCGAGGACTATTGCCCCGTCCATTGCTGCCCCGCGCCGGGCGGCTCCTTCTCCCACGTCCATCCCGCCCCCGGCTCGGTCTGCCTCTGTTTCTGGAGCACGCTATTCGTCTCCGGCCCGTATGATTTCTCCCATTTCGTGGGCATCGGCCGTCTGCCGGCCAACCTTCTTGACCGGACGCCCTTGAAGGCCTTTGACGCCGACATCGCCCACCCTCCCAAGTCCGTCCCGGCTTGATCCCCAGGATCCCGGGAGTCCCGGCACCCATCCTCGGCCTCGTCCATGCGACCGGCCGGAAGGCTGCCGCAGGATATTCCGGGCCCGCAGAGAGAGCAAGCTCGTTCCGGTCCCGCGATTCGAACGCCCGGACACGGATAAAGGAGGAACCCATGGCCCGAGCCAATCCTTATGACAGGAGAAGCCGTAGGAGGCCCCGTCGGAAGCCGATGTCCCGGTCCGCGGTCGGCGCCTGCGGCAGGCCCGTCCTGGCATGCCTCCTGGCCCTCGGTTTCTCCGCCTTGGTTTTCGGCGAGGGAGGCCGCGCTCTATCGCTCGACGAGGCCGTCGGCCGGGCCGTCGACAGGAACCCCCGCGTGCTCCAGGCCCAAAAGGACGTCGAAGCCGCCCGCGGCCGCCGGCTCCAGCTCGAGGCGGTGCCGAATCCCGAGCTGAGCTTCGAAGCGGCCGCCCTGCCGCTCTGGAACGACAAGGGCGGCAAGGAGTTCAGCCTGGGCATCCGCCAGCTCATCGAGTTTCCGGGCAAGAGAGGCTTGCGGCGGGGGATCGGCCGCTCCGGAGAGGGCCAGGCCGCCCTGGGGCTTGAGCGGGCGCGGAACGTCGTCCGCGGCCGCGTCGAACGGGCCTACTTCCTGGCGGCCCACGCCCGGAAACGGCTGGACGGGCTCGGCTCCATCCTCGAGACGCTCAAGGCCTATGCCGAGCTCGCCGGCGAGCGATATAGGAGTGGACAAGTCCCGTACCTGGACATCATCCGGGTCCGGCTCGAGACCCTCCGCCTCCAGAACGAGATCGTCGAGGCCCGGAGAGACCTCAAGGAGAAGACGGCGGCTCTCGAGCTCCTCATGGGAGAGCCGGAGTACGAGCCGCTGGAATTCTCGACGGATATCGGCTTCATGCCCCTCGGCAGGAGCCTCGACGAGCTCAAGGCGTCAGCCCTGGCCGGATCGGCGCTCAGGCTGGCCGAGGCGCGTCGCGAGCAGGCCGCGCTTTCGCTTGCGCTGGCCAGGAAATCCGGGCGTCCGGACTTCACGGTCGGTCTGTTCACGCCGAGCAAGCGGCTCGGCGGCTGGGGCTTCGAGGTCGGGATGACGCTGCCGGTCTTCCGTCAAGGCCCTCGCGGCGCTGCCGTCGAGGCCGAGGCCCTGTCCGGGCAGGCTTCGATCGAGACCGAGGCCCGGACGCGACGGGTCCTGTTCGTAATCGAAGGCGCCTACGCCGACGCCGTGGCCCTCGAGGAACAGATCGCGCTCTTCCGGGATTCCCTCATCCGTGAGGTGGAAGAGTCGCTCAAGGCCGGCCTCATCAGCTATCAGTACGGGAAGTCCGACGCCCTGGGCGTCCTGGACATCGTCCGGAGCCTCAAGGAGACCCGGGCGGAATTCCTCAGGGCCCTCCTCAACCACCGCCTGGCCCTGATCGATATCGCGACGGCCGGCGACGACGAGGACCTCGGATCCATGTCCGTCGATGGCATCTGAACGTGCAATGACGAGGACGATCATGAGTAAAACACGAACGACATTCGGGTTATGGGCGACCTTGGCGGCCGCGGCCCTGCTTCTCGGTCCGGCCTGCGCGGGAAAGCCCGGCGAGAGCCGCGAGGGTCCCGCCGCGGCCAAAGCCGAGGTGGGGCAGGTCACATTGTCCCCAGATGCGGCCAGGACGGCCGGGATCAAGACCGAGGCGGCCCGGACGAGAAGCCTCTATCCTGCGGTCAAGGTTTCCGGGACCGTGGCCCTCAACCAGAAAAGATACGTGAAGATCACGCCGCGCGCTCCGGGCCGGGTCGAAAAGGTGTTCGCCTTCGAGGGCGACCGTGTCCGCGCCGGCCAGGACCTCTTCTGGCTCTGGAGCCCGGACATCATGGCCGCCCAGGCGGAGTATCTCCAGATCCTGGCCCGCGTTCCGTCGGGCGCGAAGGGCGCCTCTTCGGATGACGAAAAGCTCCACGCGGGTCTTCTCGGCTCGGCCGAATCCAGGCTCAGGCTCATGGGGTTCGACGACAGCGACCTCGCCTCCCTCCGGTCAAGCGGCCAGGCCCTTCCGGTCCTCACGGTCCGTGCCCCGTTCGCCGGGACGGTCGTCGAGGCGGATGCCGTCGTGGGCAGCGCCGCCGAGGCGGGCACCTGTCTTGGCGCGATCGCAGACCTGACTACCCTCTGGGTCCAGGTCTTTATCTTTGAAGCGGATCTGGCCTCGGTCGCGGTCGGAGCGAAAGCGGAACTCACGGTCGCGGCCTATCCCGGGGAAGTCTTCCAGGGGACCCTGACCCAGGTCGGCTCGCTCATGGACGAGCCGACGCGGACCGTCAAGGGCCGCGTCGAAGCCGCTAGTTTTGCGGGCCGGCTCAAGCCGGGCATGTTCGCCGAAGTCCGGATCATCTCCAAAGATCCGCTGACGATATTGGCGGTTCCCGAGCGGGCCGTCCGGACGATCGCGGGAAAGACCGTCGTCTTTGTGTCCGGGCCGGCCGGGACGTACGTCCGGAGGGACATCAAGAAGGGGCGCGAGATCGAAGGCTACGTCGAGGTCCTCGAAGGGCTCAAGGAGGGGGAGAACGTCGTCACCGACGGCAGCTTCGACGTCAAAGCCGAGATGCTCAAGGGGACGCTCGAGGGAGAGAAGTAATGATCGAGAAGGTCATCGCCTTTTCCCTCAAGCAGCGGGCCCTCATCCTCATCGTCCTGGCCATCCTCGTGGGGGTCGGGGTCTACTCCTTCCTGACCCTGCCCATCGATGCCTTCCCGGACGTGACCAACATCCAGGTCGAGGTCGTGGCCACGGCCCCGGGCCTTTCGCCTCTGGAGATCGAAAAGTTCGTGACCACCCCGGTCGAGATGGCCATGAGGGGCCTGCCCGGCCTGGACCTCATGAGGTCGGTCACCAAGTACGGGATCTCGGTCATCACCCTCGTTTTCGAGGACAAGGTGAATATTTATTTCGCCCGCCAGCTCGTCTTCCAGCGCTTGTCCGAGGCCAAGGAGACCGTGCCCGCAGGCGTCGGGGTCGAGATGGGGCCCGTGGCGACGGCCATGGGGGAGATCTACCAATATACGCTCGAAGGGCCGGAGCCGTCCGACGGACCGGCGCTCGAGGCGCACCTTGCCGAGCTTCGGACGCTGCAGGACTGGACGATCAGCCCGATCCTGAAATCCGTGCCGGGAGTGAGCGAAGTCAATTCCTTCGGCGGGTACATCAAGCAGTTCCAGGTTATCGTCGACCTCGACCAGCTCCTCAAGTACGGGCTGACCGTGGGCGAGGTCTATGAGGCCGTTCGGAACAACAACCAGAACGTCGGCGGCGGCTTCCTCGACCACCATTCCGAACAGTTCCTCATCCGGGGGGTCGGGCTCATCCGCTCGGTCGAAGACATCTCGAAGATCGTCCTCAAGTCCTCGAGCGGCGTCCCCGTCACCATCGCCGACGTGGCCGAGGTCAGGATGGACCATGCCGTCCGCCAGGGGGCTGCGCTCAAGGACGGGAAGAGGGAGTGCGTCGGCGGCGTCGTCATGCTCCTCCGCGGCGAGAACAGCCGTGACGTCGTGGCCCGGGTCGAGGCCAAGGTCGCGGAGATCAACGAGTCGGGCCTTCTGCCCGCAGGCCTCCGGATCGAGCCTTACTACAAGCGCTCGGACATCATCGTCAAGAGCATCGAGACCGTCACCGGGGCCCTGGCGATCGGGTCGATCCTGGTTGTCCTCATCCTCTTCCTCTTCCTGCGGAGCGTCCGCGGGGCCCTGATCGTCATCCTGGCCCTGCCGCTATCCGCGCTGCTGACGTTCACGGTCATGAAGAGCGCGGGCCTGACGGCCAATCTCATCTCGCTCGGCGGGCTGGCCATCTGCATCGGCATGATCATCGACGCGACGATCATCCAGGTGGAGAACGTCCAGAGGCACCTGAGCGCGGCCGGGAAGGGCGAGTCGACCTTGCACGACGTCTTCAAGGCCGTCATCGAGGTCAGGAAGCCGAGCATCTTCGGCGAGCTCATCATCGCTCTGACCTTCCTGCCGATCGTCTCGCTCCAGGGCTACGAAGGCAAGATGTTCTCGCCCCTGGCTTTCACCGTGGCCATCGCCCTTCTGGCCTCGCTTCTGCTGTCCATCTTCGTCGTCCCGGTCCTCTGCTCGCTCCTCCTCAAGCCGGGCCGCGTTCGCGAGAGTCTCCTCCTGCGGGGGGCGAAGAAGGCGTACCTGCCCGTCCTCCGTTTCGGGTTGCGCCGGAAGGCGGTCGTCATCGGGGCCGCGGCGTTGCTGCTGGCCGCGGCGATCGCCGTCATCCCGCGGCTGGGCACGGAATTCCTGCCGGTCATGGACGAGGGGGCCTTCGATATGGACTTCCAGTTGCTGCCGGGCGTGTCGCTCGACAAGGCCCTGGAGACGTCCCTGCTCGTCGAGCAAAAGGTCATGGCCTTCCCGGAGATGGCCGTCATCGTCGGCAAGACGGGCCAGACCGGGATCGCCATCGAAGCGCGGGGTGTGGACAAGACGGGATACGTCGGGGCCCTCCGGCCGCGCTCCGAATGGAAGAACGCGAAGACGAGCCCCGAGCTCATGGAGAAGATGCGCCAGGCCGTGGCCGACGTCCCGGGGATGGTCATTTCCTTCAGCCAGCCCATCCAGTGCCGGATCAATGAGCTTATGGAGGGCACGAGGGCCCAGGTCCTGGTCAAGGTCTTCGGGGAGGACATGGGCGTCCTCAAGTCCACGGCCGAGGCCATCGCCCGGGTCCTCGGCGGTGTGCGCGGCGCCAAGGACATCCTCGTCGAGCAGATCTCCGGCCAACCGTATATCTCGATCACCGTTGACCGGTCGAAGATCGCCCGCTACGGGATCAGCGTCCGGGACGTCCTCGACGTCGTCGAGATCGCGGTCGAGGGGAAGCCGGCCAGCCTCGTCTATGAAGAAAGCAAGTTCTTCGACATCGTCACTCGCTTCGCCGCGGACCACCGCGACTCGATCGAGAGGCTCAAGACGATCCTCATCAGCGCGCCCGGCGGCTACCGGGTCCCGCTGGGGGACCTGGCCGCGGTGGAGGCCGTCGAAGGTCCGGCCCAGATCAGCCGGGAGAACGGGCGACGCCGGATAGGCATCGAGATGAACGTCGCCGGTCGGGACATCGGCGGATTCGTCAAGGAAGCCCGGGAGAAGGTCCGGCGCGAGGTCCCCCTTCAGGGGGGGACCTACGTGAGCTGGGGCGGCCAGTTCGAGAACCAGCAGCGGGCCATGGCCCGGCTGATGATCATCGCGCCCGCGGTCATCCTCCTCATCTTCTTCCTGCTGCTGGTCACGTTCGACTCGGCCCGCCTGGCGTTCCTCGTCCTGCTGAACCTGCCCTTCGCCCTGATCGGGGGGGTGTTCGCGCTCCTTGTCTCCGGCCTCTACCTTTCGGTGCCGGCCTCCGTCGGCTTCATTGTCCTGTTCGGCGTGGCCGTGCTCAACGGTCTGGTCCTTATATCGTATATCTCGCAGCTCCAGGATTGCGGCGTGCCTCTCGCCCAGGCGATCTTCAAGGGCGCGGAAACGAGGCTCCGGCCCGTGCTGATGACGGCCTCTATCGCCGTCTTCAGCCTCGTCCCCATGCTCTTCGCCACGGGCCCGGGGTCGGAGATCCAGAAGCCCCTGGCCGTAGTCGTCGTGGGGGGGCTCATCTCGTCGACCCTGCTGACGCTTCTCGTCCTGCCCGTGCTCTATGGGTTCTTCAGGAAAAAGCCCCCCGCCGCAGTCCCCGCATCGGAGCTCGAAGTGGGGGAGGGGGAGACCTGCCCGACGGACTGACGGGGGACAGTCCTCCCCTGAGGGATCGTCCCTCTTTACGTATCCCTCTCTTTATAATAGAATCTGGCGTCTTATGGCAGGCAAGTCTTTGACCGGCATCCTCCTGGCCAAGAAGTCCCTGGACCAGCTGACCCGGGAAGCCTCGTCCGAATCCTCCGGTCTCAAGCGCGTCCTCGGCCCGTGGCACCTCGTTTTTCTCGGCGTCGGGGCCATCGTCGGCGCGGGCATTTTCGTCATGACCGGCCACGTCGCTGCCCAGTATTCGGGCCCGGCCGTCACGCTCTCCATCGTGCTCGCCGGCCTAACTTGCGCCTTCGCCGGACTCTGTTATGCGGAATTCGCTTCGCTCATCCCCATCGCCGGCAGCGCCTACACCTACGCCTATTCGACCCTTGGCGAGATTTTTGCCTGGATTATCGGCTGGGACCTCATCCTGGAATACTCGGTGGGGGCTACGACGGTCGCCATCGGATGGTCCGGGTACGTCGTCAGCTTTCTCAAGAGCATCGGCCTCAACGTCCCCGTCGCCCTGGCCGACGCGCCCTTTGCTTTTGATCCAAAGACCGGCGCCTGGACGAAAACTGGCGCTTTCATCAACCTCCCGGCCCTATTGATCATTGCTCTCATCACCTTTGTCCTCGTTCGGGGCATCCGCGAGTCGGCGACGATCAACTCCGTCATCGTCTTCTTGAAGATCAGCATTATCCTGGTCTTCGTGGGGGCCGGTCTGTTCTTCATCAAACCGGAACTCTGGAAGCCATTCATTCCCCCGAACCAGGGTCAATCCGGCTTCTTCGGCTGGAGCGGGATCTTTCGCGGGGCCGGCGTGATGTTCTTCGCCTACCTCGGCTTCGATGCTGTTTCGACGGCCGCCCAGGAGGCCAAGAACCCGAAACGCGATATGCCCATCGGCATTCTTGGCTCGCTCTTCGCCTGCACGGCCATCTACATTGTCTTTTCCCTCGTCCTCACGGGCGTCGTCCCCTACACCCAGCTCAACGTCACTGCCCCTGTGGCCGTGGCCATCGACGCCATGCGGCTCTTCTGGCTCTCGCCTCTTATCAAGATCGCCGCTATCATCGGCCTGATGTCGGTGATGATGGTCCAGCTCATGGGCCAGCCCCGGATCTTCTACACCATGGCCAAGGACGGCCTCCTGCCGCCGGCCGCGGCCCGGGTCCACCCGAAGTACGGCACGCCCTATGTCACGACGATCATCACGGGCGTCGTCGTCAGCGTCGCCGCCTCGCTCCTGCCCATGGGCATCGTCGGCGAGCTCGTCAGTATCGGGACGCTCTTCGCCTTCGCTATCGTCTGCGGTGGTGTCCTCGTCCTCCGCTACACCCGCCCCGATATCCCCCGGCCCTTCAAGACCCCCTTGGTCCCGTTAATCCCCGTCTTGGGCATCTTTTCCTGCGTCTACCTGATGACCCACCTGTCTAAGGACACCTGGATCCGCCTCATCGTCTGGATGGCGATCGGACTCGTCATCTATTTCACCTACGGCATCCGCAAGAGCCGGCTGCGGCGGCCCGGGCCGGCCGGGCCGGAGAAGGCCTGATTCGAGGAGGATCGCATGAGCCCGCATCCCGCCCCGTCCTCTCCCGCCCCCGCCGCGTCCGAAGTCCATGAATTCAAGCGCGAGATGTCTCTCTTCGACGCGATGATGATCGTCATGGGGGCCATGATCGGCTCCGGCATCTTCATCGTCAGCGCCGACATCGCCCGCACGGTCGGCTCGCCCGGCCTCCTGCTCCTCGTCTGGCTCGTCACCGGGATCCTCACGGTCATCGGCGCCCTGAGCTACGGCGAACTGGCCGGGATGATGCCCCACGCCGGAGGGCTCTACGTCTACCTGCGCGAAGCGTACAACCCTCTCATCGGGTTCCTCTACGGCTGGACGACCTTCCTCGTCATCCAGACCGGGACGATCGCCGCCGTCGCGGTCGCCTTTGCCAAATTCACCGGCCTCATCATCCCCTGGTTCAACGAACGCAACATCCTCGTGACCCTCCTGGGCTTGAAGATCTCGTCGGCCCATATTCTGGCCATTGCCAGCATCGTCGCCCTGACCTACCTCAACATGCGCGGGCTGCGAACGGGGAAGACCATCCAGGGCTTCTTCACGGTGACCAAGACAGCGGCCCTCTCCGGGCTCATCCTGCTCGGCTTCGTCGTCGGGGCCAACGCCCCCGCCATCAAGGCCAACCTGGCCGTCTTCTGGAAGGCGAGCTGGACCCACATGGCCAACGGCCAGATCGCCTCCGTCCAATCCCTCTCAGGCTTGATGGTCCTGGCGGCCATCGGCGCGGCCATGGTCGGCTCGCTCTTCGCCTCCGACGAGTGGTACACCGTGACGTACATCGCCGGGGAGGTCAAGAACCCCAAACGGAACATCCCCCTGAGCCTCGTCCTCGGGGCCGGGGTGGTCATCCTCCTGTATTTCCTGGCCAACGTCGCCTACGTCGTCACGCTCCCCGTGCACGGCAACGCCGGCGCGGCGGACGTCATGGGGAGGGGGATCCAGTTCGCGGCGGCCGACCGGGTGGGGACGGCGGCCGCGTCCGTGATCTTCGGGGCGCCGGCGGCTATTATCATGGCCGCCCTGATCATGATCTCGACCTTCGGCTGCAACAACGGGTTGATCCTGTCTGGAGCCCGTGTCTACTACGCCATGGCCAAGGACGGGCTGTTCTTCAAGGCGACGGGGAAGCTCAACCGGAAATGCGTGCCGGGGACGGCCCTCGTCGTCCAGGGCATCTGGGCCAGCCTCCTCTGCCTGTCCGGGACCTACAGCGACCTCCTGGACTACGTCGTCTTCGCCGTCCTCATATTCTTCGTCCTGATCGTTTCGGCGATCTTCATCCTGCGCAAGAAGAAGCCCGACGCCGAACGCCCGTATAAGGCCTGGGGCTACCCGGTCGTGCCCGCGCTCTACATCGTGGTGGCCGCGGCCATCGCCGTCGACCTGCTCGTCTTCAAGGCGAAATATACCGTCCCGGGTCTTCTCATCGTCCTCCTGGGCATCCCAGTCTTTTTTCTCCGCAAGACCCTCGGCCAACGGACTCCATGAGCTGATTCTCGGCGCCGCAGGGGGATCTTAGCTATTTCTTCTTGTCCGCCGCGAGAATGCCCGCGGCCATGTACTCTCTCTGCGAGAATTCCTGGACCCAGACTCGGATCGTCTCGAGCGGGGCGCCGATCGATTCGTTGACGGCCCTGGTCACGGCGGCGAGAAGGGTCTTTTTCTGCGCGTCCGTCCGGCCTTCCAGCATGTGGATCTCGATGAGCGGCATGGCAGGCTCCTTTCGACCTCATTCTAGCAAAGACGTGGCCGGTCCGACAGCCCCACCCCGGATTGACATTCCCCGGGCCTTCTGTTAAACATATAGGCGAAGGTGGGAAAAATGGACATCAAGACCTGGGACCATCGGAATGTCGTCATTTTCGATATCAACGGGGAGATCAGCCGGTCCGAGATGCCGGAACCGACGCTCCACCAACAGGTCAAGGGGAACCTTGAGCGGGGGAAGAGGGACATCCTGCTCAACCTCAAGAATGTCGGTTTCATCGACAGTTTCGGCATAGGCGAGATCCTAGCGAGCTTCGTCTCGACCCAGAACCTGGGCGGGAAGCTCAAGCTGTGCCACGTATCGAAGAAACTCTACCTCCTTTTTCAGGTCACGATGCTCGTCCGGGTCCTCGAGATCTTCGACGATTGCGACGGCGCACTGAAGAGCTTCGAAGCCCTTTGAGGTCCGGCGGCCCGGGGGAGGGGGAGCGCCTGTTTGACGATCGCCGGCTCTACGGGCTCCTGCGCCGGTTCCGGGTCGACCTCCGGCCGGACGAGTCACGGGCAGCGCTTTTCCTCTTCGTCTATTTCTTCCTGATCACTTTCACCTTCTACATCGTCAAAACGGTCAAGGAGAGCTTCCAGATCAGCGTCAACGAGCGCTGGTGGGGCTATTTTGACCTGGGCACTGCCTTCCTGATTGGTTTCGTCGTCGCCGTCAACACGCGGCTGCTCAACCGCTTGCCCCGGCGGAAATACTCATCCCTGACGCTGGGCTTCTCCGCCGGATGCCTCGTCCTGTTCTGGTTCCTCTTCGAGCTCGCCGCCCGGCGGACGTTCGTCATCCCCGCCCTGCTCGTGCTCGCCAAGGACTACTGGTTCGTCTTTGTCTTCGCCTTCAGCTTCTGGTCCGATATCTTCATCGCCATGTCCGTCACCCAATTCTGGATCGCCGTCAACGACGCGCTCCATCCTCACCAGGCCAAACGGCTCGTCGGCTTCCTGGTCACCGGAGGGCTCGTCGGGGGGATCGGAGGAGCCCTCTTCGCCTGGGGCCTGTCCCGCGTCCGGCCCCCTCACGACCTCCTCCTCGTCGGCCCGGTCGTCCTCGTCCTGACGATCTTCGCCGTCAACCTCGTCCATGGCGAGCAGGAGAGGATCCGGGGAGGAAAGGGGGCCGAGCCGGTGCGGGCTGGCACGGGCATCGGCTACCTAGAAAGCCTCCGGACCGTGCGCGGAGACCGGTATCTCCGGATCCTCGCCGGGGTCCTAGCCTCGGCCGTGATCGTTGGGCAGCTCGTCAACTACCAGTTCAAGTTCATCGTCAAGGCCCAGCCGTGGGACGCCCGCGCGCGGACGTCGTTCCTGGCGATCTTCTTTTTTGGCATCCTCGTCCTGTCCGCCTTCTTCCACCTTTTTACCACCGGCCGGATCCTGAGGCGGTTCGGCATCCCCCTGGCCCTGCTCGTCGCGCCGCTTGTCCTCCTTCTGGGCACGGTGCCGGTTTTCGCCCTGAGCGCGGCCGCCGTGACAACCCTGGCCGGCCGGTCGTGGGCCATGGGCATGCGGGGAGCGGACAAGATGTTCGACAACACCATCAGCCAGTCCGTGCGGGAGCTGCTCTACATCCCCATCCCCGCCGAGATCAAATACAAGGCCAAGGTCTTCATCGACATGTTCGTCAACAAGTTTGCCCTGGCCTTCGGGGCGGTCATCTACTGGGTCCTTTACCGTGTATCGTCGTTCGCGGAAAAATCGCCGTACGCCCGGGTGCGGGAGCTCGGGTTCGTCGTCATTGCCGTCGCCCTCGTCTGGATCGCCCTCATCTGGATCATCCACGCCGAATACCTGGAGACCGTCAAAAAGGACCTGGGGCGGAAATGGCAGGACGCCCGCAAGGTCGTCGCCGCGAACGTCGACATCGACCTGACGCGCCTCATCGTGGACACGCTCCAGAGCCGGGAGAAGAGCTCGACCCTCTACGTCATGAACCTTTTCCAGCTCGTCCAGAAGGAGAAGCTGACGGCGGACCTCATGGAGGCCATCGGGCTCAAGGGGGAGGAGCTCAAGGCGCGGTCCATGGACGCCCTCCTCGACGTCGGAGGCGAAACGTTCTTCCCAGGGATCGAGGAGGCCATCACCGGCAAGGACTTCGAGGTGGTCGTCCGGGAGGTCATGGCCCTGCCCGTCTACCAGGACCTCATGGAGAAGCGGATGGACGACCTCGTCGGGGAGAAGGGCGTCTCGGACGTCGTCCGGATGGAGGCCGCCCGGGTCATGGGCCTGATGGAGCCGACGCCCGGGGTCCTCCGCGACCTCAGCCGGCTGCTCCAGGACCCGTCGCCCGACGTCCTGACCTATGCCCTCAACAGCGCGATCGTTCACCTCCGCAAGGAACATGTGCCGCTCATCGTCGCCCTCCTGGCGAATCCCGCGACCCAGCAGCTCGCCCAGGACACCCTCGCCGCTTACGGGCCGCGGATTGAGGATGTCCTGAAAAAGCACCTCCAGGACCGCCGAGAGCGCCCCGCGGTCCGGAAGGCCATCCCCGAGGTCCTGGCCCGGTTCGGGGACCAGAAAGCCGCGGACGCGCTCGTCGCCGAGCTCGGCTCCTGCGACGAGGCGCTGGAGCCGGACCTCATCGAGGCCCTTTACAGGATCCGCTCGAGCCATCCCCAGGTCCGCTATAGGAAGAAGCGCGTCGCGGCCGCCGTCCTCTCGCTCGCCCGGAGGAACGCCGAGGACTACCTCGCCGCGGCGCAAGCCGGGGCCGCCGAGGGGCCCGGGCCCGTGCGGAAGGGGGCCATGGACCTCCGGATGAAACTCATCTTCGACCTCCTGACACTTCTTGGTCCCCCCGAGGACATCGTCAAGGCCTATCAGAACATCCTCCGGGGCGGCGACCGGTCCGCCGACTATTCCCTCGAGTTGCTTGACAACATCTTGGACCGCGACCTCAAGGCCCATCTCCTGCCGCTCCTCGAGAACCTCCCGCCGGACGAGCGCTGTCGCCGTCTGAAAAAACTCGTTCGGGGACGGGCAGCCCGGTAACCGCCGTCGTCGCCGCCCTCTCGTTCGGCCGGAAGCGGCTAGCCCGGGCTTTCGGGGCGGTTGCAATGCCCTGTCGTATCCGATAGAATGAAGGAGCGGAGCGCCGATGGCCGATCTGTTCGTCTACCCGAAGGGAGGGGACGCCTTCGTCTTCTCCCTCGGCGCCGAGAAGATCACCGCCGGCCGCGCCTCGTCCTGTGACATCCCCCTCGGCGACCAGTACAGCTCGGGCTGCCACGTCGCTTTCGTTCGCAAGGACCGCGGCTACGCCGTGCAGGACCTGGGGAGCAAGAACGGGACCTACGTCAACGGCCGCCGGATCAGCGGGGAGGTCTCCCTGAACCGGGGGGACGAAATCCTCGTCGGCGAAACGAAGATCATCTTTGACCGTGAGTTCCAAACGGCCGTAAAGATCGTCGAGGGCACGACGTTCACTCACGGCTCCAACACGATCATCAGCGTCAAGAGCATCGTGCGCAAGCCACCGACGGCGGTCTTCCCCAAGCCTGCGACTGTGCCCCCTGATGCCGGACGTTTTCAGCAGGACCAGAAGTTCCTGGGCGTCCTGAGCGAGGTCAGCCAGGCCCTCATCTATCAGATGCCGCTCGAGAAACTCCTGGACCACATCATGGACCTCATCACCGGGAACATCCCCATGGACCGCGGCGTCCTCATGCTCCGGGAGGGCCAGACCGACCAGCTCGTCCACAAGGTCGTCCGCGTCCTGGACAGCCCCCTCAGGAACCAGCCCATTCTCGTCAGCCGGAGCATCATCCGGACGGCCCTGGACAAGAACTCGTCCGTCCTCATCTCGGACATCCAGTCGGACGAGCAGCTTCGGGGCCAGGTCTCTGTCGTCCGGGGCCAGATCCAAACGGCCATGTGCGTCCCTCTCTGGAACGGCGACGCCATCATCGGGCTGATCTACTGCGACCGGACCGCGCTCCACGGGCCGTTCACCGAGGACGACCTGAGGCTGCTGACGCTTCTCGCCAACCTGGCCGCCAACAAGATCGAGAACGCCGTCCTCATCGAGAAGGCGCAGGAGGAGGACCGGCTCCGGAAGGAAATGGAAACGGCGGCCCAGATCCAGAAGAACTTCCTTCCCCGGGGCGATCCGGTCTTCGAGCCGTTCGATATCAGCGGAAGCACCCGGGCCTGCCGCCACGTCGGCGGGGACTATTACGATTTCATCCCCGTCGACCAGGGCCGGCTGGGCGTCGTCATCGCCGACGTCTCGGGGATGGGCGTCAGTGCCGCCCTCCTCATGGCCTCGCTACGGGCCTCGCTCCACACCGAACTCCCGCTCACCAAGGACTTAGCCCTCCTCGCGGCCAAGCTGAACGACTTCGTCCATGGGAGTTCGGACTCGCATTCCTTCATCTCCTTTTTCTTCGGGCTCCTGGACCGCGACCGCAGCGAACTCCTCTACGTCAACGCCGGGCACAACCCGCCCCTGCTCGTCGACCCGGCCGGAGGCGTCCGGTCCCTGGAGAGCACGGGCTTCTGCCTTGGCATGTTCCCGTCGACGAGCTATGAAACGCGCACGGTCCGCCTCAAACCCGGCGACATCCTGTGCCTCTTCACGGACGGCATCGTCGAAAACCGCAACCCCGACCGGGAGGAGTTCGGGGACGACCGGCTGGCGCGGCGGCTGCGGGAGTCCGCAGGTCTTCCCGCCCGCGACATCATGGACAAGATCTACGAGGACACCTTCGCCTTCTCAACCTGCGCCGATCCGGGCGACGACATGACGCTCGTCGTCGTCAAGAGGGGTGCCTGAGGGGCGGCCGGAGGGGGACCCGGGATGACGTCGAAGGCGGCGACGATGACGGTCCAGGCGGACCTCAAGGACGTCGGCCGCGTGCGGGGTTTTCTCCGCGCGAACCTGCGCGGCTTCCACCTCAGCGAGGAAGACGTGATGAAGATCGAACTCTCTCTCCACGAGATTTTCGTCAACATCGCGATGTACGCCTATCCGGAGGGCGAGGGGGCCATGTCCCTCCGGATCTGGCACGAGGGCCGGACCCTCCACATGGAGTTCCGCGACCGCGGCGTCCCCTTCAATCCGTCAGAGCAGCCGACTCCCGACCTGGACGAGAAGATCCGGCGGGGGACGAAGGGAGGGCTCGGGATCTTCCTCTTCAAGACGCTCATGGACGGCTACACCTACCGGCGCGAGGACGGAGAGAACGTCCTGACGATCTCGAAGAAGGTCTGAGCCGCCCGGCCGGGCCCTGGCTCAATACAGGACGTTGGCCTCGCCGTTCTTCTTGACGAGCTTGTCGATTTCCGCCAGGATGAGGTCACGCCGGATGAGGACGGCCTTGATCTCCTCGTCCGTCAGGTAGTCTCCGGTGACGGCCTTGATCTTCTCGAAGGTTAGCGTCTTGACCTTCTCGACGAGCGCCCGCGGCAGCTCGCTCATGAGCTTGGGGCCCTCGGGGTGCTTTTCGGTGTAGATGAGGTTCTTGACGAACTTGCCCCAAGACCGGAAGGACCGGGAATGGTCGATGAGGATCATCCGCCAGTCCTTGGTGATCAGGATCTGGTTCAGGTGGCGGTCCTCATTGGCGATAAGATTGTCCCAGAACCGCTGCAAGTAGGTGTTGCGGTTCCAGTTGAAGACCTTATACGAGGGCATCTTCATCTTCTTTTCTTCGCGTTCCTTGAGGGTGATGCAGTCGCTGATCCAGTACTGGAGAGAGCCGCGGTCCCCATGGAAGCGCCGCTCGATGGTCGGCGCCACCATGTTGAGGCCGAGCTCCTTGCTCAGCAGGTAGGCGCAGACCTCGTACTGCCAGCCCTCAACGTAACCGCCCATCCGGCCGCTGGCGTTCTTCCAAAGGGCGTCATTGGTGACGTCGCCCTTCCGGAGCGTCAGCCTCCAGGGATTGGTCACGGATTCGGGACCGACCATGTGCTGCTCGTTGACGATGTCCGCCGTCTTGAGGAACTCCTCCCATTGGGCGAACTGGCCGAGTTCATCGGCGGTGAACTGGGCCAAAAGCCCGGGCGCACGGAGAAGGACAAGCCCCAAGAGAACCGAGATGACCGACCCTCTTTTCATCTTCACCCTCCCATGCTGTCGCGAGATCCCGCGGACGGCCCGCGGACGTTTCAATCGTAAAGGACGTTCGTTTCCCCCTGGGCGCGGATCATGGCGTCGATCTCTTTGATGAGGAGGTCGCGGCGGGCGAGGATCGAGCGGACCTCCTGGTCCGTCAGGGTCCCGCCGACAGCGGCCGTCACGGAGTCTCGGGTGAGTGCCTTAACCCTTTCGTAGAACCACCTGGGCAGGCGGCGGAAAAGCAGAGGGTGTCCGTCCTGGCCTTTCTTGATCCCGTCCGCCCCGAACATGAGCTTCTTCGTAAACTCCTTGGTCGACCGGAAGGCCCGGGAGTGGTCGATGAGGATTGTCCGCCAGTCCTCGGTGTAGAGGACGTTCTGTTGGGTCCGGTCATCGTTGGCGATGAGGCTGTCCCAGGCGCGCGTCAGCCACTTCATCTTTTCGATGCCGGGCTCGGCCTCCTTGGGGATGGGGATGTTCTGCTCAGCGACCTTGAGGAGGCTGTACTTGTTCTCGGCCCAGAGCGACAGGGCGCCCTTCCTCCCCTGGAATTCGCGTTCGACGGCGACCGGGACCATGCCGAGCCCGATGAGCTTGTCGAGACGATAAGCCGCGATCTCGTACTGCCAGCCCTCGAGGAACCCATACATCATGCCCTTGGGGTTCTTCCAGAAGGCCCGGCCCTCGAGATCGCCCTTCCGGAGATAGAGCCGGTAGGGCTTGGTCACGCCCTCTCCAACCGGCTCCGACCTGACGATCTCGGCCGTGAGCAGGAAGGTTTCCATCTCGCCGCGTCGGGCGACTTCCTCGGGCTTGAATTGGCCGCGAAGATCCCCGGGCCTGACGACGAAGGCCAGAAAAAGAGCGACGAGCGCCGCGACACGCTTCATGGATGTCACCCCGGCCGTTTCTCTGTTTCCCAAATCATAAAGCCCTTTCTCCAGGAAATCAAGCCGCCGGTGCCGGATCCCCGTCGGCCGCGGCCTTCCGCCTCTTGTATTCCCCGACGATCTTGAAGCAGAGCGCGATCAGGACGAGGACGACGATGACGTTGAGCAGAGCGTAGCGTTCGATCTTCAAGCCCAGGAGCTGCGTTCCTGCCAGCACGGCCAGGGCCGAGACCGTGTCGCCGCCCCTGACGAAGAAGGTGTCGATCGCGGCCTTGGCCTTGTACTTTTCCTCCCTCGGCGTGACCAAGAACAGGGCGGCCTTGGTCGTGTTTTGGAGCGAATAATCCGTGCCGTTCTCCAGGGATTTGACCCAGCGGACGATCACCAGGACCGCCCCGAAGGAGATCAAGGCGTACCCGCCAAGGGCGATCAACGGTAGGAAGAAGAGGGCCCCTCCGACCCCGACCCATTTGAAGATCCGTGAGACAAAAAAGAGCTGGATGATGAGGGCGACCAGGTTCGTCAGGAGCTGATAATTCATGAAAGCCCGGTGGATCGATTTCTCCATGCCCGCCCCGGGCACGTCTTCCTGACGAACAGGTGCGCCCCGGGCGCTCTTCTCCGTGGGAGAGACGGGCTTCGGCAGATCCGTCGTCATCTGTTTGGAAGCCGTCTTCGAGAGCTCGGTGTTGACCGTGACGGCCGAGATGATGTACTCCCCTGTGGCATTGACGAAGTTGTAGAGGCCGATCAGGAGGGCGATGAAGAGCAGGTAGCGGCTCTTGAACACGAGCCGGAAACCGCCCCCGGCCTTCAGCGGCTGCTCCTGAACGCGGGCTCTTTCCTCGGATCCGGAGAGGCCCTTTTCCCGGTCATCCAAGGTTTTCCGGACGTCCCGGCGATGGATGTATCTGGCCAGGCCGATGCAGAGTAGGAGGATCGTCCCGGCGATGAGCATGAGCTTGAATTCCCACCGTTTGCCCAAGAGGTCCCTGAGCTTGATGACCACGGGCAACGTGCCGACGACGCCTCCCAGCGTTGCGCCGAAGGCGATGAGGGGGAAGGTCCGCTTTCCCACGTCGTCGGAATAGAGGTCGTTAGCGAATCCCCAGAATTGAGCGATCACGAAATAATTGAAGATGCCGACCCAGACGAAGAAGACGATCCCCATGGTCTTGATGGGTATCCCCCAGAAGCTGAGGCAGTAGAAGATCACGATATTCGAGATGAAGAACAGGGTCGTCCAGGTGATGAGGACGTGACGGGGAACCTTGGAGGCCAGGCGGCTGAAGGCCTTGATCACGAAGACGAAGAGAACGGCCTGAGCGCCGCCCAGACAGCTCTTGACCACGGGGGAGTTCTTGTCGACGAGGAGCAGCGCCTCGCGCAGGGGCTTGAGGATGTAGTAAGCCAGCAGGAGGAGGAAGACATTCAACGCGAGGAGGAGCGCTTTGGGCGCCTCACCCCCACGGATGTCGGCGAACAGCCTGAGGAACTTGTAGAAGACGTTGAAGCCGCCAGGATCCCGTCCCGTCATTCCCCCTCGGCTGGTTTCGCCCATCTCCACACCCGGACCGGACGTTCAGAACAGGACGGCGCTCTCTCCGCGGGTCTCGACCTGCGTCCTGATCATCTCCAAAATTGACGCAACACGCGCCTCGAGGCCCTGGATCTCTTCCTCGTTGAGGTAAGGCGCGATAAGGGCCCGAACCCCCTTCTTGTTCCAATCGAGGAGCTTGTGGTAAAGGCTCCGGGAGCAGGATAGGATCTCGCAGCCCGGGACCGTTCCCTTCGTGGGGGCGAAGGCCCGAGAAAAGTCGACCGCATAGAGCCTCCCGGTCTTTCTTTGGATGAGGATGTCGCGGTCCCGCTCGCCCCCGCACGTGTCGGCGACAAGGTTGAGGAAGACCCTCAGGTCGGCCATGGCCCGGTCGAAGGCCTTCGGGTCGTCGACCGGGACGCCCTGGCTTTTCCGGACCGTTTCCGAAAAGGCGTCCTCGACGAAGATCTGCAGGGAGCCCGGGTAGCCGTTGATGGTCCTTTCGACGACGGGCGGAACGCAGCCGAGGCCGAGATACTTGTCGAGCGCGTAAGCGGCCAGCTCGTACTTGTAGCTGTCCGCCAGAAGATCGGGCCGGGGGCGGTCGATGTACTTGAATTGGGCCCAACGCTTGAGGCCGCCGGAGTCCATCCGGATCTTCCAGGGGTCCGTTCGCCCGGCCCCGCCGGGCATGACGAAGGCCGGCGTCGCGCTCCGGAGGTAATCCTCGATTTCGGCCGCCGTCTTCGAGCCGGCGTAAGCCTGGGGAACGACGGGACCCGGTGCCACCGCTTCATCGGACTCGGCGTAGTGGTCGAAGTCCCCTCCATTGATGATCAGGGCGTAAAGCCGCCCGCCGTAAAGAGTATAACCGATCCCCGTATCGATCATCCAGACCTTGCCCCGGAAGAGAGGGATGACGTCGCCCGCGGGCGCGATCGGGCTCCGGGTTTCCCCCGTGGCCATGAAATTGTGTCCGATGACCATCTTGCCGGCTTTGAGGTTGGCCAGGATCCGATCCATCTGCTCCTGGGAGATATTGGTCTCCATTTCCCGGAGCCAGAGCGGGCCGTCCGAATTGTAGACCAGCCTGGGCTGCACACTCATGATGGAAATCCGGGAGTTCGGGCCCCGCACGGCGAAGACCCCGAGCTCGAGCCGGAAGGTGTCGTTGAGGTCCTTGAGCTTCCAGGTCGAGAACGGAAGGCTGATGCCGGCGTGGGCGAAGACGATGTCGTTGATCTTGATGACGACGTTCTTCGTGAGGAGCCATTTCCCATAGGTATGGTTGAAGTGCCCGGTGTACGCCTGCCCGGCTTCGTCCAGGCCCCTCGCCCTCTTGGATGCCTCGAGGATCTTCTCCCAGTAGGTCCTGTAGTCGGGGTCCCCGCCGATGTCCAAGCCCCGGGCCTTGACCCGCGCCTGCTCGTTGGGGGGGAGGCTCGAGACGTATCGCTTTTCTCGGGCCTTCTTGAAATCGTCCGGAAGGAACGCCAAGAACTGGTCGACGAACACGTACTGCGGATAATTCAGGGCGATCCCCGTGATGTTCGTTTCCTCGTGGTTACCGAGAAGGACGTGGACCATGCCCCCCGCGGCCGCGGCCTCCTTCTCCAGGCGCATCAGGAGGTCGAAGATCTCCTTGGCCTTGTCCCCCCGGTCCAGGATGTCGCCGATCTGGACGAGATGGGTCTTTCCGCCCGTCCAGTGGAGGTTCGCATCGACCAGGCCGACCTTCGGATTCTTGAGGATGGTGACAAAATTGTCGAAGTCGCCGTGGAGGTCTCCCACGGCCACGATCCTCTCGACACCCGTCCACTCGCAGGGAATGTCGGCGGCGGGAGAGGGAAGGTTGAAGGTTAGGAGCGCGCCGCAGAGGGCGAGCGCGAGCGCTGTCCAACGCCACCCCCTGGACGGAATGCCGCTCGTTCGCGATGGTTGCATCGACCCTCTTCTATTTATAAACCATTCCTGCCAGCAAATCAAGATTCTTCTCCGCGTTGACTCGGAGTGGATGGACTTGCTATCCTTGTCCACGTCTGGCTTGCCGGACGAGGAAGGTGAACCATGAAGAAGCCCGCCGTTCGGCGATCCCTGAGAGACCGGGCGAAAGCCCGTGCGATCCCCGGCCTGGCCCTCTTATCGTTGTCCCTGGCGCTGGCGACGCCGGCCTGCTCTCCTGGGGGGCGGACGGCGACGCCTCCCGCCTCGGGAGCCCGAGTGAGATCTGGCCTCGAGGTCTTCCTGGAGAAGCATCTCGACCTCGTCGAGGGGAGGCGGGTCGGCCTCATCACGAACCCGACCGGCTCCGACAGCCACTTCCGGACGACCGTCGACCTCCTGGCGGGCCATCCGAAGGTCAAGCTGGTCGCCCTCTACGGCCCGGAACACGGCGTCCGCGGCGACGCCCAGGCGGGGGAATACGTCCCCTACTATTTCGACCGGAAGTACAACCTCCCCGTGTTCAGCCTCTACGGCCAGTCGATGAAACCCGAACCGGGGATGCTCCGGAGGATCGATGAGTTCATGCGGTCATTCGACACGCGATCGGACGGTAAGGCCCCGGAAAAGGACATGGTCCACGGTATCGACGTGATGATCTTTGATATCCAGGACGTCGGGACGCGCGTCTACACCTACATCGCGACGATGGCCTATGCCATGGAGGCCTGCGCCGAGAACGGCATCGAGTTCGTCGTGCTCGACCGGCCCGACCCCGTCAACGGCACTGACGTCGAGGGGCCGATGCTCGAATACCCCGCCTTCAGCTCGCCCGTCGGCCTTTATCCCATCCCCGAACGCTACGGCATGACGATGGGAGAGCTGGCCCGGCTTTTCAACGACAAGTTCCTGGCCAAAAAGACGAAACTCACGGTCATCCCGATGGAAGGCTGGAAGCGGACGATGTGGTTCGACCAGACGGGGCTCCCGTGGATCATCCCCTCGCCGAACATGCCCACGCTGGATACGGCAACGGTCTATCCAGGCCTGGTCGCCTTCGAGGGGACCAACGTCTCGGAGGGGCGGGGCACGACCCGGCCCTTTGAACTCTTCGGCGCTCCCTGGATCGACGGCCACGACCTGGCGGCGGAGCTTAACGGCCTGGGCCTCCCCGGCGTCACCTTCCGGGAAGCCTGGTTCACGCCCACATTCTCGAAGTTCCAGGACCGGCTCTGCGGCGGCTGCCAGATCCAGGTCACCGACCGTTCGGCTTTCCGGTCCTTTGAGACGTTCCTCCATGCCGTCAAGGCCGTCCGCGACATGGCCCCCGACAAGTTCGAATTCCACAAGGAGTACTTTGATAAGGTCATGGGGACTTCCCGGGTGCGCGAGGCCCTCGAGGCCGGGACCGCGGTCCGGACGATCGTCGACGGCCTCCAGCCCGGCCTCGCAGCCTTCCTCGAGCTCCGCAGACCCTATCTGCTCTACTGATAAGCGGGTTGACCCGAACGGCTTTTTTCTTTAGTATGAATGTCTTTCCGATTCCGGACGAGGAGTGACGAGCGATGGCGAAGGAAAACTCCCCATTGGCCCTGGCCAGCCCTTTATCCCAGATCCTTGACAAATCGCCCCGGGACTTTGCCCGGGCCGACATCCTCAAGGTCATCGAGGAGCTGCGGATCGAGCGGCTCACCTTCCACTACACCGCCCTGGACGGAAAGCTCAAGGAGCTGAAGATCCCCGCGGCGGAACGCTCCCAGGTCGAGACCGTGCTGGCCGAGGGCGAACGCGTGGACGGGTCCTCGCTGTTCAGGGGGATGGTGGACATGGCCCTCTCGGACCTCTATGTCGTCCCCCAGTTCCGCACGGCCTTCCTTAATCCCTTCGATGAGGGGAGCCTGGATTTCGTCTGCCGCTACCTCTCCCGGGACGGCAGTCCGGCCCCCTTCACGCTCGACAACATCCTCCGAGGGGCCGCGGGCCTCTTCCGCCGGACGACGGGGCTCTCGCTCAATGCCCTGGGCGAGCTCGAGTTCTTCCTTCTCTCCCCGCGTGGCGAGCCGTGCTATTCGGCTCCGGGCCAGAGCGCCTACCACGGCTCCCAGCCGTTCGTCCGGAGCGGGCCGATCCTCAACGAGATGGTCCGCCACATCGCTCGGGTCACGGGGGCCGTCAAGTACGCCCACAGCGAGGTGGGCCTGGTCGAATGCGTCCGGAGCGACGTCGAGGAGATCCAGGGCCGCAGGGCCGAGCAGCTCGAGATCGAGTACCTGCCGCGGCCGGTCGAGGAGATGGCCGACGCCCTCGTCCTCGGTCGCTGGATCATCCGCAACACAGCCTACCGGCACGGGGCCATCGCCACGTTCATGCCAAAGATCGAGGAGGGGGTCGCCGGCAACGGGCTTCATTTCCACCTCGAGCTCGTCAAAGACGACCGCAACATCATGACCGGACCGGACGGCGGGCTGTCCGAGGCCGCGCGGAAGCTCATCGGCGGCCTGTGCGAATACGCCGATTCCCTGACGGCCTTCGGCAACACCGTCTCGTCCGCCTATCTGCGGCTGGTCCCGAACCACGAGGCGCCGACCCGGGTCTGCTGGAGCGACCTCAACCGGAGCGCCCTCATCCGCGTGCCCCTGGGGTGGACGAACGTTTCCAACCTGGCGAAGACGGTCAATCCCCGGGAGGCGGAAGACTTCCGGGAGACCTCGGGCGGCCGCCAGACGGTGGAGCTGCGGAGCCCCGACGGCAGCGCCCTCATCCACCTCGTCCTGGCCGGCATCGTCATGGCCGCGAACTGGGGTTTCGGGGGCGACCGCTCACTGTTCAAGGAATACGGGCCGCTCGAGCTCGCGGACAAGCTCTACGTCAAGGGCAATATCTTCTCGGACAAGGAGCTCCTCAAGAGGCTTCCCGCCCTGCCGGGGAGCTGCGTCGAGTCGGGCCGCCTGCTCCTCAAGAGACGGGACCTTTACGAGCGCGACGGCATCTTTCCGCCTTCGGTCATCGATTACGTCGTCCGCATGCTCCAGGCCGAAAACGACGAGTTCATGAACAAGCAGCTCGGCGGGCTGCCGGCCCACGACCGGCTCCACGAGATTCGCAAGCTCATGCACAAGGACCTCCACAAGCACTGAGCACGGGAGGTCAGAGCCGGCCCGACGCCTTCTCGCGGGCCTTGAATTCCGGAACGAGCGTCCGCCACAGGGAATCGAACCGCTCCCGGAGGACTTCGTAGACGCCGGCGTTCGCCGCGTCTGGCTCGGCCGAAAGCCGGCCGAGGGAAATCCTTGCGGCGGTGATCTCGCGGATATCGGCCTTCTGTCCCTTTTCCGAAAGATAACACCAGATGGATTGGAGCGCTCCGCCGTAGGCCGCGGCCTCCTGCTCTCTCAGGGTCACGACCGGGGTTCCCAGGATGTCGGCCGCGATCTGGAGCCAGAGCCGGCTCTTCGACCCGCCGCCCGTGGCCCTGATCTCGTCGGGCCGGAGGCCGAGGGACCGCATCCGGGCGAAGCCGTAGCCGAGGTTGAGGATCGCTCCCTCCATGACCGACCGGGCCAGGTGCGCGGCGTCGAAGGTCCGCCGGTTGAGGCCGAAGAAGACGGCGCTCGAGAAGGGGAGGACCGGGACGCGCTCGCCGTCGAGGAACGGCAAGAAGAGGAGCCCGCCGGACCCGGGCGCCGCCTTGGCCGCGAGAGACCCGAGCTTGCGGTTGCTCAGGCCGAAGAGCGACTTGAAGATCTCCGTCGTGTTGGTGACGTTCATCGTGCAGAGGAGCGGCAGCCAGCCGCCAGTGCTGTCGCAGAAGGCCGCGATCTCGCCCTCCGGGTCGATGAAGGCCTTTTCGGAGAACGAGTAGATCGTCCCCGAAGTGCCGAGGCTGACCGTCGAAACGCCGGGCAGGACGTTGCCCGTGCCGA
>Ga0315280_10000293_pt1 | contig 92927 bp, 98 predicted proteins | sample YL17G06_40_MG_FD_203697 | JGI IMG/M metagenome (GOLD analysis project Ga0315280, IMG submission 203697) | Sediment microbial communities from Yellowstone Lake, YNP, Wyoming, USA - YL17G06_40 | ecosystem: Environmental > Aquatic > Freshwater > Lake > Sediment | place: USA: Wyoming | collected...
CCGTCGAGAGTGAACACAGTGCGATGGCCGTATGCACCTCAGCCTCTATGGTAGGAGCCAGAACCTTCACCGCGACAAGCGCCCATGGTTTAGCCTACATGCATGAGATGCTTCATTGGGCGGCTGGAGCACGCCTCCCGGTAGTGCTTGCCTGTGTTAACCGCGCCATCGGAGCACCCTGGAATATACTCAACGACCAACAGGACTCCATATCCCAGCGTGATACCGGCTGGATACAGATATATGCTCGAAACAACCAAGAAATTCTGGATTCGATTATCCAAGCTTATAAGATCGCGGAGACAGTGTACGTGCCCGTTATGGTTTGCTTCGACGGTTACGTCCTATCCCATACCGAAATGCCTGTTGAAGTGCCATCACAAGAGGATGTGGATAGATTTTTGCCTCCATATAAACCGCATACCATACTGGACCCAGCCAATCCCAAGAATTACAACCTTGTAACCCTTGCTGACCCCAGAGTCAACGCCGAGGGCATACTCTGCCATGGATACATGGAGTTGAGATATCTCCTCCAAGAGGCTTTGCAAAACTCCGCGAAAACAATAATGAAGGTGGGACAGGAATTCGGCGAATTGTTTGGCAGGAACTACACCAACATGTTCTGGAAAGACAATCTGGGCGATGCTGACATAGTCATCGTTGCCATGGGTAGCCTAGCCATGGAAGCAAGGGTGGCTGCGGACATGCTTCGGGAAGGAGGTCATAAGGTCGGCGTCCTGGGCTTGAGGGTATTCAGACCGTTTCCTAAAGCAGGCTTGGCGAAGGCACTAGAGAAAGCTCGCCTGATCGTAGTTTTCGACAAGAATATCAGTTATGGCTCCGAGGGGGCTACCTGCTCAGAAATCAAGTCAGCCCTCTACGGAAGTCAGGTAAACGCAGCCATCCGAAACTTCATCGTCGGACTGGGCGGACGAGATGTCAAAGCCAGAGAGCTGGCAGATGCAGTAAGAAAATCGCTGCCTTCACTGAAAACAGGCGCTTTAAACATCGAATACCCTGAATGGATATGTTACATTTAAGAGGTTTCTAATTTTGAAAGTTAATGCAGTCAACCTAACTGAAACGGAATATGCACTGCCCGGCAATAGGACATGCCCAGGCTGTGCCCTATCGCTTGCCTATCGTCACATTCTAAAGGCATTAGAGGGACAGGTCATTGTAACGGTGCCAGCCAGTTGTCTCACTGTATTGCACGGCATGTATCCGATAACGTCGGTTAATGTCCCTTGCGTGAACACACCATTCGCCTCCACCGGGGCATCAGCAACTGGATTGGTTGCCGGGCTCAAAGCTACGGGCAGAAAGGGAATTACCGTATTGGCAATGGCCGGCGATGGCGGCACTCATGACATAGGAATCCAGTCGTTAAGCGGGGCTGCGGAAAGGCAGGAGGATTTCATCTACATCTGCTATGACAACGAAGGCTATATGAACACTGGCAATCAACGCTCAGGCTCCACACCTCTGGGTGCTGTCACAGGCACCACACCCATCCTGGGCAAGCGACAGAACCCAAAGGACATAGCTGCCATAATGGAAGCTCACTGCATCCCCTATATTGCCACTGCCAATGCCTCTTACCCTCTAGATCTTTACGAAAAAGTCAGAAAAGCAAAGGAGGTAAAGGGCACCAGGTTCATACATGTATTTACGCCTTGCGCTCCCGGATGGCAGTTCCCCTACAGCGACAGCATTAAAATCGGCCAGCTAGCAGCAGAAACCGGGCTGGTTGTGCTCTACGAGGTTGGAGACGGCGCTTTTCGCCTCACTTCCGCCAGCGAGTCCCTTGCCCGAAAGGGTAATCTAAGGCCAGTAAGAGAATACTTGGCTGAACAGGGAAGGTTCAAAAACATTACCGAAGAGCAGGTCAACCAATTGCAGGACTGGGTAAATGCCCGATGGAAGTGCTATCTTGAGCGGGCAACTAACTTACAGTCTCCGGCGATGCCAGAAAAATCAGCATCGTAGAACATTTCTGCAAGCACTAAAACATACAAGATATAAAGATATACTTAAGCTTAACAGAGGTTCATGTACTCCAAAGCACTTCCTACTTTGCTACATGTTCCAGAAAATCAGGCTTGAGGTGTTATATGCAGTCCACTCCTTCCGATGGAGTGGTTTTGAAGCCGTCTATCCCCCGTGCCTGCAGGAGCCAGCCGAGGCCATGCCACTAAACTATCACCTTGCGTGTAAGGTAGATTCCGAGGGCATTTGGCCACAATTTCACCAAATTCAAATGATTGAGATATGAAGCTGCTTCTTGTATGCCAGAATAACAGGCTAGCGATGAGGATAATATAAATAGTATAATAATTCCATCTGTTGATATCTATAATATTGCTCCGATGCACCAAAGCGATTTATCGAAGCTTTCCCTGTTTCCGTTAACAAAGGAGGTTGACAGTCGCGGTCACCTTTATATTGGTGGCTGCGACAGCATTGAGCTGGCTAAAAAATTTGGCACTCCCCTCTATGTTTTCGACGAGGTCACCCTTCGCTCCAAGTGCCAAGAATTTCAGACTGAGTTCACCAAGCGCTATTCGAATACACTGATTATATATGCATCTAAGGCTTTCCTGAACCGGGCTCTAGCTATTATCCTCAAAGAAGAAGGCCTGGGGTTGGATGTTGTTTCTGGTGGAGAGCTGAACGCGGCTCAATCAGTGAACTTTCCGCGAGAAAAAATATATTTTCACGGGAATAACAAGACTGCTAATGAGCTAAAGCTAGCTCTAGATTGGGGAATCGGGCGAATTGTAGTTGACAACTTTGATGAATTGAAACTACTTAACTCGCTGGCTTGCGAGGCAGGAGTTAGACAGAGTATTTTACTTCGTCTTACTCCTGGAGTTGATCCACATACCCACCGCCATACCACTACCGGCATACTCGATAGCAAATTCGGCTTTCCGATAGCTACTGGTCAGGCTGAGACGGCAGTAGCCAAAGCTATGTCAGCTCCCAACCTTGATCTCGTGGGCCTCCACTTTCACCTCGGATCACCGATACCCGATATTTCTTCTTATCAGATAGCCATAAGCCTCGTCCTTAATTTTGCCAAAGAAATGAGAGCCAAGTATGATTTTCACCTTGCTGAACTCAGCCCTGGCGGTGGCTTTGCTGCCAAATACACAGTAAGTTCTCAGACACCAAGCATAGCTGATTATGCAGAAGCTATAACTGCCAAGGTGAAAAGTCTAGCCCATGAGCTTGATTTGACATACCCAAAGCTAATTATTGAACCTGGGAGAGCCATTGTAGCACAGGCAGGTGTGGCTTTATATACCGTTGGTTCGATAAAAGAGATCCCTGGAGTGCGGAAATATATATGTGTAGACGGTGGCATGGGGGATAATATCCGCCCGGCTCTTTACGAAGCACGGTATGAAGTTTTGGTGGCAAACAAGGTTAGCAATGACGAATCAACCAATGTTACTATTGCCGGCAAATATTGTGAGTCAAGTGACATCCTGGCCAGAGACGTGAGCTTGGCTCCCGTCTCAGTAGGAGATATTATAGCTATACCAGTCAGCGGCGCTTATTCTATCCCCATGTCAAGCAATTATAATATGGTTCCCAGACCAGCAATTGTGATGGTCAAAGACGGCAAAGCCCGCCTGATCCGAAAGCGCGAAAGTTATAAGGACTTGATAAAGCTAGACCTAATTTAGATAAAGATATGTGGCAAATAATTGGTCAACCCAAAGCTTTAGCCTTACTTGAACATAGCCTTCAAACCGGTGAATTGGCTCATGCCTACCTTCTTGTAGGAGCACCACACATAGGTAAAATGACCTTGGCACTCGATTTGGCCCAAGCAGTGAACTGCCAAGGGAAAGAGCCGCCCTGTGGTGAGTGTCAGCCCTGTCGCAGAATCGCCAACGGTAAGCACGCTGATGTTGCAATCATAGGTCTGAACTCAGCCAAAGATTCGGGAGAGGTAAGGACGCGTGTTGAAATTAGCATTGATGATATCAGAGAACTTCAACACAGTGCTAGTTTGCCACCGTATGAGGGAAAGTGCAAGGTGTTTATTATCGATGGTGCTGAATATCTATCTATCGAAGCGGCCAACTGCTTGCTCAAGACTATAGAAGAGCCGCCACCTCACATAATGATCCTTCTCTTGACTGCCGAAGAGCTACGGCTCTTGCCCACTGTAGTCTCTCGCTGCCAGCGGATAGAATTAAAGCCAATTTCAAGCGAGGAAACAGAAAAGATACTTATCGAGTCCCATGGCGTTGATATTGATAGGGCAAGACTCTTAGCCCGATTGTCTCAGGGTTGCCTCGGTTGGGCACTAAGAGTTTCAGTTGACGACAGTTACCTCGCACAGCGCACTCAAAGGTTGACCGAAATGTTTTCTTTGCTAGGTGCTGGCTGGGAAGAACGTTTCAGCTACGCTGCTAAGCTCGGGAATGAGCGTAAGTCAGCCGAAGAGACAATAAAACTTTGGCTTGTCTGGTGGAGGGATGTGATGCTGACTAAATGCGGCTGCAAACACACCACCACCAATGTTGACTACATCTCAAAGCTTGAGAAATGGGCACAGGTACTAAGTTTATTGGAGATCAGGAATTTCATCGATAGCTTGCGACAATCGTTAAACCAGATCGCCGTAAATGCCAACCTGCGCTTGGTGTTCGAGATATTAATGCTTAACATGCCTAAGAAGGAGGGGGCACTGGGTAATACAACATTACCCACGCCCGTAAGCTTATAATGCCAGAAATAGCTGGAGTTCGTCTTCATCAAGCCGGTAAGGTCTACTATTTTGACGCTGCGGGTATCCCCTTGGAAGTAAATGACGATGTGGTGGTTGAGACCAGCCGTGGCCAAGAATTAGGCAAAGTGGTTATCTCCCCCAAACAAGCCATTCTTAGTGAAATAACCGAACCACTGAAACCAGTAATCCGCAAGGCACAGGCTGAAGACATAGAAAAAGCTCAACAGCAACAAGGAAAGGCAACAAATGCCATAGCCAAATGCCGAGAGCTAGTAGAAAAACTCAACCTGCCAATGAAACCGATATCAACTCAGTATAATTTAGATGGAAGCCATCTCACCATCTTCTTCAGCGCTGAAAAAAGGGTTGATTTTCGTGAGCTTGTTCGAGAGCTAAGCCGCAACCTGAAGACCCGCGTTGAATTAAGGCAAGTTGGAGCTAGAGACGAGGCAAAGTTAATTGGTGGCTTAGGTAAATGTGGTTTCCCCCTATGCTGTGCCACCTTCCTCAGCGAGTTTGAGCCGGTTTCCATTAGGATGGCCAAGGAGCAAGATATCGCACTCAACCCGATGAAAACATCTGGCATCTGCGGCCGACTCCTTTGTTGCTTGGGCTATGAATATGAGCAATATCGGGCTATGAAAGAAAAACTGCCACCACTGCGTCAGGAAGTGTCCACAGCTTTGGGAAATGCTAAAGTAGTCAGTTGTAATCCGCTTAAAGAGACCGTAACAGTAGAATTAGAAACAGGTGTTACCGTAGAATTACCGCTCAGCCAGATAGGTTGGCGTGAAAAACCAGCAGGCGATAAGCAGCAGACAAAAACTTAGATTTATTGAGGAAGGTATTTTTGCCACTCAGTATGCACACGGAGGTACTGGAAAGGCACATAGAAGCCATCGTTGTGTGGCGGTCTGGGTTGACGAAGGAGTGGCATTCCGGCCTCAATTGGGGTCCTTCCAGCCTTCCGACGATTACAAGGTATACAGGCACTTACCACATTTTCCCAGCTATGCTCCCCACCACGCCGCCTCGGTGTAACATGGTCTATAGTGAGTTCCTTACTTTCTCGACCGCAATATTGACAAACATACTTGTCACGATTGAAAACCTCGAGCTTGGCCAACTTCCGCTGCTGCCGCGGTCGCCTAATAAAATAAACAAGGCGAATCACCGATGGGATGTCGAAAACACCATCAACAGAATGAAGATTACCCCGCCCATTCTCTAAAACCTCAGCCTTGCCGCGAAACAGCAAAATTATAGCCCTGCGTACTCTGCAGATATTGAGCGGTTCGTAATTCTGATTCAGTACCAAGACTGGTGAGTTTACCACGGCTCTTTCCTAGCCAATTTGGGTTATTTTAGCAAGAAAATCTTTGACCTACAACAGCCTAAGACAAGCGACCTCGCCGCGGATATCGTTGCTGAGATTTAGCTTCACGAGCCCGCGGGGCTTTTATATCACCCCTATAATCAGGAGCATTAATTCTCAAGACAAGACTAAGGTTAGGGTCAACCATCCGGGAACTGATGCGGCTCTCAATATCATCTAAGGAAAGACAGGTGGTAACCACCGTCGCTAACCTGGCATTATAGCGATAGTTGATCAGCTGATAGAGCTTCTCTTGAGCCCAAGGCGTGGCTGATTGCTCACCAAAATCATCAAGAATAAGCACCGGAGCCTTCTTGATTTTCTCAAAGAGCTCATCATAGGAAACTCTGCTTTCCGGGTTGAAAGTGGAGCGCAAATAATCGAGGAGGTCAGTAACCACGATGAACAAGACTGATTTACCTTCTCGGCGCAGATGATTGGCAATGGCAGCCGCCAGGTGGGTTTTGCCACAACCATTGACACCCATGAAAATTAGCCAGCCTTCCGGAGATTTAGCAAAATTTACGGCATTGCGGTAAGCTTGCTCCAAGCTCTGGCACTCCTCAGGCGAGAGATTTAAGAGCTTATAATCAAAATTGTTGAAGGCTTTTTTGCGCAATGCCTCTAATTCTATGCTGCCAAGGTGCTCCAAAGTCAGCGCGGATTTCCCCTGAATTACACATATATTGCATAGCTCAGAGTCAGTTAGATGGCCTCGTAAACCCTCGTCAAATTCCTCAACCGGCACATCAGTAGTGATGACTGTAGATAAGCGGAGATTGAAACGGTGATCAAGCAACTGCTCCAATTTTCCCTTAGCCCAGGGGGTAGTAGCCGTCATAGCTAAATCTTCCAAGACTAAGAGCGGTGCGTTTTTCACGCGCTCAAACAGCTCATCATGAGCGATTTCACTGCTGGGGCTAAAGGCGCTCCGAAGGTGGTCCAGCAGGTCAGCGGCGCCTATATAGAAAGCGGGCTGCCCCAAGCTCAGCCGGCAATTGGCGATGGCACAGGCCAGATGGGTTTTACCACAGCCGCTCGGGCCAACTAAGATTAACCATCCCTTCGGCTCATTGGCAAAAGCTTTGGCGGCTTCATAGGCCCGTGTGAAATTCTGCTGTAATGCGGCTTCATCGTATCTACCGGTGGGCAGAAGGTTATCGAAGGTTAGCCGAGACAAGGCACCAAGATTACTGTATTGCTGAAGCTGAGCCAGCTTCTCCTTTTTCAACTCCTGATGGCTGCACTTGCAGGGCACAACCCGACTGAAATCAGGGTGTCCCGAAGCTGATAAAGGATGTATGAAACCAGCTCCCTTACATATTGGACAAGCTGAGCCAGGCGAGCTTCCTTCTCCCGACTCACCCTTTAACCATGTGTCCGTACTTGCCCCTGATGTATTTCTCGCGGTCGTCCTCTTTTTTAAAATCTCTCCCAGATTTTCCATCATCTCTGCCTTCGATAGCCCATCGTTCTAATATACGCGTAATATATTTCCAGCTACGCTTATTTAAGGCGACAGCCTCCTTAAAAGCACTCTCAATCCACTCCACCGGGTAAAGTTTCTCCGCATCCTGGAGTTCCTCGGCAATCATAGGCGTAAGCATGCCTATGTTTTGTTCATAAAGGCTGAAAATATCCGGCGGCGGCACAGTTTCCGCTCCCTCACCTTTCCTGGGTGCCAAAACCAGCTGTGGAAACTCGCCTTGCTGAATTTTATTAATCGCCTCCTTCGCAGTTTCGCTGTTAATGAAATAAACGTCTTCAGGCTGCCCATCTCTGTCAAGCCTCAGGTGGAGCATAGCACCATGCTGCACAGCTTGTTCCAGCGCCAGACGAAGTACTTCATCTTTGGGCTTGGCTCCTCCTCCTATGCCACTCATAAGGATGGGGTCGGACAAGAGTTCGTTATACGTTACAAACTGGGGATAACCACGACGACGACTGAGCAGCCAGAAAACGTGCAATATAGTTTTGAGCTCGGCAGCACCATCGATCTTCGGCATCACCGCGGTGAAGAATAAGTTAGGTATTGGAGTAACCTCAGCTCTTGGTGGAAATCCCAAAAACGGTTTCTTATTCATGTTTCCTCGTCAAGCTGCGCTCAACTCAGTCTCTAAATCTTCGAATTTGGCTGTTCTAGAGATAAAACGTAACTTGACCTCACCAGTAGGACCATTACGATGCTTGGCTATAATGAGGTCAGCAATTCCCCTGGGATACGGCTCAGCCTCAATATCATGAGCTTTCTTCCATTCATCTTCACTGATATATAATTCGTCTCGATAAATAAAAATAACTACATCAGCATCTTGTTCAATACTACCGCTCTCTCTAAGGTCAGAGAGCTGAGGCTTATGTGATGCCCGCCACTCTACGGCCCGGCTGAGTTGTGAAATAGCTAACACCGGTGCGTCCATCTCACGAGCAAGTGCCTTTAACGAGCGTGTTATCTCGCTGACCTCTTGCACACGGCTGTCGCTCCTGGACCCTCCCTGTATCAGCTGGAGATAATCAACAATAACTAAGTCAACAGTGCGTTCGCGATAAAGTCGCTGTGCCTTGCCTCGCATCTCCACCACTCGCAGTTGGGGTGAATCATCAATATATACGAGTGCTTCTGAAAGGATGCCACTGGCTTCCATGATTCTTCTTTCTTGCTCTTCAGTGTAGAGTCCCAAACGAACACTTCTAGAATCTACGTTGGCCTCGCTAGCCAAAAGACGCTGGACAACCGCCTGTCGAGACATCTCTAAACTGAACAGCGCCACACAGGCTTTCTGGTTGATAGCTGCGTTCCTGACGATGTTGAGAGCCAAACTGGTTTTGCCCACACTTGGCCGGGCAGCCAAAACAATTAAATCGGAGCGTTGCAGCCCACCCAGGAAGTCATCCAAAGCAGTAAAATAGGTAAGAACGTGCGGAATCGCTTCTTCCCTAGGTTGGGCTGGCCCGGCCTCTTCAAAATACTGACCGAGAACCTGGCGAATAGGCACAAAATCCTGACGGCTTTGCCGCTGCCTTACCTTAAACAAAACGTCTTCTGCCCTACTAAGCGTAGCATCAACCTCGGTATCAGCCTCATAACCAAGAGCAGTAATCTGGCTACCAGCGCTGATAAGTCGCCGCATTACAGCCGATCTCGACACAATCTGCGCAAAATGCTCAACATGTAGAGATGTAGGTACCATAGACACCAGATGACTTAAATAAGCAGCCCCACCAGCCTCTTCCAGCCTGCCCTTCTGAGCCAATTCGTGAGCTACGGTTATCTGATTTATGCCCTCATTACGTTGGTAAAGGCTGAAACAGGCATCATAAACCCACTGATTTTCCGGCGTAAAGAAGTCCTCCGGCCTAAGGAAAGTAGCAACCTTGAATATGCCCTCACTATCAATAAGCAGAGAGCCAAGCACTGCTTTTTCAGCTTCAACATCATGTGGGGGTAAGTTTTCGCTAATCATCTTGAGTCGTCTCTTCCTCAATGACTACTTTGATTTTAGCCTCAGAACCTGTACCCAAGTTAATCATTACGTCATAGCTGCCGACATGATGCAAAGGCTCCTCTAGCTCGACTTTTTTCTTATCTATCTCAAAGCCCGTGAGCCGAGAAAGTTCGTCAGCTATACTAGCAGTGGTAATAGCACCATGAAGGCGACCTTTGGCACCTGCTTTAGCCTTGAAATGTAACTCTTTCCCCTCCAGCTCCTGAACTATCCTGCTCAGTTCCTCACGCTGGCGAGCCTGACTCTCTGCCTTCTCATCAGACAGGACTTTAGCTGCCTTTATTGCCGAAGGTGTTGCCGGTAAAGCCAGGCCTTTAGGTAAAAGGAAGTTTCTGGCATAGCCATCAGCAACCTCTTTTATCTCCCCCCTCTTCCCCTTAGGTGCATCCTTGAGAAAAATAACCTTCATTCTTAAACTCCCATTGATACTAGCCAGCTTAACAACTATTATCCAGCCAGAATTCTACCCCTAGGGGCGTTTCCGTGGCTCTATTTTATAATTTCTGGTCTTTGATTTCTATACCCGATAAAGCTGTTTGAACACCCGACTTCGAAAAGATTTTGCCACAGAGCCGATTCTTACTGGCTGCAGAGCAAAACTCTGAAAATACTTGCTCTATGACGTTTGACCAGAGAATTCATCCTTAACCCTGGCTAGAGCTTGAGGTTCACTTAGAAGGTCAACAACCGTCATAGCTAGAGCTTTAGCCGCATCTAACAGCCCCTTATGACCTGACTCAGAGGCGGCAGCTACGGCAAAATCTGCCGAATGCAGTAGCACGTCAGGGGAAACAATAGCAACCGAGGGATGAATGGCAGGTATCACCTGGCTGACATTACCCATGTCAGTGCTACCGAAACCAAAGTGAGGTTCAAAAGGTTCTACTCTTCGGCCCAAAGATTCCAGGTTCTGGGCAAATAGCTGCGCCAAGACTAAGTTATTTTTCATTGGAGCATAGATTATCTCACTCCACCTATAGTCCAATCTGGCACCTGTAGCTAGAGCCGCCCCTTCGAAGCAATTTAGAACCTTCTGCTTCAACTCATCAAGGTAGGCATTATCCGTAGCACGAACGAGGAATGTAGCTGCTGAATATGCTGGTACTACATTAGCCGCCTCACCACCATGGGTAATTATGCCATGAATCCTAGCCCTATCTTTGATATGCTGGCGAAGTGAATTGACAGCATTAAACGCCAAAATCATGGCTTCGAGAGCATTTACCCCCTGCTCAGGATAGGCGGCAGCATGAACTGCTTTACCAAAGAATTCAATCTCCAGGCCAATACAGGCCAGCGCTTCAGTAGTCACTGCATTACGCACCCCGGGGTGAATTATCATAGCTGTATCCACTCCATCAAAAACACCTTCTCTCAACATGAACACCTTACCACCAAAAAGCTCCTCTGCAGGTGTACCGAAAACGACAACCGTCCCACCACAATTGTCAACAACACATTTACTGGCTACACCAGCTCCTACCGCTGAAGCAGCTATTATATTGTGTCCACAGGCATGTCCAATCTCAGGCAAGGCATCATATTCGCCAAGCAGAGCAATTACCGGTTTACTGATGCCATAAACTGCCTTAAAAGCGGTAGTTAAACCCCCAATCCCGTTTTCTACCTGAAAGCCGTTTCTTGCCAGGTAACCAGTAAGCCAGCCTGATGCTTTCTCCTCTTTGAAACCCAGCTCAGGGTTGACATGAATCTTGAGGCTTAATTCAATGAGTTCCTGGCGTTGTTGCTCTACCTGCCTGCTTACCTCGGCCTTCAGTTCCGCCTTTATCAAAGTCTTATTCGCCACTCCTTGACTTGCCCCCGCAAGTAGCCATTATACTCCAAGAGCCAGGCACATTCTACCTACGTTCAATCAGATATAAGTCATTCTCTGCCGATAATTACATTAGCTTGACTTTAAAAATATCGCAACTTATAATGAGCCAAGTTCGTAAATGTTAATAGATAAAGTGTACATTAATGTTGCCCAGCTACTCAAAGAGCCAGTAGGCTCAAGCCGTAGATACCAAATAGACGAGAGCCTTGGTACGGACGACATAAATTCTGTTAAGGGTGAAGTGACCTTAATCCGCACCAATCGCGGCATTATGGCTAAAGGTGAAATCACAGCCGGCGTAACAGGAATTTGCAGTCGGTGTCTCAAACTGATTGATTATAAAGTGAACTATGACTTTGAAGAGGAATGTCTTCCTAGCGTAAGTACATCCGAAGGTTTATCTTTACCTGACCAGACTGATAACATTACTATTGACGAGAGCCAAATGCTGGACTTAAGCGAAACGATACGCCAATACACCTTATTAACCATACCTGCCAAGCTGCTTTGCCGTCCAGATTGTGCTGGAATCTGCCCATCCTGCGGACATGACCTTAATCAAGGTCCCTGCCAATGTCCGTCTCATGCCTATGACCAGCGCTGGTCAAAACTAATCCGCTTGGGGAAGGAGAGTAAAACCTAAATGGCATTACCGAAGAGAAAATATGCCAAATCACGGCAAGGGAAAAGGCGCAGTCACCTAGCTCTGAGCATCCCTAAATTGGTTGATTGCCCTCAATGCCATACTCCCAAATTACCTCATCATGTCTGTCCCACCTGTGGTACCTATGCAGGAAGGGAAGTGGTTGAGATTAAGACCCCGAAGAAAACACCCGGCAAGTGATGACTAGCCTTGGAGACATAACCATCGCGGAAAACCGTTGGACAAGTGAGACTAAGAAAATGATTGCCCCTTCAGTGAACTTGAATTACAAGGAGGAGATATGGTAGAAGCAATAAAAGTCGCTTATATTTTCCCCGGACAGGAATCTCATTCTGTAGGAATGGGGTTAGACCTTTATGTCCATTACTCTTCAGCCCGGGAAGTTTTCGATGAAGTTGACAAAACTCTGGGCTTCTCTCTGTCGCGTTTATGCTTTGAAGGCCCTCAAGGCGACCTCAAGCAGACCGTCAATGTCCAGCCAGCCGTATTGGCCACAAGCGTTGCCTGCCTGAGAGCAGCTCAGGAGGTTAGCGACAACGGCATACCAGAGCCCACCTTCGTCGCTGGACATGACGTGGGCACCTACGCAGCTCTGGTAGCTGCCGGCGCTCTCAGCTTGCCTGATGCCGTGCGTTTGATTCGCGAGAGAGGACGATTAATGAACGAAGCCGGGCAAAGAACAGCCGGCGGCATGGTATCTATGACCGGCCTGGATATAGAAGTCTTCAAGAACATCTGCTTCTCCACAGGTGTTGAGATTGCCTATATTGACGCTCCAGACCAGGTCACCGTCAGCGGCAACCAGGAAAGCCTGACCAAAGCCAAGAGGCTAGCACAGATAAAGGGGGCTCGCCGCATTATCCCACTGAGGGTAAGCGGACCTTTCAATTCTATATTAATGGAGCCGGCCATAGAAAGGCTAAGAAATACCATCTCGGAGTTTACCTTTAATAAACCATCAGTCTCAGTTGTAGCTAATGTTACTGCCCAACCGCTTACCGACCTGGAGGCGATAAAGGAGGAGCTGGTTAGCCAGATTGTCCGCCCAGTTCAATGGCAGCAATCTGTTGAAACTATGATCGCCCGAGGAGTAACCACGTTCTTTGAGATGGGGCCTGGTGAGGCACTGACCAAGTTGATTAAGCGAATCAGCCCCGGAGCACAGACCTTTAACATCAGCAGCGCTCAAACCATCAGTGAAATAGCAAGATGGCGCAGAGGATAATCACTCACACGCCAGACCATAATGTAGTGGCTGCGCTTAATCAGACTGATTAAATCTCGGTTAGAGCCAAAATGCTAAAGCGTAGCTTGTCCCCCAAAATTGCTGCCATCTGTAACCACTGCGGCAAGAAATCCACCCTCATCTCCAAGTCCCTCGGCCTATGTGCTGATTGTATCCGCCACAACTTCCAAAAGGTCGAGCCCACGATCCAGGAAGCACATCAGAAATCAAGACAGTCCTTCAACCTACCGCTGCAACCGCCGAAGACAAATAATGGCGTTGCTTGCCATCTATGTCTTAATGAATGTCAACTTTCGGAAGGGCAAAGGAGCTACTGCGGCGTGCGTCTAGCCACAGCAAACAAGCTCACCGGTGCCACGGCAGAAAAAGGTAATTTAAGCTGGTACTACGACCCGCTACCTACAAACTGCGTTGCCGACTGGGTTTGTGCCGGCGGTATAGGCTCAGGCTATCCTGACTTTGCTTATTGCCCAGGGCCTGAGCGCGGTTATAAGAACCTTGCCGTTTTCTATCAAGCTTGCTCTTTCGATTGCCTCTTCTGCCAGAATTGGCACTACCGACTGGCAGCAACAAAGCAAAACTGGGTCAGCCCTATGGAACTAGTCGAGGCTGCTGACGACCGCACCTCCTGCATTTGTTACTTCGGCGGTGACCCAACACCCCAATTACCCCACGCCTTGCGTGCCTCTCGTCTCGCCTTAGATAAAAATAAAGGGCGTATCCTCCGCATTTGCTGGGAAACCAACGGCTCGATGCACCCAGCTTCACTCAAGCAAGCGGCCAAGCTGTCGCTTGACTCCGGCGGCTGCATCAAGTTTGACCTCAAAGCCTGGAACGAGAAGCTGCATATCGCCCTCTGCGGCATTAGCAACAAAAGAACCCTGGAGAATTTCAGCCTTCTCGCCGCCTATACAAAGAGAAGACCTGAGCCGCCTTTTCTAATAGCCAGCACCTTGCTCATTCCCGGCTATATAGATGAGCTAGAAGTCTCCAGTATCGCCAAATTTATTGCCTCTTTAGACCCGAATATACCTTACGCACTCCTCGCCTTCCATCCTGATTTCCTGATGACAGACCTGCCAACAACCTCACTCCAGGATGCTGAGCGATGCTTAAAAGCAGCTAAAGAGGCCGGATTACGCCGGGTGCGGCTGGGAAACATTCATTTGTTGAGGAATGAATATCAGGATGACTGGATTTAGACGGAAGGCCAGGACTATCGCTCTACAGACGCTTTACGAGCTTGACTGTTCGGCTCACAAGCCGAAGGAGGTTCTGGCTCGCTTGCTGGAGGAGAGAGCCCTGCCTGATGAAGCCGCCGATTTTGCTAGAAGCCTGGTTAACGGGGTTCTTCAGAACAAGAAAAATATAGACGATGTGATTCGAAGGTTCGCTCCAGCTTTCCCTGTCGAGCAAGTAGCCCCCATAGATAGAAATATTCTCCGCCTTGCCATTTTTGAGATTTTATTCGATAATAGAGTCCCAGTTAAAGCAGCTATTAATGAAGCTGTTGAGCTAGCTAAGAGTTTTGGTGGTGATACTTCTCAAAAATTTGTCAACGGGGTTTTGGGTTCAGTAGTCACTGCTTGTGTAAAGGAAGGGAAACGACAGGAAGTGACTAAGGAAACTGGACAAGCCTGAATGCCCAGAGGAAAAGAATGGCACGCATTTTGGAAAAGCTTAAGAAAGTGATTGCAGAGCAACTCGGCGTCGACGAGGAATCAATAGTGCCTTCAGCATCCTTTGTTGCCGACCTCAATATTGCCCCCCCCGATTTAGCCGAGCTTATCACAGCCATCGAACAGGGATTCAGCAGGCCGGGACGAAAGCTGGAAATATCAGACGAAGATACCGATAAAATCGTTACCGTTCAAGACCTCATCGACTGCCTTCGCGACTGCGGCATTGAAGATTAAGTCCACCAACACCCCCGTCTAGCGTTATAAGCAAAAATGGTTTTTGGCTTTTCCTAGAAATCCCCTCTTTCCGAACCTGTGTGTCGGCACTTCCTGAACTTACCCACTAAGTTTAGATGCATTACTACAGAAACGTTCGAGTCCAGTATGGTGGGCCTTGGGGGACAGTTCCCGAACTCCTGTTTGAGAAGAAGCATTTAATTCCGGCGGTACAGCAGTTGCTTGTCTCTCAGCGAGAACCATGAATTGAAAACCTTGAAGCCACGCTCAATATAGCGGAAGACTCTATTCACTTCCCACTAGACGCTGTGACAAAACACCATATGGAATGAGCAGCCACAATATCACCCACCCTGCAATAGTGTTGAGAAAAGAAACACCAATCATTACCAGAAACATAGTGGGTGGCACAATACCTATGAATAACTTCAACCTTTTGATAACAATGGGATTAATACTGCTATCCACTAGGCGGGATTTACCTGAGGCGTAGTTCCATAGTGCTAATCTGAGGATTAAGGCCAGGAACAGGTTGATTCCATAAACCACGAACGGGACTTGTTGCCAAAGGTAATCCGCCATTAGCCTGGTGGAAAACGGTACTAACGCAATGAACATCAGGAAGAGAATGTTTATCCATATAAGCATAGGATTGGCTTGCTTGATGTAGTGAAAAATACGATGATGGCTAAGCCATACCATGCCTAGTATGATAAAGCTCATTGCGTAGCTCAAGAATCCTGGCCATAATTCAAATAGTCTTCGTGGCAGTTCTGCTTGAACCGATGATTGTGGTATCCCTTTGATACTAAGGTCCAATACTAGCAAAGTCATAACGATAGCAAATACAGCATCGGTCAGTGCCTCAAGGCGATTAATAGTGAAAGTACCTTTTCTACCTGCTTCAGGGCTACTCATAAATTTACCTCCTCTTGAAGATAGATTTGTCTGGATAGACTCTAGATAATTATAAACCTCAAAGAAGGCTGGATGAAATATTGAGGGACAGTTCCCGAACTTCTATTTGAGAAGAAGGGGCTGATTTGCAAAGTCCAGCAACTAATTTATTCTCGACTGAAAAATTGAATCAAACCTGCCATTGAATAAAAATCGGGATGTCCGATTCTACTGTACTATAACAATTCTACTGGAAAAGAATCATGAAGTATCTTGCCGCAAACAGGTAATCCAAGGACGGTAACTGATACGAGTGTGCCTAGGTGATACAAATAAAGGATATTTTCATAACTGACTACCTATCGAACGAGATTTCATGGGAGCGAGGCAGTACATGGCCCATCCCATATATTGGTGTTGGAACTTTAAATAATCATCCTGGTCAGTACGAAAATGCTTGAATACCTGTTCATGGTCAGGGTGGGTGGGATTTTCTTCAAGCCAACGTATCAGTCCATACCAACTATCCGAAATGTACCTGTCCCAGTCGTCGTGGCTGGCACGGATGATGTATTCGAGTTCAAAGCCTTCGTCCCGGGTAATTTGAGCTAGTTCCGGTTCTGTGTGGGTAGTTGTCTGTTTTTGAGCGTATTCCGGATTTACCTGATTGCTAAGCCAGTGGGTTTCACCGATACCAAGGCGTCCATTCTGATGAATAGCCCGCTTCATTGCCTGGATTGTTTGCTTGTAGCCACCCCAAATAAACGTTGACCCAATACATGTTGCGGCATCGAAAGCCCCCTCTTCGAATACGTAGTCATCCGCAGGAGAGCAAACGATTTCGATTTGGTCCGACAATCCTCTCACGGCCAGCTTTTTCTTGGCCCGGTCGCAGAAATCTTCGGATATATCTATGCCAATACCAGTGATACCGAATTCTTTGGCCCAGAGAGTGAGGGGTTCGGCACAACCACAACCGAAGTCGATGACCCGGTTTCCCTTTTTCAATTTGAGTAGTTTGCCAAGTTTGATGATTTTTTCAGGCGTGGAAGGGTTTAGTATCTCCATATAGCGGTGTGAGATACTCATAAGGTCAAAAAATTCCATAATTCAAGCCTCCTTTAGGAAATTGGCATACCCGTGAAACCTAAATTCTACAAAGAACTCTGTCATTATTCGTCCACTACTGCGCCGGCTTTATGATATCCGCGTCAGACTCTGGCAGAATTATAACAGATGAACCTGGAAAGCTAAAAACTATATGATGAAAGCCTTTCCGATTAGGTAATAAGACTAGCACGATGGAAACAATTCAGATAGTCTCCTATAGTCTACCACCAAAAAAGGTAATACGATTACCCTGTTTCACGAAGGAAAATTAGAGGATAATCCCAAATGTTGAAAAATCCGAAGCTAACCACTGGTAATAATATTACCTATGGTAGCCCGCATTGGATTTGAACCACAAGGCCATAGTGTGTAAATCTAGAAATCGTCCCCGTCTCTCCCCACATGCCAGAGCCTTGACTCAGGGCGACAAGTAAACAGCTCGGGACATAGACGGTGCCATCAAGGATGAGTTTGGCCGAAGTAGTTAGGTACTTATAGCCACTTTTTGAAGCACTTTCGTGAGCACATCTTGCCAATTATTACTCAGGAGCTTTATGTCAAGTTTTATCCGGCTGCTGCCTACCTTAACTCCGTATCCAAAATCCTGTGTTAGAGACAGCCTGTTTATTTCTCTCGTGCCATCGAAATGCAAAACGACTTGTCTATCTTCCGTAGAAATTGATGTCACCATTGCCGCAATCGCAAGCTGTTTAATTTCCACTATGTAGAGAAGATTCTTGACCGGCTGTGGTATATGTCCGAACCTATCACTGAGTTCCACAGCTATGCCTTCTATTTCTTGGGCTCGTTTGGCCGCAACCAATCGCTGATAGAAATCTAGCCTTGTGCTCAGGTCAAAGATATATTCCTCTGGAATATAAGCGGTCAAAGGTAAAACTACAGAAGGAACCGGAGGTTGGAGTATCTTTCTCCCCTTTTCTACAGCCTGCCCTCGCTTTAAGTCCTCCACTGCCTCAGCCAATAGGCGGCAGTAAAGGTCAAAACCCACGGCAGCTATATAACCGCTTTGTTCCACCCCCAATAGGTTGCCGGCCCCCCGAATCTCCAAGTCTTTCATGGCAACAGCAAATCCAGCACCCAGCTCTGTGGCTTCAGAAATAGTTTTGAGGCGCTTTCGAGCTTCAAGAGTCAGCTGCTTGCCTCTGTCGAAGAAGAAATAGGCGTAGGCATTGTTGCTGCCGCGTCCAACACGACCCCGCAGCTGATAAAGCTGCGTTAAACCTAACTTGTCCGCCTGGTCAACGATTAAGGTATTGACATTAGGCATATCAAGACCGGACTCGATAATGGTGGTAGTAACCAGAATATCGCTTCTGTGATTAACAAACTCCGTCATCACACTTTCCAGCTCCTCTTCAGGCATTTGCCCATGGGCGATGCATATCCTACCCTCGGGGACCAAGCTGCTTAGCCGGTTGGCAACCATAGCGATGCTGTGAACTCTATTATGGACGAAAAATACCTGGCCATTCCGCTCCAGTTCACGCAGTATCGCCTCACGGATAGGCCTCTCATCGTAAGCACCAACATAGGTCTTGATGGGCAAACGCTCCTCGGGCGGCGTTTCAATTGTGCTCATGTCTCTAATCCCGGCTAGTGACATATGAAGAGTGCGTGGAATGGGAGTGGCACTTAGAGTGAGAGTATCTATCTCTCGCCTCAGCTTCTTAAAGTGCTCCTTATGTATCACCCCAAAGCGTTGTTCCTCATCTATTATCATCAGTCCCAAGTCTTTAAACACGACATCTCTCTGCAATAAGCGATGAGTGCCGATGCAGATATCCACCGTACCTGCTGCCAAGCCTTCGATTATGCTAGCCTGTTCTTTTTCCGTGCAGAAACGGCTCAACATCTCGACTCTTATTGGAAAGGCTTGGAGCCTCTCACAAAAAGTGGCAAAGTGTTGCTGTGCCAGAACCGTCGTCGGTACCAGCAAAGCTACCTGCTTGCCGTCCATCACTGACTTGAAGGCGGCTCGAAGAGCCACCTCAGTCTTACCATAACCTACATCTCCACAAACGAGGCGGTCCATCGGTTTTGGCTTTTCCATATCACCTTTGACAGCTAAAACAGCCTCCAACTGGCCAAGGGTTTCCATATAAGGAAAAGATGACTCTAGTTCCTGCTGCCAGAGGTTATCTGGAGAGAAAGCGAAGCCGGGAATTATCTCTCTCGCCGCATAGAGATTCAGAAGCTCACGGGCAATGTTAGCTACAGATTCCTTGATTCGCTGCTTGGTACGCGCCCATTCCTGGGTTCCCAACCGGCTCAAGGTCGGTGGCCGGTCACCGGCACCAACATAGCGGCTGACACAGTCGACCTGGTCAGTAGGCACATAAAGCCTATCACCGGCAGCATATTCCAGAACAAGATACTCCCGCTCAATGCCATCATTAAGCATCTTGGTCAGCCCGGCAAACTTAGCAATACCGTGCTCGATATGGACTATGTAATCGCCCGGCGTCAATCCAGAAATAAACCAGTGATGGCGTATTGGTCTTTTTTTGAATAAACGTCGTTGTTTGACAAAGCCAAAAATCTCATTATCACTGAATAGAGTGAAGACGTCCTTCATAGCCCAGCCTTCAGCCAGCGACCCTTGAACTAAAGTAACTGATTTCACAGGCGGCACCTGCTCTATCTGCGAAAGCGGGCAGGCAGGGATATCCTGCTCCTGGAGTAGTTCAGCGAGCCGATTTATTTGCTGACTGACGACGACAATGCGGCGGTTTTCCTTGAGCATTTCCCTCAGCCCTTCAGAAAAGACCCCAAGTCTGCCTCCATAACTTGGCACCGGGACTAAAGGCAAGAATTGAAGACGGGCTTTATCGGAGTCATCGATATTCCATGAGCACAACGTTAGACGCTGCTTGATTCTCTTTGTCCTTGTTTCAAATTCTGGCCAGGATAAAATAGACAAATCCGGTGCCGGTTCGCCATGTTCTACCTTCGTCTGGCGAAACTCTTCAGCCTCGCAGTCTAGTTTGTCTATAACTGTTTTGAGTTCATCAAGGTCATCTGTAATTAGCAGCGCCTTGTCAGGCAGGTAGTCCAGAATAGTGTCACCATTAAGGTGCTGTTGGCTTTCTTTAGCTGGGGCTATGGTTACTGAGGTTACTAACTTTAATGAACGCTGTGTCTTCGGGTCGAAGAGCCTGATGCTTTCTACCTGATTGCCCACGAACTCTATTCTGACGGGGAACTCGCTGTCCGGAGAGAAAACGTCAACAATGCCACCTCGGCGACTCATTGTTCCGGGCACTTCAACAATATTTTCCAATTCATACCCCATAGCCTGCCATTCCTTTACAAGTTGGAGCGGGTCGATATTCATCTCAACATTCAAGGCACGACAAGATGCAATAAAGTCATCTCGACGCATAGTTCTACTGACCACAGCTAAAGCTGAACTTATTATTAAAGGACTCCGCCCATCTGCCGATATGTCGCGGCAAAGAGTGAGGGCCGAAAGGGTTCGCAGCCTTTCCGCTATCGCAATGGCATCAAACGCAGAGTATTCGCCAGCCAAGAAATCAGTTTCGGGAAAAGACTGAAGCAAAGCTGAACTGGGACACCAAGCTTGGAGCTCGTCATAGAGCCGCTTAGCATTTTCAGGCTGAGCAACTATAACTAGAACAGGCAAGTTTAGCTCCTTGTGGAGAGCGGCTATAATGAATGATTTGATAGCATCAGATACCACCAGCTTAATGTCCTTCCCTTGGGACTCAAGCAGCTCGCCTTTTAGCTGCTGGTAACTAGGAACCTGTTCAATTAGTGAAAGGAGACGAGATAAATTCATTTCCAAACACCTATAGGACTAGCCGCAACCTTACCGGTGGTCCGGACTAGCCCTGACTGAATTTTAGCACAGGCATATTCGCTCAAACAATTTGGGGCATAGCTAAAGTCATAACAAAATTAGGACTTCAGACAGATAAAAAATGCCGAGCTTGCGAGTGTAATTATGTATAGAAAAGCAAGCTAAGAGATGGTTGTTAAGGGCAAGAACAACCCTTCCATCTTTCAATAAAACTGGAAAAGAATTATAATTAGGCAAAGGTAGGTATAGAATGACGACGAAAGTGCACGGCGTTAACAGTTTTATCCAGGAAATCTCGGCTATGCCCGGCGGCGAGAAAATCAATTTGTGTATCCAATGCGGTACCTGCTCTGCATCATGCCCCAATGCCAACAAAATGGACTATACACCTCGTGAGTTAATTGCTATGGCACGGGCTGGTATGCGGGAAGAAGTCTTATCCAGTAACTCTATGTGGCTTTGTTTGTCTTGCTACCTTTGCACCGTCCGTTGCCCCAGGGGAATCGTGCCAACCTATATCATGCATGCGCTAGAACATCTGGCTATGCGCCATAACGTGAGTACTCCACGGACACGCACGCCAACCCTGTACAAGGTGTTCAGCGATACTGTCTATAGTTCCGGGCATATCCCGCGCTTGGGCTGCATGACCCGGTTTTATCTCCAGGTGAACCCGTTTAGCGCCCTGAAAAACACCTCTGTGGCGCTCGCCTTGTTCAGGCATGGGCGCATGCCGCTTAAACCCACTAGACTAAAACCTGAGGCACTAGGTCAGTTCAGAGCTATTCTGGACAAAGCTAGGGCATTGGAGGCACATCATGAGATATTATAACTACTTCCCTGGCTGCTGCATGCACGAAGACAGCCGCGCCTACGATACATCCGCCCAAGCTGTGGCCAAGGTTCTGGATACGGAACTCATCGAGCTTGAGGATTGGAACTGCTGCGGTTCTACACCATACACGGTTGTTGACGAACTCTCTGCCTTTTGCTGCTGCGCCCGCAACTTGGCACTGGCTGAAAAAAGAGGATTCGACTTAGTGGCAGCTTGCAGTGATTGCTATCTCATCCTGAATAGGACCAACCAACACTTCAAGGAGTACCCTGAGATTAGAAGGCGAATAAACGAGGCTCTAGCCGCCGGTGGTCTGAAGTATAACGGCACTATTAAGGTACGGCATATCCTTGATGTTTTCGCTAATGATATCAGCAGCGATGAAATCAAGTCCAAGGTGAAGGTAGACCTCAGTGGTCTGAAAGTAGCACCTTACTATGGCTGTCAGGTAGTACGGCCTACACCAAGCTTTGACGACCCGGAATATCCTCAATCGTTGGACCGCCTTATAGAGAGCTTAGGAGCCCAAGTTGTACCGTTTCCGCTGAAAACTCGCTGCTGCGGCGGTTCTCTCATCCTATCCGAGGAGGACATCGCTTTAGGACTGATACACAAACTTCTTGATAACGCTGCAAGCAACGGCGCCGATTGCATTGTCACTGTATGCCCATTCTGCCACCTGAATCTGGATGCGTACCAGAGCACGGTCAACAAAAAGTTCAAGACAAATTTCAGTCTCCCTATTTTATTCTTCACCCAGCTTATGGGTATAGCCTTCGGAATCGAGAGTAAGGCCTTAGGCCTACAAGAAAACATTGTTCCGCCCGAGAAAGTATTAGCCAGATATACCAAGCAACGATAAGGAGGACCGAATGGAGTCGAAAATAGGTGTCTATATCTGCCACTGTGGAGCCAACATCGCCGCCACGGTTGATGTCGAGAAAGTAACTGAGTTTGCCAAAGGTCTGCCATCGGTAGCTATAGCCCGCGATTATAAATTCGTTTGTTCAGACCCAGGCCAAGAATTGATAAAGAACGACATCAAAGAACTAGGGCTTAACCGCATTGTCGTGGCCTCCTGCTCCCCAAGATTACACGAACAAACCTTCAGGCGAACTGTAGCTAGCGCCGGTCTAAACCCGTATCTGTTCGAGATGGCAAATATTCGGGAGCACTGCTCCTGGGTACATGAGGATAATGAGAAAGCAACCCAGAAAGCCAAGGCACTGGTCAGCGCTGCAGTGAGGCGCATCTTGCACCACGTGCCGCTAGAAACCAAGGAGGTACCGGTCAACCCAAACACCCTGGTGGTCGGCGGGGGCATCGCTGGCATACAAGCAGCGCTGGAGATCGCCGATTCTGGCCATAAGGTTTACCTGGTGGAGCGGGAGCCTTCTATAGGCGGGCACATGGCCCAGCTCGATAAAACTTTTCCCACTCTAGACTGTTCCGCCTGAATACTGACACCTAAGATGGCCTCGGTGAGGTCACACGAAAGCATCGAGCTGATAACTTACAGTGAAGTTATAGAGGTCTCAGGCTATGTGGGCAATTTCAAGGTCAAAATAAGAAAGAAGCCACGCTATGTGGATGAAAGCAAATGCACCGGATGTGGCACCTGTCAAGATAAATGCCCCATGAAAGCAGATAGCGAATTCGACCTCGGCATCGGCAAAAGAAAGGTTATCTATACACCTTTCCCCCAGGCAGTGCCAAACGTTCCAGTTATTGATCGGGAGCGTTGCACCTATTTCCTCAAAGGCAAATGTCGTGCCTGCGAAAAGTTCTGCGAAGCCAAGGCAATTGACTTCGAGCAGACAGAGAAGATAATTGATTTGGACGTCGGCTGTATAATAATTGCCACTGGTTTCGACTCCTTTGACCCCTCCCCAATGTCACAATTCGGTTATGGGAGATACGACAATGTCATCACTGGCTTTCAATTCGAGAGAATGAGCAGTGCTTCAGGCCCAACTGGCGGTAAAATAGTGCTCAAAGATGGCTCAGCGCCACGGAGCCTAGCTATCTTACACTGTATTGGCAGCCGTGACCTCAACTATCATGAGTATTGTTCGCGCGTCTGCTGCATGTATTCACTCAAGTTCGCCCATCTAATAAGAGAGAAAATACCCGACGCTGAGATCTATGACCTGTATATCGACCTACGCTGTTTCGGCAAGGGCTACGAAGAATTCTATAACCGGCTTCAGGAAGAAGGGGTAAACTTCATCCGAGGCCGTGCTGGGGAAGTTACCGATGTCGCTGAGAATCCCGAGGAAGATGGAAGGCTTGTGGTTCTTTGTGAGGATACCTTGATCAGCAGGCAACGGCGTCTTCCTGTTGACATGGTTATTCTGAGTAATGCCCTGGAGCCCAGAGCTGATGCTGGCGAGGTGGCTAAACTATTTTCTATTAGCAGGAGCAAAGATGGCTTCTTCATGGAAAAGCACCCTAAGCTTGACCCGGTGGCCACAACAACGGATGGCGTTTTTGTCACCGGTTGCTGTCAGGGACCCAAAGACATCCCCGACACAGTAGCCCAAGCCTCAGCAGCCGCCGCCCGGGTCATGGCCATGATAAGCAAAGGCAGCGTTGAGATTGAGGCAGCTACTGCGGTTATCGAAGAGGAGTTTTGTTCTGGGTGTAAGACTTGTATCTCGCTCTGCCCCTATAATGCGATTTCCTTCAATGATGACAAGAAGGTGTCTGTTATCAATGAGGTCCTATGCAAAGGCTGTGGCACCTGTGCTGCCGCCTGCCCAAGCGGGGCTATCACCAGCAGGCATTTCACCACTGAGCAAATTATGGCACAACTAGAAGGAGTGCTAGTATGAGCTACGAGCCAAAGATAGTCGGATTCTTATGCAACTGGTGTTCCTACGCTGCGGCTGATCTGGCAGGTACATCTCGAAGAAAGTACGCGCCCAATGTGCGTGTAATCAGAGTCATGTGCAGCGGCCGGGTAGAGCCCACCTTTATCCTCAAGGCTTTTCAACTGGGGGCAGATGGGGTTCTAGTCTGCGGCTGACATCCCGGTGAATGTCATTACCTGGAAGGTAATGTGAAAGAAGCCCGCAGGATACCATTGCTCAAGAAAATGCTGGGGCAGCTTGGTATTGAGGAGGAACGAGTAAGGCTAGACTGGGTCTCAGCTTCGGAAGGGGACCGCTTTGCTTCCATAGTAGATGAGATGACAGAACAAGTAAGAGAGCTTGGACCTTTTGGCCATAATAGCTGATATTGCCTATTACCCAACAGCCCTCCAATTTCAAAAAATATCGCTTCTAGCCCGAGATTCCAGCCTCGTCTAATTTGGCACTGTTTCGCTCACAATGACAAAAGGGCGAATGTGGGACCATCTCCCTTAAAAGAAAAGGCCTGCGCAAAACTACCTAGAAAACTTGCCTGAACTAAGCAAAATCTTCGTGCCCACCCCGGTATTTAAGAATCATCTAATCTTTATGATAGACCATCTATGGTGAACAATGCAATTCAAGAGACCGCGGTTAGAACTAATTCGGCAAATAGCCAGGCTGAACAATAGGGCGTTTTAGTATAAGAGTTGATGACTCCTGGCTAGAACAAGAGAGTACATGAAAGCAGGCCAGCCCCTTTTCCACCTTACGCCTGCTCAGTCGCCTTATCACCTACAAAACCGAGTTCTTTTGCATCCAATGCCTTCTTATTGTTCGCTGTTTTGCATTTGAGGAGAGCCTCCCGCATAAGCCTCTCTAGCCGTTCAGGAGCAACAGGCTTTATTAGATAATCAACGGCGCCCAGCTTCATCGCCTCAACTGCCAGCTCCACTGAGGGGTAGGCCGTTATAACGATGCACTTAATATACGGCTTTGTCTCCCTCACCTCACTTAGCACCTGGAGCCCGCTTTTTCCAGGTAATCTCACATCCACAATGAGAACGTCGAAGTCCTGTTTCTCTATCAAATCCAGTGCTTCTTCACCTGTCTCAGCCGTTACCACCTGGTAGATATCCTTAAGCCAGTCCCTGAGTGACTCCCGTACAACTGCCTCGTCCTCTACAATGAGGACTGACCCCTCCCCGGCGGAATGCTGTCCCATGCTTTGTGCTATGATTTCGAGTACGTAATCTTGAATAGACGTGTCTCCGTATACACATCTCACCTTTAGCTTTCTGTAGAGCTCTTCTGGAATTCTTACGTGAATTTGTCTTTGTTCTATCTTCATGTCTTTATTTGGGACATCAAGTACTTTTGTACCATGGTCTATTCATATAGTATACCAGCACACTGCCACATGTCAAGGGCATGTTGTGCATCATAATTCGTGCAGCTAGTAAGAAAGCTGTGGTCAAACAGTGATATGCCGACCAGAAATTTTGATCTGCTCAGCAGAAAACGTGGAAATGCCATTAGAGCCGATGTTATCCAGAAACAAACCCCCCAGCACACTCTTAACATCACTATGAACCCAACACGCATTACAACGGCTCTTGACAAAGTGATGGGATTTTGATACTTTAGTATGCCAGTACCAATATAACAGCTTTGGGCTTGTTTAAATAGGCTCATTTGTGTAACTTCAGTATGTGCTTATGCAGGTGGTGATATTATCGTCTGCAACTTAAGGAGGGTTGACAATGGAACCTCGAATTGGGGTGTATATCTGTCATTGTGGCAGTAATATTGCTGGCACGGTTGATGTGGCAGAGGTTACCCAGTTTGCCAGGGATTTGGATTCGGTAGTAGCAGCTCGCGACTACAAGTTCATGTGCTCCGAACCGGGGCAAAACCTGATCAAAGAGGATATTAAAGCACTCGGTCTTAATCGTATAGTTGTTGCCTCTTGCTCGCCGAAACTACATGAGCCTACATTCCGCCGTGTTTGCCAGGAGGCCGGGATAAACCCCTACCTGTTTCAGATGTCAAATATTCGTGAACAGTGTTCATGGGTTATCGAAGACCATGCTGAGGCTACGGGGAAAGCCAAGGCACTGGTCAGCGCTGCGGCAAGGCGGGTTTATTATCATCAACCTCTGGAGGTGAGAGAGGTTCCTGTCAATCCTAATACCCTAGTGGTAGGTGGTGGTATTGCCGGCATGCAGGCGGCACTGAAAATTGCTGATTCGGGACATAAGGTCTACCTGGTGGAAAGAACTCCTAGTATTGGTGGGCACATGGCACAACTGGATAAGACCTTTCCTACCCTGGATTGCTCAGCCTGTATTCTTACTCCAAAGATGACGCTGGTGGGTTCTCACCCTCATATTGAGCTGATGACATATAGTGAGGTGACCGAAGTTTCCGGATATGTTGGTAATTTCAAGGTTAAGATTAGGAAAAAGGCGCGGCATGTCGATAAGGATAAGTGTACTGGTTGCGGTCTATGCCAGGAAAAGTGCCCGTGGAAAGTACCGAGTGAGTTTGATCTTGGTCTAGGCAAAAGAAAAGCTATCTATACTCCATTTGCTCAGGCAGTACCTAATATACCTGTTATTGATACCGAGCACTGCGCTTATTTTTTGAAAGGCACCTGCCGTGCCTGCGAGAAATTTTGTGAAGCAAAGGCTATTAATTTCGAGCAGAAAGACGAAGTAATTGAAGTCGACATCGGTAACATAATTCTGGCTACTGGCTATGATGTCTTTAAGCCTAGTGGTATTTATGAATATGGCTATGGGAAACTGGCTAATGCTATCACCAGCCTTGAGTTTGAGAGGCTGGTTAATTCTGCGGGACCGACACAAGGCGAAATTGTACTTAAAGATGGCTCTCATCCTGAGAGCATTGCTATTATCCACTGCGTCGGTAGTAGAGACAAAGACTACCACGAATACTGCTCCCGAGTATGCTGCATGTATTCCCTGAAGTTTGGCCACCTGATAAGAGAACATATTCCGGGAGCCAAGGTCTACGAGTTCTATGTGGACGTTAGGGCTTTTGGTAAAGGTTATGAGGAGTTCTATAATCGAGTTACCGACGAAGGAACAGTCTTCATAGAAGCTCGTCCTACCGGAATAACAAATGTAGCTGAGAAACCTGAAGAAGAAGGTAAGCTTATTGTTGAGTATGCATTAGAAGACGGCCCACAATGCCGTCAGCCGGTAGATATGGTTATTCTAAGTGTGGCTCTGGAGGCACAACCAGACGCGGAGGCAGTTGGTCGACTATTTGGCGTTAGCCGCAGTGCTGATGGCTTCTTCCTAGAGAGACACCCCAAGATGGATCCAGTAGCTACTATGAGCGATGGCATATTTGTCGTTGGTTGTTGTCAAGGACCGAAGGATATACCTGACACTATTGCTCAAGCTTCAGCTGCCGCTGCTCGTGTTCTGTCCATGATTAGCAAGGGTACGGTAGAGGTTGAGGCGGCTACCGCGGTTATTGATGAAGAGCGCTGCTCTGGTTGCCGGATTTGTGCGCTTCTTTGCCCATTTGGCGCGATTTCCTTCGATGAGGAAAAACGGGTAAGCCAGACTAATGAGGCTTTATGCAAGGGCTGCGGCGTATGTGTTGCCGGTTGCCCCAGCGGTGCCATCACCGGCAAGCACTTCACTACCGAGCAGATTATAGCTGAGATTGAAGGTGTATTGGTTTAAGTCAACACAGGAGGCTCAGAATGGAACCTAGAATTGGTGTATACATCTGCCATTGTGGTAGTAACATTGCTGGTACGGTTGATGTGGCAGAGGTTACCTGCTTTGCCAGGGATTTGGATTCGGTAGTAGCAGCTCGCGACTACAAGTTTATGTGCTCCGACCCTGGACAGAATCTTATTAAGGAAGATATTGAAAAGCTGAGCCTTAATCACATAGTTGTTGCCTCTTGCTCACCGACAATGCATGAGCCTACGTTCCGCCGTGTCTGCCAGGAGGCCGGAATAAATCCATACCTGTTTGAGATGGCAAATATTCGTGAGCAGTGCTCATGGGTTACCGAAGACCATGCTGAGGCTACGGAGAAAGCCAAGGCACTGGTCAGCGCTGCAGTAAGACGGGTTTATTATCATCAGCCTTTGGAAACAAGGCAGGTTTGTATTAACCCCAATACCCTGATAGTGGGTGCTGGCATCGCCGGCATGCAGGCTGCCCTGGAAATCGCTGATTCGGGACATAAGGTCTATCTCGTGGAAAGAACCCCCAGCATCGGTGGACACATGGCACAGTTGGATAAGACCTTTCCCACTCTGGACTGCTCAGCCTGTATTCTCACTCCAAAGATGACATTGGTCGGCTCTCATCCGAATATTCAGCTTTTGACCTACAGTGAAATGGAACAAGTCTCTGGCTACATCGGTAATTTCAAGGTCAAAGTCAGGAAGAAAGCCCGCCATGTGGATATTAGTAACTGTAGCGGTTGTGCTGAGTGTGAGATTGTATGCCCGGTGGAAGTACCTTCTGAATTTAACTTAGGATTGGCTAAAAGGAAAGCGATATATCGTCCTTTCCCTCAGGCCGTCCCAAATGTTTTTACCATTGACAAGCGGGGCGCTCCGCCCTGTCGGACTGCCTGTCCGGCTGGGGTTGACGCACAGGGATACGTAGCCCTTATTTCGCGGGGTAAATTTAAGGAGGCTCTCGAGGTATTCAGAAGGACACAGCCATTCGCTGGTGTTTGTGGGCGAGTCTGTACTCATCCCTGCGAAGCTGACTGTGAAAGGGGAAAGGTTGATGAACCAATAGCCGTCCGCTATCTAAAGCGCTTCATGGCCGACTACGAACTCAGGGCGGGCAGGGAAAAAGTCACTCCGGTTGAAAGGACGAAGCAAGACAAAGTAGCCATCATCGGCTCCGGACCAGCCGGCTTATCTTGTGCGTACGACCTAGTTAGGATGGGATATGGGGTTACCGTCTTTGAAGCTGCGCCTAAAGCCGGTGGCCTAATGCGCTATGCTATCCCTGAATACAGATTGCCGAAGAAAATACTGGATAACGAAATTAGATATATTGAAGAATTGGGGGTGGAGATCAAGACAAACACCCCAACGAAAGACTTTAAGGAAGTCTTCAGCAAGGGATATGACGCAATATTCCTCGGTACCGGTGCCGGTATGAGCCAGAAGATGGGTATTCCCAATGAAGATGCCAAGGGTGTGATTTATGCACTTGATTTACTGAGACAGGTTAATTTGGGAAGAGAGGTCAAAATTGGAAAGCGCGCAGCAGTTATCGGTGGTGGCAATGCAGCGGTAGATAGCGCCAGAGTGGCTAAACGCCTGGGAGCCGAAGAGGTTACAATGGTGTATCGGCGCTCTCAAGCCGAAATGCCGGCTCTTCGTACTGAGGTGGAGGAGGGGCAGCGGGAGGGGGTAAAGATTCATATTCTGGCAGCACCGGTGGCGATTCTGACGGAAAAAGGCCGGTTAACCGGCATGCGATGTATTCGGATGCAGTTGGGCGAACCCGATGAGAGTGGACGTCGACGCCCAGTACCGATTAGAGGTTCTGAATTTGATATACAAGCTGACAATGTAATCATTGCTGTCGGCCAGGCTGTGAATAAGTCAGCGCTAGCCAGAGAGCTTGCATACACCAGTTTTGGGACTGTCTCAGTTGACCCGGTTACCTTGCAGACGAATATTGAAGGTGTTTTTGCCGGTGGCGACGTCGTCTCTGGTCCGGATGATGTTATTTCCGCTATTGAGGCTGGTAAAGAGGCGGCTATTTCTATAGACCATTACCTCAGGGGAGTATATCTGAAGAAAGGAAGACCGGCCCGCCGTGAAAGGGTAAAAGGGGTCTCAAAAGAGGGTGTGGTAATAAAGGCAAGAAAGACTATGCCAGTCCTCGAACTTGACAAACGGCAGGGCTTTGCAGAGGTAGAGCTGGGCTTTAGTGAAGAAATGGCTGTCGAAGAGGCCAAACGTTGTTTGAATTGTGCTGTTTGCTCTGAATGTTTGGAGTGTGTCAAGGTTTGTGAGCGTGAGGCAATCAATCACGAAATGAAAGATGAGGTAGTTGAAGTAGACGTTGGCAATATCATCATAGCTACTGGCTATGACTTGTTTAAGCCCAGCGGTGCCTATGAATATGGGTATGGACGCTTTGACAATGTCCTCACCGCACTTGAGTTCGAGCGGATGATTAATGCTGCTGGGCCGACCGAAGGTCACATTCTGTTGAAAGATGGCACCGAGCCTAAGACAGTGGCTATTATCCATTGTGTAGGTAGTAGAGATAAGAACTACCATGAGTACTGCTCCCGCGTTTGTTGCATGTATTCCCTTAAGTTTAGCCACCTGATAAGAGAGCATGTTCCAGGAGCCCAGGTCTACGAATTCTATGTTGACATCAGGGCCTTTGGTAAAGGCTTTGAGGAGTTCTACAACCGAATTGTCAGAGAGGGCAGCATATTTATTGAAGCTCGCCCCAGCGGGGTCACGAATATAGCCGAAACACCGGCAGAAAAAGGCAAGCTTATTGTTCTATATGAGGAAAAAAAACACCCAGGTATGCAGCGCCGTTTGCCGGTGGATATGGTTATTCTGAGCACCGCTATGGAACCGCAGAAAGATGCTCAGAATGTTGCCCGATTATTCAACATAAGCCGAGGTGCCGATGGCTTCTTCCTAGAGAGGCATCCCAAGCTAGACCCCGTAGCTACGACTACCGATGGCATCTTCATAACTGGCTGTTGTCAGGGTCCCAAGGATATTCCAGATACTGTCTGTCAAGCATCCGCGGCAGCAGCTGAGGTTCTGTCAATGATTGAGAAAGGCAGCGTGGAGATTGAGGCGGCGACTGCTATTGTTGATGAGAAAATCTGCTCCGGCTGCCAGATTTGCAGGCTTGTCTGCCCCTACAGCGCTGTCACCTTCGATGAGGAAAAGAAGGTGTGCCGGGTTAATGAAGCCTTGTGCAAGGGCTGCGGTGCCTGCGTTGGCAGTTGCTTTAGTAGTTCGATAAGCCTTAAACACTATACGAGCGAGCAGCTTGTAGCGGAAATTGAAGGCATGCTGGTATGAGCTTTCTTTAATTCCCCACTAACAGAGGGAAGCGAAGCATAATAGTAATGGAAAGTAAATCAGAATGGGAGCCTAGAATAGTCGGGCTCTTGTGTAAGTGGTGTAGTTATGCTGGTGCTGATTTAGCTGGAACCAGTCGTAAGAAATATCCAGCCAACGTAAGAATATTAAAGGTGCCGTGTTCAGGAAGAGTTGATCCCCTGTTAATCCTTAAGGTTTTGCGTCTGGGTTTTGACGGTGTTCTAATTTCCGGCTGTCATCCAGGTGACTGCCATTACCAAACGGGAAACTACCGCGCCAGGAGAAGAATCGCTCTAACCAAGAAATTCCTAGAGTACATGGGTGTTTCTGAGGGGCGGATTCAGGCTAGCTGGGTCTCAGCGTCAGAAGGGGACAAGTTTGCCGGGGTAGTTACCGATGTAACCAAAGGTCTAAAGGAAATCGGACCTAATAAGTTGTTTGCCGAAGATGGACAGTGATATGGAACAAGAACTACGGAAAGAGGCTAGTAAACTGCTAGAAGAGGGGAAGGTCGACTATATAGTTGGCTTCGCCCCGGGGAGTCTGAAATTCAGCACTACTCCTTTGATTACCAAAGAGAAAGAGGAAGTTGCCTCTTTAGTGATTAACCCATTCATAGTAAATAATCTGGCAAAATTCCTAACTGAGGTGCTAGGACGAGTTGGCATAGTCGCTAAAGGCTGCGATAGTCGCTCTATTGTTAGTCTCATACAGGATAATCAGGTTGTCAGAGAAAATGTCGTAATTATTGGTGTTCCTTGTTCTGGGTTGATTGATATAGTGAAGGTAGAAAAGTTGGTGGGCAAAGACAGAAATGAAATTGATGACATTGCCCTCCAAGGAGAAAAGGTGGCAGTAATTGTTGGCGGGGAGAAAACAGAGTTACCCACAAAGAAAGTCCTCTTTGATAACTGCCTCGGTTGTGAGTTCCCCACTCCTCAGGAATACGATATCCTTATTGGTGAGCCGGTCGACACAACTTGTAATAGGGAGTTGGGCCAGGAGAAGATGAAAGAACTGGAAGGCATGACGCCCGAACGGAGATGGGAGTTCTGGAAGTACCAGTTCAGCCGCTGTATTATGTGTTACGCTTGCCGGCAGGTCTGCCCGGCTTGTTTTTGTGAGCGGTGCTTTATCGAGGAGTCTGAGCCGCAGTGGGTATTGCCAGTTTCAAAGTGGCAGGATAATCTCATCTTTCAGGTAATTAGAAATATACACGTGGCTGGAAGATGCACTGATTGCGGCGAATGCGAGCGTGTTTGTCCGGTCAATATCCCATTAAGAAGCCTAACAAAGAAGATGTACGGGCTTGTTAATGAGATGTTCCATTATGAGGCAGGAACGGACAAAAATGCACCACCTTTAATGACTGCTTACGAATATGAAGAGACTAAAGATTTAATTAGATAAAAGAGGGCTAAGGTGACTACTAAGAAGATCAGCAAAAAAGACATAGGGAAGCTCCTTGAGGGATGGAGTCGCGAATTGACTGTATTTGTTCCATCCAAAGACAAAGGCGTTACCGAGATGGCTAAGTGGGATGGTAAAGACACCAGCTTTTTAGAGTGGTATAGAAATACAGCCATCCCGGCTAAGGCTAGTTTTCTCCCCGCCTCGGAGAAAATGTTCAGCTTCCAGAAGAATACTGATGGTTATCACCTGGAATTATCGAAGGATCAGCAGAAGCGAATCGTTTTTGGCATTCGCCCGTGTGATGCTAAAGCCATGGCTATAATAGACAAAGTCTTTACTGACTCATATGAAGACCCCTACTATTTATCCAAGAGAAATAATACAATACTTGTTGGTCTTAGCTGCACCAATCCTTATGATAGCTGTTTCTGTACTTCTCTAGGTGTTGAACCAACAGAATCAGCCGATGTTGACCTGATGTTTACTGATATTGGGGATGAATTCTTAATTGAGGAGGTTACTGATAGAGGTAAAGAGCTGATGACTATAGCCGTTGGAGCGAAAGAGGCTACCAAAGCTGATGATGCCAAAGCGAAAGCGGTGAAAGTAGCGGTTTCCGGCATGTTGCTAAGGAAGGTAGATACAAAAGATATCGCGGAGAGGTTACAGGCCTGCTTCAGTGACAAAGATTATTGGGAGAAAGTAGCTGCCAAATGTATTAGCTGTGGTATCTGCACTTTCCTTTGCCCCACTTGTTTCTGTTTTGATATTTGTGATGAGTTAGTTAAGAAGCAAGGGACAAGATATAGAGGGTGGGATAGTTGTAGTTTCAGGCTCTATACCAAGATGCCCATGGAAAATCCGAGAGAGGAGAAATGGCGGCGGGTAAGGCAAAAGGTATGTCATAAATACGAATTTTACCCAATGAACTTTGATGTTATTGCCTGCACTGGTTGCGGCAGGTGTATTCGGTTGTGTCCGGTGAATTGGGATATTACTCAAATCTTGAGTAGTCTGCCAGCCAGCGTCACATCTCACAGTGACAAATAATCAAAGCCAAAATAAATCATTGATGAGTGAAAAGATGCCTACTACTGATACTAGCTCAAAAAAGGAACTTCTTGCCCGGGGTAATGTCTACTTACCACACATAGTGGTAATAGATAAAATCATTGAAGAAACGCCTTCTGTCAGAACCCTCCATTTCAATTTCAAGGATGAGAAGTTGCGTAAAAAGTTTACCTTTGAATCAGGTCAATTTGCTGAGCTTTCTATCTTTGGCATAGGAGAAACCACCTTCTGTATTTCTTCCAGTCCCTCCAGAAATGAACATTTAGAGTGTGCCATAAATAGGGTGGGGTTGGTAACCAATGCCATGCATCGGCTCGGCGTTGGCGCAGAGATTGGTTTCAGGGGGCCCTACGGTAGCAGCTTCCCACTTGAGCTAATGTGGGGAAAAAATCTCGCTTTAATTGGTGGCGGAATCGGCCTAGCGCCGCTTCGCTCTCTCATCTGGAACGTCTTAGACAATAGAGATAAATACGGGAACATAGACATTATATACGGGGCTCGCAGCCCCACTGACCTGTGCTTCAAATATGATCTTGATAGCTGGAATCGTGATAAAACAGTAAATATGACAACTACTGTTGATAAAAGTGATGAGAACTGGACAGGAAAAGAGGGCTTTGTTCCTACGGTATTGGAGCAAGTGGCTCCTTCAGCTAAGAATGCAATAGCCGTTGTGTGCGGCCCCCCGGTTATGATAAGACTCACTTTTCCAGTTCTGGAAAAACTCGGCTTCCTCCCGGAGCAAATGATAACTACTCTGGAAAAAAGAATGAAGTGTGGCATAGGTAAGTGCGGGCGATGTAATATTGGCAACTTATATGTATGCCGTGATGGGCCAGTGTTCACCTATGCCCAGATAAGGAACTTTATATCTGATGAATACTGAATACCCTCTTGGTATAATTAGTTGCTCACGCAACCATTTGGCTAGAGTTTTACAGTTTGTGTCAAAAATGACAAGCCAATCTCTTTTTGGGACTCAGAAAATTTTTGCTTATGGCTGCTAATGTGCTTAGTCGACGCCTAAAGATTGTATCCAATCCCCATTTCTGGGCGGTGGTGATAATGTTTGCCATTCTCATACTGCTGCATTACCCACAACAGATACTCTCGACCAGTTCACCATCTCTCTTCTCATTTCTTGGTCTAAACCGGCACGCCGTAGAGCGCATTCTATTTCTGTTGCCGGTCTGCTATGCCGGCTTTTTCTTTGGCATGAAGGCAGGGCTTGTTAGCCTAGCAGTAGCATTTGTCATTATGCTACCCAGGGTCTTCTTAATCTCAGAATATCTCCCTGATGCTTTGCTTGAAACCGTTGCTGTTATCCTCAGTGGCGGTCTAATAAATCTGTGGTTTGACAGCTCCAGAAAAGAAAAGGAGCGCCGGCAACAAATGCTCTCAAAGCTGGAGGCGGCTGACCAACAGCTTGAATCCGCATATCAGGTCACGAGACGTAATGAGAAACGACTTTCTGCCTTAAATGAGATTTCAGCCATCGTCAGCCAGTCTTTGGAGGTGGAGGCTATCTTGAGCGCGGTCGTCGATAAGGTTAAGCAAGTAATGGACCTAGACATTGTCCTCATATTTCTTTTGGACCAAGATAAGCAAGAGCTTAAGCTCGTAACTCACCGGGAAGTATCTGAGGAGTTTGTCGCCGGGCTAAAAGGACTAAAGGTTGGTGAGGGCTTCAACGGCCGCGTTGCCCAGACCGGGGAGCCACTGCTGATAGAGGATGCCGCTCAAGACCCTAGACTTACCAGGGAAATAGTGAAACGAGAGGGAATGCGGGCAGAGGTCATTGTGCCGCTGAAAGCCAAGGGCAAAGTAGTGGGTACTCTCGCCGGGGCTATGCGTGAGTCGCGACAATTTCTGAGCGAGGAAGTAGAGCTACTTACTACCATAGGCAGCCAGATCGGCATGGGTATTGAGAATTCCCAGCTCTACCAAAGAGAACGTTTGGCCGCACAACAAGCCTTGGCCTCAGAAAGACGGTATCGCGAGATATTTGAAGACGCGCACGATGCAATCTGGATACATGACTCAAATGGTAATATCATAGCTGCCAACAAAGCTACCGAGGAACTGGTCGGCTATAGCTCAAAAGAACTGCTAGGGATGAACGTGAGAGATTTTCTGGCTGAGGAAGGCCTCAGTTTAGCCAGACAAATTAGGCGTAAGCTGTTCTTGGGAGAGACGGTAGACCAACCATATGAGCAGCGCTTGATTAGAAGAGATAGAACCGAGGCGATCCTGAAACTGACCACCAACCTAAGTAGAGAAGACGACAAGCTAAAGGGTTTCCAGAATATTGCCAGGGATGTGACCAGAGAAAAAGAGATGCAAGACAAATTGAGAGCAACTTACCGAGAGCTCAGCGAATCTCATCAGCGGCTAAAGGAAAGCCAGGAGCAGCTAATCCAGGCTGAGAAACTGACGTCGCTGGGTCAGTTGGCTGCCTCCATTGCTCACGAAGTCAACAATCCTCTCTCAGGTGTCCTCGCCTATACCCAATTGCTGGCCAAGAAGGTAAGAGGCGATAATATTCCCAAGGAGGTTGCTCTCCAGTACCTATCCAAAATGGAAGCAGAACTGACTCGCAGCACAAAATTAATCCGACATCTTCTTGATTTCGCTCGACAGTCTCCCCCAGCGTTACGGCAGCTGAACCTAAATGACGTTGTGAATCGAGCTTTTGACCTTGCTGCTCACTCAGCTGAGTTGCAGCACGTCCAAATAGTAAGAGAGCTTGACCCCTCCTTGCCTAATTTGATGGCTGACTTTGACCAGCTTCATCAGGTCTGCACTAACCTTATTTTGAACGCTATTCAGGCAATGCCTCAGGGAGGCAAGCTAACCCTCCGCACCTCAGTCAGCAATGGTCAGCTTAAGATAGAGGTTCAGGACACAGGTTGCGGGATTTCTCCAGAAAATATGCGCAAGCTATTCACACCCTTCTTCACCACTAAACATGAGGTAAAAGGGGTAGGCCTAGGTTTGGCTATATCTTATGGAATCATCCAGCGGCATCATGGAAGAATAGAAGTAGAAAGTAAGAAAGGAGAAGGGACAACCTTTACTATCTATTTACCATTACACCATGAGGAACCTGCAGAAAAAGGTTAAGATCATCACGGTTGATAGCTTACAGGGGAGAAGACGATGAAAGTCAAGAAAAGAAAGATATTGCTGGTGGAAGATGAGGCAGTATTGAGAGAAGCTCTGCGCGATTGGCTGGTGGATGATGGCTATGACGTTGAGGTTGCTGAATCTGGAGAAGAAGCCGTAGAGAGAATCAAGAAGGAAGAATTCGGCATTATAGTTCTTGATCTAAGGCTACCCGGTATTGACGGTCTGCGCGCATTCGAGGAAGCTAAGGACGTTAAACCCGAGATAAAAGGGGTAATCATTACTGCCTATCCTTCTAAAGAAACACTGACAAAGGCAAAAGAGATAGGGCTACTCGATTATTTGCCTAAGCCTTTTAAGATTGAAGACTTAGAGAAAATAATTAGTGGGGCGCTGGAAGAAGTAGACGAAAGGAAATTTAAAGAAAAGCATGTCTGGCTGGAACTTGGAGCGGTGTCTTTCCGATTATGTACTCGCAATTATGAGTGTGGCCACTGCGCATTTGCCCAGGACATACAGGATAGATTTGGCACTATATCGGTAATTGGCGAGGATGAAGTTGCCAAGCTTAAGCAATTACCCGGCAGTCAAAGGTTGTGCCGCTATACCTCGGTACATTTTGTAAAGAAGGAGAGGCCTGATCTAATATCTGGATAGCAACGAAAAGGCGTTTGGAGGCATATTACACAATAAGATCGAAATGGGAGGGGGTGAAAGAAATAATATTGAGCGTATATAGGTGGTAAAGCGAGTGTGCTATAGATGTCACAAGGAGGAGAACAATGGGAGCTAAGAAAGGAAAGATTCTGCTTGTAGAAGATGAGGCTGTGGTGAGAGAAAGTGTGCGGGACTGGCTGGTGGACGATGGATATGATGTGGAGTGTGTTGAAACCGGGGAAGAAGCCTTAGAAAGGATCGAGAAAGAGGACTTTGGCGTTCTGGTTCTTGATTTAAGGCTGCCGGGGGTAGATGGTCTGCAAGTATTTGAGCAGGCCAAAAAGCTTAAGCCTGAAACTAAAGGGATAATGATTACTGCTTATCCTTCAATCGAAACACGAGATAAGGCACGACGTTTAGGCCTTCTCGACTATTTGCCCAAGCCTTTCAAGGTTGAGGATCTGGAAAAGACGATCAAAGAGGCACTGCAAGAGGTAGTGCAGAAGAAGTTGCCAGAGAAGCAAGCCTGGTTAGAACTTGGAGCTGTATCATTTCAGCTATGCACCCACAATTATGAATGTAGCTCATGTGGTTTTGCCCAAGATATACAGGATAGATACGGAACCATAGCCGTAATCAGCGAAGACGAAATCAATGACCTCAGACAGTTACCTGTCACTGAAAGACTGTGTCCGTATAGGGAATGGTTGGGAACTCGGTTAGAAATGTAGCCTCAGATACGTGTTGCGTCAAAATAGGATGTTACCGAAGCAGGTATAATTGTGTCATAAAAAATGAAGGAGGGTAAAGGGATGGTCACTGTACAGCGTCTGAAGGAGTTTGAACTCTTCAAAGGTCTAACTGATAGTGATTTGGAGAAAATAGCGGAGCTTTGTCACCTGCACACCCTACACGAGGATGATCGTATTTTGGAGGAGGGGACCAGGGCAACGAATCTACATATATGCTGTAGTGGCAAGGTCGATATCGTGACCTGGGTTAAAAAGCCGTGGAACAAGTACGTCAGGGTTCACCAAGCCCAGTCGGGAGAAGTCTTTGGATGGTCTGCCCTGGTAGCACCATATAACTATTCTGCCAGTGCGATATGTGCAGAGGATGGTGAGGAAATCCGTATTCGGGGTACTGATTTGCTAGCTCTGCTCCACCAACATCCTCATATAGGATACACAATTATGGAAAATCTTGCCGCCGATATAGGTGCCAGGCTAATACAAATGAGGCAGAGCTTAATCGCGGAATGGCAAAGCGGCCCAGGGCCTACAAGTTCGAGTGCTTGGGGTGAACCCAAGAGGAGATGACAGGGCTGGTAGGTCGATCAAGGTGTCGTCACACATTGTCAGGTTAATACCAACTGAAGCTAAAGTAAGACACTATGGTTAAACAATCTCCCTGAAAAGACCTGCGTAAAAATACCTAGAAAACTTGCCTGGACTAGGCAAAATCTTCGTGCTTATCCTTGCAAAAAATTTCCGATATGTTATATTATAGAACGATTGCAAAAATCGAGAGAAAGGAAGGGTCCTTATGGAAGCAGTAACACCACTGAAAGAAACAACCGATATCATATTAGAGGAGGGGGGCAATCCCCTCGAATTATGTTATCAATGTGGTCTATGCACCGGCGTCTGTCCCTGGAACCGGTTAATGAGCTTCCCACTGCGCAAGCTAATTCATAAAAGTCAACTCGGCGTGGTTGACTTTGAGGACGAAGAGGTCTGGCAATGCGTTGGCTGCAACGCCTGTGTTGACCGCTGCCCCCGTGATGTAGAAATACCCCACATTATGCGAGCCATACGCCGTGTTATCATGGAAGTCGGCGCCGGCGTAATCCCTCACTCACTACGAATAACAGAGAAAAATATCTCCGCCGTTGGTAACCCGCTGGGAGAACCACCGGAGAAGCGAATGGATTGGGCCAAAGACCTCGGTGTCAAAATCTTCACCAAAGGAACTGAGATACTGTATTTCCCATGCTGCTATCAGACATACGATCCTCCCACAAAGAAGACCGCCGTGGCAACAGTGAAAATCTTGCAAAAAGCTAAGGTGGATTTCGGCATATCTGACAACAACGTAGTCTGCTGCGGCGAAAGCATACGCAAGGCCGGCGCCGAAAGCCTTTTCCAACGTTTGGCCAAAACCAACATGGATATTTTCGCCGAGCTCGGCGTCAAGAAAATACTTGTCACCTCACCACACTGCTACCATACTTTCAAAGATGAATACCCCGAGTTTGGAGCCAATTATGAGGTGATACACTTGTCTCAATACCTGGCCGAACTCATCAAAGAAGGAAAACTCAAGTTCAATAAACCGTTAGTCAAAAAGGTTACCTACCACGATTCCTGCTGTTTGGGACGTTACCAAGGCATATATGATGAGCACCGTCAGATATTGAACAGCATCCCCGGTTTGGAGTTCGTCGAGATGCGAGAGAATCGTGAATATGCCCTCTGTTGTGGGGGTTGCGCTGGGAGGCTGTGGATGGAAAGCAAAAAGGGCGAAAGGCTTTCCGAACTTAGACTTGAGCAGGTATTCGAGGTGGGAGCCAATACACTAGCTATCAGCTGCCCTTATTGCATGGCCAATTTCAACGATGGTGTGATATCTATGGACAAGGCTGACGCAATCGAGGTTAAGGATATTTCAGAGCTCGTTTCTGAGGCCTTAGAATAAACCACAGGAGGAAAGAATGGCGAAACCGAAGATAGGCGTATATGTTTGCCACTGCGGGTCTAATATCGCCGGTACCGTTGATGTGCCGCAGGTAGTCGAGTTTGCTAAAGGACTGCCGGCGGTAGCAGTCGCCCGCGAATATAAGTTTATGTGCTCTGACCCGGGACAGAGCATGATTAAGGATGACATTAAGAATTTAAAGCTTAACCGGGTTGTGGTTGCCTCCTGTTCCCCACTGCTGCACGAGCCAACCTTCCGCCACGCCGTTCAAGAAGCTGGTCTTAACCCCTACCTCTTCGAGATGGCAAATATCCGAGAACACTGCTCCTGGACCACCGAAGACCACGGAGAAGCTACAGCGAAAGCCAAAGCCCTGGTAAGTGCCGCTGCAAAACGCGTTTACCACCACCAGCCCTTAGAGACAAGAGAGGTTCCGGTCAATCCAAATACCTTAATTGTCGGTGGCGGCATTGCTGGTATACAAGCCGCCTTAGAAATCGCTGATGCCGGACATAAAGTTTATCTAATAGAGAAAGACCCAAGCATCGGCGGACACATGATTCAGTTCGATAAGACTTTCCCCACTTTAGATTGCTCCGCCTGTATCCTTACGCCTAAGATGACATCTGCAGGCTCTCATCCCTACATCGAATTGATGACCTACAGTGAAGTGGAAGAAATCTCCGGTTTCATCGGCAACTTCAAAGCCAAGATTCGCAAAAAGGCTCGGTTTGTGGACGAATCTAAATGCAATGGCTGTGGTGTCTGCCAGGAGAAATGTCCCTGGAAAGCCAATAGCGAATTTGACCTCGGATTAAGTCAGCGAAAAGCCATCTACACCCCATTCCCGCAAGCAGTGCCAAATATCCCTGTCATAGACAAAGAGAGTTGTGCCTATTTCCTCAAAGGCAAATGCCGTGCCTGTGAAAAGTTTTGCGAGAGAGAAGCTATCGATTTCGAGCAGCAAGACAAAATTGTCGAGGTAGAGGTAGGTAATATAATCATTACCACCGGTTATGACCCCTTCGACCCTACTCCTATTGCCAAGTATGGTTATGGACGTCTCCCCAACGTCTACACAGGCCTTGAGTTCGAGAGAATCTGCAACTCTGTAGGCCCTACTGGTGGCAAAATAGTGCTTAAGGATGGCTCGGAGCCTAAGAGCATAGCCATCATCCACTGCGTGGGCAGCCGAGATGAGAATTATCATAAATATTGCTCACGCGTCTGTTGCATGTACGCTCTCAAATATTCTCACCTCATAAAGGAAAAAACAAAAGCTGATGTTTACCAGATGTATATAGATATGCGCTGCTTCGGTAAAGGATATGAAGAATTCTATAAGCGGCTATCTAATGAAGGGGTTACCTTCATACGAGGAAAGCCAGCCGAGGTTACTGATATGGCGATGAGTGAAGAGGAGAAGGGAAAACTGATTGTCGTTGGCGAGGATAGTCTGCTAGGAACTATTGTACGAGTCCCTGTTGACATGGTTATCCTGTGCATAGCCTTGGAAGCTCGCGCTGATGCCAAGAATGTTGCTCAGCTGTTCAGCATCAGTCAAGGGGCCGATGGTTTCTTTATAGAGAGACACCCTAAACTTGACCCGGTAGCAACTATGACTGAGGGTGTCTTCATCGCCGGTTGTTGTCAGGGGCCTAAAGACATACCTGATACTGTAGTCCAAGCCTCAGCTGCAGCTACCCGCATTTTAGCCTTAATTAGCAAAGGCAAGGTTGAACTGGAAGCAGCCGTAGCCGTCATCAATGAAGAGAAGTGCTCTGGCTGCCGAATTTGCAACCTCCTTTGTCCTTACAACGCTATTGACTTCATTAAGGAAGACGAGGTATCTCGAATCAACGAGGCGCTGTGCAAGGGTTGTGGCACCTGTGTCGCCGCCTGCCCCAGTGCAGCTATAACACATAAGCACTTCACCACTGAAGAAATTATGGCAGAAATCGAGGGGGTATTAGTATGAACAACTTCGAACCAAGAATCGTCGGCTTCTGTTGTAACTGGTGTTCCTATCGAGGCGCCGATTTAGCTGGTACTGCCAGAATGAAATGCTCCCCTAACGTCCGCATCATCAGGGTTATGTGCAGTGGCCGGGTGGAACCAACCTTTGTCGTCAAAGCGTTTGAGCTGGGAGCTGATGGCGTTTTGGTCTTGGGCTGTCATCCCGGTGACTGCCACTATTCTGAGGGCAACTATAAGACGATGCGACGCATGCCATTGCTCAAGAAAATGCTGGCTCAAATGGGCGTCGAGGAGGAGCGAGTGCGCCTCGATTGGGTATCAGCTTCCGAAGGTGACCGCTTCGTCTCTATAGTTGACGATATGACCGCGAAAGTTAGAGCCCTAGGTCCCTTTAAAAACAACTCCAAGGAGGCAAAACATGGCTAAACTCAAATTAGCTCTTTACTGGGCAGCAAGTTGTGGTGGCTGTGAAATCGCTCAACTCCAGATTGGCGACAAGCTCCTCAAGCTAGCCGAGGTTGCTGACATCGTTTTCTGGCCGGTAGCCATTGACGTCAAGTATAAAGACGTTGAAGCCCTGCCCGAGAAGAGCATAGATGTCTGCCTATTTAACGGAGCCGTTAGAACTTCAGAACAGGAACATATGGCCAAGATGCTCCGCGAAAAGTCCAAAGTACTGATCGCCTACGGTGCCTGCGCCTATGAAGGCGGTATCCCCGGTCTGGGTAATATGTTCAACAGGGAACTGATTTTTGAACGGGCTTACCTGGAAACACCATCAACAGATAACAAGGATAAAGTTTTACCACAAACAAAATACAAGGTGCCTGAAGGCGAACTCACCCTTCCCGAGTTCTATGATACAGTCAAGACTCTCGGCCAGACAGTGGATGTGGACTATACCATCCCCGGTTGCCCTCCAGAAGCCAGAACGACCTGGCTGGCTTTGGAAGCGCTTATCGAAGGCAAATTACCTCCTAAGGGGACGGTGATTACCCACAACGCCAAAGCGGTATGTGATGATTGTCCTCGGAAACGAGACGTGAAAAAGGTTAAGAAATTCTACAGAACCTTCGAAATCATCCCGGAACCGGAAATATGTCTGCTGGAGCAAGGCCTGCTGTGTGCCGGCATCGCCACCCGTGGTGGCTGCGAGGCCCCCTGTCCACAGGCTAACATGCCATGCACCGGTTGCTATGGACCAGTAGATGGAGTAATCGACCAAGGGGCGCATTTCTTGAGTGCAGTGGCCTCGGTGATCGACTCCAACGACCCTGACGAAATCCAGAGAATTATCGATGGTATCCGCGATCCGGTGGGTACATTCTATCGCTACAGCTTACCTGATTCGCTATTAAGGAGGGCAAGAATAAAATGAAAAAAATAACCATAGACCCTATTACCAGGCTTGAAGGCCACGGCAAAATTGAAATTTTCCTCAACGATGCCGGTGAGGTAGAAAATTCTTACTTCCAGGTTCCGGAACTCAGAGGCTTCGAGAAGTTCTCCGAAGGGCGGCTAGCCGAGGATATGCCCCAGATAACGCAGAGAATCTGCGGCGTCTGTCCTGAAGCTCACCACATGGCATCAACCAAAGCCCTCGACGACCTCTTCCATGTTGACCCGCCAAGTCCAGCCAAGAAACTTCGCGAACTTCTTTATAGCGCTTTCTACGTTACCGACCACACCACCCATTTCTATATCCTGGCTGGCCCCGACTTTGTCATGGGACCAGAAGCTCCCGTAGCTGAGCGGAATATCCTGGGAGTCATCGCCAAGGTCGGCTTAGAATTAGGCGGAGCCGTAATTAAGACCCGGATGCAGAACCACCGCATCATTCACATGCTTGGCGGTAGAGCCGTGCATCCTGTCTTCGGTCTCCCGGGCGGTGTCAGCAAGGGGCTTAATGAAGAGGAGAGGAAGGAAGTTGAGCAAATAGCCAAGGACTCAGTGGAATTCGCTAAACTTTCCCTGAAAGTCTTTGATGACATCGTCCTCAAGAACAAAGAGTACCTCGATATGGTTCTCAGTGACGATTATACTCACCGCACCTACTACATGGGCCTGGTTGACGAAAAGAACAGGGTCAACTTCTATGATGGCAAAGTTCGAGTAGTTGACCCTGATGGCAAAGAGTTTGCCAAATATGCACCACGAGAATACCTCGACCACGTTGCTGAACATGTGGAGCCATGGAGCTATATGAAATTCCCTTATCTCAAGAAGATCGGCTGGAAGGGCTTTGTCGACGGCAAGGATAGCGGCGTTTTCAGGGCAACTCCCCTCTCTCGACTCAACGTTGCTGATGGCATGGCAACTCCTCTAGCCCAAGCAGAGTACGAGAGGTTCTACTCTACATTAGGTGGCAAGCCAGTGCACCATACCTTAGCCACTCACTGGGCACGCCTAGTTGAGCTTCTCTACGCTGCCGAAAGATTGTTGGAACTCAGCAAAGACGCTGAGATTACCAGCCCTAATATTCGCACCATCCCCACAGCTAAACCAGACGAAGGGGTTGGCATTGTCGAAGCTCCCAGGGGCACCTTAACGCATCATTATATTACTGACGAGAAAGGAATCATCAAGAAAGCCAACTTAATCGTCGCTACCGTAAATAATGCCGCTGCCGTTAATATGTCAGTGAAGAAAGCAGCTATGGCACTCATCAAACCGGGCAAAAAGATAACCGAAGGGCTGCTCAACCGCATTGAGATGGCGTGGCGTCCCTATGACCTTTGCCTTGCTTGTGCTACCCACACTCTCTCCGGACAGGCACCAATGGAGGTAGTTATCTACAACAGCAAGGGAGAAGTTGTGGAAAGGCTCGGGCAACACTTGCACCCATAACCAGATAGCTGAGGCACTTTTAAGAGGGTGGGAAGACGAAGACACTGATATTGGGGATGGGTAACCCGCTTCTTAGCGATGATGGAGTGGGCCTCAGTGTTGCCGCTGAACTCAAGAGCAGACTTGATCAATCAGACGTAACCGTTATGGAGACCGGCATGGCCGGTCTCAGCCTTTTAGACCTGCTAGTTGGCTATGATAGAGCCATCGTCATTGACGCCATTCAAACAGTAGATGGAAAAGCAGGACAAATTTACCGACTTGACCCAGAAGCTTTTGATGCTACCCGCCGGACAGCCTCACCTCATGATGTTAACTTCACTACCGCCCTCGAGCTTGGCAAAAAGTTAGGCCTCGCTCTCCCACAGCAAATCATCATCTTCGCCATTGAGGCATCAGATGTAAGCACCTTCAGTGAGAAATGTACGCCTGAAGTTACACGGGCAATCCCCACCTGTGTCGAAATGGTCCTCCAAGAGCTAAACATGGAGTCTGGATACACGACCTATTGAAGCCCCGTCAAAGCATCCTGGACACCTAAGACAACGCCTAGTGCAGCCGTTCCATCAGATTAGGCAACTTGCCCTTAAGATATAGCTTCACTGCCTCATCAATACCCTTGACATCGGTGACCATGCTTCCGGCAGCAATGGTCGTACCACAGCCATCGGTCATGAAAGAGGCTGCAATAATACTATCGTTCCTTGCCTTGAGCAGTATGATGACCAGTTCCTAGGTTTTCTGACCGTTCCCGAACTCTTGTTTGAGAAGAAAGGGCTGATTCCAGAATTGCAGTTGAAGTCGTTCTATTTTAGCCCGCTTCTTGGTCGTCTCCTCACTTACTTTACCCCAACCAACAGCTCTGACTACATCGCGTATCGCGGCAAGGTATACGATGTGTCCTTCAGTTATCAATAGAGGAGAAGCATTTACCATGTTATGCACCACGCCGGTTGTGACTTGACTGAAGCCTTAGAACTAGCACCACATGGTATTGGCCTTTTGGAGAAATTTCCAATAGTGGGTGAACTTGTCAGGCGACTAGATTCTGAACGTTAGCGTGAATGTAAGAGGATACTGGGGAAAAGGTAGGACGTAGCCCTTACAAAATCTATAAGACTATCATATGATGCTTTAGGGTTTTGCCGTCCAGATAGATAGCAAATTTGACCTTTTTACCATCAGCCAGATAACGCTCGGATTCTGAACGGAGTGCTCTGAAGTTCGCCGTCTCCAGAAACATCCGTAGAATTCCTGCCTTCTCTTTGAGCTCTTTACTCACGTTGTTTGCTGACAAAAGCTTCTCTATAGTCTCCTTGTACTCTTTCTTAGTTACCGTCTCGATGCAGTGAGAGAGGTCCGGAACTAACTCAATCTTAAGCATCTGATATTTCCCTGCCGACTACGGCAATGTGAGCCGAGTGCCCGCATTGTTCAGGAAGAACACATTTTCAAACTCTTGAGCTAGTCTCGCCGAGGCACGAAAGCCGGTGCAGTGAGAAACGCCCAGTTTCTGAATGCCCATTTCCTTAAGGTCAGCTATTGTCTTCTCAATCTGTTCTCCAGAAGCCCGGAAGAGGTGAGTGCCACCGATAGCAGCATATACCAGTTCCTTGCCAGTGAGACTCTGAGCATGGCGCAGGGTGTTAACTATGCCCCGGTGAGCGCAGCCGAGAATAACAACCAGACCAAACTCGGTGTCAACGACCAGAGCAATGTCATCGGCCAATGGGTCTTGATGGAGCGCCGCACCTTCTTTAACGAAGAGGTTATTTTCAACTTCCTCATACCCTGAAACCATGGGAATCTCTCCTGTGGTCATGACATTCTCGCTGATGCGGATTGGCTCTCTTGTCAAGTTGAATCGGGCGCCCCGGCTTTCTAACTCCTCCCGTGAGAAGGGTATACCGCAGTACTTTACTCCTTCCTGGTTGCGCTGAACATACTTAGCGGTAAATATGTCAGGGTGAGCAATTACCTCTACTTCACCCTTCACTTTCAGTACATCTCGCAGTCCACCGGTGTGGTCGGCATGGCCGTGGCTGAGCACTATCCGGTCAATCGTAGAAAGGTCGACTCCCATTAGCTGGGCGTTGTGTACCACCGAAAAGCTCAGTCCGGTATCCATAAGAGTCCTCGCCCCATCCACCTCTACCAGGATACTAAGACCCCACTCGGCAAGGAAACCGTAGTTTGCCGTATTCTCACTTAATGTGGTTATTCGAATTTGCATAGTTTTGCTCCTTCCTTCCTTTGTGCTTTACGCAGTATGCTCATCGGCTTGGCAATTCTAGTCCCGGCGATCGCTCCTTGTCGATTAGTGAACGAATTTCACCAGCAGCATAACTCGTATCCCGGCAAGAAATACGCAGAAATGTACTATCGACCGGCGCAGGCTCACTTGGTGCTTAATTTCTGGGATTAAATCAGCAGCGGCAATGTAAATGAAGTTACCGGCAGCGAAGGGAAGCAGATATATGGTAGAAACATGCATTAGGGAAGAAGCGAAATATCCAGCAACGCCACCAATAATTGCCGTTATTGCTGATATATAGTTGAAGGTCAGCGCCCGGAATTTTCCAAACCCGCCATAAACTAAGACCCCGAAATCGCCGAGTTCCTGTGGTATCTCATGTAGAGCGACTGCCAACGTGGTAGCAATGCCCACCGGATAGCTAACGACAAAGCTGGCAGCGATGACTACTCCATCGATAAAATTGTGGACGCCATCGCTGACCAGAATCAGGTAGGAGAAAGGCTTCACTCCGTGAGTTGTGCCGTGCTGGTGCCGCCAATAGAGGAATTGCTCCAATATAAAGAACAAACAGAAGCCTAGCAGTAGGTACATAAATACGTCCAGCCCCGCACCTACCTCAGCAATAGCCTCGGGCATTAGATGGAGGAAGGCTCCACCGAGCAAAGCTCCTGATGAAAGTGCTACCAGAGCCAGCAGAGCCCTGTTCAGCCATTCTTCCTTGAGTACGAAAGTTAAAACTCCAACAAAGGCAATTAGACTGATAACGAAAGTGGCGACCAGTATCTGAACCAAAACCATCTAGTTACCCTGCAAGGTTATTCATCAACTACCATAGTGAATTTGCTAGCTTGCTCAGTTGAAAATGAGGTGATTGGCAACCGGCCTTTGCCGTAGAAGTTTCTTTAACCTTCAATGGGGCAACCCTTGTCCATGGCGCGTCGTATACCGCTTTAGCTTACGTATTGTTCTAGCCATCACAATCATTTTGTGCCTCCGGCCGCAATACTGCCGTCTTGGTAGGTTTCTATTTTCTCGGTCGGTAACTTCTGCTTGAACTGATCGATAATATATCGGCAGGCAGCGAAGCCTTCACGACGGTGGGCTGAGGCTATGGCAACAACCAGATTAATCTCGCCGACCACTAGCTTACCTATCCTGTGGGATATGGCTATATTTTCTATTTGCCATCTTTGTTTAGCTTCGCTGGCAATTTGCTTCAATGTCTCTGTGGCATTGCCCTTTGAATCATGGTATTCCACGGAAAGAACAGGTCTGCCTTGGGAGCAATCGCGGATCAGCCCGACATAGACAACGACACAGCCGCTACTGTTGCTTTTAACCCTGTCAATTACTCGCTCAGGAGAAATAGGCTTTTCGGTGACTTCAATCATGTTTGCCCACTTCATGAGGTATCAGTACCTGTGAGAGAGACTCTCCGAGCTGGTGCATAATCTCAGAGTCATAGCGTTCAATGTTACCTTCGTCACAGAGCTTGGCCAATTCCGGGTCTATCGGCAGCTGTCCCAGAAGTGGAGCGTGCGCTGCCTTCGCCATCTCGTCACCACGACTCTTACCAAAAAGCTCAACCTTCTTGTCTATCTCAGGTATATATAGATAGCTCATATTCTCCACCACGCCAAGGATAGGCTTACCCATCTGCCGCGTCATGTTTACCGCTTTCCTGACCACCATGGCTGTCAGATCCTGAGGAGTAAAGACAATGAGCACCCCTGATATTGGCAGTGACTGCATCACGGTAAGTGGAGCATCGGCTGTGCCTGGCGGCAGGTCAACAATCAAATAGTCAAGCTTACCCCAGAGCACCTCTTCCCAGAACTGGGTAATCGCCCGCCCGATAAGCGGCCCACGCCAGATAACAGCATCATCCTCGTTGGGCAAGAGTAGATTGATGGACATTATTTCTATTCCCGATCTTGACGTAACTGGCAATATGCCGGTATCGCTACCTCCCGGGCGATCGGATATTCCAAACATCTTTGGGATGCTGGGTCCCGTGATATCGGCATCTAAGATACCCACCTCATAGCCGCAGCGCGTGAGCGCTACCGCGGCAAGGCTGGCTACCAGAGACTTGCCTACACCACCCTTGCCGCTCATTACGGCAATAACATTATCTATCTCGTTCAAGTCCTTTGGTTTACCATCTACGAAGCTGACGTTAACCTCGTTTATCCCGGGTAATTTACTGGTAGCATCTTTGATTTTATTTCTAAGCCAATCCTGGGTTCCTTGAGCCAGAGCGGCCGAAGCAAGCGTGACACTTACCTGACCGTCTGCAACACTGAAGTCGCGTAACAGGTTCATCTGCCCCAGGCCGCGCATAACACCGGGGACGAGCATCTCATTCAGTATCTCTTTTAGCTGTTCATCGGTTGCCATTGTCTCTCCTATGATTCTTACTTTCTTTAATCTTTAATGGTCACATACATTATCTCCAATAACTAGCTTACCACTGAGGAGGCTAGCCACTGCCTTCTCCGGGTCGCTTTCTGTGGAGCCAATGACGACTTGTATGTTTTTTTGTTGGAAAAGATCCTGCGCGCGAGAGCCCATCCCGCCAGCGATAACTACTGCAACTCCTTGACCTGCCAGCCACTCTGGAAGAAGACCAGGCTGGTGTTCAGGTGAAGGGACGAGTTTCTTTCCGGTAATCTCCTTGCTCTTTTCGTCAACCTCGAAAATGGCAAAGTGTTCGCAGTGACCGAAATGCTGCGATAGCATGCCGTTGGTTACAGGTACTGCGTATTTCATTAAGACACCTCCTAATTTAATTATTCGACTTTCAGTTCGGATTCAAGCTTGCCTGATATGTGGTTAATTCTAACCGTTACCTTCTTTCCCTCAGCAAGGTATTTCTCCGCTTCATCACGCAACTTTTGGGATTCAGGAGACCTCAGAAATGCTGCCAGCATTTCAAACCTTTGCTCCAACTCTTTATTGTTATCATGCTCCCCCCTGAGAAGCTCACGGAGACAGTTGTTGAGCTCTTGTTCAGCCAGGCATTTGATACACTTGCCTGGTACTTGACTGGTTGAATACTTAGGCTCTAGGTCAAACGGCTCCATGCTTTTAAACCTCTCATGTACTAATGTCGATGACATTGCTCCCCGGCAGAGCAAGGTGGTGTTGCACACCGCTCTTCACGTCCACAGCAGGTGGAGCCCTGTGCATTAGCCCTGGTTTTTAACAGGCTGGGAGTGGATATGAGCCTTTCCAGGTTCTGGCCACCGCAAGTCGGGCAGGCTAATGTCCTGCTGTCTGCAGAGTTGGGCACCAAGAACTCGGATATTTTTCCACACTTTTGACACTTAAGGTCATAGATTGGCATTTTAACTCCTCACTTGGCCAGGGACTTTGATATTATATCCCACAGTGCCTTTATTTGATTAGATACACCGTTCCGGCAGTATTCAACCACCGGCACGCCGTGTATCATGGCTTCAGTCACAGCTTCGTCATAGGGAGTCCGAGCAGCTACTTCTACTCCCTGCTTCAGGCAGTAGCTCTCAGTCTGTTTAGTGTTGTCCTCGTTAATATCGTATTTGTTGATGCTCACCAGGGCTGGGACTCCAAAATGTCGGCAGACTCCCAATACTCGCTCCAGGTCATGTATTCCTGATACCGTGGGCTCAGTGACCAGCAATGCCAAGTCTGCTCCAGACAGCGACGATATGACAGGGCAGCCGATGCCAGGTGGCCCATCGCTAATAATATATGATAAGCCCTGGTTTTCTGCTATCTTTCTTGCCTGTTGTCGTACAAGCGCAACCAGTTTTCCCGAGTTTTCCTGTGCAATGCCCAAGCGGGCTCGTACCAGAGGACCATATTTGGTATCGGAGATAAACCAGTGACCGGCAAGGTTATCCTCCATAGTGATAGCATCAGCCGGACAGATTCTTGCACAGAAACCACAGCCTTCACAAGACACACGGTTAACTGTGAAATCCTCTATTGCGTCGAAGCGGCAGTGTTCCTGACACAGGCCACATGAAGTGCATTTGTCTGGGTCGATTCGCGCTGTCTGGCCGCTCCAGAACTCATGCTCCTCGCGGTCACGTGGCTGTAGTATAAGATGAAGGTCAGCGGCGTCAACGTCGCAGTCTACCAGTACTTTGCTATCCGCAAGCGCCGCTAATGAGCCAACTATGCTCGTTTTCCCCGTGCCACCTTTACCGCTGAGCACAACTATTTCTTTCACCAGCTAGCTCCTTTATTTTACTAAACGCCCTGTGAAATTCATCCTTCCACTGTGGTGCGCCTTGTGCTAGAGTAATACCTCTGGAGTACAATTTGGCAATCTCTATGTCTAATGGAATTGTGAGCAAAACGGGTATTTGGTTTCTAATGCAGTACTCCGCAATGATGCCTTCTCCCCTGCCAGAACGGTTGATGATCACACCACAGGGAATGCCCAATTCGATAGTGGTATCAACCGCTAACATCAGGTCATTTAAACCAAAGGGAGTTGGCTCGGTGACTAGTAGACAGAAATCAGTATCGCGGATCGATTCAACTACTGGACAGGAGGTACCTGGCGAGACATCGATGATTACTGTCTTCTGGCGATTGATTCTCTCCTTAACCTTTCTAATGACCGGGGTAGCCATAGCTTCGCCTACAGTGAGTTTACCCTGAATAAATTCGATTTTACCGGCATAGCCCGACTCAACGATGCCTATCTCTCTACCCTCCTCGGAAATAGCATGTTCCGGGCAAAGGTAGCTGCAGGCCCCGCAGCCATGGCAAAGCTGGTCAAACACCATTACATGCTTAGCCATAACTGCGATAGCCTTGTAGGCGCATATTTTAGCGCACTCACCACAGTAAGTGCACTTTGAAGAATCGACCTTAGGCACAGGGATACAAACTGTCTCCTTGTTTGTGATGCTCGGCTTTAAGAATAGATGATCATTGGGCTCCTCGACATCGCAATCAAGGAGTTGCACCTTTTCTCTGTCTTGTAAGGTGAAGGCGAGACTGGTAGCAACTAGGGTTTTACCAGTTCCCCCCTTGCCACTGGCAATGGATACTATCATTTATGCCTTTACCATCTTAACACCGCACTTTGGGCAGCTAATTGTGTAGCATGGTACTCCAGCCTGATGAGGCACCCTGGCATTGCAGCTGGGACAGACGCATTCCCCAACAGGCCCAGAACCCGGCCGATTGCCTCTCATCCTGCCGCCTCCAGCCCCACCCCTGCCAAAACCTTTTCCTCGACCTGCGCCGCCACCTACAGGCGGCCCTGTCATATCTCCTCTTGGCATGATTAAACCTCCTTCTCTGATATCTATTGATGGGTCATATTTAGCTCTGTCCGGCATGCGGTGCCACGTTCGGCTGGGCGCTAGCCTTGTATTGGCCTGATTTGAAGGACTGCACCGCATCTCTGACCTTACCTGTCACACCCGTAAATACCTGGACACCAGCAGACAATAAAACTTGATAGGCATTGGGACCGCAGTTGCCGGTCAGCACGGCCTGTGCTCCTTTTGAAGCAACCAGTTGTCCTGTAGCAATGCCTGCCCCACCAGCCCCCATTCCGGCGGAGTTATCTACTGCTTCGAACTCCATCGTAGTGGGGTCTACGAGGATGATGTATTTACATCTACCAAAACGTGGGTCGACCTCTGAGTCCAAGCTAGCTTCAACAGCCGTAACAGCCACTTTCATTGTAACAGCCTCCTGAATCTTTATTTTTTCTAAAGTTGGTTATGTCTTGTGAGTCACTCTTTTTTTTCAAGCCCTTGGATTCTTGACTCGATGGACTCAAGCTCTTTCTTCAAAGCATCGGCCTCGCTTCTCAGCATAGCAAGCTCTTCCTCAGGCGTCATCTCAGTTGATGGAGGTGCCCAATAAGATGCGCCGTAAGCCATCCCATAGCCATAGAATGCGCCTCTTCGACCCCTACTAATAGCTCTGCCGCCTGCGGGAATGGCGCAGAAACCTCTGCCACCCCCCGTCATAGGGCCCAACCCTCGTGGCCCAGTACCATCAAATCCTGGCATCTTTTCCTCCTTTTAATTTTTCCTTCCTGGTTTTTGCTGATACGTACGTAGCTCTGTTTTCACGTATTTAGCTGTCTTTATTAATTTCAAGAGTACGTATTCTCGCCTGGGCTTGTTCTAATTGGCTCTTTAGCAACGCAGCTTCATTTTTCAAGAAATCGACCTCTTGCGCCTGTGTCATCTGCCAGGCAAAAGGTGCTCCATATGCAAATGATGGCGCTGCCGCCCAAGTATTGCTAAAATAGCCGCACCTGGGGAGTCCTCCTCGTCCTCGGCCAACATAGGGCCACGGCGGGGACGTTCCCCTGAAACCAAAACCCATACCACGTCCGTATCCTAGTCCTCCTCGACCGCGTCCGTATCCTAATCCTCCACCCCGGCCAATTCCGTAAATCCTTCTGTATAGCATATCAACCTCCTTTTTGATAGCTTTTCAAGCCGCTAATCGACCTAATTTTCTAGCGGCCGGCTCTTCCTCTACGGCATCTTCCCCATCCATGCGCCACTTGCTCCGGCTCTAATGGCTGCAGAGGAGCAACAACAGTAGAATTACATACGGGACAGGATTGGCCTAGCTCCTTCGCCATGAAGCCATAAGGCGCTTCCCATACGTGACCATTCTGACACTGAAATCTAAAGGGAGCAATCTCAAAGTTGCCGCCTTCGATCCTTATCGCCTTACCATTAAGCAACGCATCAGATGTCTTCTTCCTCGCTGCTTCCAGAACTCTTTGGAAGGTGGCGCGCGAGATGTTCATCCGCTGAGCGCATTGCTCTTGGTCCAAGTCCTCAAGGTCTTTGAGGCGTAAAGCTTCCGCTTCTTCTACGCAAAGGCGGACCTCGTCAAGCAGTCGTAAAGGTATGCCAGCAGGCTTGAAGTAGTTGACTCCAAGTATAAAGTTGACCCTGCGACACTTTATCGGTCTAGGCATCTTACCCCCTCTATTATGAGCATATGCTCATTATTATTTTAACATCAGAGTCACCCAGAGTCAAGCAAGCGACTTAATCAGGTGAATAAAAGAATTAGGTGTCTGCCTCTGGGAAATAGATTAGGGAAAACCAAAACAGGAAAATGGGCGATCAAACACTTACACTATGCTTTCATAGCGCAAGCTCAGTGACGAAACAATTTCCGGAACACCTGTGAGATTGCTTCGCTTTGCTCGCAATGACGAGAGGCAAATTTGTACTCATTGCCTATCGTTATCTTAGCCACTGAGGCGTCAGATATAAGCACATTCAGTGAGGAATATACGCCTGAAGTCACACAGGTAATCCCCACCTGTGTCGAAATGGTCCTCCAAGAACTGAAAAGGATGGGAAATTGTCACCACTTCTCTTGGGTCAGTCTGGAAGTGAGCCAGGTGCGTAGTGGTTCGTCTAACGTGCCGACTCTAGATTCCAGCCAGCGGATATCTCCACTCTCTAGTGCGGCTTTTGCCTCCGGCGTTAGATTATAAGCCTTGAGAGCTTGATTGGGATTGTCCGCCAGTTTAGCCAAGAACTTAGTGTCATCTCTAGCTCTAGCTAGCACCGATATGAGGGCCTTAGTCTCCGCATCCAGATAGGCCGCTTGTTGAGGTTGCATATGCGGTTTGGAGAAAACACCCGTAAGCCAATTTCTAGCAGCCACTGCTTCAGTAGCACGGTCCTTGCGAAGGTAAACAAGCCAATAGACGCTACCTACAAACGTGCCACCCACGATATTGCCCAAAGTAACTGGAATCAGATTACCGACAAAGCCAGTGATATTGAGATTGGCCACCTGGTTGGCAGTCACACCAGCGACTTCAAGAACCTTGGCCTGTCCCGCCATGGCTATGCCCATTGGAATAAAATACATGTTAGCTATACTGTGCTCGAAGCCACAAGCTACAAAAGCTGTTATAGGGAAGAGGATGGCAAATATCTTATCAATAGTAGTGCGAGCTCCAAAACAGAGCCAGACAGCTAAACAGACCAGTGTATTGCATAAAATTCCACGGGCGAAAGCCGACCAGAAAGCCAGGTTAACCTTAGCATTGGCAATCAATAAGGCATTAACACCAACCTTATAAGCATTCAGTGCCCACGATTGGCTATAAAAGACCACAAGCACTAGAAGTAATGCCCCAACTAGATTGGTGAAATAAACTATGCCCCAGTTCTGAAACAACTGAGAGAGCTTTATCTTACCACTGGCTCGGCTGGCCACCATAAGCGCGTTGCCAGTGAACAACTCAGATCCAGCTACTACTACAAGAATAAGCCCTAAACAGAATGCAATCCCGCCGATCAACTTCCCTAAACCAAAACCAACTTGAATATCAGTGGTAACCAAAGTGCAGAACATAGCTCCCAAGCCAATAAAGAACCCCGCCAGTATGCCAAGAAGCGAAATAGTGAAGATATTACCGTTTGCTTTGGTTACGCCTATAGCTTCCATTTTGAGCGCCATCTCTGCTGGTGGTCGACAATCAGGTGTAGCACAACTTTTCAGCTCTTCCAACGCAGCCTGAAAGCGGGATACTTCCATCGGTGGAAGCTTCTCAGGCTCTAACCTCTGTACTTCCTTACCCAAAAATTTTAAGTTTGCCACGGTTTCACTCCTTTACCACTTCTCCTGAGATAGCCGATACCATAGCCAGGTTGACAAGCGCTTGTCCAGCTTGCCCACCCAACTCTCAATCTTCTGGATATCACCGCTGGCTAGAGCCGCTTTCTCCTCCTGAGTCAGTGTGTAATACTCCTTGAGAGCTTCATGAGAGTTATCTGCCAGACGGGCCATGAACTCAGGCTCATCAGCTGCCCTGGCCAGCACAGATAATATCGCCCAACTTCCGGCCAAGCCATCTTTTGGAACGACAATAGGTGCCTTGATCAGTCTATCGGTTGCTTCGGCAGTTTCTTCGGTCTTCCCATTAACCAGCTTATCCATTCCTGTCGCTCCTTTATCTTTTGACTTGCTTTTCTGCTCCAACTGTAGCAATTAGTAGCTTGGCTCTCATCGGTCTTTAGCTCTAATTTCAATAGTACTTTGGCTCTAATTTCAATAGTACTTTGGCCTATGTCCCAACACGAGGCATTCGACGTGCTTGACCATAATTATTGTCTCTTTTGGCTGATATAGCTTATAATTGGTGTTGAATTGGCCGGGAGCTGTAGAAAGTGAAGCCGAAGACTAGAATCTTAATCGCCGATGACCATCCTTTGTTGCGCGAAGCGCTATGCCAGGTATTTTCCAACCAAAAAGACATGGAGATAGTTGGTCAAGCAGGCAATGGCGAGGAAGCTATTGACCTAGCCTCCCAATTGAAGCCTGATATCCTGGTTATGGATATTATGATGCCCAAATTTGATGGCCTCGAAGCCAGCCGACAGATTAAAAAGATTACTCCCAATACAGCCATATTGATTCTCACCGCCTACGACGATGATAACTATGTGCTTGGATTGCTCGAGTCTGGAGCAACTGGTTACTTGATGAAGAGTGCTAAGGGACAGGACTTAGTAGAAGCTGTGCGGGCTGTACGAGCCGGGGAGTCAGTACTGCACCCTAAGATAATTGAGAAGCTGCTTAAACAGGCCATGGTTAAACCAGTCGGAACTGCAGAGCACAAGATAAAGGACCTTCTGAGCGACCGGGAGATGGAAATGCTGAAGTTACTGGCCACCGGAATGAGCAACAAAGAGATAGCCGAAAAACTATGCCTGAGCCTGCGTACTGTTAAAGCTCATATGTCCAATATTTTCACCAAGATGAACGTCGCTTCGAGAAGTGAAGCTCTTGTTGAAGCCCTAAGAAAAGGACTACTTACCTTGGAAGATATCAAACAAGCAGGTACTTCAGAAGGCTAGAATAGATTGATACTTGAACTAATATTCTTCACGAGTAGTTAAGGACAAACATCCGGGCAATGGCTAATAGATGGCGAATTTTTAATATTTGTTTCATAACCCTCCTCTTCCTGCTTCTGACTCTGTCCCACTACCATGAGCTTTTAGTTGGCATACCTGTAATAGGCGATGTATCTATCACTTCGTTCCTTGGTTTATCAAGACATGTCGTAGAGCGATTCATTTATATCTTGCTCGTAATCTATGCTTGCTGGTCACTGGGAATAAAGTTCGGCATTGCGACATTGTTGGCCTCTGCTCTCATCATGCTGCCTTGGACACTATTTATCTCCACTAGTCCCATAGACGCCTTAATCGAGAGCCTTGCTGCACTCATTATCAGCGGTTTAAGCATCTCCTTAATTCAAATGCGTCGGGGGTGGCGTAGACAACAGAAAAAGCTGCGCGGAATCAAAGTAGCCTTAAGAACATCCCAAGAGAGCTATGAAGAGCTTTTTACTAATGCCAGTGATGCTATCTGGGTTCACGACATGGATGGCAAGATAGTGATAGCCAACAAAGCCTGTGAGAAAGTCACTGGCTACTCCCCAGACGAACTAACAGGCAAAAGTGTTTCCGAATTTTTGTCCCCCGATGCAATGAGCATAGCTAGAGAGATCAAACCCAAGCTCATGAAAGGCCAAGCCATAGACCAGCGCTACGACCAACGATTGATCAAAAAGGATGGCTCAGAAGCAATTGTAGAATTGTTTACTCGCCTAATCAAAACAGATGGCAAGCCAAACGGCTTTCAGAACATCGCTCGAGATGTAACCGAGGAAAGGAATTTGAGGGACAATCTCCGCGCTCAAATTCATAGAACCCTTATGGCACAGGAAGAGGAGCGAAAACGCATCGCCCGGGAGCTTCATGATGACGTTGCTCAGTCTATATTGTTATTATCACGCCAACTGGATATCCTTATATCAGGAGGTGCCCATAAGATACCAAAAGCTTCAGTAAGCGAGCTAGAACATATACAAAACATAGCCAATGAGGCCTATAAGAGCTTGCAGCACTATGCTCGTGATTTGAGGCCAAGCATTTTGGATCAGATGGGATTGGTAGCAGCATTGAATTGGTTAGCTGATGAACTTAGCAAAGAACTAGGGATTAAAGCTACGGTGAAAGCGGACACATTGCCTTCAATCTCTCCAGAAACAGAGCTGGCCATGTTTCGTATCGCTCAGGAGGCATTGAACAATGTCCGGAAGCATGCTCAAGCTTCCGAGATCAACATTACAGTAAAATCTGATTCGAATAGTGTGGAGATGACTATCACAGATAATGGTAAGGGATTCTCGACCTACAGATTGACCGGGGATCTGGCAAGAGAAGGAAAACTTGGCGTCTTGGGAATGGAAGAACGAGCACGTCTTATTGGAGGTAGCTTGCAGATAAAATCCGAGCTAGGCAAAGGTACAACTGTGCTCGCCAAAGCACCAATCTGAACCTGATAGAGGATCCATCCCGCTGCATTCTGAGCGAAATTCCTTTTGCTTACATCACCGCAATTTGCACCACCTATGGTAAAATCAGGACAGAAAAATGGGATTGCCAAACACCCCGCAAGTTAAACAAATTATTGCCCAGGCTATGGACGAAGACCTAGGCCAGGGAGATGTGACTACCGAGGCGCTAATACCTAAGACCCAGCAAGGAAGAGCATCGATCGTAGCCAAAGCGAGGGGAATCATAGCCGGAGTCGAGGTAGCCAAACAAGTTTTCCTCAAAGTCGACCCTGAATTAAAGCTAGCTATCCTTATTGAAGATGGGACTGAGGTTAAGCCTGGGGATATAGTAGCTAAAATAGAAGGCAGGGTCGCCAGCATACTAAGAGCCGAGCGGATAGCCTTAAACTTCCTGCAGCGTATTAGCGGCATTACCTCAGAAACAGGTCATTACGTCCAAGCCGTCAAGGGACTGCCCGTTCAAATCACTGATACCAGGAAAACTACACCTGGTTTAAGAACACTGGAAAAGTACGCTGTTCGAATTGGCGGCGGTAAAAACCACCGCATGCACCTCGGAGATGGTATTCTAATTAAGGACAACCACCTGGCAGCACTTCGTCACCAAGGGCTAAGTATAAAGGAAATTGTGACCAAAGCCCGCCAGAAAGCGTCGCCGAAGCTAAAAATCGAGGTTGAAGTCAAGACTCCACAGGAAGCTGTTGAAGCTGCCGAAGCTGGAGCTGATATTATCATGCTGGACAACATGAGCCTCAAGGATATGCGTCAGGCTGTCCAGCTAATTAAAGGCCGTGCTTTAATCGAAGCATCCGGAGGAATTACTCTAGACAGAGTTAGAGCAGTTGCTGAAACAGGCGTTGACCTTATCTCAATAGGGGCTCTTACCCACTCCGCCAAAGCCTTGGATATAAGCTTAGAGCTAGACTAACCCCTGGCAATCTATTAATGGGCTAGCCCATGAGCTTTGAGCAAAGTAATATCATCCAAGATGTCTTCTGTATTACCATCAGCCACTATCTTGCCTTCATCCATCACCACAGTCCTACCGCACAAAGCCCTTACCAATTCCAAGTCATGAGTGGCAATGATTTTGACCATCGGAAGCTGCTTCAGTAGCTCAATTAAAGACCATTTGCCTCTCGGGTCGAGGTTGCTGGTAGGCTCATCAATGACCAGAATCTCTGGGTCTAAAGACAGAACAGTAGCAATAGCAATTCGTTTTTTTTCGCCAACGCTGAGGTGATGGGGTGAGCGTTGCTCATAGCCATCCACCCCCACCCACTCAAGAGCTCGAGCTACGCGCTGTCTCACTTCAGGCTCGGCATAGCCCATGTTTATAGGGCCAAAGGCTACATCATCAAAGACATTCAGTGAGAAAAGCTGGTCCTCTGCATCCTGGAATACTAGGCCAACTCTTTTTCTTATCTCCTTCAGGTTTTTCTCTTCCACCGGCAATCTGCAAATCTTCACCGTACTATTGCCACGGAGGATGCCATTAAAATGAAGCAAGAGTGTTGATTTCCCAGCGCCATTAGGACCGATAACCGCCACATTCTCACCAGGGTAGACATTCAAATCAACGTTTTTCAACCCCTGACGTCCATCAGGATAGGTAAAAGAAAGGTTTTTGATTTCAATAACTTTATCCATAACCTACCAGTCTACCACCAGATAACACACGGGAAAATGAGCATGAGACAAAAGACTGCACCGAAATAAGCGTCGGTCTGTCTGAAACTTAGTTTGTGCAGCGTGCGAACTTGACCATCAAAACCTCTGGCTAACATAGCGGCATAAATCCGCTCACCTCGCTCATAGCTCCTGATAAATAAGGTGCCAGCCATGTTACCAACAGTCCTTATCTGATGTAGCCGACTACCGCCGAAGTTGCGGCTATCTCGCGCTCGCTGCATACGCATCACTTCATCTGCCAAGACAAAAATATAGCGATACATAAAAGAAAGAATCAATATCATAACCTTGGGCACACCTAATTGCCTCAAGCCTTTTAGCAAGTCGGCAAGCTTGGTTGTCGATGACAGCAGAATCAGAGCTAAAATACAGAGCCAGGCCTTCACCACCACATTCGCCAGAATGAACAAGCCACTGTAAGTGACCGAGATTTGCCAGAGCCAGATGTTATAGCTGCCAGCTACCTCACCTCCTTTGAAAAAGGGGATGAAAATGGCAATCAGTAAAACAAACGGGAAAATCACCAGAGACCTTTTCAGAACGTAAAGGGGTGGCAACTTGGAAAGTATTAGCAATACAGCAACAATGCAGAAATAAAAGGCGAAAACCCGCCAATTGCTAGCCGGTGTCAACACCACCGCTATAATGAAAGCCAGGCTGGCAATGAGCTTGGTCCGCGGGTCAAGCCTGTGGATAAAGCTGTCTAAGTCACTATATTGGTCAATAAAACTATGCTTCACCTTTCCCCTTTAATAACCTGGCTAGTCCATAACCAATGCCGAAAAGGATAAGAGTGCCCACTATTCCAGCCAGAATTGTGGCTACAGCTTCATTCGTCACGCCGGGTATCACATAGTCAGGCACAATTTCAAAGAAAGGCTCAAGAGCTGTGCCAATAAAACCCTTATCCTCAGCCACTCTCTCCAGACCATCAGGAGATGAAGAAGCCAGGGGAGACAATATCGCCAACAGCAAAGCTAAAATCAGAGCTCCATGCCACCATTTGAATTTCATTTCTGATTTTACCTCCATCAAGCCTTCTGTAGTTCCAACAGGTCAGCCCTGGTAGCTAACACCAAGACGAGCACTGCTGCAGTTATCAAACCTTCACCAATACCAATTAGAGCATGAACACCTGCCATCGCTGGCAAAGCGACGCCCAAGGGCACAGTACCTGATATTGCCAGCTCCAAGGCACAAAAGACTGACGCCATCACCACCGAAATCCAGGCAGCTAAACTACCGCCGACCATTATGCCTAACTTGCGCTTACGGAAAGGTAAAGCAATACCTCTATAGAGATAATAACCTACAAAGCAAGGGACAATGCCCATATTGAAGATGTTGGCCCCTAAAGCAAGCAGACCTCCATCTTGGAAAATCAAGCTCTGCACGATCAGCACACAAGTCATTATCAGCACTCCCGACCATGGGCCTAGCAAGATAGCAGCTAAAGCGGCACCGATAAGATGCCCTGAGGTACCTCCGGCCACAGGAAAATTCAACATCTGGGCGGCAAAGATAAAAGCCGCCAGCACCCCCATCAGTGGTATCTGCTTCTCCCCCATCTTCTTGTTCGTCGCCTTAACCGCATAGGCAACGCTGCCAGCAGCCACAGCAATCCCGGCTGCCGCCACCGGCATACTGATGAAACCATCTGGAATATGCATCGAAATCCTCCTCTCAACAAAATTTATTCAACAACGTGCAATTGCAACTAATTGCAGTAATGACCAAAAATAAAACTTATTTAAATTGTCTACCCCCCATTTTTACAGCTGAAACATAGGCCAAAAACAGCCATGTGGTTTAAATCTGCCTTAAACTGATAGTCATCTAGCAAAATATTTTTCAAAGAATCTAGTGCCGACTCAGGCAAATCGAATATCCTACCGCACTTCTGGCACACAAGATGATGGTGATGTCCCTTTTCCGCTGGATGATAGCGGACACGCCCATCGCCTAAGTCAATTTCGGTAACCAGCCCAAGTTCCTTCAACAATTCCAATGTCCGGTAAACCGTAGAAATGTTGACGTAAGGATACCTGGCGCGGACTTGAGCATAAATCTCCTCAGCACTAACATGCTTATCAGCGCCATGTAGAGCTTCAACAACCATCATCCGCTGCGGCGTTAACCTGTAGCCCATCCCTTTAAGCGCTTGACCACAACTCATATCCATAAAAGTATAGCAGAGGAGGGCGAGAAATGCAATCAGTTGCATTAGCAACTAATTGAAACTCACAAAAACTTGTCTTTGCTGTCAAGGGCTATGGTAACCGGGCCATCATTGTGGATTTCCACCAGCATATGCTGCTGAAACCGTCCTGTCTCTACTTTCAGTCTGCTCTCACGAACACGGTCAACAAAAAAGTTAACTAAAGTTTCAGCCTGCTCCGGCGGTGCTGCTTCCTCAAAACTAGGCCGCCGACCCTTCCACGTGTCGGCAAAAAGGGTAAATTGGCTGATAATCAAAATCTCGCCTCCGGTTTCCAGCACCGAAAGATTGAACTTACTGGCTTCATCAGCGAAGATGCGAAGGTTGACTATCTTATCCGCCAGATAAATAGCATCTCTCTCCGCATCTCCACGAGCTACACCGACAAGGACAACCAAACCACGATCTATTTCCCCGACCACCTCACCACCCACACTTACCGATGCTTTGGTGACCCGTTGTACCAATGCCTTCAAAACGCCTCCAATCCTATCCCTTAATAGGGGGAAACTGCTTCGATATTTTACGAAAGCAGCCCACCTAAAACAAATTGACAGCTAAAATTCGATAGAGTACAATAATTTTTGCATAGGATATGGAGGAATATCATGATAGAAATGACGATTGACAGCATTCGGGTGAGCCTTATGAATTACCAGCACGTTGTAATCCTAAAAGAGAAGGAGTCAGACCGCTACCTGCCTATCTGGATCGGCCCAGCAGAGGCAGATGCTATATCAATAAAACTGCAAAATGTAGATTTAGCACGACCTATGACCCATGATTTATTGAAAAATACAATCTTCGCCCTAGAATCCACATCTGGAACCATGGTAAGCAGAATTGTGGTGAATGACCTCCGTGCTGACACATTCTACGCTCAAATTATTTTTGAATCCACTGATGTGCCAAAACCAGTCAGTGTAAAATTTCTCCCTGAGGGCAGTTCACGCCGAGGATACGACCATGGATCATGGATATCTCTCACCTGGCAGGAGAAAGAACACAAACTTAAAATAGCCAATGAATGGCAAGAATCAGGTAACAGATTCATCGAGGCAGTAAATGATGACGGTCTGATGTTTGAACTTCGCTTTGACAAGAAAACCGAGCAGTGGCTATTAACCAAGATAAAGCTAGATTCCCGTCCCAGCGACGCCATTGCCTTAGCAGTAAGAGTAACGGCCCCAATATATGTTGACGAAGCAGTTCTGGATAAGGCTGGCATCATACTCGATCGGGAAACAGGGAAACCTATCCCCATAGACAAAGGTGCTGATAAGCCAGGTGGCAAAGGTAAGGTTGATGAGCAGGAACTGAAGAAGATGTCAGCTTTCTTCGATTTTATTAATACGCTTGACCTAGACGACATAGGCAAGCATAAATCCTAAAATCGAGTGCCCGGCTACTAAAATCAACTGAGGCTGGCTGACGACCGTCTTTAGTACAAACGAAAATCAGTCTTAAGGCCGATGACAACTGTTTGTTATCTGATAAACTGCGTGCGGTCGGCCGAAGAGTGCCAAAACGTGGAGGCCGTTTATAGCTAAGGAACACTGTCACTCGAAAGCTGCAGCATACTAAAAAGATAGAATGTTAAGTATTATAAGACCTTGATTCAAGAGGAAACCTACACTATAGTGGGGCAAATCAAACCTGAGAAACCAACGTCTAAGGAATGGGTACGTCCCCTATGGTTCCTTTTTACCGTTGGCTGGTATGTAGCTTTGAGCGTTGCCGTTCCAACAGCGATTGGCTTCTGGCTCGACCGCCCAGATAAGTTTGACAGCCGTCCCCTATTTACCCTTATTGGATTAGGCATAGGTACAGTGATTGCATTTTACGGCCTGTATATTATGCTTCGCCGATTCTACAGAGAACAAAAAGAACAAGAGAAACAAAAGGAATTGAAATAGCGCGATGAACATGGGTTGTGGCTGCTCAATAAAAATTTTGGCTTGGGTAACCATTATCCTCCTGGCGCTGCTTTTAACTGGGCTAATAGTTGGTCCATTAGGCTCCAGTCTCCTAGGTATCAAAGCACCTAGCTTCCTGAGTGTCTCCAAACCCCACGTCGAACTCCCATCAGAAGTGATATTTCATGTTTCTGGGTTCACCATTACCAATACCCTCATTGCTTCCTGGCTCACCATAATCTTCTTAGTCGGCTTGTTCTATGCCTGTACTCGCAAGATGAAACTTATCCCGGGCAAGCTCCAGAACGTAGCTGAAATGTTCGTAGAGGGGTTATTGAACTTCGTTGAAGGCACAGCTGGAAAAGACCACGCGCGTATCATATTCCCGGTAGTAGCTACTATTTTTCTTTATGTCCTAACTAATGCTTATCTAGCTCTTTTGCCCTTTTTTGGCACTATAGGTATTACTGAGCATGACGGCGCTTTTGCACCTTTGCTCCGGGCAGCGAACACTGATATCAACCTTCCCCTTTCCATCGCCTTAATCTCTTCCATGTTCGTGGAATATTGGGGGCTACGGTCGCTAGGTTTCCTCCGTTACCTCAACAGCTTCTTTAACTTCGGCCAGTTGCGCGATGGGTTCGTAAGCTTGTTCAAAGGTAAAATTCGACCTGCTATAACCGGAATCATGTTCGGGTTTATTAACCTGTTTGTAGGTTTCTTAGAAGTATTCAGCCACTTCATCCGCATCATTAGCTTTACTTTCCGTCTCTTTGGCAATATGACCGCTGGTGAGATACTGCTTTTGGTTGTTTGCTTCTTAGTCCCCTTTATCGCTACCATCCCATTTTATGGATTAGAGTTGCTCATTGGCTTCATCCAAGCTCTCATCTTTGCTGGGCTTACACTTGTATTTGGTATTATCGCTTTAGCACCTCATGGTGAAGAAGAACATACTTGAAAGGAGGCAAACAAATGACACCTGAAGCAATGAAGATGCTGGCAGTAGGACTAGCTGCGGGGCTAGGGTTTCTTGGCCCAGGGCTAGGACTAGGGTTAATTGGCTTCGGAGCTATGCAAGCCCTGGGACGCAACCCTGAAGCTAGAGGGCCAATCCTAACTACTATGATTTTGATCGGTGCTCTAGCCGAAGCCATCGGAATCTATGCTCTTATAACAGTCATAATTCTAGCCATCGTGGTATAGACAGCCTGTAATGGAGGAACAATTGATGGAAAATGGTAATCTCCCGGCTTCTTTTGGTTTCATTATTGGGGCAGTTATAATCGGTGCTATAATATTTGCCGGTCTTATTGTCACCGCATTTATCATTGGCGCCTTTATACTCTCAATTGCAGCATGAAACCTGGCTATTAAAATTAGGCGGATTGAAATGGAAGGTATTGGAATTAACCTACCGCTGTTAATAGCCTTTGTCATAAACTTTATTATTTTGTTCGTACTACTGAGCATATTCTTGTACAAGCCGGTGCTCAAGGTGCTCGATGAGAGGCAGACCAAGATAAAAGAGAGCATGGAGCAAGCCGAAAAAATCAGGCAAGAAACAGCACGCAGTGAAGAGGAAATTAAAGCTCACTTGGAAAAGGCCCGCAAAGAGGGACAAGCTGTAATAGCCCAGGCGACACAAATAGGAGAAAGACTAAAGGAAGAGGCTAAAGACAGTGCCCGCCAGGAGGCTGAGTCCGTGATTTCTAAAGCACGCACCGAAATACAGCGAGAGCGGGATAAAACCATCGAGGAGCTGCGCGCCGAATTTGCCGATATAGCCATTTTGGCTGCAGAAAAGGTGATCAAAGAAACAGTAAACAAAAAGAAGCACCGCAAACTTATTGATGAAGTGCTCAAGGAGAGCACTACTTTTAAACAAACATAGAAGGCTAAGTGGTCAAATGCCAGTAACAACTTCCGTCAAGCGCTATGCTCAAGCAGTCTTCGAGATTGCTCTGGAAAGCAATAAGCTGAAAGCATGGCAGTCTGAACTGAAAAAAATTGCCCAGCTAACAAAAGACACTGAATTCATGGCCTTGGTAGAAAACCCGAAATTACCGTTTGAACTGAAGGTAAAGCTAGTGCAGGAAATATTGGGGAAAATAAATCCTATGGCTCTGAATCTCGTTTACCTTCTCATCGCTAAAGGCAAGCTTAAAAACGCCAGCCAAGTCACCAAGGAATATGAACGTTTATTAAACGAACACTATGGAATAAAAAGTGCCGAGGTCACTACTGCCATTCCGCTTGATAACACGGAAAAGGAAAGGCTTGGTCACTATCTTGAAGCAATAGTCGGAAAGAAAGTCAGCATTAACATTCAAGTCGATCCAGACATTCTAGGCGGTTTTATCGCCAGAATAGACGATAGCCTTATTGATGGTAGCATCCGTAACAAATTAGAGATTTTAAAGAAAAGTCTGGCTGAAACCAGAAGATAACTACCCATAAGGGGGTGAATAAAATGACAACAGGAGGACGAGACATAGTCTCAGTAATTAAAGAGCAAATCAAGCAGTTTGGGTCTACTGTGACCATGGTAGATGTGGGAACAGTGATTGAAGTAGGTGATGGCGTTGCTCGAATTCACGGGCTTCATGGCGCCAAATACAACGAGTTGTTGGAATTCCCTAACGGGATTATGGGGTTAGCCCTCAATTTGGAAGATGATAACGTCGCTGCGGTTATTCTTGGCGACTTCAGTCATATTAAAGAAGGCGATGAAGTCCGCTCCACTGGAAGAGTAGTTGAAGTGCCTGTAGGTGACGAGCTTATCGGCCGCGTGGTCGACCCACTAGGCAACCCCTTAGATGAGCTGGGGCCAATTAAAACCAAAAAGACAAGACCTGTGGAACGAGTTGCGCCTAACGTGGTAATGAGGCAACGAGTAAACACGCCAGTACATACGGGCATAAAAACGATAGATGCTTTGATCCCAATCGGGCGAGGTCAACGCGAGTTAATTATAGGCGACCGGTCTATAGGCAAATCAGCCATCGCTATCGATACCATCATCAGCCAGAAAGGCGGCAACCTTATCTGCATCTATGTAGCTATCGGGCAGAAAACGTCCAAGGTAGCACAAGTAATAGACATATTTAAAAAGTACGGAGCTATGGAACACACTGTAGTAGTTGTGGCCAATGCTTCTGACCCAGCACCTTTGCAATATTTAGCCCCTTACTCTGGCTGTGCTATCGGCGAAGAATTCATGGAACAAGGAAAGGATGCTTTAATTATCTATGATGATTTAACCAAACACGCCTGGGCTTACCGACAGATATCGCTGATACTCAGACGCCCGCCTGGTCGTGAGGCCTATCCCGGTGATGTCTTCTACCTTCACAGCCGACTTCTTGAACGAGCTGCTAAGCTGGATCAAGAATATGGTGGCGGCTCACTCACCGCTCTCCCCATCATAGAAATCCAAGCCGGTGATTTAGCTGCTTATATTCCAACCAATGTTATCTCCATTACCGACGGGCAGATTTATCTCGAAACAGATATGTTTAATAGCGGTGTCCGTCCGGCATTAAACGCTGGCCTATCGGTATCCCGAGTAGGTGGCAATGCCCAGACCAGAGCCATGAGGCAGGTAGCTGGTAGATTGAGGATAGATATGGCCCAATATCGTGAGCTGGCTACCTTCGCCCAATTCGGCACTGCCGATCTGGATAAAGCTACCCGGTCCCAACTAGAGCGTGGGCAACGCATCACCGAGATATTGAAACAACCTCAATATACTCCTATGCCATTAGAGAAGGAGGTAACCATTCTGTATGCTGTCACGAATGGCTATCTAGACGATGTGCCACTGGGAAAAATTGCTGCTTTTGAGCAGAGCTTCCATCGGTTTATGGAAACGAATCACCCTGAAATAAATCAGCGTATCTTGACCGATAAGGAAATCAAGCCAGAAACTGACGAGGCGCTAAAGTCAGCAATATCGGAATTTAAGAAAAGCGCAGCTTACTAAAGGAAAGAAATGATTAGTCCACGACTTCTTCGTCGACGTATTCGCAGTGTCCAGAGCACAGCTAAAATCACCAGGGCAATGGAAATGATTGCTACTGCTAAGATGAAGCGAGCCCAAGAACAAGCTTTGGCTGGACGGCCATACAGCGCCAAAATAAGCCAGGTGATTGCTGACCTCGCCGCTGAATCCACAAGAGATGGTGCTATGCACCCATTGCTCGAGAAAAGAGAGGTAAAAAGGATAGCTGTAATCCATATAACCGCTGACAGAGGCTTATGCGGTGGGCTTAATGCCAACATGAATCGCCTTACAGCTAGATTCATTCTGGAACAACGTGTGCCGGTTACCCTTGTCACCGTCGGGCGTAAGGGACGAGACTTTATGTCCCGCCACCAACGTGACATTCGAGCTGAGTTTACCAAAGTCAGCGATCGCCCTACCATGCAAGAGACATTACCCATCTCTCACATTATTATCGATGACTACACTAGCGGCTATATCGACATGGTCTATCTAGCCTACACTAAATTCGTCACTACTATAACCCAGAGGCCAACATTAGAGCCGCTACTTCCTGTAGAGCCGGCGACAATACCCAAGACGGAAACGACAGAATATATTTACGAACCAGACCCCATGCTTGTTCTGGGTGAGCTTCTACCACGCTTTGTGGAAATGAAGGTTTACCATGCTATTCGCGAGGCTATTGCCAGTGAGCAATCGGCTCGAATGGTCGCCATGCGAAACGCCACCGACAATGCCAACGAGGTTATTTCAGATCTCACTCTGACTTTAAACAAAGCCCGCCAGGAGATGATTACCAAAGAACTCCTTGACATTACTGGAGGCGTCTAAGTCCTACACTAGAGGAGGTGAAACTTTGGCAAAAGGCAAAGTAGTTCAAGTAATCGGAACAGTGGTTGACGTCGAATTCCCTCAAGAAGCATTACCAGCAATCTATAACGCTATAGAGATTAATCAAGATAGCAGCAAGATTGTTCTTGAAGTTCAGCAACACGCAGGCAATAATTGGGTTCGCTGTCTCGCTTTATGCCCCACTGACGGGCTGCAAAGAGGAGCCGAGGCGATTGACACCGGAGGACCAGTATCCGTGCCTGTAGGGAAAGCCACCTTAGGACGATTATTTAACGTCTTCGGCGAAACGTTAGATAACCTCGGACCTGTAGAAGCTAAGGAGAGACTTCCAATCCATCGTCCCCCACCTCCACTGGAAGAGCAAGAAACAACCACTCAAATGCTGGAAACAGGTCTAAAAGTAATAGACTTAATTACTCCTTTTACTCGAGGTGGTAAGATCGGTGCTTATGGCGGCGCTGGAGTAGGCAAGACTGTTATCATAATGGAGCTGATTCATAATATTGCTACTGCACACGGCGGCTTCTCTGTATTCGCCGGCGTGGGTGAAAGATCAAGAGAAGGTAACGATCTTTGGCGAGAGATGAAAGAATCTGGCGTCATAGAAAAAACCATAATGGTCTTCGGACAAATGAACGAACCTCCTGGAGTTCGAGCACGAATTGGCTTGACTGGCGTAACCATGGCAGAATATTTCCGTGACGCAGAAGGACAGGATGTACTTTTGTTCATCGACAACATTTACCGCCACATCCTTGCTAACATGGAAGTGTCAGCACTTCTTGGTCGTATGCCCTCTGCAGTTGGTTATCAACCCACACTGGCTACTGATGTCGGTGAACTAGAAGAAAGGATTACTTCTACCAAGAGAGGTTCCATCACTTCATTCCAAGCCATATATGTGCCCGCTGATGACTATACTGACCCCGGAATCGTAACCACTTTCGGTCACCTTGATGGAGTAATTTCGTTGGAACGCTCTATATCTGAACTTGGTCTCTATCCTGCGGTTGATCCTTTGACTTCGACTTCTCGTATCCTAGACCCGCAAGTTGTCGGTGAAGAGCACTACGAGGTTGCCCGCGGTGTACAACGAGTATTGCAACGCTACAAAGACCTTCAAGATGTAATCGCTATATTGGGTATGGAAGAATTAAGCGACGAGGACAAGATTACCGTAGCTAGGGCCCGCCGTATTCAAAGGTTCCTCTCCCAACCCATGTTTGTCGCCGAGGCTTTCACCGGCACCGAAGGCAGATATGTTCCCATCAAAGAAACTGTCCGCGGTTTCAAGGAGATTTTAGACGGAAAGCATGACCATCTTCCGGAAGCAGCGTTTTTTATGGTTGGAACCATCGAAGAGGCAGTGGCCAAAGCCAAGAAGCTTGAGGAAGGATAATGGCAACTCTGAGACTTGAAATTATAACCGCTGAGCGTCAAGTCTTCGCTGGTGACGTCAACGTAGTGGTCGCCCCGGGCATCGAAGGAGAGCTAGGCATCCTGCCCCATCACGCTCCCTTAATGACCATGCTCAAACCTGGAGAGCTGCTCATTAGAAAAGATGGCGAAGAAACGTACATGTCCGTTTCTGGTGGTTTCCTCGAAATACGCCCTGATAAAGTCATAATCCTTGCCGATGCTTGTGAACGCGCCGAAGAAATCGATACCTCCCGCGCTGAAGAAGCTAAACGCAGAGCTGAAGAAGGGCTCAAAACTCATCCACCAGGATTAGACATAGCACAAGCACAAGCTGCTCTTCTCCGTTCTCTTATTCGCCTTAAAGTAGCTGGGAGGAGACGTCGAAAATCGACACCAAGCTAGCAGTTACCGTTCAGCTAACTATCTATCAGAAATACAGAAATTTATAACAGCAGGATTGCGAACTTGCAGCGAATCTAACAGGCCACCTATAGTATCTCAAGCCTAACCCGAACGCCCTCCTTAGTCGCCACCACACGAAGTAGGGTTCGCATCGCCTCAGCAACGCGGCCCTGCCTCCCGATAACTCTCCCTTTATCATCTGGAGCCACTTCTAACTTCACCACTACCACACTCTTGTCATCAGTTTCCTCAGTCACCTTTACATCTTCAGGTGTGCTAACGATGGATTTGGCGATATACTCTATTAGCTCCTTCATTATGATGACTCCTCAGTAGTTGATTTAGTTTTAGTTTTAGTTTTAGTTTTGGCTCTGGCTCTGGTTTTCGATCTTGTCGATTTTGCTGCTCGTGACTTCTTTACAGCGGTTGGCTTGAACTTATCCATTACCCCTGCTTTAGAAAGCAACCTTAATGCAGTATCTGTTGGTTTGGCACCATACCTAAGCCACTTCAGCGCTTTTTCTTCATCAACAACAAAAGTCTCTGGCTCAGTCATTGGATTGTAGTGTCCGATGATCTCGATAAAATCGCCATCACGTGGTGACTTAACATCAGCCACTACCACTCGGTACATAGGTTTATTTCTGGTGCCTACTCGTCGTAATCTTATCTTTACCATGAGTTACCTGTTTAAATTAAGCTTCCTTGAGCATTTTTATAGGCTATTATGCACCAAGTCGCTTCACCTGTCAATATGACGCTGTGCGGTGTCCAAGACATACTATACAGTTTTAAAAGTACGGGTATTCTGAATATATCAAGAGTACCCTGGGACTTTTAGAACTAGACATTAGCAGCTTGGAGTGGTAAAGGTATGAAACTTGGACACCATACACCGACTGCTTGAACCAAACGCCACTATGTGTTAAGCTAAGCCAGAAATTTACTAGGCAAACGACAGGTGACCTTAATTGCCGCCAACCCGAGAGTAGTAGGCTGGGTTCTTCTTAACTGACTATTCCTTGAAAGAACTAGATGAAGGGACATCAAATCGGGCGACAGAAATGGTCTGGTTTTCCACAGATAAGTCCAGATGTTATTGAACCGATTGCGCGATGGGAAGTAGCTGACGTCGCTGAGGTGACTAAAGGCGGATCGCAGGCCATGCAAGAGGAGATCTTAGCAGAGTTATGCGACCTGCTCCAACAGAGACCCGATTTGGCCGACTTGATAGTTCGCGGGGTTGAGGCTGGGCTGCGACCTGTTGATAGCTATGTCAGAGATTTCTCCAAGACAGAAGTCCAGGATTTCTGGGCTGGCACTGTCCGCTTTCTTAAGGCGAGCATGATTCACTTCGCTATCTTACTGCTTCAGACCATTGAGCAGGCTAGAACAGCTAGCGAGGACAAAACAAATGGCAATGGATGAAATCACCCTGAGTATTGATGGGCAGGAAGTAAAAACCAAGGCTGGGACAACTGTTCTTCGAGTGGGGCAGGAAGCTGGTATCTATATTCCAGCACTTTGCGACCATCCCGACCTGAAACCGACAGGCCAGTGTGGCCTGTGTGTAGTCGAGGTCGAAGCTAGAGATGAGCTTCCTTTAGCCTGCGTAACAGAGGTGGCTGAGGGCATGGTGGTAAGAACCGATACGCCGGCAGCACAAAGGCGACGGCAAGAAGTGCTAGAACAGATTCTGACGGAGCATCCCCACGCCTGTCTTGAATGTTGGCGCAAGGAAAGATGCAAGCCCTTCGACATCTGTCTTCGCAGCGTTGCCGTGAGTCAGCATTGTGTCACTTGCCCCAAGAATGGCCACTGCGAGTTGCAAAGGGTAGTTGACTACATTGGTATCAGCGACAATATTTCCTACCGCTCCAAGGGGTATGTTATCGAAAGGGATAACCCCTTCTATGATCGTGATTACAACCTGTGCATTGTGTGTGGTCGTTGTGTCCGCGTGTGCCGGGATGTAAGGGGCGTGGGGGTCTACGCTTTCGACGATGAGGAACACCCCAACAAGGTTCTCACAGTCAAGGGCGGCTCCGTTAAGGACTCAGGGTGTAAGTTCTGCTTTGCCTGTGTCGAGGTATGCCCAACTGGTGCTATCATGGACCGAGAGGCACGAGAAAAGGTCTATGTTGACCGCGAGGCCTACATACTTCCCTGTAGCCATGCCTGCCCGGCCCACATAAATATCCCCAGATATGTCCACTACGCTGCTCAAGGCAAATACAGCGAGGCATTGGCCGTAGTCCGGGAGAAAGTCCCCTTCCCTGGGTCCTTGGGTCGGGTTTGCATCCACCCCTGTGAAGCAGCCTGCCGCCGTGGTCAACTGAATGACCCCATCGCCATCAAATATCTGAAACGCATCGCCTTTGACCGAGGCGATGGGCGTTGGAAGCTGAACTCCAAGGTGGCGAGGCCTACCGGCAAACGGGTTGCTATTCTGGGTGCTGGCCCCGCAGGGCTTACCGCCGGGTATTATCTGGCGAAGAGCGGGCATTCGGTTACCGTATTTGAGGCACTCCCTGAGCCTGGAGGTATGATGAGGGTAGGCATCCCTGAATACCGCCTCCCCAGGCATGTCCTCAACAGTGAGATCCGGGATATCCAAGAGGCTGGGGTAGATATAAGGACCAACACCAGAATCGAGTCCATAGACTCGCTTACGGAGCAAGGCTATGATGCTGTTCTCCTGGCCATTGGGGCTCACCAGGGCACCAGGATGGGAGTAGAAGGCGAGGAGCTTCCAAGAGTGATGGATGGTGCCTCCTTCCTGAGGGAGGTGAATTTGGACAAAGAGGTCGCGCCGGGCAATCGAGTTGCGGTAATCGGAGGAGGGAATTCTGCTATTGATAGCGCCCGGGTAGCACACCGCCTAGGTGCTAAGGAGGTAACTATCATCTACCGCCGGACTCGTGCTGAGATGCCGGCCAGCGCCGAAGAGGTAGATGGGGCACTCAACGAGGGCATTCCAATCGTGTTTCTAGCAGCGCCTTCCAAGATAACCCAGAAGAACAGCGCGCTGGAGCTGGAGTGCATTCGGATGAGGCTGGGTGAGCCCGATGCCAGCGGCCGGCGCCGACCGGAGCCTATCCCTGGCAGCGAGTTCACTCAAGAGTGTGACTCTGTAATAGCAGCTATAGGGCAAGTCCCGGAGATCCCGTCGCAGTTTGGTGTGAAGATAGGTAGAGGCAATACGTTGCAAATAGATAGCAAGACGCTCCAGACCAGTAGGGAGGGTGTATTCGCCGCAGGCGATGCTATCACCGGTCCAGCTTCGGTGATCGAGGCCATCGCTACTGGCCGACAGGCAGCAAGCTCCATAGACAGGTATCTTGGTGGCAGCGGAGTTATTGACGAGACTCTGATCCTGGCAGAGGAGGATCGGGGCTGGCTGGGCAAGGACGAGGACTTTTCTGATAGGCGACGGGTAGAGATGCATTGCTTAACTGTGGAGCAGCGTCGCGGCAACTTTGCTGAGGTTGAGCTTGGTTTCACCGATGAGATGGCAGTTGAGGAAGCCGGACGCTGCTTCAGGTGCGATCTGAGGCTCCAGATTAGTCCGGTGGTACTGGCGCCCATCGTGCCTCGATCAAGCAAGGTTCTTTCTGCGACTTAGGGGAGTCGGCACCCAACCCATAGTGAACGCTGTCTGCTACTTCCAAAACAAGTATAACGCCGCATCCTTAACTCTTGCTGCCCAGATGATGACTGCAAATCATCGGCTCCCTCCAACACCTTGGTGGACAGGTGCATGCCTTGCCTCATCAGGATGGCTGGCTAGTCACATTGCGGGCCCAGTCATGCTCTGTCTTGAAGGTCTTGTCGCAGTGTGGACATGCAATTCGGTTGCCTTAATCCCGTCTGTGGCTATTATAACACACGCACATGCCAGTAAGTAATTGTACCAGGTGATTTTTCATAATGCATATACGCATGCATGTAATTCTTAAAGTCTACTGATAGGCTGCTTGATAAACAGGCACAGATTGCACACTACGTCATAAAGTGTGATCAAAGCGGTTCCCTTCATAGATTGTGCTTTTCTCTCCTTCTTTTTTAATGACATATTGTTTTGCAACTGCAACTAGATATTTATTTCCACCAAGTATTATCCAGCCAGAACCATTTTCATTTTCAAATGTTATATTTGCACTAGCCCTTCCTAGAGTTTCCCACTCTCCTCTTATTCCATACCCTCCGTACTCAGCAATAAATTCATTTATCGAAGAAGTCTGAATTTCACCCCTGTAGGAATACCCGCCAAAAATTACTAGTGTGCCAACCAGAATTGCTATAATGCTTTTTGGCACGTTTCTGTTTCTCACTTTTGGTCCTCCCTCTTCAAGTTTTGTTGCCCCTCGATTCGCGCCACTAGATAACCTCTATGGTTTATCCTGTTTTACACTTGAGAGATTGTCAAGGTTATGTTGTCACTACTGCCAATGTTGCCACCAGTGAACACAGACGTTATAATCAAGGATGTGAAAATACAGCAGTTGCATAATTGGCAAATGAGCATTGCTCAGGCTAAACAGATACAACAGGAGTTAGCGAGCCAAGTGTCACCCAAAAGCGAAACTATTAAGCTTCACTTTATCGCCGGTGTTGATATATCAGCACCAGATTCCAGAGGGATTGCCCGCGCTGCTGCGGTCATCCTCAACTACCCCGAACTCGAGGTGATTGAGGTCAAAACCGCTGAGGATAAACTCAATTTCCCTTATATACCCGGCCTTTTATCTTTCAGAGAGACCCCATTGGTATTGGCTGCTTGTCAAAAACTATCTACGGACCCTGACCTTCTTCTAGTGGACGGTCAAGGAATTGCTCATCCCAGACGCTTCGGCATTGCTTCACATCTGGGGCTGCTTCTTGACATACCCACTATAGGCTGTGCTAAGTCACGCCTGTGCGGCACACACGCATTGGTGACTGCTGAAGCCGGTGCTTACGCCGAACTTACTGACAACGGCGAAATTATCGGTGTTGCTCTGCGGACTAAAGCTGATGTGAGCCCAGTTTACATCTCCATCGGTCATAAAATTGACCTACCCACGGCCATCCATTGGGTATTGGAATGTTGTCGCGGCCAGCGGCTTCCTGAGCCTTCTCGATTAGCCCACCTTGCTGCTAGCGGCAAACAAACAACCATCCTCCATAATCATCAACAGAGGTTATTAACCTAGTCTTTTGACTTAATCAATCTATATGTGAAATAGGAGTTAGTAATGCAAGAGGAAAAGGAAAAACTAGAAGCTCTGCACCACCGAATCTCAGACATCATGGTGCGTCTTTGACATTTCTACTAAACAAAAGGAAATCGCCAAGTTAGAGGCTGAGGCTACTAAACCAGACTTCTGGCTCGACCCAGCTAAGGCACAGTCCATCATGCGTCAATTAGTAGCTGCTAAGGATGTAGTCCGGACCTGGCGCCAGATGGAGAAAAAAATCACCGAACTTCTTGATGTGACAACTCTGGCTATAGAAGAAAACGACCAGTCCCTCAGAGAGGAAATTCAGCGCGACATAGAAAAAATAGCCTCTCATCTCAATGAGCTGGAAACCAGACTAATCTTGAGCGATGAATATGACACCAGAGATGCCATCTTGTCTGTGCATGCTGGTGCTGGCGGCACCGAATCACAGGACTGGGCAGAAATGCTCTTAAGGATGTACCTCCGATGGGCAGAGCGGCACAAATACAAAGCCGAAATACTAGATACCTCCGTTGGTGACGAAGCTGGCATAAAGAGTGCCACTGTGGAAATTAGGGGGGATTATGCTTATGGCTATCTGAAATCAGAACACGGCGTCCACCGTCTAGTTCGCTTGTCCCCCTTCGATGCCGACCATGCCCGCCATACATCGTTCGTCCTGATTGAAGTCCTCCCTGAAGCCGAAGAGGAGATAGATATCAAGATAAATCCTGATGACTTAAAAATAGATACCTTCAGGTCAAGCGGGCCCGGGGGACAGCACATGCAAAAAACCAGCAGTGCTGTCAGAATAACCCATCTCCCCACCGGCTTAGTGGTCAACTGTCAAAGCCAACGTTCCCAGCATCAGAATAAAGAGAGCGCCTTGAAAGTACTTTACGCTCGCCTTCTTCAACTAGAGCGTGCCAAGAGAGAAGCAGAAAAAGCCAAGTTTAAAGGCGAACGAATTGAAGCTGGCTGGGGTAACCAGATTCGAAGCTATGTCCTCCATCCTTATAGAATGGTCAAAGACCATCGCACTAATTACGAAACTAGTGATGCCACCGCTGTCCTGGATGGAGAGCTTGATGATTTCATCACCGCCTATCTGCGTCATAAACTGGGAGAGGGAAAATGACTAAACGGTTCATTCCGCTAATCCTGGCTATTCTTCTGTTTATTATACCGATTATTATACCGACTATTACCTATTCCCAAGATGGAATCTCTCTACAAGACAGCACTGCTGAGATATATTTCCCCTCTGCCTTAGTCTTCAAAATCAAGGCCGCAAGCCAGAGCGATATCACTAAAATACGTCTTCACTACCAGGTTGATAGAATGAACTATGCTCAAGTTACTAGCGAAGCCTGGCCTGATTTCACTCCATCACCGAAGGTGGAAACAAAATGGGTGTGGGATATGAGAAAAGTCAGCCTGCCAGCCGGAGCCACAGTCAGATACTGGTGGACAATTGAAGATAAATCCAGGGATAAACTGATAACTCCCGCTGACAAAATTCGCTTTGACGACCTCCGCTATTCCTGGCAAAGGCTAGCTGTAGGACAACTAAGCCTTCTCTGGTATAAAGGCAGCCAGTCCTTTGCTGAAGAGCTGATGGCTGCTTGTCAACAGGCACTGGAAAGGCTGGCCGAAGATACTGGTGTTTATCTTGAAAAGCCTATAAATCTATACATCTATGCCAGTACCAAAGACCTCCGAGGCGCCATGATTTTCCCACAAGAATGGACAGGCGGTGTGGCTTTTACTGAATACGGCATTATCGCTATTGGCGTTCCTTTGAGTGAACTGGACTGGGGGAAAAGAGCTTTAGCCCACGAGCTGGGCCACACAGTGACCCATCAACTAACTTTCAGTCCTTACGGCGCCGTCCTACCCACCTGGCTAGATGAAGGCCTAGCTATGCACGCCGAAGGTGAGCCAGACTCCTATCTCCAGTCGGCGCTGGAAAAGGCAATCACTCAACAGAAACTCATTTCGGTACGCAGTTTATCCAGCCCGTTTTCAGCCAAACCAGAAGAAGCCTACATCTCCTATGCTGAAAGTCAAAGCCTGGTCGAATTCCTCATCCAAAACCACGGCAAAGATAAAATGCTTCGTCTCCTAGGTTTATTAAAAGAAGGCAACTCTTGCGATGAAGCTCTGACCGAGGTTTATGGCTTCGACCAGGACGGGCTTGATAAGCTATGGCGAGAATATATAACTGGGCAAACACATTCCCAACCTGGATTCGAGTATGCCTCCCTGCGGAAAGTCAATGCAGAAGCGATTCTCTGGGAAGAGGTGCTGGCCAAATTGGTAAAAGCAAATATGCTATTAGAGGTGCATTGATTGAAGAACTCTTTTACCGTTCACGACCTGCCTCTTTCTGAACGGCCTCGAGAGAGGCTCTTAAAACTGGGCAGCGAAGCTCTGTCTAGCCAGGAGGTTCTAGCCTTGATTCTCGGGCGTGGAGTTAAAGGCGAATCGGTGATTGTCACCGCCCAGAAACTGCTGAGCAAATTCGGCAATCTAAAGAACCTCGCCTCTGCCTCTGTGGAAGAGCTGACCCAAATAAAAGGCATCGGCCCAGCCAAAGCCGCTCAGATTAAAGCCGCCTTTGAGCTCAGCAAACGACTGGAAGACTCCTTAGATGAAGTCCCAGAAATCACGGTTAAATCTCCAGAGGGTGCCATAAAAGCAGCCCGAAGCCAGCTAAAGGGGAAGAAAAAGGAGCACTTCCTCGTACTCTGCCTGGATACTAGAAATCATTTGATAAACATTAATAAGGTCTCTATCGGCAGCCTTGACTGCAGCATCGTGCATCCACGGGAGGTATTCAGAGAGGCTATCTCTTCCTGTGCCGCCTCCGTCATCTTCGTCCACAACCACCCTTCCGGTGACCCCACACCCTCTGAAGATGACATCAAGCTAACTAAACGCCTTATCGAAGCCGGCGAAATCATAGGTATCGAAGTCCTCGACCATATAATTATCTGCGACAAAGACCACTTAAGCATGAAAGCTAAAAATCTATTTTGAGGCTCAAAGCAAATGAGAAGGATTTGGCAATTTACACTACTCGGTGTCCCTCTTTGCACCCAGGTAGCATTGCCTCTAGTATTTCATAGCCGAGCTCATGAGCTTTATTAGGACAAGCCTCAAGCTGGCTATCTAGCGAGGTACCTTCCCTTTCCTGGTTTTCAATTGATGCTCGACAATAGATTGTTGCTTTCATCTTGGCCTCCTCTTTTTGAATCTTCTTGCTATTTGCTCTTTAGTAATGGGCTTAAATTTTTCCTTGTGGCCATAACCTCCTAACCTCCTTGCAATCCATATCAGGGGGTATATCAAGTAATAACCTAATCCCCAGTGGGCTTTGTTATGGCAATCGATGCACAACGTTATAAGGTTAGATGGCTCACTTGTACCTCGAAGACTCACAGGGAGAATGTGGTGAACTACTAAGGCACGCTGGTCACTCTCTCCGCAGCGTTGACATCGGTAGTTATCTCGCTTTCGTATTTCTTTTGCAATTAGTGCCCATGTTTTATCTTCTGAGCCAGGGTAAACTCTATGCGAACGACACCTTGGGCATATTATCCTCCGCTTCCTTTGAGCCGGAGGAAGCCCATCAAACACATAGGCACAGGTCAAACACTGCCACTTGACCTTGTTAATTACTGCTTGCCGTTGATAGATCTTCCCTCTCCCTACAAGTGGAGGCTGTGCCTGCTTCTGTACTCCCCAACCTAGCTGTGTACCACAATTCGGGCAAAATCTGGATGCGGGGTCAACAATACCACCACAACGAGGGCAGCTGTATTGAAACCTCTCACCACAAGTTCCGCAGAATCGTTGACCTATAGTATTTTGTGTGCCACACTTGTAGCATGGGAATATTTGTTGCATGTTACCACCCCATTACCAAACACAATTGCACATTCTACCTTAAATATCAATTTTCTACTTGCTAACTAATTTCCCTTTCCTGCATTATCTTAGGAGAGCAAATAAGAAACCTCCTTCAGGGGGCTGAGGCTCAACAAAAGCTCTCTCAGGATTGGTGACATAGGGAGCTTATTTATTTTATTTACGCCTATTCTACCACAAGGGTGCCGGGGTTCGAACCTCCCATTTATTTTATTTCCTTGCCAGCCCCACTCGTTGTATACTATAAATCAACTGAAACCGGGATATTGAAGAGGAAAACATTTGTTTGATTGTGTCTATTCCAACTTCGTCCACAACCACCCTTCCGGTGACCCCACACCCTCTGAAGATGACATCAAGCTAACTAAACGCCTCGTCGAAGCCGGCGAAATCATAGGTATCGAAGTCCTCGACCATATAATTATCTGCGACAAAGACCACTTAAGCATGAAAGCTAAAAATCTATTTTGAGGCTCAAAGGCAAATGAGAAGGATTTGGCAATTTACACTACTCGGTGCTCTTCTTTGTGCTTTAGTTGCATTGCCTTTCGTCATTAAATGTCAGCCGGGAGAAACACCCACACCCACCCATGAAAAGGGGGTGCTCAACCTCTGGGATTCCGGCCCCATAACACTTGACCCGGCGATATCCAGCGAGATGACTTCACACACCTACGTCATGCAAATCTTCAGCGGCTTGGTTCGTCTTGGTGACGAGGCAAAGCCGGTACCGGACATCGCCGAAAGCTGGCAAAGAAGCGATGATGGTAAGACCTACACTTTCTATTTGCGCCAGGGAGTAAAGTTCCACGATGGCAAAGAGGTTACTGCCCAGGACTTTAAGTATTCATGGGAAAGAGCCTGCCATCCTGAAACCGGCTCGCAGACAGCAGCCACCTATTTAGGTGACATTGTCGGCGCCAAAGACGTACTGGAAGGCAAAGCTACAAAAATCAGCGGCGTCGAGGTCATTGACAACTACACCCTGAAGGTCACCATTGACGCTCCCAAGGCTTATTTTCTGGCTAAGCTTACCTATCCTACTGCCTTTGTCGTCGATAAAGCCAATGTAGAATCAGGCAAAAAATGGTGGCAGAAGCCAAACGGGACTGGCCCCTTCAAACTTAAGGAATGGAAAGCCGGCGACGTATTAGTACTGGAGCCAAATGAGCTTTATTATGGTCAGCCTGCCATCATCAAGAGAGTAGCCTTTCATCTCCTGGCTGGTATGCCTATGGCAATGTATGAAATGGGTGAAATCGACGTGGCCGAGGTCGACGAATATTACATCGATAGAGCAGCAGATGAACGCGGCCCCTTCTATAAAGAATTGGCTGTATTCCCCGAGCTAAGCCTTTTCTACATAGGCTTCAACACCCAGAAGCCACCATTTGATGATGTCAACGTCCGCCGGGCTTTTTGCCATGCCCTAAATAAAGAGCGAATTATCAAGCTGACCCTCAAGGGGATGATGACCAAAGCCGATGGCATTCTGCCACTGAACCTGCCCGGCTATAACGAAAACCTGGAGGGGCTTAGCTACGATGTGGCTAAGGCAAAGAGTCTCATCGCTAGTTCAAAATATGGCAGTGCTGCCAATCTGCCACCTATCACACTTACCACCTCTGGCTGGGGAGGAAATATACCAGAATATCTAGGTGCCATAATCCAAGACTGGCGAGAAAACCTGGGCGTGGAGGTAACCATAAGGCAGCTTGAGCCAGAGATATTCTCCTACTTCTTAAAAGAGGAAGCCGATGAAATGTTTGCTACCGGTTGGATCGCTGACTATCCCGACCCACAAAACTTCCTGGACGTCCTGTTCCACACCGGGGCTGAGTATAATACCGGGAACTATAGCAACCCAAATGTAGACGCCCTGCTCGACCAGGCAGCTGTAGAACCAAACGAGACCACCAGATTTACCCTGTACCAGCGAGCCGAGCAGATGCTGGTAGATGAAGCCGCCTGCCTGCCTTTGTGGTTCGGCAAGACCTATCTCCTGGTCAAACCTTATGTCAAGAACTATAAGCTAGATGTTCAGGGCATCCCCACTTTAAGCGAAGTTTACCTAGAAGAATAGCCAGACTAAGATGCCCATAAATCCTCTATATCTTTCTCCGTCTTCTTTTTCAGTTCAGCAGCTTCAAGAAAACCAAGCTCTTTATAAGACTCAGCAGTACCATATTCTCGAGTCTTAATCACCACCGGCATCGGCACCGCATGACCAAAGATAAGCGCCTGTTGCTTCGTTCCTAACTTCGACAACACCGATTTCAGCTCACTTTTGCCCGTTGCGCCTGTAAGCACACTGTCAATGTCCCGCTCATCATCCAGAAGACAGGTTATCTTCGTCCCCAATTGCGACATGACCTCACCATCTATTCCGCTGGGACGCTGGTCAATCACCAGCAAAGTAACGTTATATTTCCTCATCTCCCGAGCGATCCTACCGAGCCAGGTCCAGCGACATTTCTCTCTCTGACTCCCCAGTATATCACGAGGCCCCACCTCGAACAATCACTTTCGAGTTTAGGACTTGTCTGTAAATGTAGGTACAGGTCTCCAGAACACATAGGATTGAAGTCCGGCAACTTCGGTTACTAAGCCTATTACTTTGTCTGGCACGCGGAGGGATTAATGGAGCAATACTTGCACTTGCCATCACAGGGCTCAACATGAATGATAACATTGGTCCGGGGCAACCTTGACCGGATATCAACCTCCAATAAGTCACATACCTGGTGAGCCTGCTCCAGACTAATACCCTTGGCCATTACCAGATGGAGGTCGATATAGCGCTGGTTTCCAGAACGACGGGTGCGCAATTCGTGGAAACCAACTACCTGACTGCCCTGCTTAGCTAAGCAAGATTTTATCACCGACTGCTCCGAATGAGGAAGACTGGCATCCACCAGCCCAAGAAGCGGTTTGTTTATGGCATCATAGGCTATCTTTGCAATGTAAATGGCAATCCCTATGGCAACTACCGGATCAAGAATATTGAGACCTGTGAGACGCACCACTAGCAGTCCAACCAGCACTGCTGCAGTCGAGTAGATATCGCCAGTTATATTGCGGGCGTTGGCCTCCAGCACCACCGAGCCAGTAGCTCGGGAAACCTTTAGCAGGTGGCGCGAAAGCAGAACACTGGCGACCATGGAGACTACCATAGCTACCATGCCTGCTTCAGCCAGTTCAATAGGAGTCTTGTTTATTATGCGCTGGACTGATGAATAAATTATCAGCCCGGCAGCAATAAAGAGAAGTACCCCCTGTACCATGCCGGCCATATCTTCCACCTTGCCGTGTCCAAAGGGATGCTCCTCATCGGCCGGCTTGGTGGCAATGCGAACAGCAAAAAATGTGACCACTCCCGCAAAGAGGTCAAGGAAGCTATCCGCCGCCTGGGCAAACACACTGATGCTGCCGCTAATCCAGCCAGTGATAACCTTGAGCAGTATCAGGCTGATAACAACCCCAATTAAGAGATTGGCAGCGCCTCTTTCAGTTGAAAACATCAGACAGCTTTTCCTTGCTATAATTCACTTTTCGGGCTACGAGTTTACCACTTATGCCCCAATAAAACAAATTCGGCATAGATAGGGTACTGTATCATATTTTGTGTAAATTCCTTTCCATGGCTAAAACCCCCAACTATGTGTTTGTAATTTGGCACAGGTTGTGCACCAACTAATGTCGCCACGACCCTTTAGGGTCGTGCCCACGAGGCTAAAGCCTCATGGCTACATTGGAAATGGATTGTTTAATAAACAGTCTCTATATTGCTCACCTGAGCCAGCTTTTGATATTATAGGGGTGTTCTTCCTTACAGATGTCCTGCTGAGCAGCTATTAAGAGACAGAGCCATAATGAGAGTTGGCTTGATTTACGACCCAGTCTATCTCGAGCATGATACTGGAACCCATGTCGAAAACACCCAGAGACTGGTAGCCACCATGTCCCATCTCGAGGAGAACCATCTAAAGGACAAGCTCGTCTTACTATCACCACGCGCTGCCACGATTGACGAATTAGCGACAGTGCACGCCCCAGAATATATCTCCCTCGTCCAAAAGCAAGCGGAAGGAGGCGGAGGCTGGCTTGACGCCGATACTGTGATGTCACCTGGCTCATACAATGCCGCCATTTATGCTGCCGGTGGCGCTTTGACAGCAGTTGACACGGTGATGGGCAGACAGGTCAGTAGCACCTTCGCTTTAGTCAGACCACCGGGACACCACGCCACATGCTGGCAGGCGATGGGCTTCTGCTTATTCAATAATATTGCCATAGCCGCCAAGTACGCCCTAGCCAACTTCGACATCAAGCGAATCCTTATCATCGACTTCGATGTCCACCATGGCAACGGCACACAGGACACCTTCTATACCGACCCGCATGTCCTCTACTTCTCTGTCCACGAATATCCCTTCTACCCAGGAACTGGGAGTATCGATGAGACCGGAGCCAGGGATGGTGAAGGATTTACTGTTAACGTGCCCCTGCTGGCTGGCTGGGGAGATGACGAATACCAGGCAGTCTTCGAAGACATCCTGGCGCCGGCGGCCAAGCGCTTCGAGCCGCAGCTAATCCTGGTCTCCGCCGGCTATGATGCCCACTGGGCTGACAGCCTGGCTCTGATGCAGGTGAGCGTCTCCGGCTTCGCCCGCTTGGTAGAAATCATAAAGACTCTGGCTGACATGTTGTGTCAAGGACGTATGGTCTTTACTCTGGAAGGCGGCTACAATCTTGAGGCGTTATCTCTATCTATAGCTGCTACTCTTGACATACTTCGGGGGAACCGTCAAATCTCTGACCCTCTGGGCAAACAAGAGTCAAGAACAAAGCCGGTAAACTTCGATAACTTCATAAAAATGGCGAAGGATATCCACCAGATAGAGTCTTGATATAGCGTTTGAGTCGGCTCGACGAGGCTAAAGCCTCATAGCATTCCCACTTCAGGCGGGACTCGGGGCTGCCTTTTGCCGAGAAGTCAAGCCCTTTTCCCAAACTACCAAAAGCTGTCCGGCAATGCACAGGGAAGAATAGATTCCGGTAGCGATGCCGATAAGGAGTGCCAGCACCAGGGTATGGGTAGTCACTCCACCAAGCAGGTAGAGCGCCACTATAACGAAAAGAGTAGCCAGACCCGTATTCAAAGAGCGACCTAGGGACTCGATAATACCGTAATTTGCTATCACTTCAAAGTCGCGACTCACCCCTCGCTTCAAATTCTCCCGAATACGGTCAAAGACAACCACAATGTTATTCACACTGACGCCGACAACCGCCAGCACACCGGTGACAAACAAGGCATCGACCTCCATACCGGCTGCCCAGCCCAGAATGGAGAAAACGGCAATAACCACCACCAAATCGTGCACCAGTGCAATAACGGCGCAGGTTCCCCAACGGAGCGGCTTGGGCATCTTGCGAAATGCCCAGGAAATATATAGCAAAATGCCTATCGAAGCCACTACAACAGCGATAACAGTGTTACGCGCCGTCCCTTTAGCCACAACAGGTGAAACGCTGTAAAGGCTGCTAATTGTAATTTTAGTATCTAGCCCCGTCTCCAGACTTTCTTTTAGCTTGGTGGTTTCCTCAGCAGATATTTCCGGGAGACGAAGGAAGAAATCGCCTTCACCAGCAGGCTGAACAACGGCCTTATCATAACCCAAGCCAGTTAATTCCTGGCGCAACTGGCTTAGTTCTACTTCCTTTTCGAAATCCAAAGTCATGGCCGTGCCACTGCTGAAATCAACCCCCGGCTTGAGGCCGAAAACAGCCAGTGAGATTATGCCTGGAATGATTACAATGGCTGAGATGAGAAAGAACCAGTTTCTTTTACCAACCAAATCAATCATTGCTTCGCTACTCCATAAGCGCCCGGGCTTCTTGCCATGCCAAGCCCCACAGCTGTGCGCAGAAAAGTCCTGGTAACCACAACCTGGGTAAACATACTCAAGGCTGTGCCGATGAACAGAGTGGTGGCAAAACCTATGACCAAAAAATTGCCGAACGTATTTCCGAGCCAATAAAGGACAGCACAGGCTATGAAAACAGTTACGTTGGCATCAAAAATAGCTGACCAGGATTGGCGGAAGCCCTCCTCTACCGCCGCCCCCAGTGTACGCCCGCGTCTCAGCTCCTCCTTCAAACGCTCGGCCACAAGGACATTGCCATCTACCCCCATACCTATAGATACAATAAAGCCGGCGATACCCGGTAGCGTCAAAACCACCGGAATCAGCTTAAAAATAGCCAGGTTCAATACTACAAAAACCACCAGCGCCAGGCAGGCCACGAAACCAGAGAAGCGATAATAGGCAATCATGAACAGCACCACCATGGCTGACCCGATTATCCCTGCCATCAGGCTCTTCCTCAGAGAATCCTCCCCCAGCGTAGCCCCAATGTCTCTTCGCTCAACTATAGTCAGAGGTACATCTAAGGAACCTGAATTTAGCTGTATGGCAAGTGTCTTGGCTGCATCAAGGTTCAGGCCGGTAATAACCCCTCTTTCCTTAATCACGGCTTGCACCGTTGGCGCCGAAATGAGCTGATTGTCTAGGAATATGCCCAGAGGTTTTTGTAGATTGCGCTGCGTAATCTGCTCAAAGAGAACGGCGCCCTCCGCGTTCCACTCAAAAGCCACCTCAGGTTCATTGGTCTGCGGGGCCAGAACTACGCTGGCGTTGGGTTTTAGATATTTGCCGGCAAGCTCCCTCTCTTGCCCGTCGCTGCCTTTAGCCTTAGCCATGACCCATTGCTCCTTGCCATTCTCATCGAGCACCGGCTTGCCAGCCTGGTCAAGCTTAATCTCCCTGAAATCAAGCTCAGCCGTCTGGCCGATAAGCTTCATCGCCTCGTCAATATCCTTGACTCCGGGGAGCTGAACGAGAACGAAGCTGCCTCGTTCGTTCCGAATTGTCTGGACTATGGGCTCAGTAACACCGTAGGCATTAACTCGCCGCTCGATTTTCCGCTTCACACCATCGATAACGTCAGCATCTTTCTGCGCCGGGTCTTTCTTGGTCAAGTCGATGCTGTAAACTAAATGGCTGCCCCCCTTAAGGTCAAGCCCCAATTTGAACTCGTCCCTGCCAAATATTCCGTTACCTGGCAACATCACCCACAGGGTGAAACCAAAAAGAATCAGTATGAAAATGAGCAGAGGGGCGTTTCCTCTTTTCAATTTACTACCTTTTCCTCATTCAATATCAAACAATGTAGTTGCGAGGTTTTAGCCTCGCCACGAAACCTATCCACCCAGGTGACCTTAAAAGGTCGCCGCTACATTTATTAGACCATATCACGTAATGCAAGGCTTTAGCCTTGCTAAATAACATTAACAGGCCATGCCGCACTGCCGTTTCTCCAATTCCTTGCGCACCAGCTCTATCGCCTCCTCCCTCGTGCTCAACTCACCAGCCACCTGAGCCTCACGCACCTCAGTCAGAAGTTCACCAATCAGTCGCCCTGGCTTCAAGTCAAAAATGTCCATCAAATCATGCCCATCAATTAGCCTGACCGGCAAAACCTCAGCCTCCTGCTTCAAATGCTCGGCCAGTATATAGCCAATCAACTGATTATGCTGCTGCCATTCCTCGATGTCAAGCCGAGGGCCATGAGTAGCCATATAATCAGCCAGGGCTAAAAACAGAACGTCGATACCGGCACCTTCAGTATCACGAAAATACCGATAAACAGCCCGACTGGTAGGCAAGCCATCATTGGCCATCTGGGCGGGGCGGAGATGGTGATAAATCAGATTCTCCACCAATCTTATCTCCCGGCTGCTGAACCGCAGCTTCTCTAAAACTTCAACCGCCGTAGCTGCCCCCTGCTTGGCATGTCCTAAAAAACGTGTTCTGCCTGTTTCATCAACCGTCTTGGTCGCTGGTTTGGCAATATCATGCATCAGTGCCCCTAGCTTAAGCAGCAGCCTGCGATTGCTACCGCTGGACACCTCCTCATCAAAATGCCGACTTATCTCCTCCGACCACGGGGTTACCCTCAACAAATCATCTTTACCATATTTCCACCCGGCCTCCCGGAGCAAAAACTCGGCAGCAGCCATCGTCGCCACTGAATGGTCAAAGACGTCCCAATAATGCTCTTTCGGCTGCTTCGCGCCCTTCATCTCTTTCAGTTCAGGGATTATCTCGGTGAGCAAGCCTAACTTATCCAGATAGCGCACCATTTCACCGGAGCCGGGCAAAGCCAGTATCCTCACCAGCTCCTCTCGCAGCCGCTCCCCGGGAACCAGCTTAGCCAATCGGCAGTCTTTCCGAATTAAACTCTCGGTTCCAGGCTCAATCTTGAAGCCAAGCTCAGCAGCTAACCTGACACCCCGAAGCAGCCTTGCCCCATCTTCCGCGAAAATCCGCTGGTTCACTGCCCGCACCAGCCTCTTCTTCAAGTCGCTTTCTCCACAGAAGGGGGCAATAAGTTGTGCAGACTCCGAAATGAAGCCTTGAAGCTCCACCGCCATGGCATCAATGGTAAAATCGCGCCGTGCCAGGTCATTCTGGATGCCGTTTGCGAAAGATGAGAAATCCAGATGCCACAGGTGCTCATCCGCAACCACCACCCTAGCCACCCTATTGGCTTCATCCAGCAACACATACCTGCCGTCAACAGCTTCTGCTACCTTCTGAGCTATACTCAAGGCGTCGCCACCTACGGCAATGTCAATATCTGCTGTCTGCCTGTCCAGCAGCCAGTCGCGGACAAAGCCGCCGACTACATAAGCTGGGCAGCTTTGCTGGGTGAGAATAGCAGATACCTTGGTCAGGAGACCAAGCAGGTCTTGATTGATGTCAGACATTGCCCCAGATTATACCCTGGGGCAAAGGAATTGTAAAGGCTATTTTGAGGCTAATGCCTTGTTTACGGCATGGAAAGCGTTGATACGTCCTTTACATACACCGATGTCAAGTTTATCACAGCTACCCTCAATGTCTGCTCGTACCTCGTCATTGGCAAAGCCATTGGCATTCTTATCACTTCTCAGGGCAAAGAGCATGCCAGCCAACCCAGATACATGAGCTGCAGCCATTGAAGTGCCACTTTTACTGCCATATCGATTGCCAGGCAATGTGGAATAGATGTCCACACCGGGAGCGGCTACATCTACCCAATCACCCCAACTCGACCACGAGGCCACACGGTCATTACTGTCAGTAGCTACCACAGCCAGACAATTGGAATAATAAGCTGGATAGGCTATCTTTGTACCTATGCAGTTACCGGCGGCAGCTACCACAACAACTCCTTTGCTCCAGGCATAGTTAATTGCTTCTTCCAGGTCCCGTGATGGTTCAGTACTGAACAGACTCATATTTATAACCTCAGCACCATGCTCCACTGCCCACCTAATACCTCTAGCCGCTACTGAACTATAGAATATACCGTCATCATCAGCCACTTTGACATTCAGCAGACGACAATCATATGCCAAGCCGGCAATACCTACACCGTTATTTGCCGCTGCGGCAATGATGCCGGCAACATGCGTACCATGACCATATATGTCATTAGTGGTCGGGCTATCAGTGAAATTAACCTCGGCTATTACCTTGCCGGCCAAATCTTCATGCCCCTTATCGATACCCGTGTCCAGGACAGCGATAACAACGCTAGCCTCTCCCGATGTAACTTCCCAAGCTTGAGGCACCATAGTCTTTGGGATAGCCCATTGCCTGCCAGAATAGTCATCCTTCGAAGCCGCCACCGCTGATTCATAACTAGCAGACTCAGGTTGAGAAGTAATGACAGCTACAGAGCCTGACTCAGCCTCAGAGCTGCCTGGCAAAGCCTGAAAGGGCAGGAAACTTGCCGCCAGGCAGAGGAGGAGGAAAACAGGTAACCATATAAACTTAATTCTGGCCATTCCAGTGTTAGTCTATATGGCCTAGTCCGTTTTCGAATCACCTGTAGGTAACGTTTTGATGTAGCGATTTAGTCGCACTTCAAACTAGGATTAAAGTCCTATACAGCCTTCAAGGAGATATACAGGATGATGGCACATCTATTCAGGCTTTTCCTTGGAGAAGAGAGCTATCCTAAATACATGTAGCCACGAGGCTTTAGCCTCGTGGGCTTAATGGGAAAAATCAAGCTGGCGCGTGTCGGCTTCTTTACTACCATTTCAGCAGACGTGTTTTCATTTAACCCTTTGGCTAGCCCCGAGGTTCTCTGCAAGGAATATATCAATATCCTCCCTGCTGAATCTGCGGTCACCCCGCGGGCCAATGCGGTAGGCTTTGAGTATCCCTCTGTCGTTCCACCGCCTCACCGTATTAATATGCACATTAAGAAGCCGCGCCAACTGCCTCACCGTCAACATACCATTTGCCTGATTAACACGTGCCATGCTAACAAAACTCCTTAAAACTGCCCCAAGTCATCCTACACTAACTTTAGCTCACTCTAGCTCACTATACAATCACCCAAAGGTATCAAATGGTGTAGTAGATTAGTCCTGTAGACAGCTAAACATGTAGTTGCGACCCTTTAGGGTCGCCCGTAGCTGAATTGGGCGAGGCTAAAGCCTCGCAGCTACATTTCTCATCCCATCAGGCAATCACGTAAAGGTACCGAATGGTGTAGCAGATTAGCCCTGAACAATTTTAGGAAAAATGTCCTAGACATAGTGAGGTAAAGTCAGGATAAGTTAGCTTGACACCAACAGCATTATATGCGATTATGCTTCCATTAAATACAATATGAACGAGAGGTGACAGCACACTTACAGTCCAACACTACAAGGTTGTTTACCCTTTTTAAACAAAAAACTGGCAACAAACCTATTGACAAGCCATCGATATTATGCGAGTATATACAAGAACTTTGCCGGGGCGAGTTCAAGCAAAGCTTAAGGCAGGCTGCGGAGCGAGCCTACAGGGAGGTAATTAACTTAAGAAGATAGTTCAGAAACGGTAGAGGTCCGGGGGGCGATGAAGCACCAGTTGCACTTTGGTCACTTCATTGGTGCTGAGCCAATAGTGAAACCGACCCGAAAAGGTCGGTTTTTTGTTTTTGCTACATGGAGTTGAGGGCAACGGCATAATCTATTTACTTTGTAATTAAGGAGGTGTGTATAAGAAAAGTAACAGGGAAGAATTGCAGTTTGTGCCACTACGCCTGAGATCGACAGGCGATAAGGCAAATCTAGAGAAAGGAGACAAATGATGAAAAAACGAATTCTAATAGGCGTAATTGCTCTGTTGTTAGCCGTAGGGCTTGTATTACCTATGACCGGGGTATCACAGGCGGCTGGAACCCTCACCCTGCGCTACTACACCGATAATAATGGGGGCGGTAGCGGTGGCACCGCGGTCTTCGTCAACAGCGTCGTGGTCAAGAAGGGCGGTACCGCTGTTGCCTCTGCTGGCAACGTGACCGGCACGGTCAGCTTTAGCCTCGCCGATGGTGCCTATACCGTTGACAGCACCAAGGGCGCTTTTACCCGGACCGCCGACCCCGTCACCGTAGGTGTCATTGCGGACATCCCCTGCGGCAAGCTGATCACCAATTACCGCACCAACAATGACGGAACCGGAGACCAGGTCTTCGTCAACAGCGTCGTGGTCAACAAGACTGGTGGTGGCGGTGTTGCCTCTGCAGGCAATGTCACCGGCTCTACCAGCTTTGCCCTGCTGGCCACCGGCAAAGACACGGATACCGACTTTTTTGGCACCTATGATGTGGTCAGCACCAAGGGTGCCTTCACCAGGACTGAGACTCTGGTAACCGTAGCCTCGGATAATACCCTCAATGTCCCCTGCGGCAAGCTGATCACCAATTACCGCACCAACAATGACGGAACCGGAGACCAGGTCTTCGTCAACAGCGTCGTGGTCAACAAGACTGGTGGTGGCGGTGTTGCCTCTGCAGGCAATGTCAC